>Ga0315277_10005484_pt1 | contig 16697 bp, 8 predicted proteins | sample YL17G05_15_MG_FD_203695 | JGI IMG/M metagenome (GOLD analysis project Ga0315277, IMG submission 203695) | Sediment microbial communities from Yellowstone Lake, YNP, Wyoming, USA - YL17G05_15 | ecosystem: Environmental > Aquatic > Freshwater > Lake > Sediment | place: USA: Wyoming | collected... | reverse complement strand
CCGAAATGGATGGCGCTGCTCGATTTCACGGTCACGGAAGCGCGGCGACTTGACCTCGGCGTGGACATGACGACCGGCACCGGCTGGTGTTTCGGCGGGCCGCGCGTGACAGATGACGAAGCCAACGCGAACGTCGTCATGCAGAGTGTCGAAGTTCCACCGGGCACTCGACTGGCACAGAAATTCGACGCAAGAGCGACACAAGCCTTGATGGCTTTCGGTCCGAACGGACAGCGGCTCGAACTCACCGGCATGATTGGCGCGGACGGTGCGGTGGATTGGACGGCGGAGGCCGGAGCGTGGCGGGTCATCGCGGTTTCGCAAAAGTCATCAGGCCGGCGGGTCAAACGCGCCGCACCCGGAGGGGACGGCCACATGCTGAACCTCGCATATCCGCGGGCGATGACGCACTACCTGCAACGGTTCGAGGAAGCCTTCGCCGGCTACCATGGCGCTCTGCCGCGCGCCCAGTATCACGACTCGTATGAGTACGTCTGCGACTGGTCACCGGTGCTTTTCGCCGAGTTTGAAAAGCGGCGCGGCTATCGCCTGCAGGATCATCTCGACGCTTTGGTGACCGGCGAACCCGCCGACCGCGCCACGCGGGTCAGATGCGACTACCGCGAAACTTTCTCCGACATCCTGGTGGAAGAAACGCTGCCCCTTTGGGTGGATTGGGCGCACCGCCACGGCTTCCGCACGCGCAACCAGGCGCACGGTTCACCCGGCAACTGGCTCGACCTTTATGCCGTCGCCGACATTCCCGAGACGGAGATGTTCAACAAGGACCGGAGCAAGTTGATTTCGAAATTCGCTTCCTCGGCGGCGCACGTTACCGGCAAGAAGCTCGTCGCGGCGGAGACGGGCACGTGGTTGAAGGAACACTTCACCGAAACGCTGGCGGACATGAAGTATCTGCTCGACGACATGTTTCTGAGCGGCGTGAACCACGTCATCTACCACGGCACGTGCTACTCGCCAGACGAAGCGCCGTGGCCGGGCTGGCTGTTCTACGCCAGCTACGAGATGAACCCGCGCAACTCGGTGTGGCGCGACGTGCCCGTGCTCAATGCCTACGTCGCGCGCTGCCAATCCGTCCTCCAGAGCGGCCGCCCCGACAACGATATCCTGCTTTACTGGCCGATTCACGATTTCTGGCACAGCGCCACCGGCTTGGTGCACAACATGTCCGTCCACGCGCGCGACTGGTTCGAGGGACAGCCCGTTGGCCGAATCGCAAAGGAACTGTGGGATCGCGGCTACACCTTCGACTACGTCTCCGACGCGCAATTGAAAACGGCGAAAGTCGTGAACCAGCCAATTCAGATGCCTGGTGGCTGTGAATACGAAGTCATACTTGTGCCGAAATGCAAATACATCCCGCTGGAGACATTCAAGCAGTTGCTAGCACTCGCACAGAAAGGCGCGTATGTAGTTTTTGAAGAACACTTGCCCAAAGATATTTCAGGGTTGAGCAATGTTGAAGCACGCGATGAGTTCAAGCGTTTAACTGCACAAATTTCGTTTCACCCGGCGTCGGTTGGGATCGGAACAGTGGAGATGTCTCGTTTTGGCGAAGGACGTATCATCAAGGGCGACTTGAAGCCCGCCCTATTGGCTGGGGCAGTTGGGCCCCAATCCGCTCTGATCCATTCTGGCCTTAGCTTCATTCGTCGAAGATCGCTTGTTGGTGGCTGGGTTTACTATAATTACTTTATCGCCAACCACTCTGGCACAAACTTTGACGGTTGGATTCCTTTTTACAATACCTCCTACAATAACAAGATGTCTGCCGTTTTACTTGATCCGATGACTGGCACAACCGGCGTTGCGGCGAGCCGGCAGAACAAGCTGGCCGAGAAGATAAAAGAAATCTACCTTCAACTCCTCGCCGGCGAGACCGTGATTCTACGCACCTTCCCTGGCCAAAAAGTCGAAGGCCCGGCGTGGACTTATTGGCAGACCAACGGCCAGCCGGTCGAAATCAGCGGCGACTGGAAAGTGAAGTTCATTGAAGGCGGTCCGGTGTTGCCAGCAGATTTCCAGACCGCCAAGCTCGCCTCGTGGGCGACGTTCCCGGACACAAACTGCCAGGCCTTCGCCGGCACCGCGAAATATACATTGGAGTTCAACCTTCAGATTGCCCCGGACACGCTAAAGCGTGAACTCCAGCATTATTTCCTCGACCTCGGCGACGTGTGCCAGAGCGCGCGCGTGCGGCTCAACGGCCGGGACCTTGGCACGCTCATCGTGCCGCCATTCCGCGTTGTCGCGACCGACCTCAAGCCAAAAGACAACCTGCTAGAAGTCGAAGTCACCAACGTCTCGGCCAACCGGATCCGCGACCTGGATCGCCGCGGTGTGCCATGGAAGAACTACAACGACATCAATTTCGTGAACCTGAACTACAAGCCGTTCAATGCCTCCAACTGGCCGCTGGCGGATTCCGGATTGCTGGGGCCGGTAACGCTGACGGCGGCTAAACCCGTTGCGCGGAGTTCGCCACCGGCATCAACCGCGGCGCGCTGACATCCGAGCGCACATCTGCCTGCGCCTCACACGCGCACGCGCAAAGCCGCTGGCAGCACGCGGAAGCTCACCGGACCTTCGCCGATCAATTCGCCGTCGGCCGCAACCGGCAGTCGCCGCGGCGACGTCACGGTGACGGTCCGCGCACGCTGGACCGACACTTTTCGGATCCGGACGTGGGTGCCACAGTAAATCTTGGGCGCGTGCCAGATGATTTCCCAAGGGCGCAGGTCGCCGGCCACGACCACGTCGAATAGTCCATCGTCCAGAATCGCGTCCGGGGCCACGCGCATTCCGCCACCAGTGGATTGTCCGTTGCAGACGAGGATCGTGGTCATCTTCCCTTCGCATGAGCGGCCATCCGCCTGCAAAGTCATCGGCTGGTTGCGGTAGCGGAGCGCCGTACGCAGGATGCCGACGAAATATGGCGCCGTGCCCCGGCTGAATTTCCCGGTGCGCGTGACGTGCTCGACCACTTCCGCGGCGAGGCCCAGGTCCGCGTCGTTTACAAACAAGCGCTGTGTCGTGCGGCCGCCGCCCGAGCAAACGGCTTCGCCGAGATCAGTGAGGCGCGATTGGCGGCTGAGGGCCAAATGCCTCGCGGCGGCGAGGGTTTTGCCCGGCAAGCCGAGCGCGCGCCCGAGATCATTGCCAGTGCCGCAAGGGATGATGCCCAAGCTGGCGTTTGGATTCAGTGCCTTGCCCTCGCTGAACATGCCGTTGACGACTTCGTGAATCAGGCCGTCGCCGCCGACGGTCACGAGCAGTTCGGCTCCTTCTTTCAAACCCGCGAGCGCGATGGCTGTCCCGTGGCCCCGGCCTTCGGTAAACACGACCTCGAAGGTCCAGTTCTCCGCCCGGAAAAGGTCGCGGATTTCTGGCCAGCGTTTTGCCGGCTCGCCCCCGCCCGACTTCGGATTGACGATGAAGAGCGTCTTCATAGCGTCCCGTCACTGGTCCTCAGCACCCTGCCAGCGATGGGTGGAGCAGTCGTGGATTTCACTGCTTGCTCTGGACGAAACCGTAGTAGCGACCCATCCAGTACGCGTGGAGAAAATCCGCGGCACCGGTCTCGAATTCGGGCCAGAGTTTAAGTTCGGTCCAGTTCTCGCCGTCCGCGCTTCGGTAACACCCGCCCGGGCCGCTCGCGATGATGCCCCACCACCTCGTGGCGAAGACCGAAGCCGCGCGCGGGATGCGCCAGCCTTTCATGGCAGGCGCGCTCGTCTGGCCCTGGTCGCGGCTGGCCATCAGTTTGCCATCTTCGCTGATGCGAACCTGCAGTTGCGCGGAGACCTTCAGCCACTGTTTGAAGTCGGGCGCCTCGAATTTGACTAATTCACCTTCCGGCGCGGGGCGCCAGCTCATGCCACCGTCGCGCGTGAGGAACACGCCTTGATCGGTCTGCGCATGAAGGACAAACGTGCGCTTGTCGGAGGCGAGGAAGTTTTGCACGCGCGCGCCGCGAAGGCTTGCGTTCATGTCGCGCCACGTCTTGCCGCCGTCCAGGGTCATGAAGAACTGGCCCGAGCTGTCGCTGAACCACGCGACCATCGGATCGTCGCAGGCGAATTGGAACATTGTGACGGTCGGTTTGAGCCAGCCATCCATTTGATACGGGTTTCCCTTCCAGGCGTATTCGTTGTCGAGCGGGCGCTGGTTGATCGGAATCGGCCGGGCGCTCAACGATTCGTTCCGGGAAAACGTGTTTCGTTCGATGTCGGAACGCAGTGAGTTCATCACAGGCCGCAACACGCGATCCACCGGATATAGCCTCAGCGTGTCCAAGGCGAGCTTCGTGGCTTCGTCGCCGTGGGGGATGTCGCCGGGCGCCGCCGCCGCAACGCCGGGTTTCTTCGGCGCACGGTATTCCGGCAGCATGGCGCGCGTCATCCAGGTGAACAGAGAATTGCCCTCCATCCAGTTCATCTCCCACAAGTCCTCGACCCACTTGCGGTACGTTTTGAGCAACTCCGAATTCTCCTCGTAACGGATCGAATTGTAGAGCGCTTCGTAGGACTGGCCTTCGGTGCTGTGGTCCACCCGCGCCACGCGTTCGAGGCTGAATGGTCCGGGACGAGGCAGCCGGTCCGGGTTGTCTTTGAACCGGCTGACCACACGCTGATAGAAATCCAGGTAGCGTGCCTTGCCGGTGATGTGATGAGCGATAAGCAAATCCGGCAGCAACATCAGCGAGGCCCGCAAGGGTGGCCGCCAGGCTTCGTCCTGAACGCCGACGCGCCTCAGCCGTTCGGCATAGACCTTCCGGTAGTAATCATCGCGCGCCGGGTCCGGGTCAATGCCCACATGCCCCCAGAGCGTCACCTCGCCGTCCACATCAATGATGCGGCAGTGGTTGTCGAGCAGGTGCGTCATCAGGCGATCCACGTCGTGCGCAATGAATGCCTGTTGCGCGGCGTCGGCGGCAAGGTCGTAGTAGATTGCGTAGCCGTAAAGCACCGCGTTGAAGTTGTCCACGCTCACGTCGCCGTACCAGCGGTAGTCCGCGAATTTTCCCTGACCCTGGTGCCACTCCGGCGAGTTCTGGCCGTTGCGCTCCCAACCCTCGATCGGCCCATGGCCCTTCACGTAACCGCGCGCCAGCAATCCCGGCTTGCCGGTGATCTCCTGTTGAATCCTCAGCGCGCGCAAAATCTGTCCGCCATGCCGGCGCACCCACGGGTCGCGCGTGACGGCATATTGGTAGCCCACGCCCGCCAGATAGCGGCCAGTCCAAACGCCGGAGTGAATGACGTTGCCCGGCTCGTTCACTGTGTGTGGGACTTTCGTGCCAACCGGTGCGGATGGGACGATGCTCACGTAGAGGCCATCGAGCCAATGTTTGTCGAGGAGGTCCTGCTGAAGAAATTTCGCCTTCGCGGACGACGGGCTGGAATCCGTGACCGCCGGAGCGCCAATCAAGGCCGCGGGTGCCAGAACCGGCAGAAAAGCCAACCAACACATCGCGGCGCAGCAGCGTGTGCGTCCGGCCGTTCTCTGGAATCGTTGATTTGTCATAACGCCTGCTTTGTTGGGTGTCCGCGTGCGGCACACCGCTGGACGGTTTCCGAACCTTTCGATGTTGCTTGCCTATCTCGTCGCCGGCGGCGCGGCGGTCGGGTGCAAAACCTTCGTCGCTGTCACGTGCTTGAGCAGTTCCGCGCGGTTCATGAAATGAGTCGGCGTCGCCTTGCTCTTGCTAAACAACTTTTCCGCCTGGTCATCCCAATGGCCGCTTTCCTTATGGTCGCTGATTCCTAGCGGCACGATGGTGTAGGACTCGGGCGGGTCGGTCATGATGACGATCTGCGTTGAAGTCTGGCCGCTGCGCCCTACCATTTCCTTGCCCACCTTGTTGAAGCCGATGGCGCGCGGCGTGGCCATGCCAGCTTCACTCACCGAACCGCCGCCCACCGGATACGTGCGCTCTCCGCCTTCACGACCAACGCGGAAATACTTCCCGTACGCGACGTGAAGCGAGCCGAAGTTCGTTTTCAGCCACTCGGCGGCTTTGCCAAGCGCGGCCAGCAGTTCCTTGTCGGTCAGGTCGGATGGCGGTCCGACGTCGCGCGTGATGTCCGGGTCCAGCCCACGCTTGAACGCGTAGAAGGCCAGCGCGCCTTCGGAATCCGCGTCGCTGCGGCGATTCCATTTCTGGATCAAGCCAAAGATTTCTGCCGCATCGGCCGACTTGTCTGCCTCGGCGGCCTTCGTCCAAGCCTCCTTCAACCGCCCCTGCCATTTCTCGGCATGATAAACTTGCGGGCTGAACGCAATGTCAATGGCCTGCTCGACCGTGACGTTCTGAGCGGCGTCCAGGAGTTCGGTCATCATTTGGGCGCGCTGGTGGAGCGGAGATTTGCGCGTGGCGTTGTAGAGGTACAGGAACTTCGCGTAGTTCTCGGGCGTGAGTGGGCTGTCTTTCATCATGCCAAAGGGCGTCACGTTGCAGTTGTGCATGTAACCTTGCGGCGGATTCTCAATCTGGACGAGGTCCGAGAAGGGGTGAATGCCGCGCCACTCGTTGGTCGAATACGCGCCGGGAATGGGCCGGCTGGGATCGGCGCCCGGCACGCGAATCGGCACGCGGCCATTGCGGACGTAGAAGATGTCGCCTTGCACGGTGGCGACCATCACGTTCTGCGCCATGAGTTGGAGATGGGCCAGTGCGCTCTTCATTTCGGCGAGGTTACGGGCGGTCATCGTGCCGAAGGTCTGGTCGGTCAAGCCCACCTCCTCGAAGTAGGGAATGGCCATGGCGTAGGCCTTGCCCTTCCGATGCGCGACAATCGGGCCGTGAGGGGTGTACTCGACTTCTTGTTCCTTCCATTCCACCTTGTCGCCGACCTTCACACCGATTTTCTCCTTCCGCACCTGCATGTCGCGCCATTGTCCGTCGTAGCGGTACTGGCGCGGATTGTCAGGATTGAGTTGCTCCTCGAAGATGTCTGAAGTGTCCGGGCCGCCGGTGGTCATGGCAATGGAACACCAGCGGCTGTGGCCCAGGCTCGGCAATGGCGTGCCGAGGATCGAAACGCCTGACACGTTGAAGTCGCCGGCGTAAATCCGAATCTGGTAAAAGCGGAATTCGCCGTACCAACTCAAGTGCGGGTCAATCACAGCGATGGGCGCTTTCATCGCCGTGCGCTTCGGGCCAATCAGCATTTCGTTCGAGCCGTGATAGCCAACGTCGTCGGGCTGGATGCCCGCGCGCAGCAGGTCGCCGCCCGCTTCGCCTAACGGCCAGCCCCAGATGATCATGCGACCCAAGGCCACGACGTCCCACGGATGGATTTCCTGTGCCCACGCCGGCACCTGTTCCGGGTGTTCCTTCATGAAAGATTTGATGCCGGCTTGGAAGGACTCAATCACAGCGCGCACTTTCGGGCTGAGCTGGCCATACTTCTCGCAGCTGATTTCTTCGTGGCGAAATATGCGGGCAATCATGTCATTCCGGAAATTGGCCGGACCAAACACCTCTGACATCGTGCCGTTGGCGCGCCGGTAGTTTTTCAGCAACTCCTCAAGCCGGTCTTCCGCTTGGGCGTAGCCGACGGCAAACGCAGCCGCCTCGAGCGTGGGCGCGTAAACGTGCGGAATGCCGAATTCGTCGCGATAGAGCGTGGCCTCCCCGGCACTTTCGCGTCCGAAAAGCAAGACGCTGGAAAGCAGGAGGGAACAGGTGGCGGCGAGGAACAGTCGGTTTTTCATGAGTTGAAGTTCGTCTTCGTCGGGCCCGAGAATGCTTCATCGGCCCGGAAAATCCAACACATCTTCGGCGGGCACGGCGAGTGGCCTTGCCGCACGCCGGGATTCGGCGTGCAGCCACCGACTCACTTCTGGTTAAACTCGGTGGCGAACCGGAACGACTCCACGTAATGACCATGTTTCTTCTCATGCTCCTTGCGGTAGGTTTCCTTGAGCTGCTTCAAATGCTCCGGCTCCCAGTCGGGGCGGTATTTCGTCATGGCCGGCTCGAACTGGCTGACCTGTTTGGCCGCGGCCTCTAGTTTCAACTCGAAGGTGGAATCAATGTTGACGAAGTAATTGGCCTCGTTGGTCGTCGTGTAGAAAAAGTACATGTTCGGAACGATGTAGGGCTGCAGCTTGTCCACCAGCAGGTGTTCGGGATAATACAGGTGGAACTCCGCGGCGCGCACGGCGTCAATCGTGTTGAACGCCGCCATGCGGTGATCCGTCTTGTGCCAGCGCTCGTACCACTCGCCGGGATCAACGGACAGGACCGCGTCCGGACGGTATTGCCGGATGATTTTCGTCGCCTGACCACAGAGCATTTTCGGCGGGATATATTCCAGCTCGCCGTCGTCGTGGCCCAGCCAGATGATGTTGTCCTTCGGAATGCCCAGGACCGCGCACGACGCCTCCTCCTCGGCCTTGCGGATGCGGGCCAAACGCTCGGACGTCATGTCCTGATCGTAGCTGCCTTTGTTGTCGTTGGTGTAAATGACGATGACGACGCGGTTCTTATTCTTCGCCAGAAGCGCCATCGTGCCGCCGACAGCGAAAGTGTCATCGTCGGGGTGCGGCGTGAATACGAGGACGGTTTTGTTGGTGAAGTCTTCGAGCCGCTCAGCGGCCTGCGTGTTCCAGGCCGGGGTGAGCAACGCGACAATCAGCAGCAGAATCTTGGTTTTCATTGGAATGATCCAGTTTGGCGACGAGCAGGAACGTTTTCAATTCGTAGGCTGACAGTTTACACGCAAGCCCGCGGTCAAGAAGATGGTAGTGGACCAATTCGCCAAAGCAACCCGGAAAGTCAGTCGCCGACACGATTGAGGTGCAACGCGACCCTCTCTCCAACAGCGAGACTAAAAAATCTCGCTACCCGCTGACAGGAATGTCGGCGCTACGTAACGCCGGCTGTCCAGCCGGCAGTAAGCCCGGTTGGCAAGACGCAATCATCAGCCTCGCGCCGCCTTGAGCATCCGATCCACCAGCCCCCCGCGTTTCATCGGCGCACCGAAATCCTTTCCTTCCAGCGCCGCGGGGAGCGACCAAAGCATCATGTCCTGGTAGTAATCATTCCCGTAAGTGCGCTCGCCCGTGTCCACGTCGCCACGCATGATGTTGGGCATGTCCCAGGTGTAACCCTGCGCGCACACGAGGTTGTGCCAGACCTTGCGGGCCAGTTCGAGGCCGAATTCCTTCTGGCCCTCGTACATGTAATTCATCGCCAGCATGAGCGCTTCGGGCGGGAAATAGGAATACGTGCCGTAACCTTTGACCTGTGCCGGCGTTCCATCGGGCCGGGCGTAGTTGACCGCGCCGTATTTGGTGACGGCCACGTTGCAACGTTTAATGGTTTCAAGGGTCTGCCGCACGCGCGTTTCAGGCAGCGCGCTGGGCAAGCCGTGATGGTCTGTGATCCATTCGCCATCCAGTTGATAACCGAATACGAGGTCCGACTTGCGGTTCGTCTCCGGCTCCCAGTAGTTGAGATAGTAACTGCCGGTCCACAATTTCTGCTCCATGGATTCGGAGCCGGCCTTGAGCCAGTCGCGGCATTGCTGCGCGAAGGCGTGGTCTCCGGCCGCCTCGGCGAACCGCTCGGTGATGCGCAGTTGCGCCAGATGCAGTCCTCCGACGTGCGCAGTCATTCCAGCCCAACCCGGCTCCGGCGCTTCAAACCATTCGGTGCCGACGTTGCCGGTCGGCATCGCGATGATGCGGTCGCCCAGCGCGTACGCAGGCCGCAGATTCACCGTCCAGATCATGCATTGCTTGAGGACCGGATAGAATTCCTCGACGAACGCTTTTCGCTTTTCGGGGTAACAGAGGAAGTATCGGTCCAGCATGGCCGCCAGCGAAATGCCATTGGTGGTGAACTGGTAGCCGCGCGTCGTGTTGGCAAAATCAATGGGTGCGGTGTTGCCGGTGCAACCTCCGAAAATCCATGGCGGCGCACCGTCGGCGAATTGGTATCCCTTGTAGCCACGGTAAGTCGAGAGCGCCAGTTCGGGGAAGAAATAGACAAGCGGCTGGTTGCCATAAAAGGAACAGGGAATGCACTCGATCTGCGGGCAACCGCGCGGGCATTCGTTTAGCCCAAACAAGCCGTCCTCCGATTTCACCCACGAAGGGAGCGGCGGCTTGGACTGCGCCCAGAGTCCGTCCTCCGTGATCATGTACAGGGCGTTGACCAGCGAGTCGCGCAACCAGCCTGGCAACTTCTCGTCGGTATAGACGACTTGTTGCCAAGCCAGAATCCGCTTCAGGAGCCGTGCATGATCGCGGGAGAGTTGCTCGGCGGTTGTGAGCACGTTCGGATAATGCCGGGCATACATGTGAGTGAAGGTGTGGTTCGACGGCGCACCATTGTAACCGCCGGCGTTCCACGTGGGCGCATGCCACGCGACGATCACACGCACCACGCGACTTTGTCCGGGGCGCAAGCGGAAATCCACGGCGGCGGAACTGCCGGAGTCCGCGGTCGCCGCTTCCGGCAATGACTGCGCAATCCAAGCCCACCGTGCGCCGTCGCCGCCGAGCGCGCCGCCGAAACGAGCGCGTTCGTTTCCCACGACCCCCAGTGCATACGACGCCCGCGGTCCGCTGACCATCACGCCTCTGAAGCGACCCGCGTGCACCGATTGGCGTTCGACAGTGGCACTCCCGGCTTCCTTTTCCGTCGGGCCGGGGAAGGAAAGGGCGATGGTGCCCTCCTGGGTTTGCTGAGTGGTGTTGCGAAGGTGAACCTCGAAAACGATTCCGGACAACATCGAGTCCACCACTTGCCCCGGCAGGAATGGCGACCAAGCGCGCAGCCCAACGCTGACCGGTGCATCGGTCTCGAATTCCAAATCCACCACGGGATAGTGACCCCAATAATGGATCTCGCGGGCGGTGGCGACGCCATCCAGATTCAAGGTTGGCGGTTTCTCGTCAAACGGCGTCGTTGTTTTCGCCCAGCCCTTGTCCTTCCAAACGCGATACGCCGTGCCGGGCTTGGCGGGCTGGTACTCGCCGCTGCCGGTCTTGATTTGAGAGGGATCGCACAGCACCCAAGACTTTCCGCCGACGCTCAAACCGAGCAAGGGCAGGTTCACCGGCCCGCGCCGCGGCACGTGCGTGTTGAAGATCGTCATGTAGCCGAGCAGCCCGCTTGTTTCAAGGTCCACACAGCCCGTGTCAATGCCGCCGAGGGCCATTCCGTTCGTCACTTGGTCCTGCAAGCGATAAACCACACCGCAGGCGGGCCGGCTGAACCCAGCCGCCCTGAATTGACGCCATTGTTTGTTGGGCGGGTCGGTCGGGAACAACCTGTCAGCCCGGCGTGAAGCGGAATCCGCCCGGGCGAGTTCGGGCAGGCTGGCCGACAGCGCCAGCGCACCGCCCAGCAGTTTGAGCGCGCTGCGGCGCGTCATTGGCGCGGCTTGGGAGGAATGCATGTTGGAGATGCTGGGTCTGGCACTCATGACCGGAACTGTGCGAAACAGACGGAGCGCTGTCAAAACGTTCCGGGCCGTGGACAACCTGAGGCTGCGAGATGGGGGCGCCGCCGTCGAAGCTAAGGCCCTCGCTTCGCACCCCGGGATGCGGGCGTGTCCGAAAACTCCTTCATCGCGTGCTCCACATCGTGACCGCGGCTGTTCCAAAGCATTTCGCCGAAGTTGGGCAGCGCCGGCTCGGTGCGAATCAGTTTCCAGTGCCCGCGTTCGTTTCGTTTCCAAGTCCAGGTCACACGCTCGCCTTCGTGCCGGGGAATGCGGACGCGCCCGTGATAGTTGAACGGCTCGTCCCAAACCATCGTTCCACGGAAACGATTCCAGGCCGTGTAACTGATCAGCCCGTCGCCGGCCCGTGACGTGTCCCACGTCCGCACCTGCGCCACGACGTACGGAATCACCGTGCGCTGATACCACCAGAGCCACGCCCGCCGCACGTACTCGGTGCTGTAACCGTTGCTGTCGCGGTAATCCGAATCGTAGAACGACATCAGCCGGTCGAGGTCCTTCGCCTCGAACGCCGCGATCAGTCCGCGAAAACTCTCCAACACCGCTTCGGCTTCCTTTTCATGACTTGGTTGCACGCCGTTGAAAATCCGCCAGACTTCCTGCGTCGCGGGCAACGATTCGTTGGTCCACTGAATTTTCTCCGTCCGACTGCCCTCTCGCGTGACCACGAGCTGCTCAACAATCGGGCTTTCGTCGGCGGTGAACAGCAAGTACTCGGCGTAGTTCACCGTGCCCGACAGCATTGCCTTGGCGGAAGTCGTGGCCGTGATGCCGAACGTGCCAGTCTCAGTTTCCGCGAGCACGCAAGAGTCGGTGCGGACGCCCTCCACAGCCAGTTGCCACTCCGGATAGACCTTCGCGCCGGGGATGCGCCTCCAAACGCGATACGATTGCGCCTGGCCGTCCGGTTCCCAAGTCAGGCGCAGATTGTTGCCCTCGCGTTGACCGCGTAGGCCCGAGACCCAGCGCGGCACTTTGACGGTGAACGGCTGCTTTTCGTAAAGGTTCTCGCGCGCTTGCAACACCGCAATCGCCCGGCCGCACTTCAACACGCAGGCGCGGTTCATCGCGCCCGCATCGCTGGTGTTCTCGGTCGGCGGGTAATGGCGGTTGAGTAGTTCCCGGTACGCCTCCACCGTCGCACACTCGTTCGGCTGGATGATCCTCTCGAACCGTTGAGACAAGCTCGCGGGCGTGCCGACCGGCAGCAGCGGGACGAAGAAATAGCGCCCACCGGTGTCAGGAATCATCTCCTTCATCAAGTGAGGCAACAGGACGCCGTAGGCCGCTCGTTCCAAGTAGCCTTGAGCCAGTTCAAGGTCCAAATCCTGCAACATCGTGTCGTACTCGTGCAGCGTGCCGCACTCTTTCAACTGGTAAGCCACCTTGGTTTGCTTCAACACCTCGTCCTGGCTGGGAATCAGCCGCTGCTCGATGATTTGGCGCAGCGTCGGATAAATCACCTTGTCGAAGTGCCGCGCGTCCGTGGTTTCGCCGTGCCAAATGTCCTGCGGCGGCTCGATGGAAAAGACCGTCGCGCCCATCAACGCGCCCTCGATGATGAAGGCGCGGTACAGCCGCGCATACGAATCTTCGTCTGTTTCCAGCTCCGCCTCCGTGCTGAACACGCCGGGCCGGATGAAATAGGATTCGCTTTTCGTCCACCACCACCATTGTGGCTCCATCCCCCAGTGGTCGCAGTAACCGGCCAGCCACAGTCCCCAAGTCGCCGCCTGCGTGAGGTAAAAGGATGGGGGGATGCACTCGTTCTGCGGCAAAAGATACGCGCGGTATTCGCGGAACAGTTCCCGCAACGGACCGGCCAGGCGGTCGCTGGCTAGATGCGCCATGTCCGTCTGAAGTTGCAGCGACAGATGCTTCCCGTGCTTGCCGCAGAGCTTCAGCACTTCGCCGAGGTAACGCAGGTTCGCGGGAATCGCCAGGTCCAGATCGCCGCCGAAATTACTGTAGTAGGCGCAACGCCACTCGACAATCTGCACCGCCTTGATGCAGGGAAATTCCTTCAGCAGTGTCTCAATCACCCAGAGCGGCGTCGTCCATTCAACCTCATCCCCGGCCACTTGCAGCACGATCGGAATGCTGTGCGGTTGCACGACGCGCAACATCTTGCGCCAGCCTTCGAGGCGTTGGCTGATTTCCAAACCCGGCGGGTCCATGGTCACGGCGCAATAGGGTCGGATATCCGCCGGGAGGTTTTGCCAACATTTCACGGTCAGCTCTCCCGAGCCTGGCCCGTAAAGAATGATGAGCGGGTGTTCGCGCGAGATCACCAGTTCCGGTGGTTTGCAGCCGGCAGGCACGGGGGCAGCGAAGGCGGAAGGCAGAAGGCAGAACGCGGAGGCCAAAAGGCACAGGACGCCGAACGGAGAAGGCTGAGCGAACCACTGGTTTCCGGATTTTGCGTTCATCGTTCTGCCGCTACTCTGCGGCTGGCCCCGTCGGCGTCAAGACAATGTGCGCCGCCGAATCGCCCGTGATTCTGGTTGCATTCTGCGGAGGCTTGCGGCTCGATGGAGGGGCCGGCCGGGTTTCTCGGATGGAAAAGCCGGGCCTGACGATGCATGCCGGTGCTATCGCGCAAGATCAACGACAACCGAAGCTCAACTCATATGAAACGCTCCAATTCCCTCCCGAGCCAAACGCCCGCGCTCAACCGCCGCGAGTTTGTTCGAGCCGTCTCCCAAGCCACGCTTGTAACCGCCGCCGTGACGGCCTTCCCCTTTGTGTCGCGGGGCAAGGTCATTGGTGCCAATGACCGCATCGGCGTCGGCTTCATCGGCGTGGGCGGACGCGGCAATTCGCATCTCTCCACCGTGCAGAAACTCATCACGGCGGGGGAGAATCTCCAAATCGTCGCGGCGTGCGACGCCTACCGCTTCCGGCTGGACGAAGCCACGAAACGTGTCGGAGGCAAAGGCTACATGAAACACCATGAGTTGCTGGCGGACCCGGCCGTGGACGTGGTTTTGATCGCCACGCCCGACCGGCTGCATGTGCCGCAGGCCATTGACGCCGTTCGCGCCGGCAAGGATGTCTATTGTGAGAAGCCGATGGGGCATTGGAGTCAGTTCGACTTGTGTCGGGAGTTCGCGGACGAGACGCGCAAGCTCCAGCGCGTGGTGCAGGTCGGCAACCAGGGCAACTCCAGCCCGGCGTGGGGCAAGGTGCGCGAGCTGATTCAGCAGGGAGTCGTGGGTCGGCTGCAGCACGTGCAGGCAGGATATTATCGGCTCGGCGATTGGGGCGAGCGGATGCGCATCCCGGACCCGGAAGCCAAGCCCGGCCCTGACCTCGATTGGGAGGGTTTCCTTGGCAACGCGCCGAAGGTGCCCTTCACAGTCCAGCGGTTCTTCAGTTGGCGGCGCTACCTCGACTATGCCGGGGGGCCGTGCACCGACTTCTTCCCGCACGTTTTCACGCCCTTCGTCAGCGCGCTCGGTTTGAACTATCCCTCCCTCGCCGTCGCGTCCGGCGGCATTTTCAAATACACGACCTATGACCGCGAGGTACCCGACACATTCAACATGTGTGTGGATTTTCCGGAGAAAGTCTCTGCCGTGCTCGTCTGCACGCAGGCGAACGAATACACGACCGAGCCGGCCATCCGCGGCGACGCGGGCACGCTCACGCTCCAGAACGTCAGTTGGGAAAGCGGCTTTAAAAGTATCACCGTGATTGCGGCCAAGGGCAAACCCGAGACGATACCCGGATCGAATCCCGAAGCGACCTCGCTGCACTGGAAAAACTTCATCCACTGCGTCCGCACGCGGGAGAAGCCGGTGAGCGACGTGGAATTCGCGCTCAAGGTTCAAGCCGCCTTGTGCATGGCGATGCTCTCGCTGTTGAACCGGAAAGTCGCGACGTTCGACGCCGCGGCACGAAGCATCGTGCTCTGAGGACAGGACGCCCCACGGACAAGTGGAAAAGCGAATTGGCCAGAGTGCGGGTTCGAATTCATTCCGCGCGGCAGGCATTACCACGCCAGGTCGCGCAAGCAGGCGCTGACACAGCCAGCGACACCGAACGCTTGAAGGGCGCGCTGGCCACGCCCACGCCTTGGAAAGGCTTGACGCCGACGCAGTGGGCCGGACGCCCACCGCACATCTTTCCAAAAAGGGCTGGGGCGGGTGGATTATTGGTCCGATTTGGCGCGGGCCGACGCGGTGGAGCGGGCGCGCTTCTGAGCTTTTGACAAGTCGCAACATCGAACGCCGAACATCGAACACTGAACGCTGAACACTGGAGCGTTGTCGCGCGCTACTTCGGTGTTCGTTGTTCGATGTTGGATGTTCGATGTTCTCCACCTGGTCCCCTCGGTGCCTGCTGGAAATCTTTCAGGGGCATTGAACCTTTTCTCGCCTCGCGCATTCCACTGGGTGTAAATGCTGGCAGTGGCTGAACGCGAACAACCGCCGGTGGCCGACGCCCGCGCCGGGTCGCCGGAAGCGTGGAACGCCCTCTTCCAGCGCTATCAATTGCCGTTGTATGCTTACATCTTCGAACTGGTCCGCGCCGAACAGCCGAGCCTCGACATCGTGCAGGAGACGTTCATTGCCGCCACCCGCCACCTCGCCGGCCTGCGCGACGATGACAAGTTCGGAAGCTGGCTCTTCGGCATCGCGCACCAGAAATGCGTCCAGCACTGGCGCAAGAGCGGACGCGAGGAACCGCTGGACGTGGATTTTGCCAACGAGCTGCCAAGCGCGGAGAACGACCCGAGCGAGCTACTCATCCGCGAGGAACAGGAGGCTGAGTTCATGCAGGCGTTGAATCAACTTCCTCCGCCGCAACGCGAGGCGTTGTTGCTCCATTTCATCGAAGACTTTTCGCTCGAAGAGATTTCCGGCATCACCGGCGCAAGCCTCGGCACGGTGAAATCCCGGCTGCACTATGGCAAGAAAGCGTTGCGCGAATTGCTGGAGGAACGAAGCAAATGAAAACGCCACGTGAGGTGTTACTGGCCCGGCACCAAGTCGCCGAAGCCAAGCTGGACTGCATCCGCCGTGATGCTGTTCGAGTAGCCGCCAATGTGAATCGGCGGAGCGCGCCCGTCCGCGAATTCACATTCGCGGCTACGGTGTTTCGCGCGCTTGCCATCCCGTTCCGCGAATTGGTCTGGCCCTGCCGCCGGACCTGGGCCGGGCTGGCGGCGGTTTGGGTGGCGCTTCTGGT
>Ga0315277_10005483_pt1 | contig 16698 bp, 11 predicted proteins | sample YL17G05_15_MG_FD_203695 | JGI IMG/M metagenome (GOLD analysis project Ga0315277, IMG submission 203695) | Sediment microbial communities from Yellowstone Lake, YNP, Wyoming, USA - YL17G05_15 | ecosystem: Environmental > Aquatic > Freshwater > Lake > Sediment | place: USA: Wyoming | collected... | reverse complement strand
TGTTATTACTAATGGAATGTCCTTATTGCCCGTTCTGACTCTTGTGTCGTGCCAAAAGAAACGGGTCCGCTGCACTGGCACAGCGACGATGTTTAACCGGTTGATCGGCGCGGCCGGCCTTTTTTTTTGCCGACGAACTCTTGCGTGCTTCATACCACGTTTTAACGGCCTGTGACCACAAAGCCAGCGCTTGGATAACGCTCGTCTTGCCGCAGTTGTTCGGCCCTATAATAACCGCGGGGTGTTCCAGATCGATCCTCTGCTTGTCTCCGAAGGTTTTGAAATTCTCAATTTCGAGGTAATGAAGTAATCGCATGGTTATACCGTTCTTTTGGAAAGGTCTGCTGCATAGTCTGCGCGGGCAGCCAAGCCCCAAATATCATTTCGCACCCTTCAAAGATGTATTAGCTCGCGCAATACCGACTATTGCTGTACAACCTCCCGTCCATTCATTATCACGGCTGGCTTACCGCAATCTCAAACCAACAATCTTCAAATCTATCTCCTAAATTACCCCTCATTCCCAACCCAGTCAAGACGAAAATAGTCGTTAGTTTCCGGTCGTTATGCTTCTCTCGCCCTTTAGATCATTTAACCATTCGAATTTCGATTTCGTCTCGTTGGGGGGGGGCCTTCTGGATTTAGGATTTCGCGCTTGGGATTTAGACTTTTAACCAAATCAGTGCAGATCTGTGTAAACCAGTATCAATCCGTGGTTAAAATTTACTTGACACACAACTCCGGATGTAATATAATATATACTAAACTAATGCAAATCAATCGTTCAAGTAAAAGCAGAGAAAACAGAACATGGCCGACGGAAGAATCAAACGACAGCATCAAATAGCCGGAAGGCCTATCAGGTTCTCTGTATCACTATGTTCCTTTGTGCCTTTGTGTCTTCGTGGCTATGGCCCAATTATGCAAAACAAACCCAATTCCCAAAACCACAAAATTACCACAACGCCTTTTCTATCAAAGACTTACATCAATTGTCCGCTCCCGCCGAGCAGAAAAAACAAAGCCAAACAAAGCCAATTCCGCCATTCCCCAAATTGCCGTTCTTGCCCAAATTCCACACCCAGGTATCCAACATCGAGCATCAAGAATCCGGCATCGCCTGCCTACAGTACGACATCCGACATCCTAAATACGACATACGAAGGGTCTCTATACGACAATCTCCTGCCTTTCTGCGTCGAAGCGGGCGGTTTTGGCTGCGCGGAGGGCGAGCATGCTCATCTGCATCGCCGTCTGCACCTTGAAGGCGAGGTCCATTGTGCTGAGCGTCTCAGTCCTGCCGGAGCGGCAGCAGTTGAGAAATTCCTTCCAATACCCCACGAAGTCCTCGCCGTGGTCGATTGCAAATCGCTGGGGCTTCTTATTGGAGCCATCCGCCGGGATGAATACGATCTCGTTGCCCTCAATAGTCAGCGTTCCATCCCAGCCTCGAATAACGGGTATTCGCCCGCCTGCGCCCCGGCTGCCAGCCCCCTGGTAATCGTTGGCTTGCGTACCGAGCACGGCTACCGTAAGCTTTTCGGGGAAATCGATCAGCGTGTTGTACGTATCCGGTATCTCGCGCTCCTCGTAGCGGAATTTGCCGCCCGTGGCCACGACCACACTCGGCATGCCGACGCCCAATATGGAAAGCACCGGCGTCAGCGAATGCGGAAACAGGTCGGTGGAAGGGCCACCGGCGTAGTCCTCGTACATCCGCCACCGGAAGAAGCGGCTCACGTCGAATGGCCGTTTCGGCATCTCGCCGAGAAACGCATCCCAGTTCAGGTCCGGCCCGGGCTTGGCGTTGGCGTCGTCTATCGGCATTCCCCGCTCGCCCCAGTCGCCGACTCGGAAATACCCGCACTCGGCGTGCACCGGGGCGCCGATCAAACCATCGGCGACCAGCTTCTTCATCTGCGTCCAGGCGCCGTCGTACATCCCCTGCGTGCCGAGCTGGAATGCCCGGTTGCTGTCGGCGACGGTCTTTGCCAGCCGCTTGGTCAGCTCGAACTGCCGCCAGTGCGTTACCGGTTTTTCGCAATAGACGTGCTTACCCGCCTTGATCGCGTCGATAGCCTGTTGGCCGTGGTGATGGTCCGGCGTCGCAATGCACACAACATCGACATTGGGGTCGGCCAGCAGCTCGCGGTAATCCATATACATCTTGGCCGCCCCATAAGCCTTTGCCCGGCTCTCCATCCGGGGGCGATACACGTCGCACGCTGCAACTATATCGACCGGCTCTTTGGCCTGCGTGATAAGCCAGTGGACCGCATCGAAATGGGCTCCGCTGCGTCCGCCGCAGCCGATAAAGCCGATACCCAGTCGCTCGTTGGCGCCGGCAGCGGCTCGGCGGGGCGATATGCCCGCAGCCGTCACTGCCGCAGCAGAGGCGGCCCCGTGAATAAACTGCCGACGCGTAATTTGGACCTTGCTTTTGGATTTTCTTTCATTATTCATTTGTTCGTCCCTCGATTTTCCATATTTTTGGTCTTTGTTGGTCCGGATCGATACGACGACCGGTTAAGTTCAGCAATCCGCTTCTATTCATTTTGGCCGTTCCGGCTTGGGAGTCTGATTTTCATCTCGCGGCAGGGCGGTCCATTGCTTGTAAAGGGCGTCGATTTGCTCCGTGCCGGGCCGGCCATCCCAGATCGCCACTGCGTACCGCAGCACGAGCCCTTCGCCCGCGACCACCTTCAACGGCTGCTCGTGCAGGCTCAGCGTGGCCGAGAGATAGGCGAAGGGCTTGCTCATCATAAACCACGTCGCCGGGTGAGGCTCGTTTTCGGGGTGGTCGAACATTGCGACGGTAACTTGCTTACCCTCGGCCTGGGCGGTATAGGCGCACCATCTCGACCGGACCAGCCGCTCTTCGCCTCTGAATATAGTCCCGTCTTTGCCGTCGGCATTGCGAAACTCGCCGGTCGCATCCATCGACCGTATGAATCGCAGGCCCAGCCCGTGATAGTGAGCGCCGGTGAGCGTGACGGATTCCTTCGGCTTGGCCGGCTCGAAGGCCGACTGCCACGTCAGGAGCGTAACCTTAGGCTCGGCCAGATAGCTTGCCTCGATGGTGCGTTCTTCAGCGAGCAGCGATTCGCCGCTTCCTGGATTCACCCAGTCAACCCGCTCGGAGAACCCGGCGAAGGGCACACTGCGGCGGCTATCGACCTTTACGTTGTCGAACCTCAGATGCGCCTGTCGTCCGGGCGACTGCTGCTCTTCCCAGAAGTTGACGCCGTCCGCCGTAACCGCATACATCAGAGCGTGATGGTGCAAATGGTCGGACGGGGCATCGAGAAGGATATTCACACCGCTCGGCGAGAACAACTGATCGACATAGGGTTTGTACGGCACGCCGTTATAGCGATACCGCATCAGGACCCGTTCTCCGGAGGTAATTTGTACGAAGTCTCTATCCGTGGCCACACGCAGCCGGTCGGTTTCATCGCTACCAGCCGAGATGTTCACGATGATCAAGCCGGCAAGAAACCACGATATGACAGCAATCATTCCAAACCTTTTCATAATGATCCTTCCTTTAGTTTAGCGTCCCCTTCGGGGAATGAGAGATAACCCCTCGCCTTTAGGCGAAGACCTCAGTATTATAAACTCGAAATTCGAATATCGAAATCCGAAACAAATTCAAAATCCGAATTGCGAAAATTCAAAACAGCGTCTCATTCGCTAAGGTGTTTTTTAACGCATCGGAAGCCGTAGATGTCGTATCCGAAGCAGGCATCGACGTAGCCCGGGTCTTCATTGTAACGATAGCCGGAGCGGCAGCTATCTGCGCTGAATTTCCATGCGCCGCCGCGCACTACCTTCGTCTCTCCAGTCTTCGGGCCTTTCGGGCTTTCCTGGGGACTCTCCTGGTAATAGTCAACTTTGTAAAAGTCGTTGCACCATTGCCAGACGTTGCCGTGCATATCGTACAGTCCCCAGAGGTTGGGCCGCTTCTGCCCGACGGGGTGCGGCTTCGAGCCGGAGTTGTCCTTGAACCAGGCATAATCTTTCAGTTGCGACGGCCCGTCTCCAAAGCAGTACGCTGTGTCGGCCCCGGCCCGGCAGGCGTATTCCCATTCCGCCTCCGTAGGCAGCCTGTACCCATTCGCACCGAAATTACATTCCCAGGTCTGCAAATCGTAGCAAGGCTCAAGGCCGTCCAGGCGAGAGCGGGCATTGCAATATCTAACAGCGTCGGACCAACGGACCTGCTCGACGGGGTTGTCGTCCGCCTTCCAGCGGGAAGGATTCTTTCCTGTGACTTTCTGGTATTCGGCTTGAGTGACTAAGTGCTTATCTATGTAGAATGCGCTTACGACGACTTCGTGGGGCGTTGCATCCGGCTCTTTGTCATCTCCCATTGTAAATCTGCCGCCGGGGAGCAGGACCATTTCCGGGCCGGACTGCATTTTCGATTCTTTTGGAGAGTCACTTGGGATATTGGCCGGCGTCTGACGCTTGCAGCCTTCAGGCAGCATTGAAACTGCGGCCAAGAGAAATGCGGTTATGATACAGCGTTTCATCATATTCATTGTCTTCTCAATAGTCCTGCCAGATTTCGTAGCCGTCGGGATTTCTAAGGCACAATCTGCATCGGTTTCTAATCTCTTGAGCGATTTCGAGCGCGTTCGGCAGGGTTACGCAGCCGTAGCCGGCCTGCTGAAAGAGGCTCCTGGTGATGCTATGGAACTTGCCGAGCAGCTCATCCTGCGCCCCTCCCATTCCTCTCCACTTTTCGCCAAGCGCCAGGACTGCGGGGAGGTTCTGCGGGTCTTTCTTTTCGGTCAGGGCCTTAGTCTGCCGAGCCAGGTCGGCGGCATAGACAAGCGTCTTTATGTTTTCTTTCTGAGCGTCATACTCCTGGGGTATCTTCTGCGCTATTGCCTCGACGCCATCGAGGAACGGCTTCAATTCGGGGTTGGATTTGGCCTTGAGATTCAAGAAGCTTATAATGTCCCGTGCGAATTCCTGGTATTCGCTGAGCCTCTGGACGTGCCGGGTGACAAAATAGACCATATCATCCACGGCTCCTGTGACATAGTCTTTCTTCTCGAATTCCCGGCCTTCTTTGAAGACGGCTTCTATTGCGGCGGTGCATCCGCAGGTTGCGGCGCGGCGGATACCGTCGGCGCCTCTTCGATGGTGGGTGCGCAGCATCCGGCCAGGGACGTCGAGTATCGCATCGCAGGCCTGTCTGCCCAGCGTTTGGCGCATAATGTCAACGGGGGTGGAGACTGAGGCGGGAGCGCCTTTTGCCTCGAGGAAATAGATGATTGATTCTCCCTCGGGTGGTATTTTCTTACTGAGATGATAGAAGGTCTTGTCGCCATCAAACCAGACCGGGTAGAAATAACGGCCTGCTATTGCCCGCCAGATATTCTGTTGAGATTCTCTGAAGGCATAAGTCGTTTTCACGTCCGCTTCGGTCAATTGGGTTTTCCATTTTGCTGGGAATGGCCTCTTCCAATTGACGGCGACATCTTTTTCCAGATAAGAGGGCGTCAATTGCTCCTTATGCCAGATGCCCGGGGCGTGCAGCAAGGCGAGATAGACGCTCCCGCCGTCGTTGTCGAAATCAACGGATTCGACCAGGCGGGGCTCTTGGTTCTCAGTGTCGAGGGTGAGTCTGACCCGCTGGTTTCCAGTCGGCCAGGTGACAACGAGCATATCGCTGCGGCCTTTGAGCAATCCGAGGAAGAGATTATCGGCGGGGATGTGCAGTGTCGTGATCGAAGGATAGTCCTTCGGGCTGAATATGAGATCGTCGCCGATAAAGGTCGGCGCTATGCCATACTCGATCGGGCTGAGCAGGCTTATTCCTTTGACATTCTCGGCAGGTTTAATCTCGACGATTCGCGTGGCGTCAAACGAAAAGACGGCGGAAAGGTCCTTTGCGTCGTCGGCGGAGAAGAAGACTTCGAGGCTTACCACGTCGGCGGAATTCCGCAAAATCCTGCACCGGGTAATGTTTGCGGGTTTTCCTTTTAGCTGAAGAGGAAGAAATTCCAGCTTCTTCGTGCTCACATCCGCTGCTGCATAGAATGCCACCTTGCCTTTTTTCGACTGGAACACGGCGGTTAAGTATTCATTCTCTACTACCGCATCGCCCTTGAAGGCGTATTCTCTGCCGTAGTAACCCGGGTCTGAGGCGGCGGCGGATGGGTCGGCTTCAAGAGTAAGCAGGTCGCTCGGAACAATTGTCCAGCCAGCTCTATCTTGCAGATCGATCTGGTCGGCGAAAGGCATCTGCGTGTCCCATAGGCGGGCCATTGCAGGTGGTTCTTGTGCGGCTCCTCCCGCAGACTCGGAGGCCAAGAGCGGCAGTGCGGCGGCAAACAATATCAGATATGTGAAAGTGCGAATTATCAGTCTCATCTTAGTCCTTCAATTGGTGTATTCGACGGTTCCTGATTCATCGACCTTGTAGCCCCATTTTTTGATGTATTCCCAGCCTGAGAGGAAATCGTCGTTGGTCTCGTTGAGCTTCTGCCGGAGCAGAGCTTCCAGTTTCTTTTGGAGTTTGGCGTGCTGCGGCTTGTTGCAGAGATTATCGAGCTGGTAAGGGTCTTTCTCGTTGTCGTAGAGCAGCCAGGGGCCATTCAGGTCGCGGACGTAGGTATAGCGTTCTGTTCGCACGCCGCGATACTCTCGTCCGCCGTCGGCCCTCTTCCACTGCCCGAACGGGCTTGGACAGCAAATCAAGGCGGCGTTGTCCTTGGGCTTTCGTTTTCCGCTTACCACGTCGCTGAAGTCCGCGCCTTCGACGGTATCGGGAATTTGGATTCCGCTCAGGCCCAGGAGCGTGGGCATAATATCAGGCGTATTTATGGGCATGTCGATTGTGCGGGCCTTACCTCCCATCGCGGTGGGGCACCGCAGGAGGAACGGGACGCGGATCGATTCATCCCAGGGCCTTTGCTTATTCATTTGGCCGTGAGAGTGCAGCATGTCGCCGTGATCGGAGGTGAAAACGAAAATGGTATCGTTTTCTATCCCGAGCTCTTTGAGCGTTCCCAAGAGCTCGCCGATACAGTCATCGAGGGCCGCGATGTGGGCGTAGTAGCCCGCGAGCGTCTCTTTGGCTTGCTGAATTTGCTCCCGGGGGACATTCGGGCGGAGGGACAGATTCTCCGGGTCGAACATGTCCCTGTATTTCTGCGGCGCGGTATTGTACGGCGAATGCGGCGGCCCCCAGGAAAGAACCAGCAAAAACGGCTTACCTTCGGAATGTTCGCGGATATATCGCCGGGCCTCTTGGGTCTGGGCGATTGAGTCGTAGCCTTGCCACTTGAGCTTGACATCTTCATCGGCGTAGTAGAAGGAGTTGTTGTAATCGTGGGTGCAGCCGAGGGCCTTCCAGAAGTCGAAGCCCTGCCGCCTCTCTCGTGGGATGAAGGCGGCCCTTTTGTTTCCATCGAGATGCCACTTGCCGATATAGGCGGTGTCGTAGCCGGCGCGTTTGTACGCCTGGGCGAGCGAGACGGCCTGGTCGTTCAAGAGCAGGTCGTTCAGAAAGACGCCATGGGTCAACGGGTATCGGCCCGTAATCAGGCTGGCCCGATACGGGCTGCACACCGGGCAGCAGGAGACGGCATTAGTGAAATTGATACTTTGGGCCGCGAGCTTATCGAGGTTCGGCGTCTTAACGTCCTTATTGCCCGCGTGGCCGACATCCTGCGCCCGCCACTGGTCGGCGAAGACGAAGACAAGGTTTGGTTTTCGCGGCGTTTTTTCTGCGGAGCTTCGCTGCTCAGCCAAGCATCCCGCGCCGAGAAGAACCGATGCAGCCCCGATGCCGGCGGCTTGCAGAAATTCTCTTCTTTTCATGTTGTCCTTTCAACCTTGTGCAGTGTCGCAGTTAGGAACAACATATGACCTGTTCGATTTCTGAGAAACTCTTCGAGTTCGTACCTGGCGGTTTTGTTTACTTCGCAACCATATCTGTAATAGAACTCTTCCACCGCCTATACCCTGACCTTATGCAGATTGACGGCTCCTCCGGAGCCTTAGGAACCGCTATGAAGAAAACTATCGAGTCCCTACTCCCTATTTCTGTGTATCTTTACGAAGGGTAGTGGTCTCGATAAGGAAGTTGGCGATTTCAGCGGCTATTTGAGCCTTCTTAGTCAAGGGAGGGAGTGACCTTCTTTTATCGAGTTGCTCCTTCGCCGGGCCTGTCATTAATCCCAGTGCAATAGAATCAACCAAGCCCACTGGTTCCGGCGGGAGGAATTGAGATAGGAGGGCGTGAAGCCCGATGGTACACAGACCCGCCTGCGTGTAGTAAACCCACTCTTTGATTCCACTTCCCTGACTATGCTCAACATCTTTCAAAACCTTCGTCACTCCTTTCTCGAAGGCTGGGGCCAGAGTTTTGATGTAAGTGGGATCCTCACGAAGATGGGGGAGCCAATCCTTGTGTAGCTTTGCCCAGAGGCCAGTGTCGCTGGCAGATTTTCTTAGCGCAGCCAGGATAGGGCGAGTTTGCTTCCAATTCGCGAGTTGTCTCTCGCTGAGCGGGCGGTATACATCCAAATTGCCTTTCGCTACTGAACTATAGTATTCATCTCTCGGGATCCTCCCCAGAACTACACTAGATATGAGCGGTTTCTGAATCTTACGTTCTTCTGCAACTTGCGCCTCAAGGTTGGCCTTTGTCACAAGCTGTTCTGGTGTTTTTAGGAGCCGAAAACCTACGTTCAATGGCGTGACGAGTTTGCGTACATAATCATAATCATGTTCTTGATTTTTGGGGCTGCTATGAGTATGCCAATGACTGATGCAGTTGGGCGATGGACACGGGAGGCATTTCCGTGAATTAATGATCTCCCCAAAGAGAGACAGTTTGATTGCCTCTAACGCCCTTACTTTGTCCTGCTCTATATAGTCACGAAGATCTTTTTCTTTCACAACATTGCGAATGGCCTCAACGCGATACGTGAGGCTAGCTTTCTCGACTTCTGTTAGTTGGAGAGGGAGCAAGATATCATCTTCGTTAAGGTCTGAGAAGATCTTCGGAGAAGTCCATCCCAGTGCAGTCATAGAATCTATGTCACACTCGAGCGAAGGCTTGGTACAGTGCACGTTCTCAAAAAGCCAAAAAACCGCCCCCGTCTCCCAAAGCGCCTTTGCGGGAAGCCCTGATGGCATGTCCAGACTGCCTGGCTCATCGCTTAATAGAAGATTGTATTCCCAACCAGAGAGAAATATCGAATTGAATTCCATGATTACACCTCATGTGGTTAAAAAGCAAAACCGTAAACGAGCTGAATGCCCGTAATTATCAATAGCATTTTGCTGAGAGTCAACCAAGAAATCAGATATCATCAAAAATCTACCTGTGTCGAAGAAGAAGCCGGTATTCTGCAGTCCGCCATCCCCCCTTAGAGGAGGGTGCGGTCCGTGGCCAGCCCCAAGCTTTGCTTGAGGCTGCCACCCGCGGCGTTTTGCAGGAATTCTCCTCGTTTCATATTCGCCTACAGGAGGGCCTTTAGGTTTTTTATGCTTGTTTCGGCCTGCTCGATAGTGCCGCATTCGACGCTCAGGACGATGTCGCGCGGGGCCTGACGGCATACCTCGATGACCTTCCTCCAGTCGATTACTCCTTCGCCGCATGCGCAGCCGGCAGGGGTGCCGGTGACTTTGCCGCGCTCGGCCTGCGAATGCTGGATGGAGATATCCTTGGCGTGGACGTGGACGAGCCTGCTCTTGACGTGTCTGAGCCACTTGATCGGGTCGTGGCCACAGAGGTAGCTGTTGCCCGTGTCGAAGTTTATGCCCATCGCTTTGGACTTGACGAGCCTGTAGATTTTGTCCAAGCCGTCGGGGTGCTTGCTGTACTGCTGGTGCGGCTCAAGGCCGATCATGATGCCGCGGGCCTCGGCGAAGGCCGCCGCCTCGGTGAGCGTGTATTTCATCAGGACGTGGTCTTCCTCTTCCGTGGTCCAGGCGGGCTTCGGGCCTTCGTCGGTATTGACCACCGGGGCGCCGCACTCGGCTGCGAAGCGGATCGCCTGCTTGAGGTAGTTGCCGCTAATATCGGGTTTGCAAAGCGGGCAGTGCGACGATAGGCCGGAGAGCTTGATGCCGGCCTTTTCGCAGGCCCGCTTGACCCGATACGGATCGTCGAGCATTGAGACGGTCTGGTAGTACCCGGCCTCGCTCATCAGCTCGCGTCCCAGGTGGACCCACGGCTCGATATATTCGTAGCCTAATTCAGCGGCCTTCTCCACGCCCCACTCAAACGACTTGTCCGCATGCCGCACGTACTCCATATTGACGCCAATAAAAACCTTGCCCATTGCATAACCTCCTTATCATGTTTTGAATTCTCTTTGTCTCCCGTAAGGGCGGAACAACAATATTCACATTCCAGCTCGAACGGGCACATTCGATATGCCGCAATTGTACCCAACGTGCGGAATTCCACAAGGTATCTTACGTGGTCAAGCGTTGCCTGGTAGAACATTTGGCCTCTGTGCGGGATGCGGGTTGTTTCTATCCGATTGGGCCTTCGAACAGGTTGACCTTGCGGATGTTGCTCAACCCCATAATGTCTTTGAGATAGTCGATCAGGGCGGGGAGGTGGTCGAGGGTCAGGAACAATAGGCACAGCAGCGCGATTATCCACATGGCCGGTCTTACTTCCATTATCCTGCCGGACAGCAGCTTTATCAAAACGAACGAGATAAAACCGAACGCCAGGCCCGTGCTTATGCTGTAGCTCAGCGCGATCATCACCATGATAATGAACGCCGGGAAGGCCTCGTCGAGCTTTTCAAAATCAATCCTACGGACTTCTTTCATCATAAAAAGGCCGACCATAACCAGGGCCGGGCCGGTTGCGTACTCGGGGACGACTCCCACGAGCGGGACAAACGAAAGCGACAGCAGGAAGCAGAGGCCGGTGAAGACGGCGGTCAGGCCGGTTCGGCCTCCTTCTTCAATCCCGGCTGCCGACTCGATATAGGATGTAATAGTCGAAGTCCCCAGCGCCGCTCCGAGCATGCTGGCGGCGGCGTCGATCTCCAATAAGCGGTCCAGCCCCCTAATCCTGCCTTCGTTATCAACCATTTTTGCCTCGTGACAGCAGGCGACAAGCGTGCCTATGCTGTCGAACATATCCATAAACATCAGGGCGAAGATGCTTCCGAAGAGGCTCCATTTGAACGCCCCCGCGATGTCCAATTGCAGCGCCACCGGCCGAATATTGAATGAAAAGGATAGCCAGCTCGCCGGTTTTTCGACGTAGCCGAGAAGGGCGGCAACAACCGTCGAAAAAATGATTCCGACGAGCAGGGCGCCTTTGACCCTCTTGACAGCCAGAAACGCCATCACGAGCAGGCCGGCCAGCCCTATCAGCACCGTGGGCGTCAACGGCCCCGCAGAGACAAGGGTCTGGTCGTTCTTGATGATTATTCCCATATTGACAAGGCCGATGAACGTGATGAAGAGCCCTATGCCGACCGAGATCGCGGAGACGAGACTGAGCGGAATAGCCTCGACCAGGCGCTTTCTCAGGCCGAGCAGCGTCAGCACAAAACACAGCAGCCCCGAGAGAAACACCACCCCTAAACCCGTCTGCCACGTGATCTTGCCTGCTCCGACGAGGCTGTATGCCAGAAAGGCGTTCAGGCCCATGCCCGGCGCCATCGCAATCGGAGCGTTCGCAAACAGACCCGTGATAATCGTCATAACGGCGCTGACAATGCAGGTTACGACTATCAGCGCCTGTTTATCCATGCCCGCTGCGCTCAGGATGGCCGGATTGACGAAGATTATGTAGGCCATCGTGAGGAAAGTCGTCAGGCCCGCGACGAATTCGACCCTTATATTGACCTGTTTCTGATTCAAGTCGGGATGTTCTTCTTTCATATCTGATTCCTCTAAAGCCCAATTATTCTTTGTTGGTTTCCGCGCTTGTGTTAGTACCTGCAAACAGTGTTAATCTGTGTAAATCCGTGTCAAAAAAAGAGAATCAGTCAGTTTGAGTAATACGCCTTGGTTCGGCCCGTCCTGTTCTTTCGTCGTCGGCCCGTCCCACCCCGATCTTTTGAATCGCCCCCGTTCGCTCCAGGACGTCGCCGCGACGTTGACCGCAGGGGCGGCTTTTGATAAGCGGCCTTCGGCGTGTCTGTCTGAACCAGGTTGTATCCGATTCTTAGTAGTCACGGGCAACCAGACAAATTACCACCTGGGCAGCGAAACTGCAAGGGACTGCTCTGAGGAGTTGCTTTGCGGGGGTAGATTGGCTAATATGAGAGTTGTTGGATTTGGAGACACGTGGTGAAATTAACGGTAAACCGCGAATAGTGTATGAGGCTTTGACATGAGCATACAAATGGAACCTGTATCCAACAATCGTTAATAAAGCCGAAAGAAGACCTGTAAGAGCGTGTGTGACAAGTGGGACGGCCATCTCTACATGGAGTCCGTGGGACCTGGCCGTGCGTTTTGCGAGCTAGCCTACTCGCGGGAAGAAGACCGATTGCAGAGCCAAGATGGCCCTGCGACGCATGGGCAAGATGCCCATGCCACGAAAAAACGGCTTCCCGCACACGCCAAAAGGAGTATTATGACGCTAATAGCCCATTCCATTGGAACGATGCAGCACAAGCGCGAAGCTCGACGAATGGCTTTGCCGGTTGCGGCGGCGCTCATAGTGTTGATTGCCTTTGCCGGTTTGGCGTATGGCGAGGATTCCGAGGAATCGGCGCTGCCGGATGCGTTTCGCTCGGAGGATTTATTGTGGGAGGTTCGATTGGGGACGCATCAGTACACAATGCCGAGAATTGACGGCGGGCGGGTGTTCATCGGGATCAACGACCTGAACTTGCAGCACCCGGCCGTCAAGGCCACCGGCGGGGGAATTCTGATGTGTCTTGACGCCGCCGACGGCGAGATGATTTGGCAACTTCCGATTCCACGATATATGAAGGGTGTGGAGCCTCCGTATCATTTCGATCAATGGAAATGCGGCGTTTGTTCGAGGCCGGCAATCGACGGCAAATACCTTTATATTGTCGGATCCCGCGGCGACGTGCTGTGTGTGGATCGCCACGGGCAGGCTGACGGCAATGACGGGCCATTTCGCAAGGAGGCCGAGTATATGGGCGTTCGGCCGGATGCAGGCTACAAGCTGGCCGAGAAAGACGGAGATATCGTATGGCAATTTGATATGATTAAGGAGATTGCGGCCGTTCCGCACGATGTCTGCGGCAGCAGCGGTCTGCTGCATGGCGACTATTTCTACGCCTGCACGTCCAACGGCCAGGACGACCAGCACAAGTACGTCGCCAATCCCTCGGCGCCCAGCCTGATCGTATTGGACAAGCGCACGGGTCGCCTTGCCGCCGCGGACGGGGAGCTTATCGGCAAGCGAATGTTTCACGGGCACTGGTCGTCCCCCGTGGCAGCGAGAATCAACGAGCGAGATATCATACTCTTCGGCGCCGGCGACGGCATTCTCTACGCCTTTGAGCCTCTCGATTCGACAAAGGCCGGCGACGAAGTGCGGACGCTCAAAAAGATATGGCAGTGTGACTGCAATCCTCCCGATTATCGCCGGCGAGACGGACGCGACATACCCTACGCCAATCACACCAACAAAAGCCCCGACGGGCCCAGTGAGATCATCGCCACGCCGGTCATTCACAATGGGCGCATTTATATTGCCATCGGCCAGAGTCCTATCCACGGCCCGGGACAGGGGATGCTCTCGTGCATCGATGCTGCGACAGGCGGGAAGATATGGGAGAGCCGCCGCGTCGATCGGAGTATTGTGAATGCGGCGATACACGATGGGTTGGTTTATATCCCGGATTTCTCCGGGCGGCTCCATTGCCTCGATGCGGATACGGGCGAACATTTCTGGCAGCACGAGCTCGAGGCGGGCGTCTGGACCGCCTCGCCGGTGGTGGTGAACGGGAAGGTTTATGCGAGCACCGAAAACGGCGTCCTCTGGGTACTGAAGGCCGGCCGCGAAAAAGAGGTTATCTCTCGCTCGCGTCTTGGATCGGCCGGTATTACCCCTGTTGTTCACGAGGGCGTATTATACCTTCCCACGCAGAATAGACTTTTTGCTCTGAGAGTCAGATAGCAGTGATCCCGGCGGGCAGCGCTGCTATTTGCGAGTCCGCCGTCCGGAGAGTGTGGGCTATTTTATCCGGCGTTCGTAGGCTCTGTAGAGCAGGTCCAGCTCGGCGGTCTTGGCGTCGAAGCTGCTTTTAAGCTGGGTGAGCTGTTCGGGGTTCCTGTAGATTTCTGCGTTGCCGAACTGCTCTTTCATCCGTGCCAGGTCCCGCTCGTGCTCGGTTATCATTTCTTCGAGCTGATCCGCTGTGTACCTGTTGAATCGTTTCAGCTCTTCGGGTGCTTTGAGCTTGGCCTTTTTTCCAGCAGCGGCGGGACGGCGCTTTCGGCGGGCGGCGCCGCCGGATGCCTGCTCTTGCTGCCGGGCTTCTACACGTTTTTGAACCAGCGAGGCGTAGTACGAATAGACGGGTTTCATCGCGATGAATTCCGTCTTGCCGAGGCATCGAGCGCCGAGCTCGTCCGTGCCGACCACCAACATTTTATCTACAATGCGGTCGAGGAAGTAGCGGTCGTGACTGACGACTATCATCGTTCCGGCGTAGTCTTCCAGCGCCGCTTCGAGCATTTCGCGGCTTGCAATATCCAGGTGGTTGGTCGGCTCATCCATCACCAGGACATCCGATTCGCCTAAGACGAGTTTGCAGAGCATCAGGCGATTTCGCTGGCCGCCGCTGAGGTCGGCGCACTGCTTGAATACATCCTCGCCCGAGAATAGAAATGCTCCGAGGCGGCTGCGGACCTGCTCGGCGGAAAAGCTCGGATTCTCGCCGGCGGCCTCATCGAAGACGGTCTTCGAGGGGTCCAGGACGTCGCCGTGCTGGTCGAGATAGCCGATCTGCAAGGTCCTGGCCATCCGAATACCACCCGCGGACGGTTCCAACTGGCCCAAGGCCAGTTGCAGGAGGGTGGTCTTGCCCGTGCCGTTGGGGCCGGTGATGCCGAGCCGCTCGCCCCTGAGCACGTCAAACGTCAAATCCGAAAAGAGCGTCAAATCGCCGAAGGATTTGCCCAATCCCTCGCAGCGGAGAACTATGTTGCTCGTTTGCTCCGGCTCGGCGAACGAGAAGCTGATTGTCTTTTCGTCGGTGGGTTTATCCAAGTAGTCGGGGTTTTCCTTAAGCAGGCGTTTCAATTGTCTCTTGCGGCCTCGCGCGGTCCCTCGCATGCCCTCCTGGTCCTTGTTGCGGGCAATGAAGTCCCGTGTTCGCTCGACCATCTCGACGCGCTTGACGTGCTCGCGCTGCTGTTGGAGCCGGAGCGTCTCTTTGGTCTGGATGTAGTTGCTGTAGTTGCCGCTCCAGACGTTCGCCTGCCGCTTCTCGACTTCAATTATTTTGCACGCGACTTTATCGAGCAGGGAGCGATCGTGGCTGATAATTACGGCGGCGCCGTTATAGGCGGCCAGGAAATTTTCGAGCCATTCGGTCGCCTGCAGGTCTAAGTGGTTCGTCGGCTCGTCTAAGAGCAGCAGGTCGGTTTCGAGCATCAGGACCTGCGCCAGACCCAGGCGCGAGAGCTGGCCTCCGCTAAGGGCCGAGGTCTTTGCCCGGTGCAGCTCCGGCGCCAGATCAATGCCAGCCAAGGTTATGAGGATTCGCGTCTCGTATTCATATCCGCCGGCCACCTCGAAATCGTGGCTCAGCCGGTCGTATCGCCTCATTTTAGCTTTGAGGTCGGCGCCGCTGAGAGTCTGCATCTGGTTCGATACGGCCTGTATCGACTTTTGGAGGTCGAGTATGTCCGCAACGCCCGCGTGCATTTCCTCCAGGACCGTGCGGTCTGCGCCGAATGTCGCTTCCTGCGGCAGGTAGCCGATGCGCAGCGACCGCTGCTTAATCACCTGGCCCATATCCGGCTTGATTTGCCCGGTGATGAGCTTGAGGATTGTGCTCTTGCCCGAGCCGTTGGCGCCGACCATGCCGACCTTCTCGCCGGTGTGGAGATGGAGATTCAGCTTGTCGAGCACGACCTCCGCGCCGAATGCCACGTGGATGTCGCGCAATGTTACGATGGCCACAAATCTGTTACTCTTTCAGTACAATTCTTCGTGCAAGCGCTGAACAGCCGATCCGTTCCATGAGACTACTTGCCAAAAGAGAGAGTCATCCTATCCTTTTTGGCCTTCAGATTCAAGTGGGAGTGACAACAGACAATGACGCTGGTTGAACCTCCCGTTTGTTGTTAAGCGGCTGTACCCTCGGATTATTCAAACTGGAGGAGACTCGTAGGCTTTCCTGCCATAGACTCTTTCATAAGCCCTGCAGAAAGGGCAAATCCTGGATTCAAGCTTGACGATTCTGTAAAACGCTCCCTTCTGTTTTCTTCGGGCATATTTGCACAACGGGCAGCGTGCGCACACCTGAGCCATCCACTTCTGTGTTTTTGTGTGTTCAGCCATTTGTCCTATCTGGCAATTGCTCGCTCCGGATTATTTCCATTTTCGAAGTGCTTGTCTATCCAGCCGGAGACAACGTCCTGCCGTATGTCGAAGTATTTCACGTATGGCTTTATGTCCAGTAGGGGGGTTTTGTCCAGGATATCGACCTCTTTGAAATGCAGTCTCTTACCGTCAACCGAGCATATTTTCACAAC
>Ga0315277_10005482_pt1 | contig 16700 bp, 16 predicted proteins | sample YL17G05_15_MG_FD_203695 | JGI IMG/M metagenome (GOLD analysis project Ga0315277, IMG submission 203695) | Sediment microbial communities from Yellowstone Lake, YNP, Wyoming, USA - YL17G05_15 | ecosystem: Environmental > Aquatic > Freshwater > Lake > Sediment | place: USA: Wyoming | collected... | reverse complement strand
ATGACCAGGATCTATTTTTCGGCCTGCAGGCAAAGCACACTCGTCATGCCCGCAAATCGAATCGACAGGAAGTCTCATCTTATTTCTAAAATACTTGCATAGAAAAAGGACTTTTTCCTCTTGCTCTTGAGTTGCGGAATCCCACCAAAAACCATTTCTATAAATCGCATCTGGGCATAGTGTGCCATTCCATGACTTTTTATTGGAGTCGAGCCTACCCCAAGAAATGATGGCGATAGCTATGTGAGCTCTATTCGGGCTTTGCTTTTGCCATAATGCGCGGCCAGCGTGGTTTACAGTCCTATCCAGCCGCGAAGTTTGGTGAACCCTCCCATCTTTGCTTATGATAATGTGATAGCCGATGATAGATTCCTTCATCTGTCTTTTGACCCGTTCGATATCATCATCTGCAGTATAATGCAGAGTAATACCGACCGGCCCAGTCCCGAGGAAGGGATTGACCGATATACTGTCAAGCGAGGAAAAAGAATCAGCTTCCGGATAAACTGAAATCATACACGCTTCCCTTTAGGTCAATGCCTCGACAAGTGAAAAGATCGCCTCTTTCAAGCTGGCAAGGAGCAAGTCTTTTTCTTCACCGTTCAAGTCAGCCAGTTCTTCCTTGATTTCATTGACCCCCCTCACTGCAGAAGTAAGGCTAGGCGCTAACTTCAGAGCTCGCATGCAATCAAAAATGTCGAGCTTTCCATCTGCTTTAGCTTCCCCAATCGCCTTAGCCAGTTCTTGTATAAAGCCAATGACTTCCTGTGTTTGTTCGATTCCAGCCATTTGATGTTACTCCAATCTCTTTTGTTTAGTTCGCAATGCCTCGATCTGCTGTTTTTGAAATGAGAGCTCCGATTCAACACGCTGTAAGACCAGACTGTAGCTTGATTGTCTTTCAAGTTCCCTCTCGTGTCTCAAAGAGTTGGAAGACAATATACTTACGTCAGTCGTAATCGCCCTAATATTTGACTCTATATCAATCAAAACTTTGGCCATGAGACTTGAGATACCTATGAGCAAAGCAAAAAATGCTTTAAACACAAAATCCGGGAATCTCTCCGATTTATTACTCATGCCCTAACCTCTGAATTTAATATAGAGAGAGCATAGCATACTGTGATAATGATAAACTAGCCTATGGCTAAACGGTTTTGACTTATTCTTGAATGCTAAGATGGCGTTCGATTTCAGGGGAAGCTAATGAATAGCAAGGGAATTTTGGAAGAAATTGAAGTATTGATAACTGATCTTCTAAATTTTGAAGAAACAGAAAAACTTTACAATCTAAGTATAGAAAAAGAATTGTTGCTAGTTATTCTGAAAGCAGCGGAAAGGCACTTCCACCAAAAGGAATAACAGGATGGTAACAGAAGACCAGCTTCTAGAACACGATCGCCTGAACAAAAAAGCTACAGCTAGACCCTGGTTCAACATCATCAGAAAATCCGGGATTTACAAACGAAGCGTATTCTGGTCAAGGACGCCTAACAAAGAAGTCTCGTTTGACTCTGAGCCTGACATAGTGTACCTCACTTTCATTCGGAACCTAAGCCCGGACATGGTTGAAACCATAAGACAGCTTAACAAAGAGCTTAGGGAAGCGAATGCTAGAGAGAGAGTTTTGAAAGACTACGCAGAAGAATTGCACGCAGAGATAGAGCAGCTCAGAGAAAAGAAAATAATGAAGGATTTATGACGATGAAACGAGAAGAAATAGAGCTCATAAACCGCTTCTATTTGAAATCTATACAAGGCCAAATTAAGCTAGAGAAGCATGGGATTTCTGACTCGTCAAATGAATGGATCATCGACGTAAAGCCCACTGGGAATATAGATTTCATGGGGATTCAAAAGGCTAATGACGTGCTGCTTTTCATCTCAATCATACTGCAGAATTATCAGCATATCTTTGAGATACTAACCGAGCAGAAGGCCATGGTATACCGCGATGATATACGCATGGCCATTGCCGAGGAATTTAAGAATCTAAAAGAACAGGCCCTACTAGCTGCAGAAGGTCATCTACCGTAATTGTAATTCCGCCAAGATCGGATACCTTAACGGATGGTTCGGGTATCTCTAGCTTCTGATCGCCTAGAGCCTTAAACTCTTCCTTAAATAACTTTTCGTTATCAGCTTCAAAAACGAATTGCTTATTTTCTTTATCATCACCAATTGGCAAGAGAATGAATTCGCCTTTATCATCCTTCTGCGCGTATTTCTCGCACAGTTCTTTGCGAACCTTCTCATAGTCCTTATAGGCTTCCTCGATCTTCTTATTGGCAGGAAGCAGCTTCCAAGAAACCGACGCCTTCATATTCGGATGCGAGCGAAGATTACCTAAAGACCGTTGGAATTGAGGATTCAATAAGGTGTTCAATTCTACTTGCATTCGTATACTCCAATGAAAAAAAATTGCCTATCGGATGATAGGCGTTGTGGGGACAAAATTCAATAGATTAAGCTATAAGATAACTTATCGTTATAGTAAAATAAGATGAACCACCGAAGTCAGTAGTAGCAACTCCGGTAACTCCATCTGCCTTTAACAGCGCGCAGTTAGTATCATTCGGATTTATATTTCCTTGCGAAATAACACTAACACCATTGGTCAAACCAATCACACACGTACCATATAAATTTGATGAGTTAGCACTTGCGAATGGTAGATTTATTGAAGCTCCACCAGAAGCAGTTCCAACAACTATGGCACTTATAAATGCTTGAAAATGACAGAGGTTTCCTATTCTAGTATAATATCCAGTCGAGCTATATGTTCTTGTGCCATTTCCTCCGCCGAAATTTATGGATGGATTAAATGTCCCCTGCTGATAATACTTCAGCGCCGTAGCAGTATATCCAGCGTCGTTTCCTTGCAGGGTTATGCCCTGGGCTGCGGCAGAAGGGTTTCCAAAAAACCATGCGGCTGTATCTGTAACTGAGCCAGCGTTAATACCAGAACCGTTTAAAGCATCAGTATTGACGGCATTAGAGACAACAAAATTAAGTTGTCCAACTGTTTGACTCGTCGCATTTCGCCCATTTGTGACAGCCCATTGCTTTGATGCGCCTGATACGTTATCCCCGAGCTGAATCGCAGCAACAGTGGCAGCGGTGTTTGAAGCGCCACTAATACCTAGTTTGTAGTTAGACCCTGATACTCCTCCTCCGCCAATTATCTTTACAGTTGCTGTTGTAGAGCCACCACCAAACTCCCAAACGCCGGTTGAGGATACAGAGCCGTTGGCAAAGGCGATTGAAGTATCACCTTTAACCTGTAGAGCCGAAGCATTTGTACCAGTTCTTGCATCTATAATTATATCAGATGAGGTAGTTCCACCTGTCTGTACCCAGTACACAGTGCTTGAAGTACCTGTACCTCCGTGCTGAACAGTTCCTCTCAAGGTGTGCATACCTGTGAACCCCGAAGGCCCAAACGTCCAAGCGCCTGCTCGCGTGGCACTGCCTATCTCTGTCCCAAATCTACTCCAGGCGAAGGCTTTATTCGTAAATGTTGTGAACTCCGCATTACCTGACGTTCGTACATTAAACACCATATCCGACGCAGTGTTACTATCATTTGTCCCCGTGGAGAAGTATAATCCGCTTTTGTTCGCTGTTGTGCTTGTCCCCGTGATAGCGGGAGTAGCAGCAGCCCCATCAGCATTGCATAGTATTATTTGGCCATTAACATAGGTTTGTGTTACCGTGGAACCGGTATTAAATATATGTGCTGGAGAGGCACTTGAAGGCCCAAACGTCCAAGCGCCTGCGGAGGAGGCCTCTGCTACCTTAACTCCTGCAGTACTAAAGCTAAGAGTGTTAGCAGCACTCGACCACATACCTGTGTCTAGGTCGCCTGTGAAGGCATAACTAGGAGTACCTACAGCACCTAAAGCATTGGAAATGACACCAGTAAACGTCGGGCTTGCTAGTGGTGCTTTGAGTGCATCATTTCCATTTATTTTCTGGAATGCTTGCAATATTGTATCAGTAGCAGCTACCGTACCAGCGCCCGAGGCATACCCTGTCAACACCTTACCAATGACAGCAGAATTGAGAAGAGTCGCCGCATTTCCTACGCTAGTAACTTCACCAGTTAAATTCGCGTTAGTCGTTACCGTTGCAGCATTGCCTGAAATGCTCCCAACTATCGTGCTTGAAAAAGTCTTAGCTCCCGCGAAAGTCTGAGCACCCGTACTAACTGCGCCCGGCATTGTCGAGCTAGCTGGCTGGCCGTGCTGGATTAAGAGGTTAAAAGTATGCGGCCCGCCCGAGCTCGGAGCGGTTACGTCAAGGCTCGTCTTTAGATTTCCTGGTGTACCTACTATGGTGTAACCAGCCGCCACTGGATCTGCTACTAGAATAAGGTTTGGATATGTCCCGGTATATATCGCTATGTTTAACTCGGCAAAGGTAACGCCAAAATTATGCGCGTATGAGTTTACAGCAGAGTTAGCAACCGCTGAATATGATACGTATCTAGATTGGGAATCATTACCTAATACCAAATATAAAGTTTGTATGCTTGCATGCAAACCAGAACCGCCCGCCGCTCCAAGAACAGGGTGATCATACTGTCTGCGTGATATTACCGTCATGATTAAACCTTTCTCTAGTTTTTTCTATTTCGTTTTTCCAAATTTCCGCATGAATTAAAATAGCTTCGCAATCTTCGGTTAGATTTCTCTCATAGTCGATAAAACCATGCAGCATCATGCCGTGCTTATTCGGTAGCTGGTCAATCATCGGAGAGTCTTCTTGCCAATAGGATAGGGTAGCTGGGGAATCAAAAAATATATAGAACCCCGGCTTTTCAATGTCGTCATGATCTTTGATCATTTCGACATCAAGTCCTAGTCCAATCAGGATATCTAAGAGTATCGGTGTTTGTTCGCTCACGTTCAATCAATCCTGTCTCGTATGCTGTTAATGTTTCAAATCTTCCGATAATTCGCATGCCGTAATCTCTAGCCATAACCCCGGAAGAATTTGAAATATGGATTCTCAAAGTCTCAAAGTTGATAAAGTCTTGACCGGCCATATCGAAGAATAATTTTATCTCTTTTGTGAGAAAATTCTTTCCCTCGACATAAGCTAAGACAAGACCGTCTTTGTTGACGAATGACGCCATATCTTGCGGGTTATTTGATGGCGAATTCCATAAACCTTTTCTTGTAGGTTTGGAATGGAAGTCGAATCCCCATCTAAATAGCCATCTATTTGCAAAGTCTTTTTCAATTTGATTCATGAGTCAATTATACCTACGACGTAAATGCGTATGTAAAAACGGTATCCCATTGCATGATACCCCCAGTCGTTTCACCAGCATGCAGGTAAAATCTTCCGCGAATATGGGCTTGGTTTCCTAGAACAGTATCGTCAAATTTGCCTATCTTGCCGGTTACGGGTGCCGATGCATCTGTCTCGGTTAGACCGTTCCAATACGAGCAAGTATCGGCATGCAGAGCGAAAGCGGTAGGCACGGTAAGACCATCAAGGCCCGAGTAGTTCTTTCCGTAGATCCGCATATTGCCTGCAGCTTCGCGGGTATAGCCAAATTGATTGAGCACAGCTACTTGCCAGTCCATGTCGATATGCAAGCCTCGGCTTAGCCCATCTGCATTATTTGTCGTCGCTCCCGAGTCAGCTACCCCGTAAGCCGTGATCGCAGCGACGTCGAGAGCAGCCGTGCTAATACCGCCATATACGCCCGAATACTGAGCAATTGACAGCTTGACCGAGGTTACTGGGTCCACTACTGCGTCATGTTTTACGATGATATCTTGATGGCCCTGATTTCCACTCTGGTTTACCAGTGGAGCCCACTGGCCGGCTGTCGATTGCCCGATATCCATGCCTACTGAAAGTCCAGCGAGAGTATCTGAAAAATTCCCTCCCCCGTTGACTTCAGCAATCGTTAGAGTAACCGCCATAGGATTCGCCTTTATTCTTGGGTTAAACTCGCTGCATAACCGCCCACCGTTCCAACATATCCTGGAACGTATCCAGGAAACGGGACTAACTGAAAGCTCCAAAGGCTTACAGGAATCCGCATCCCTTGGGGATCGTATCCAAAATCTCTAATCATAGCGGGCACGTTCTGGAATATTGTAGCGCCGATGCGGATATCTAACAAAACAAAATCACCGATATCTTTCAAAACTGATCGCCAAGTCAAATGAACATTAACAGTCTCAAAAATAGAGCTCGAGAGACGCAGAATTTCTTTAACCTGAAGTTCCACTTCTGACTTTATGTATAGGTTTGGGAAAGTTATCTGCTTGCTTATGGTCTTCTGGATCTGCGCGATTGAAGCGTCATTTCTAAACGTAGCAGTTGTGTTTGCTAGCTCAGACCGAATTGGATGCAAATCGAATACACCCTTGATGCGATTTATATTGTTTTTCTCGTCTATCTTCGTCTCAAGACTTCCCTCGCCTACATCAAAATTGGTTATCGTATGGGTAGGGGATACGATCCAATCTTCAAAATGGAGTGAGCTAAGTTTTATCTGTAAATCCATGTCGATGAAAGCCTCTATCCTAACTTGCTCTAGGATTGACAGCACGTAGGTAATCAAAGGCTTGGGATCATCCTCCCATATTCTAGATTTTATCGTGCTTATTGCGCTTTGAGCTGGGCTAGCCTTGTCTCTATACGTGACCCAGTTGGCATCAAAATCACCTGATACCAAGCCACCGTAAGTCATTAGCAAATCTCTTGCTTGCCAAACTGGATTTTCGCTATATGCTCCGAGGTCTTTACCCTTCATTCTGCAGACAAACCTGTCGCCCTGAGTGTATTCGTATTGAGCACCGTCAAACCAAGTCCCGGCGTTTTGCTGAATCTGAAAAGCATTTTTGTTTACGCTCACAAGACCAACATCGGCTGGAGTGACTAGATAATATACATCTGACTTAAATAGGTACACGTTCGTATCGTCAAAAACTCTGTTAGCATTTACTGATATGACTAGTTGGATATTTGTTCTAGTTCCTCCCTTTACGTTTGGATCGTTACCATTTACCACCAAGCAAGGAATCACAGCGTCATCGGGAGCAAGGTTTACAGTGTAATCCCCGTATATGACAGGAATAGCTTTTCCTAAAACACCGTCTTCGATGTTTGGATAATCAGTTGTATTAAAGTTTATGTTTGGAAAAGTTACAAGAAGATCATCTTTCTTGTCTCTTGCAATGAAAGTAAGAGACATAATTTGCCTGGATACTCCCGCAATATCGGTTATTTTGCCGGAAAATATCGGGAAATAAGTCGCTGATTGCTCAGCCAGTCCTAGCTTGACTACTAGTGATCGACCGATAAAGGCATCGTAGTTTACGCCACCTGGGAGGAAATTATTAAATCGTCCAGTTGGATTATTCAAGGCTATCGTAAGACTGCTAAACTGGATATCAGGAGCCAGCCATTCCCCAATGGTTCGGTTTATAGTTGGGAAGGTTACGAGCGCCTCGTACCAAGTAGAACCTACGTACTTATTCCTGTCAGAAGCGTATATCGTGCCCGTTGGTGTTTCGATTTCCACAACCATCTCTAGTTGGGTTTCCATATTATCATGACACCAATCGAGAAAATCCTGGTCTAGAACCGTTGCGCTTAAATATAGTCTTCTGTCTTTTCCTGACATAAGCTAACCCCTTAAAGACTTTCATCAACCGTGATAGTCATATCAATATAGTCAGCGTCAACCGCAAGAACATTATGCTTTTCTACAGGCATCTCAGTCAGCTTGCCGAATGGAGCAAATCTAGACGGCATTCTTGGATCGAGTATCCAAAGAGCTTTAAGGCTTGTTCTAACCGTGTCCACCACCTCCATTAAATTCCCGTAGTTATTTTTTGAGAAATCTAATTGCCGTATGTTGAACGTGATTATATTCTTCAAGGCTCGATTGTTGGAAATCGTGGTAAAGGCTTCCGTACGAATTCCGTCCTTGAAGTGCACCTTCTTTTTTTCCACTTCGTCCGTGATACATTCCCCGCTGAAAATTATCGCGTTACCGAAAATTATCGTGCCTATCTGAATGTATCCATCTGTATTCGTGGTATCGCTTATAATGAGACGCCAATACCTGTAGCTATCGTTTGGTAGTATTGGAGCTATATAATACATATTTTCTAGCTCGGTATTCAGTACCACAGAAAACGGAATGGTAGCAAAAACAGAACTATTTGAACCTGCGAAGGTTACTACTGCGCTTCGAGTTAGGTTATGGGCAAGCATTGCAAACGTATCGACAAATAAACCTTGGCTGACTTCAGAATCACATTGTATTGTGATCGTGGTTCCTGTTGTTCGCATAGCGTGCTCAACAAAATCATCATTGACATTGTTTATTGCAAAGTCCCCGGCAATACTCGCCCCGGTGATATAAGTCCAATTTGCTCCAGTAATGCCGCGAGAAGGGAAGTCTTTCATGATCCGCAATCGGTTTACGTTATAGAGAGCCCTGGTAACTTGCGAATGCAAAACCTTTTGAATAACTTTGGCCACTTGCGAACGTAAGGACGCTGATATATTACTCGCTCCATAGGAGCTAGACATATATGGATCAATCAAGTATGCAGCGGAAAAAGAGTGAGAAATACTCGTTTTTATTACTTGGCTAAATAGCATTATCTAATCCCCTTATCGGATAAAATAAATTCACCATTTAAGCTCGCTCGTTTAAGAGCTGACTTAATTTCTGGTACTAGTTTATCCTGCACGTAGTTTTTATCTAATGCCACTTTCGCATCAATTGATACCTCGATAGTAATATTGTTGGTATTGTTTGAAACTGAGCTTCCTCCCAGTCCCGCTATGTTGCCAGAATTCATCGACCGAAGATTCTTCAGTCCGATCATTGACGTGGCTTCTTTGTTCATGATGAATTCGCCGGGACTAAGCATAGCTGGAACCGTGTCAGTACCAAATGGTTCCATACCCTCAACAGGCCCGCCTTTGGCCAATCGTGCTATCTGCCCTGGTATTATGTCGATTTCATCCCAAAACCTACCCGACCAGCTTCCAAGCTTTCCGGCTGAAATGCTCCAATCGAATGCAGGGAATTTTATCGAGTTTATCAGGTCGATGATTAGATTGAACGGAGCTTTCAACCCAGTAGAAACGGCGCTAGCAAATTTCTTGCCTGCGTCTGTCAGCTTCGTCGTCAATGCAGTCAAATCAAATGACGGCAAGGTGATTTTCGGAATCGTGATAGTTGGTATCGTGATCTCTGGCCAAGTGAATTCTGGGAATTTAACCCCAGAAAATATCTCTCCGATACCAGCAAGACCGCCCTTAATTCCATCCCAAATCGCTGTACCGATACCCTTTAGGAAGTCAGTAGCTCCTGTCAGCCCTTCCTTGAATCCTTCCCATATCGCTGTACCAATCCCCTTGATTCCCTCGAATGCAGTTGATACCGCTGTGCTCATTCCCGTAAAAATATCCGCGACAAACTGGAAAGCCGTCTTCACGCCTGCAGCTAGGCCATCGAATATGTCTTTCACAAACTGGAACGCAGTGCTAACGCCCGTTGCCAAACCGTCAAACATATCTTTGACAAACTGGAATGCAGTCGAAACCCCTGTAGCTAGCCCATCGAAAATATTTTTCACGAATTGAAATGCAGTGGATACCCCAGCAGCTAGGCCATCGAAAATATCTTTCACAAACTGAAATGCCGTTTTAACCCCTGCAGCCAGTCCAGCAAACAAATCGCTAACGAATTGAAAGGCATCTGCTACCAAGGATTTAAGTCCATCGAATAGAACCGTAACACTAGCAAAGGAGCTCGACACGTTATCAAATAGGCCATCGAAGAGTCCTATTATACCGCCAAAGGCATCGGAGAATATCTTGCCCACCGTATTGAAAAGCAGGGTAATTATGTCTATAGGTACTTGGATGATTGCGACAAGGCCATCCCATAGCTTAGTCACGAAAGCCATGACTTGCGTCCAGCCTTCTTTCAAGGCTTCGATAAATTTCTCAGGGTGTTCAAGCCAGTCGAATAGGGAGCTAATTCCTTCAAAAAGTTTCATTACCACCCACTTCAAACCGCTCCAAAGCATGCCGACAGCTTTTCCTAGTGCCTCGACTATTGCTTTTAAAGCCTTGACCGTACCACCTATCACGGTATCCCAAACCTTCGTAAAGCCACCCCATAGGGATTGCCAAACCTTGGTAAGTAAAAGGCCCATGCCATCCCAAAGCGCAGTCATGGCCTTCCCTATGAGTTGCCAAGTCGAAAGCCTGCGCTTATCTGCAGCCTTGTTTGATGCTTCGATAACCTGCTCGATCTTCTCAGTACCGCTTGCGGCCTTATCAGACATATCCTTGACCGAGAAAAGTCTATCAGCTTGCCCTGAAAGTTTTGCTAGAGCTTCCTTCGGCGCACCTTTTTGCGCGACCGCTATATCGGGAATAGCTGCAGTCTTCTTGCCTTTCAATGCGTTCGTAATGCCTCGAATAAATCCTTTCACAAAACCTTGAATAACTTGAAAAATAGCTTTGACAATCTTGCCTATAATGCTTGGAATCATGCCGATAATCTTCACGAAAAGCTCGGGCAATAATTCGGCTAACCGCTCGAAAATTAAGGGTAAACTATCCAACACGGTTTGGATAATCATCGGAATTTTATTTACCAAAGAAACGAAAAACGAAGGTAATTTTTCGGCCAAAGAAGTAACCAATGAGGGAAATTCTTCCGCTACTTTTTGGATAAGACCGGGGACCATATCCATCGTTTTAATTAGAGCCGCTGGTATTTCTGTAAGTTTACTGAGCAAAGATGGAAGATTCATTATTGCATCAATCGCAGTCCCGACCCAGCCAGCCATGTTACTTATAGACTTTGATGCAAGTCCGAAAACATTCCCTGCTATGTCTGCATACTTCCCGCCCATATCGAAAACTTCAGCAGCTATCTGTTTCACAAAGTCCACTTGCTGCTTAAGCATTTTATCTTTAGTGGCTTGCTCGTCTGTTATCCCTCCCTTACCGGCGTTTACTTCCTCAACATGCTTCACTATAAACACGTCCAGAACGGTATCTGATATGGAAAGAATATTGTCTTTTATATTTTTAAAGAAAGCATTATATTTTTGTTCATCGCCAAAAGCTCGTATAATGGAATCGTTAAGGGATTCGACCCAGTCTATAACCTCTTTCGGAGTTGAATCAATTAAGGCTTTTGTCAGTCTTTTCTGTGCTTTTTCTTTATCATAGATTGCTCTTATTTCTTCTTTTGTTCTTATAAGCGTAGTAGTTCTGGCGTTATTTTCCGCATTTATTCCAAACAATTTATCATCAACATAGTCTTTTTGAGCTTTTGCTACCTTCGATTCTTCTGCCAGTTGCAATAAAGCTGAATCGGATGCGGCTTTGCCAGAACCAGAAAGAGCTAAAGTCTTCTCATCAATTGCTTTTATTTGTGCTTCTATATTCTTATTAACGTCAACATAATATTCCGTGCTTCTTTTGTTCTGATTACCTTCCGCTATTTCTAAGCGAAGACTTGCCAGCGAGGATTTCTTTTTTAATTCTATTGATATAAGAGCTTGTTTATTTTCTTCCTTAAAATTCTGTATTTTAGTATTGTCGTTTCCTATATCTTGTCTTTTCTTGTCAATCTCTAGTATCTGTTTCCGTATTTCTAGCGTCTCTTGCTCGATATCTTTTGCTAATTTTAAATCGGTTATTTCTGATATTACTTTCTTTTTATCCCTTAATTGTTGAGTATTCTTGATCAAAAGTTCAAATTCATTTTGATGCAAGTAATTTGCTTTCTTCATGATCTGGTTTATTTCTTCAAGATTTTCGACTCTTTTATCGCCACCCGCTGCAAGATCATTGAAGTCTTGTTCTGCTGCCATCTGATTAAGTATCAAATTATTCTTGATTATCATCCCATCTAAAATACCTAATTGCTCATTACGTTCATTCTTTAGAGCATCATTTTTGTCAAGAGCTAGCCTAATAGATTCCTGACCAAGAGCTAGTAATTCCTTGGCTTGCTCAATATCGACTTTTGTCAACCCTGCGACAGTGGCATCGACAATAGCTTGCTTTGCCTTTAATATTTCTGCCTCTACTTTGGCTTTTGATTTACCCAGTTTTAAATTTTCTTGTGCTGATTTTTTTAACAATACGTCTAGAGCTTCTTGGTCTTTAGCTTTTTGCTGAAAGACACCTTCGTCTTTTGTTGTTGGTGTAGGCAATGACCTATCTTTAAGCCCAGTTATGAACCCCTGATATTTCTCGATTTCCTTTGCCGCATTATCGAGCTGCTTCTTGATCTCTTCAGCGGAAAGACCGAGCTTCGCTGCCTTGTATTTCCCGTTCATTCCCGCTAGAGCGTTCCCTAGTGCGTCCGTGGATTTCTTAGCGCCATCGGTGGAACCAGTGAGCTTGCCGAAAATATCGGACACCTTGCCGATTGCTTCCCCGGTTACTCCGAAGTCCAGACCCTCCTTTAGTTCTTCGATTTCCTTATTGAGCTTGACTACCTCGCCACCGTTGCCAGTGAGCTTGGCTATACCCAACTTGATGAAGTCAAAAGCTAGAAGTCCAACTTGACCTAGCTTGTTAAAGTTCCTAACCAATAGTTCAACTATTCCAAAGACAGCAAGAATAGCAGCCGCTACCGCGATAACTTTGAGCGATAACAAAAGGAACCCAGCGGAAAGAGCCCGAACCAGACCGACTAGATTAGTCAATGACTTGAGAATTTGAGCAGAAAATATAATCCCAAACGAAACAGCGATAGGACCAAGAACTACCGCCATCTCTTCAAAACTTAGATTGGCGTCTTTGACTGCGCTTGTGAGTTTTTCCATGAAAGCAGCGGCTGAAGTTAGGACACTAACTAAGCCATTTAGTAGCTGGTCAATATGCAAGCCATCGACCAAAAATTTTCCAGTCGCTTCGGCTAGATTGCCAAATTGGGTTTTCACCTTTGCCATTGATTCGTTTAGCGTTCCGGTACTAGCCGAGGAATTTTTTAAAACATCTTGCAGCTTAGTTATAGCAGCGCCTGACCTTAAAGATTCTTCGGACATATCCTTAAGACCGTTGCCAAACTGTTTTAGACTGCGTCCCATGCCGTTGGTACTATCCACGAGAGCCTCAAAACTGCTTTCAATTGTACCCCCAAAAGCTGCAGGCAATTTAGCAGCTAAAGCAACCATGATTTCCAAGTTTTCGTTGGTTATTCCAAGAGCTTTCCCTCTCTGGATTAGCCCTAAAATTTGATCCGCATCGGCTCCCGTTTGGGTTTCGATCGCAGTAGCTAGAGCCTCAAACCTCTTTGTAGCTGTCTCAACATCACGCTCGCCCAAAGCTCGGAGCGTGTTACCCAGTTTTTTAGATGATTCTTCAGCCTCTGCATAGGCTCCGACAGTCGAGTCAAAAACACTATGCAAAGCTCGGAAAGCTGTTTCCGCAAGCTGAACCGCTGCATAAATTTTAATCAGACCGCTACTGAAAACCTCGAAAGAGCTACCCGCTTTCTCAGCTTTTCCGCCCATACCGTCAAAGCTATGATTCAGCTTTTCGATATCTCCTGCAGCTTTGGTCGACGAGCTCCCGATATTCGATAGATCCGAGCTTAGCTTGTCGGTGCTTTTGCCAGCCTTTTCCGAGTTGTCTTTGAGCTCTTTCAGACCGCCACTGAGCACCGTGATATTCTTGTCAGAGTTTTTGGTATCGACTTTTATATCGACGACTAGCGAGCTTTTCGTTACTGCCATTCTAGCGGCCCTTCCCTCTTATTTTTGTGTCAGCCGATTTCGTGCCACCTTTATCATCCCCCAAAACCGCTCGAGCTCTTGAGTAAAATCTCGCATCGGAATAGTAAGGAAGGAACCAGCTCAGCAAATCGACCCACCAATCGCTTTGATCAACCAAAGAACCCGATTCGAGCATATGCCCAGTTTCTGCACAGATAACCAGACTCTGGTACAAACCATAAAGGGAAGAATCCCATGTAGCTTTACCTGGGCAATAGCTATAAAGGTTCCCCCCTTTCTCAATGTAAATCGGGAATAGCGAATTATCTTCGCTCGTAAAATCTTCCCTATCCTCCCTACACCTTCTTGCTTTCTGTGTTGCGGCTGGGCATCGGCTGCAATCAAAAAGTTTGGATCTTTCAGGGCTCGCGTTCTGCAATTCAACTAGAGCTACTATTTTTTTTTGGCAGCTACCGCTTGCGTCTTCGTCGCAGTCGCACGAGCTCGGAACAGATCCATGTAAATGCCAGCCGCAATGAGTTGTTCCATTAGCAATTCGCTGGTTCCCCCATCGCTTTCTCGCTTGTACTTGATCTGCTCATCTTCGCTAACCGATGGCGGGTTAATGATATCGACAAGCGAGCAGCGTACTTCCTCAGTGATATAGCCTAGATCCATTTGCATGCGGCCATTCTTATAGGAGCTCTGATCGCTTTGAACCTTTTTCGCCAAACCAAACGGCAAAACTTTGCGCATTACAAACCAAGTAACCTCTTGGCCTTCCTTGATTCGTAGCAGTGATTCATCAAGGCTTTCAGTGTAAAGCCCGTACTCTTCCTCGGTCATATCGAGAGCACTATCGACCGAAGCTGCGACCCTAAAAGTATCCGCTTTTCCCGGTAACAAAATCGCCATTGTGAAATCCTCCTGAAATATTTAAGGGGAAGCTGAAAGCCTTCCCCCCATGGAATCAAAGAAAAGCCGGAATCAAATGTAAGACAGCGTCAATTCGTCGGCTGCGTCAAGAACGGTCTGGTATGCTATCCCCTCGAAACTAATGGGAATTGAGCCCGTGTCGGGGAGTGTGAAAGTAGGAACCGAGAAGATCACCCTTGGAAGCTGCACTTGCAAATGACGACCAGCCGTATCACCTAATTGCAAAGTGATATTCTGAGCAGTGAAGCTTTGGAGGTCATTGAAGTAGCCCACAATCGCATGATTAAGGTTCATTTCCATGGTCACGGCTGCAGCAAATCGGCCAGCAGGTACGAAAATCGAACCGCCCAAACTATCTTCACCATAGCAATAATTCACTGCTTCGTGGCTGTTAGTGCAAGCGATGACCATGGAGCGTACGCATTGCTCTGCAAGTCCTGTGATCGTTACCGATCCGACCAGGCCAGTGATAGGGGAATCAATTCCAGTGCGTCCGCTTGGCTCGTAATAACAGAGGTATACGGGAGTAAGCGCGACCGACCCATCGGAGTCAGTCAAAGCTGCGCCAGAAACGGTTACCACATCACCCACTACAGCCGTAACTAATCTTGGCGTACCGCTTGGAGTATCTGTCGAGCGAGTTGTACCGTTCGCCTTGATTACCATGACGGGAGAGCCGACCTTAAATCTCTTCCCCTCGCCCACTGCAACCGTGACCGTGTTGGCGGCGTTTGCGGTTACTGATTTCCCGATTCCAGTAAGCAGAGATTCAACACCCATCCCCGACCATTCCGCCGTTGCTTCCCCATCGCCCGGAAAATTCAGGGTAGCGGCATCGACGAAACAACCGCGCGCAGCTCGCGACCATTTATCACCGACTTCATACATGCTGAAGAAAATACCGGGAGTCGTCGCAGTGCTATAGACCGCGCCTGCTGATACTGTTTCTGATCCAAACATGGATTTATGCAGCATTCGCACAGCCGTATCAATTTCACTGAAGACGGGAGCACCGGGAGCAGTATCAATATTGAAGTAGGTGGTTAGATTCCAGCTCAGTTCCTTTTTCTTCTTTATCGTGTTGTTGTTATGTCTTCCTGACCTGTGTGGCGAGCTTTCCAGCGGCTGCCCATATGTCAAACCACCGCCGCCCAAAGTAAATAGAAAGTCCGTACCTGTAGGAAAGGCATAGGTGCCAGGAGTAGATTCAAGCTTTAGGTAAAAAGCTTGCTCAAGCGAGCTGGAATCTGTCGGATTCGCGTAGATATCTGCATAATTCTTGGCCATATGGACACCCCTAAATGGTGGTTCGTTGATTTGATTGTTATTGCGCTATCTTAACATACTAACATTCTGAAACAAGCGGTTCATGATAGATTACGAAAAAATCCATTCGTAATGTGTAAAACGGCTGCAGCAAAAAAAGATCTGTGCTGTTTGAAGTGTATTGGCAATGAATCACGCCCGGAATTCCAAGACCGGGAACCGCCCAAATCTTTCGGGCTATTTCGTATTCGATATTCCACAAGTCCTGTTGACTCATGATTTCGTCTTGACTCGATCGAAGAACTACTTCAAGAACTATCGCCCATTCCCTTCTGCTCCTATTTCTTTCATGGATTACGGTTTCCACTAGATCAATAAACTGAGCGCCTGGAATCTCATGAGGCATAAAGTCAGAGGCAAGCAGTTTTACTTTATCGAACGCCACATATTTGAAAACGGGAATATCTTCAATCAAAGCCTTTAGAGCTTTGGCGATTTTAGACTTTGTTGATTGAGGCACAATTTTAACTTGGCTAAACACTGTACGCCTCTCTTAGTTGCTGGAGAATGTAATCCATATGGTCTTCAAGAGCTGCGATATATGGCCGGGCTTTATGATAGCCCGAGCCATCCTTGAACACCCTCACCACGCCCTTACCCGCTCGCTTGCGTCGACCTTTAAAGCTTTCAAACATCGCATCAATTTGTTCTTTGGTCATCTTGCCGCCATATTCGTTGATGGCTGCGTATTTT
>Ga0315277_10005481_pt1 | contig 16702 bp, 6 predicted proteins | sample YL17G05_15_MG_FD_203695 | JGI IMG/M metagenome (GOLD analysis project Ga0315277, IMG submission 203695) | Sediment microbial communities from Yellowstone Lake, YNP, Wyoming, USA - YL17G05_15 | ecosystem: Environmental > Aquatic > Freshwater > Lake > Sediment | place: USA: Wyoming | collected... | reverse complement strand
GTGCGCCTTGATCGGCACCTTGCAGTCCTGGGGGCCGAGCGGAGACCACTTGTCACAGTGCAACATGCCGAAGACCACCGCGTTGGCCTGGTAGCGGGCACAGATGTAGTGGATGTAGTACACGGCAGCATTCCTCGCCGGATCGGCATCCGTGAAGCCGTAATAGGCCTTCATTCCCCCGAAGATGTCACGCCGCAGCGTCTCGAGGAAGACCTGGAATCCCTGCGAGTTGGCGTAGTCCATCTTCTTGTCCAGGTACTTGAAGTAGGCGGGGTTGATCCGCCAGTAGTCCGGACAGACGTCGGGGTAGCCGGGGGCCTTGCCGGGGAAGAAGAACGCCCGCTCGCCGTCCTCGTTCTGCATATTCATGGCCCGGTTCAGCCCGGCATGCTCCCAGCCCTCTCGAAGGCATACGCCGGACTTGTCCTTCAGGTCCTGGGCCTGGCCGTCATCATAAGACCACCCGGGGAACGCGGTGAGGATGTACGCCATGTTGAAGCCCTGCTTCTTGCGGTACTTGACCCAATCCTTGAACCCGCCCTGATCGGTGTTGACGGGGTAGTCGGTATCCTCGTCCCGCCATTTGTACCGCCACGTTGACGCGGCGTACATGTAGTCGCCGACGATGAAGTACGGCGTGCCGTCGGCGTACTGAAGCGCGTGACCGTTGGGCGTGGCGCGGACGAAGCCCCGGCGCACGGGGTTCTCTTTCTTCTCCTGTTCCGTCCACTCGGTGGCCGTGAACGAGCCGGTCTTGCCCTTCAGACCAGGATCGTCCTGATTGGAGCCGCTGCGCCAGGTCCACTGGCCCGGCGCGGTGGCGACAACCCGAACGCGGTAGGTGCGCCCGCCATCCCAGAAGCCGTAGCAGCGCTTCGTGAAGCCCGGACCGCTGAGTTCAACCCAAACCTCCACGTCCACGTAGGGATTCGCATGATCTTCTGCCGCCGTCATGACGATCTCAACCTTCTCCCACGGATGCGGTCCGCCGCGAGCAGATGACACGAACCCCATCATGCCGGCAAGAACCAATGGAGCGCAGCGATGCCGGCGCGACACCAAGACCGGATTCAGGGCCACTATCGGACCTCCTTCGTGGTGGTTCCCCATCCCAGCTTCGCGATCCTGATGCCTTTAAGGCTCGGCAGAAGGCTGGCGATGTAGGTCTGCCCATCATGCTCAATGATCTCGGGCGCCGCCACCGGCAGCGTGCCCACGAGGAACCGGTCGTCGTTGATCCCGAAGTTCAAGGGGGCCTTCGAGCGGTAAACCCGGGTTTGGGCGCCTTGCCCATAGCTTTGCGTGCGAAACAGATAATACAGACCGTCATGGACGATCACAAAAGGACATTCTGCCGAAGTCCATCCGGTGCCGGCGGAACCGCCATAGGCCACTCGCTTGGATTCACTCCAGGTCTTCAAGTCCGGCGATGTGCGGCAGAAGACCACGCCCTTGCCGGCGCCTTTGCCTCCCTCCGGATTGGCGCAGTAGTAGCAGTGATAAGTGTCGCCGATCCTCAGGACCATCGGGTCACGCGTGAACTCACCAGCGCCTTCACCGAACATGCCCGTCTTGCCATCGCTGCCAACGACACGGGTGAACGTCTTGCCGTCCTGGCTTGTCGCTTGGCAGATATGGTTCCAATCGCCGTAGAACATGTGATATACGCCATCGTCCTTGATGACATGCGGCGATTGCACGGACTCCTCGCCGCAATTGGGGTCCGCGCGCAGGGTGACACCCATTGGTTTCCAGTCAGTGTCGGTGAGTTGCTTGCCCTCCCAACGATAGAAGAGCCGTGTCCGTCCGCCCACCTTGGTGTTCCGGATGCAGGACCACAACTGCCAGGTGCCGTCCGCGGCCTCCCAGATGGAGAAATCCACAGGCTGCTGTTTCGGGTCGGTCAGATCACCGAGATCGGGGCTCCCGGCCACCGTCCACCAATCGCCCGCGATTCGCGGCATGAGCGGAGCGGAGGACGTTGGTTGAGTAGTCGTCCGCGACTCACTTGTTGGCGGAGATAGCAGTCGAGTTCCAGGCGCAGGTGCCGGGATCGGCGGGCCGGGCGGCGTCCCGGTCACATAGATCTCGGTCTCGTAGATGCCGAGCCAGGCGTCGTCATGACTGTTGTTGCCGGTCATGGTGATCTTGACGTATCGCCCGGAGATGTCGTTCACATCGAAGGTCTGAAGCGTCTTCTCCCACCATTCCGTGTTGCCGCTCCATACCGTGGTCATTGTCGATCCGTCGCCGACCTCGATCTTGATCGGGTAAGTCATTGTGCGTCCGTTATAGGGCCGGATCTTCACTGCCGCTACACGCTGTGCGCTGCCCAGGTCGTACTGAATCCAGGCCGTGGCAAGCGTTCCGTCATTCGCCCAGCGCGTGTTGAGGTTACCGTCGTAGGCCCTTTCCTTGGCATTCCCTTTCTGCTGGGCGCCGGCGGTTGAATCCGCGATCGTCGCCTTGGCCAAACCACCGGCCAGAACGGTGAGCTTCACCGGATACGACGTGTAGGATGCGCCCGCGTGGTTAACCGCCCTGGCGGTGATCGAGTACGATCCGGCCGCGACATTGTTCCAGGTGAACGAATACGGGGCTGCCGTCGTTTCGCCGACTCTCGTCGCGCCGCTGTAGAACTCGACTTTGGCTATGGTCCCGTTGCCGTCTGCTGCGGATGCGGTCAGACTCACCGAGGCCGGAGCCGCGGAAGTGGTGCAGTGTTCGGGCGAAGTAACGGCCACGGCCGGTCCCTTCACCCACCAGGCGACGTTCTTCTTCACCAGGTAATCTGCGAGGGGTCCGGTGTCGAAATCACGGAAGATCCAGCGATACCAGGGCGACGGCGCCGGTTCTCCGTACGGCGTTCGGGTGCAGTGACTGAACTCGATCCACGCGATTCCCAATTGTTCCATGCGGATGATCTCGTCCCAGTCATCCTCGATGGAACAGACTAACTGGCCATAGGCGGTCTTCTCGCCATCACCACGGTAATACGTGGGCACTTCGGTATTGATGCAAGGCCACTTTGCCTTTACCGCCTGCATCTTGGCGGTGGTCGCGTTGTAGTAACCATGGAAGCCAACGAGGGCATTCGCCCAACTCCAAGCGACGCCGTATTTCGCCTGATACCCATCCTGGAATTGCTGGTAGTACGACGGAGTTCTGGGATTCTGATCGTTGCTGAAGAGGATGATCGGCGTGTGGGGCGCCGAATCCCGCACCGTCTTGGCCATCGGAATCTCACCGGTGGAAGTGGCCGTCTCTTGGGCCTCCGTAGGCCACGCGTCCGGCGGTTCGTTAGCCAGTTCATAGATCACGTGGGTGCGGTCCTTGTACCGCGGCGCCACGATGCTCCAGAATTCCTTGTGATGATTCGAGCCTATGGGGCCTTTGTCCGGGGGCCCGTACACGATGATCACATACTGACCGGCCCGTGCCGCCAGATCGACGCATTGATCGATCTTGGCCAACGCCATCGCATGGTTTGCCTCGGTTCCGCCGCTGGCCCAGAGACGCCGGATATTGAAACCGATGTGGGCATTCTCCGACCAGGCCTTCGGTTTCAGCGTGAACTCATCGCCCCGGTTGTTTCTGGTGGTATTGGTGAGGAACAGAGTGTCTCCCCGCATCTTCTGCCCGTCTGCGGCATACAGCGAGTTGTTGACGATCTTCGGCCGTCCCGGGTCCGCGGCTAGCGCGGCCGCTCCGCAAAGCACGCCGGTGATCACGATCACCCTCCCGCTTGCGCGAAACAGCATCCTCGTCATGGGATCGCTCCGGTCATATCTCATGGCGGGCTCACTTCATCAGTTCATCGAGCACGGAATCCATGGCCTCGGCCCAGACTTCGTAGCCCTTCTTCTCCAGGTGGAGCTGGTCCTTGTTGAACAGGTCGGCCTTGACCTTGCCGGGCGAATCCAGGAACTGCGCGGTCATGTCCAGGAACCGGACCGTCTTGCCGTCGTCCAGCTTTGCGACGGCGGCGTTGACCTTGGCGATACGCCCGCAGAAGTAGTCGTTCTGGCGCGGGAGCACGCCGAGAAGCAGTATCTTCGCCTTCGGCAGTTTCTCCTGGAGGAGGTTGACGATCGCGTCGATGCCCTTGGGGATCTCCTCGTCACTGCCGGCGTTGAAGTCGTTATACAGGTTGTTCGTGCCGATCTTGAGAACGACCAGCTTGGGGGCGATGCCATCTACCTCCCCGTGCCCGATCCGCCAGAGTACCTGCCGCGTGCTGTCCCCGCCGATGCCGTAATTCACCGCCTTGAGCGGGGCGTAGCGCTTCTCCCACACCTCCTTGCCCGCCCCGCCCCAGCCCTGCGTGATCGAGTCGCCCAGGAAGACGATGTCGATGCCCCCCTTCTTCGTCCGCTCCAGGAAGCCCTTGTGCATGCCTATCCAGGCGCCGGGGAACTGCGGGTAGAACCCCCAGCCGGGAATCCAGGGCTTGTCCTTGGGCGGGGCGGTCTTGGTCATCTCGTCCTCGGCGGTGACGGGTTTGCCCGCGTCCACCGCCGACGACCCCTCGCGAACTTCGTCCAACCAGGCCCTGCCTTCGCCTTCCACCAGCAGCAGGATGTTGAAACGGGAGGCCCAGTCGGGGATGGTGACTTCCTTGGAAAACTCCGTCCAGTCGGTGTCATTCTGGACGTACTTGGCCTGGATGAAGCTGTTCCGCGTGTACTTCTCGTCGAAGCACTGGACGGCGGCTTGCGCTTTTGCCTTGCCGGCGGACTTGATCCATCCGGCGACCTTGAACTTCGCCCCGCCCTTGACGGTGAACGACTGGAATGCCTGCCCACTCTTGCCCGACGCCTCCACGCACAGCGAGGCGGGGGCTTCCTTGAACGTGTTGGCGTCGCGATAGACGACGCAGTCGCCAAACCTGCCCGTCCAGTCGGCCGGGACCGACACGCCCTGCGCCATCCCACCGTTGCGGACCACGAGCTTGTAGGCCGCCGCGCTGGTCGTGGCCGGTTGCGAGGACGCGCCGGCTGCCCCTGTTGCCGCCATCAGAACTGCCGCCGCCATGGTCGAAGCCTTCATCGTCGTCTCCTTGTCGCCGGCGGGCGCGTCGGTCGGCGATTCCGCCAGGTTCCTGTCCTTGTCCGTCATCGCGTAGCTTCGCGTCCCAGCCGGGCGAAAGCCCTTCGGCCAGCGCCCCATGTAGTACCCGCCGCCCCAGGTTCCGCAGACGAGCTGCTGCGAGTCGTGGGGGTTGAACGCGACGCAGTTGCCCCGCGTCATCCCCAGCCCGTCGTTCGCCTGCGACCAGCTCCGGCCGTCGTCCGCGCTGACCCACACCCCGCTGGCGGAGCAGACGTCGTGGTACGGGTCATCACTCGTGATCAGGGCGATGCGGTTGGGGTTGGCGGGGTCGGGGGCGGCGTCGTGCGTGTAGTATTCGTCCAGCAGGCGCTGCCACTGGCCGTCCGCGTACCGCCACAGGCCCGCGGACTGCTTGTCCCCGCGCCACATCGCCACGTACAGCCGCCCGAGCGAGTCGCACGACACCCGTCCCCGCGTCGCCGGGCGCGGTCCGCCGATGGGCTTCAGCGTGTTGCCATCCTCGCAGACGTACGCCCCAGCCTTGCCGACGATGTAGAAGCGGCTGGGCTTGGTGGGGTCGCCGGCGATCCACGCCAGGCCCAGGCTACCCTCGACGCCCCGCCAGTGCTCGCCTGCGTCCGTGGAGCGGTAGAGCTTCCCACCGACGACCGCCCAGACGCTCCGCGGTTCGTCCACCCGCGCGTACACGCCCCGCGGCTCGCCGCCCTTGTCCTGCTCCGGCAGGCCGTGGGAGGCGCCCAGGACGGTGTCCCAGGTCCTGCCGCCGTCGGTAGTGCGAACGACGCCCAGCCAGCCGCCGAACTGCCCTGCGGTGACGTACGCGCAATCGCCCGCGTAGCACCCGTCCTGCCCGCCGCCCCACGGCCAAGGTTTGTCGCCGTGACGCGTCCAGGACTTCATCCCGTCCAGCGATTCCCACACCTTGCCCGCGTCCAGGGCGACCAGCATCGCCCGCTTGGGGTCGGTGGGGTGGAAGCGGAACGTCGAGGTGCACAGACCCGAATACCCGCGCCCGCGCCAGGCGCCGGGCTGGTTGGGGTCGGGGAGGAAGGCGGTGATGTCGGTCCACGTCTTGCCGCCGTCCAGGGACCGCAGGCCGTACTCGCTGCCTACGGCATAGAGGGCGTTCTCGTCCTTCGGGTCGATGTAGCAGGTGGTCATTCCCGGCCCGGAGGGGTAGGCGGCCTGAATCGGGAAGGCGTTCGTGAGGTCCGGATGGTCCCCGTGTCCGATGTTCCCGCGCCCGGCGACGTACCGCCAGTTCCTGCCCCCATCGCGGGTGAGGAACAGCCCGTTCTTGTTCCAGGAACCGTCGGAGGTCAGCATCACGTCGGGGTTCTTCGAGGAGACATAGAAGCCCTTGTAGCTGGCGGTGAACACGTCGCGGTCGCCCACGTCCTGGAACAGCCCGCTGTTGATGGCCTGCCAGTTGCGCCCGCCGTCGGCGCTCTTGTAGATGCCGCCGGGCAGGAACGGCTTGTCCTTGCCCGGCCGGAAGTTGCCCGTGGACACCCAGATTGTGTTCGGGTCGCTCGGATGCGCCATCAGGCGGTAGACGCACTTGTGCGGGAGGCCGGCGTTGCGGGCTTGCCACGTCTTGCCGCCGTCCTCGCTGACGACGACCCCCCCGCCGCGGATCGTCGCGTAGAGCCTGTCCGAAGACCCCGCGGCGAATGCGGCCGACAGGATGTTCCCCCCGCCCTTGCCCTTCTCCGCCGCCGCGCCGTCCGGCCCGATCCGCATCAGCAGCGTCCAGGACTGCCCGTCATCGAGGCTTTCGTAGATCGCCCCAAGTCCGGTCTCCACGCCGTTGTTCCGCCACTCCCGGCTGTTGCCGCCGACCGCGATGAGCCGATGGGCGTTTCTCGGGTCGAACAGGACCTTCTCGATGACTTCGCTGTAACGGCCGCCGGATATTTCGGGGAAGCCCTTGCGGCGGATCGTCCAGGTCTTTCCACCGTCGGTGCTGAGGGCGGGTCCGCAGAACGTGCCCGCCCAGACCGTGCACGGGTCGGTCGGGTGCCAGGTGAAGTCGCAGATTTCCCACGTCGGCAGGCCGAAGGCGGGGTGCCACCGCTCGCCCCGGTCGCCGCTCCAGGCGATGCCGAGCATGTCCCCCCCGATCAGGCAGCGGCGGGAGTCGTGCGGGCTGACGGCGAAGGAGGTGATCCATCCGCCGCTGCCGGGCTCGTAAAGCGGCTGCCAGGTGATCGCGGCCTCGCCTGTCCGGGCAGGCGGTTCCGCGCCCGCAGTCTGCCCCACGGCGATCGCAACGAACGCCCAGGTCGAAGCCAGCAGCACAACGGCCACACGCGCCAAACGATCGTTCACTTGCATTCCCATTGATAGTTCGCTTTGTCCATGCCTGGGCTGATCTCTCATAGTGTGTTCCTGGGAGATTGCAGACTCAAGCACCGACATCATCCAAGTTGTGCCTTTCAGCGTTCCAGCGGGTTGGGCTTCGACCCCGGCGGAATCGTGCCGGCTTTCTTCTCCAGCGCATAGATCGTGGCGTAGGTCATCGCGGCGGGCGCCAGCGTCTGGGGGACGGTGAACTCGCTGTAAACCTCGGCGCCGTCGTCAAAGACGTCGCGCCAACAGCGATGCTTGGGCCAGGCGCCCCACCAATCCGTGAGTGGCGGGCCGACGCCGTAGAGGCTGATCCCGCGCACGGTCTTGCCGCCCAGGTCCTCCAACGGTTGTTCGTACAGGAACAGGCTGATCTCCGGCCGCCGCGGGTAGCGGTAGCCCATGCCGGTCATGGACGTCTGCGCCCGCGGATTGCAGCCCAGGTGCCAGTCGGCAAGCAGGCACACTGTGTCGAGATACTTCTGGTCCTTCGTCATGCCGTAAGCGAGCACCATGTCGGTGCGGATGCCCTGCATTGACCCCCACCAGCCGCACCCTTTGTCGGTAGGCCAATAAGACATCCGATACGGCGTCTCGGCCGTCTTCTTGACAACATCGCCGAAACTGGACAAGAGGTCCTTGCGGTACTTCTCCCGCATGGCGGGATCGGCCGCGTCGGCATGGATGATCGCCCAAATGCGCTGCTGGGCGTAGCGCCAGTTCATCCGGTTCATGTACTTCTCGGGGGTCGCCTTGATGAAGTCCATGTACTCCTTCTTGCCCGTGGCGCGCAACAACTCGCCGGCTGCCCATAGACAGCAGCCCTTCCAGGCCCCATCATCACCCCAATTCTTGGGCTTTTTTATCGTGACCTGGTCGGTTGAGTACTCCGTCCAGACCTGTTCCGGCGTATGCGTCGTGGCGTAGGCGAAGGCTTTCTGCGCGGCCGCCAGGTAGCGATCGGCCTTGGCGGCATCGAGCTTCCGGATGACGCGGGAGTACGAGGCCGCCACCGCGGCGAACGCAGGCGTGGACTCGTCCTTCGGCGGCAGAATGGTGTAGGGCGGAACCACTTTCTCGCCCTTCGCCCACCCCCAGTAGCTGTAGCCATTCACGATGTTCTGGCCGAGGCTGTCCTGCATATTGCCGCGCCCCAACGGCACCGCCCCGTTGGGATACTGCAACTCGAGGAACCCCAACAGGCACCACTCGGCCTCGTCGAGGATGTCCGGGATGCGGTTGCCGCTCTCCGGCAGGTCCAGGTCGCTGTCGGCGAAGGCTTCGGGGAACATTTCGTACATGGCGGTCAACTCACTAACCACCGCGAGGTGGCCGGCGAGGACATCGAAGTCGGCGGCATCGTGGTAGCCTCCTCGGAAGTGCCTGGGCTTTGTGTCGGGCCCCGGCGGGGCGATCCTCTTGGGATCCTGGTTCTTCTCGCCGGGACAAAGCACTTCCGGAGCGAAGTAGCCACTCTCGTATATCTCGCTGTGGCAGGCCGGTTTCTTCACCCACGTCCAGGGCTCCTTGAACTCCTGGCCGCAGCGCTGGTGGAAGAACGCGCGCAGGGCATGGTAGTACAGCGCGTGGACGCCCCTGCCGCCGACCTCCAGTGGATCCGAGCAGCCCAGGCCGGGGATGCGGATGTGGTAGCGGCCCACCGGCAGCGCTGCGATGTCCATCTCGTAGACTTCCTCGCCGGCGACCTTGACGGTCATCTCGTCGCCCGCGCGCAGCTTCACCTCGCCCGCCAGCGCCGTCTTGCCGGTCTTCTCGTCAATGACCTCGAATTTCTTGAGTGCCGCATAGTCCACCTTCCCCTTGTTGCCCGCCCACCAACCGAGGTAGGCGTAGCGCTGCTTCGCGAGCGAACTGTAGGCGACCTGGTTGATCTTGATCACCTTGGTCGGCGTCTTTGCGTCGTCGTATTCGAGCGTCCCGGCGTAAGCGAGGCCCGCCTCCCGCTCGCCCCGCGGCTGCACCTCGACGGTGTAGCGATGCCCCGACTTCATCGGCTTGGGCAGGAACAGGAAGCAGTCCGTGTGGAAGATCGTGCAACTGGGCAACGTCTTGCCCGCGTGGACGCCATTGCGGCCTTCATAGGTGCATTGGCCGACGTCGCCGGGACGCACCGGCGTCTTGTAGTCCGGGTCGGTCGGGCTGGTGATGGTGAACGACTCCGGCTTGGAGTACGGTTCCAGCGCGGCGCGATGACGGCTGACATCGGAATCCGCAATGTACATGGTCGGGGCGATCGCCCCGGTGATGCCGGCATCGATGGTCACCGAGAGGATGTCGGCGCGGATCAACTCGACTGTGCGGACGCCCTTCAGCCAGCCGGCCTTGGCCGACCGAACACACAGGTCCTCCCGCTGTTTGGCCTCCGCCGCAGCCTTGGAGGGATCTACCGGCTTCTCCGCGGCGGACAGGCATGTCATGGCGGCTAGCACCAACAGCAGGAAGAACGCACTGTTTGCTAATCTCTGAAGCGACATGGCTTTCTCCATTGTGTAAGCCATCATGGTTAGTTCCTTTGTTTTCTTCCAGCACGGGGGCTACTTCAGCTCGACACACACCAGATCACCGCCGGAATTTCGGCAGTAGATCCGGCCACCGGCGAGGGCAGGCCGGGTCCAACAGGTCTTCTTCAGCACCGGGCCGCGGGCCACTTCGTGAAAGGCATCGGGCTTGGCCTCGGCAATCACCAGATCGCCAGTTTCTGAGAGGATCACCAGCCGCCCTTCGGCGGCAACCAGCGATCCCTCGCCGAGGTCGTCCTTTTCCCAGAGCGATTTCCCCGTCCGCCATTCCAGGCAACGCAGCATCCTTCCATCGAAGCCGTAGAGGAAGCCGCCGATTTCCACGCCGCTGTTGTACGGAATGCTCATTTCATCGGTTCGCCACACTTCCTTGAAGGCACCCGAAGCGGTGTCCAGCATGACACCGCCCTGCTGAGAGAAACCCGAGGAGACGAAGACCTGGGTTCCGCGCACCAGCGGCGCCGGAGCGGTGGCGCTCTCCGAGTCTTTCCAGGGGTACTTCATGGCCACCTGGCCGGTCGCGGCATCGACGGCGTAAAGGCTGTCGCTGCCGAAGATGAGCAGCAATGAGCGCCCGTCCGAAGTGAACGGAATCGGGGTGGCGTAACCGGCCTTGCCGCCGGGGCTTCTCCAGATCACTTTGCCCGTCGCGGCGTCGAGGCAGCAGCCATTGGTGCCGATGTTGAGGTAAAGTCGTGCCCCAATCACCGTGGGAGAGCCCGCATAGCCGTATTTCGGCTGGTCAGCTTTGAGTTCCCTGTCCACATCCTTTCGCCAGATGAGTTTGCCGGTGGCGGCGTCGAGGCAGATCACATTGCCGCTGCGGCTGAGACTGTAGAGCTTGCCACCGGCGACCGTTGGCGTCGCGCACGGCCCGCCCTCGAAGCGATTGTCATTCAGGGGCTCGTCGTAGCTGTAGGTCCACGCAGGCTTGCCGGTGACGGCATCAAAGGCGGCAATGGTGTCCTTGTCGTCCTTGTTGCCCGCCGCAAAGGCCAACCCGCCGGCGATGGCGATCGAGGTGTATCCGGTTCCCAGCGAGGCTTTCCAAACCACCACCGGCCCTTTCTTGAGATTGGCGAAGAGGCCGATCTCCGATGAGATGCCATCGCGGGAGTGGCCGCCGATCTGCGGCCACTCCCCTGAGACTTTCTCTACGCCACCCGATGGGCGCGATGTCGTTTCGTTGGCCGTCGGCGGATTCGTCGTGGTCGTGCCCGCAACGTTCGCAGGCGGCTTGGTTGGTTCCGTGGCCGGACTGGCAGTTGTTTGCTTCTTCTCCTCATCACCCGGAACGATCGCCTTGGACGGGGCGTTCTTATCGAAACAGTACATCATGCTACCTTCCCGCCAATACATGCGCGTCCCGGAGAACATTGGGCTTTCTCCGTAGAGCAAACCGAATCCGCCCGCCCACCCATGCAGATCCTGCTTCTTGATCCCACGGACATTGCGGGCAACCTCCACGTATTCCCGGCCAGGCTTGATGATGATGGTCCGGTCCTTCATGGAACTGTTGATGTACAGGTTACCCCCGGCCACCACGAACGGAGCAAAGGTCAACGACCTCCCGAGCCAGTCAAGTTCCCGCTCGTAAACCATCTTGCCATCGCGGATGTCGAACACCCGGAGCATCTCGTTATTCAAATCACGGGTGTAGAGCAATCCTTTGTAAACCACCGGTGATGTTCCCGTAATCGCAGAGGGCGTTTCGGTTTTCCAAAGGATGCTGGTCTGCAGGGTGTCACCGCTCACCCGATCCGGAAGCTTGACGGCCATGACTTGCGGGTTCCGGATGTACTTTGCATTTTTCCCCCCCATGACCATGGCATCCAACCGATAATCCGGCGACTGACGGGGGCCCACAGTGAAATAGATCACCCCCTGATCGAACAGCGGCATCGCCACCATCTCACCACCGGTAGTGGCGTACAGGTCCAGATCGGCGAGCATCTTTCCATCCGCGGCCCGGATGAACTGCCCAGACGCGGTGACCACCACGAGCGTCTTGTCGATCGTGACCACCAGGGGCGTGTAGTGCTCGCAGCAGCGAATGCGATACCATTGTTCCGGCTCCCGGCCCTCCCACACTTGCGTGCCGTCGCTCGTTTTCAGACCGTATATCCAATGCCCAAACCGCATCACGACAATATCGCCGGCCAGCGCCGGCGAGGAACCGGACGTCCCATGGTGTTGAATGCCGGGTTCCCCTGGAAGCTTGCTCCACCAGACGCGCTTTCCCGTGGCCAGTTCGCAGCAGATGCCCAGACCGTTGCCGAATACCATATAGACGTACTTCCCGTCCGTGACCGGGGTGGCGGCCGCCCAGCCGCCGTCCCCGTGCGCGGCGCCCAGACTGACCCATTTCCCGCCGGCAGGGCGGTTCTTCGCCTGCACCAATTCCCACCTCTTCACATAGGCGGCCTTGACGATTGCCATGCGTTTCTCAAGCGGCATGTCGGCGTATTCGCCCTTTGGCTTTGTCCCCGGCATGCCGGCCCCGGCGTCCTCGATCAGTTTTTCAACTTCGTCGATCGCCTTCAACCAGGCCTTGGCTCCCTCGGCCTGTTTCTTCGCCGCCGCAGCCTCCTCCTTTGAAAGCACTTCCTTCCACAGATCGTTGGACGTCTTCCATAGCACCTTGCCGTCGCTGGCGCTCAGGCAGATCAGGGTATGCGGTTCCACGGCCGTGACCACCTTGTCGCCGATAAGAACCGGCGAGGAATGCATGCCGCCCCCCAGGTCCGTGCTCCAGACCTCGTGCTTCCCAGGCCCCCACTCGGTGGGCGGATCGGTGTCGGGGAAGATCCCCGTCCCATCGTTGCGCCAGCCGCGGACCTCGCCGGCGCACAAACTGGCGGACAGGCCGAGCGTCAGCAGGACGACTGACGCCAGTATGATACGGTGAAACACGTGTGATACGTTAAACGATTGCTTGTTGTTCTTCATCAGTATTTCCTGTTTCGTTTGGTTGTCACTTCTTGTCGGCTTTTCCCGATCCTGCCGCAGGCGTCGATCCCAGTTGCAGTTTCCAGGCATTTCCGGCAAAACAACTCGCGTAGATGATATTCCTCTCCGAGTCCCAGCCAAAACACCACGCACCACCGCCCCAGTGTTTGGGTTCTTTGCGTGGGCTGCCGGCAGACAGTTGGGTTGGGAATTCCCACCCGTCGTGAGGATTGAAGAAAGGCGCCGCAAGCGTCCACGATTGGCCGCCATTCCTCGTGGTGTAGTAGCCCTTGTCGGATACAACGACCATCATCTCCTGCTCGCTCTTTCCAAAGTACGGTCCGAAGTTTATGCCATCGTCCGGCGTTCCGTAGACGCTCCAAGTCTTACCGTCATCGCGCGAGACCACCACCCCCTCTTTGGCCGTCCAGTAGATATTGGGGCCATAATGAACTGGATACATGCCATGCAGGGCGTAGTCCGAGACTTTGGTCCAGGTCTTTCCGAGGTCCGAGCTTCTGGAGATGCCAGGCGTCGGGGCGCCTTTCTTGTCCGGCTCACTGGCGCGAAGCAGTGTCGTCGCGTTGACGACGCCGCATCGCATGTGGGGTTTCGTTTCTTTGAGGGGACTGGGGGCCCAATCCCATGTTGTGCCTCCATCGGATGTGAGCGCATACATTCCGCCCGCCAGATCCCCGTGATGGGCGGCGCCCAGAATCACTTTGGGCGGCATGTTGACCGCCAAGTCCATGTCTCCGCACCCAATGGTTTGTTTGGGACGAGAGTCTTTAACCTTCACCCAGGTCTTGCCCAGGTCCGACGAGACCGCAATGGGTCCATCCAGCGTCAGGGCGATGCGATCCGGGTAGTAGATCTTCAGACTCTGCGAACTCTGGGCCAACCCAGTCATCCAATCCTCGCCATACTTCGCCCACGTGGCTCCTTGATCGCTGCTCCGGTAGATACCCTTCTTACTGTCGGTTAGCATGGCCACGTCGCCGTTGGGAAGAACGAACATGCCATGGAATTGCAGTCGGTAGTCACCGGGCTTAAATGGACTTCCATCCTTGTTTTTTCCTTCGCCTAGGCCGAGGGTCTTGCAGAGTTCGGCGGTGATGTTCTGCCACTCGGTCTTCGGCGCGGTGCTCGCCGACGGCTCGGCCGCCTGCATGCACGTGGCCGCAAACAACAGGCTGATGAGGCCGATACTGATTGTGTTGATGGTTTTCATGGTTCTTTGGTTCCTTGTTCTTGGTTGGTTGTTGTGCGCTATCTTGCCGCAGGCGACGATCCCAATTGCAATTTCCAGACGTGTCCCGCGAATGTCTGCACATACAGGAGATCCTTCCCCGCATCCCACCCGAAACACCACATGGCGCCGGTCCAGTGCTCGCTCTTCGTCTCCGGAGCGAGGATGGAGGTGTTGGGTTCCCAGGCGCCTGGAATGGCCGGGGGAACGAAGAAGGGCGCCGCGACCGTCCACGATCGGCCTCCATCTTTCGTAATGTGAAACCCCTTGGCGGACACGACCATCATCTCCTGTTCGCTCTTTCCGAAGTACGGGCCGAAGACAATGTTTGCGACCGGTGATCCGCACACGCTCCAGGTCTTCCCGCCATCGCGCGAGACCACGACGCCCTCTTTCGCCGTCCAGTAAATATTCGAGCCGTAATGGACTGGAGATGTGCCGTAGAGGGTGTAGTCCGAGACCTTGGTCCAGGTCTGCCCAAAATCCGTGCTGCGAAAAATGCCTGGCTGCGGCATGTCCCCTTTCGCTGGTTCCTCCCCACGGAGCAGGGTGGTGGCGTCGGCGACGCCAGTTCGCATCCAGCGCCTCGTGTCTTTCAAGAGGGGGCCGGACCAATCCCACGTTGCGCCTCCATCGGACGTATGCACAAACATCCCACCCACCATTTCCCCATGGTGCAGGAAGCCCAAGATGGTCTTAACCGGCGTGTTGACCGTCAGGTCCATGTCGGCCGCGAAGACTGTCACATCGCTCTGGACTGGAGCCGAGCCTTGCCTGGTGATCATTACATTGGGGCGTTTGACCTTCACCCAGGATTTGCCCAGGTCCGGCGAGACCGCAATGGGGCCATCCAGTGTCAGGCCAATGCGATCCGGATAGTACATCTTCATGCTCAGCGCATTCTGGCAGACCCCCTTCATCCACGGCTCACCGTACTTCGCCCAGGTGGCGCCCTGATCGGTGCTATGCCACATACCCTTGTCATTGTCTGTTACGAGCACCTCGCCGTTGGGGAGGACGAGTATGCCTTGGAAGCGCGTCATATAGACCGCCCCCAATCGTGGATTGCCCTTGTTGTCCTTTCCCTCTACTTTGCGTTGATCGAGGCCGGTGGCTTTGACGAGTTCGGCGGTGATATTTCGCCACTCGGTCTTCGGCGCGGCGTTCGCCGGTGGCTCCGCCGCCTGCATGCGCGTGGCCGCAAACGACAGGCTGATGAGGCCGATACTGATGGCGATGAAGGTCTTCATGGGTCATCTGGTCCTTTCTCCGGGTTGGTTCGCTCATTGCCTCGCATAGCGTTGTTCTTGGCCTGTTCATGGCTTGGCGCACTGACGTACACCGCTTGCACACCGCCGAAAACCGTCACCGGCTGCTCTTCTTCTCGTCCTTCCCGCCTGGCAGCGGATCGGATTTGCTGCCGCCGGCCCCGAATTCGCACGCGCCAATGTCCACGGTGGCGCCCTGGGGACGAGGTGCGCCCCAGTAATCCTTCGTCACATCGCCGACGGTCGTTCCCGCATTGATCGCCGGCGAAGCAGCCTGGAGGCGGTAGCCGTCAGCCAGCAGGCCGCTGCCGGTGGCGAAGCGCGGATTGGCGGCGATGTCGTGTGCGCCGCGGATCCCGCTGCACTTGCCGCCGAACCACAGGTTGTAGTCGCTGGTCCACTTACCTTGCGTCGATGCGCCACCCAGCGCGCGGCCGGAGGAGACGACGATGTTATTGACCAGGGAGCAGTTGACGGCATCCTTTCCTCCGCCGATCCCGGTACCCCATTCGGCGCCGACGACGAAGGTGTTGTTGGCGATCAGGCTGTCGGCCAGGCTGCCGGAGACGTGAATCCCGCTGCCGCAGTTGATGCTGATGTTGTTGTAGATCTTGTGCCCGCTGTTGGTCTGCTTCTGGGTAGCCTCGTTGGCAAGCAGGATGCCGTTGCCCGGAGAGGTGGTCTTGCTCCAGTAGGGGAAGAAGTCCGAGCGGTCCTTGTCGTCGCTGGTGTGGAGCAGGTTGCCGCGGATGGTCGCGTTGGTGGCGTGGTCGAGGTAGAGGTTGACGCTGTAGTTGTCGTAGATGATGTTGCCCTCGACCAGGGCACGGTCGTTCTCGCAGAGGTTTATGCCCTCGCCCCAGTTCTTGTAGACCACGTTCTTGCGGAAGACCGTGCCGACGCTGAAGAAACTGGAGAGGCCCTGTCCCCAACCTTTGGCGGTGCGCGCGCTGTTGGACATGCAGGTGTGATGAACGGTATTGCCCTCGAAAAGGATGTTGCTGACCGATGAGGTCTTGGCCGTCGCATTGTAGTCGTCGGAACCCACAAAGACGCCCGAACCTCGGATGTGGTGGATGGTGCAGCCGCTCACCGTGACATCGTGTTTCTTCCAGATCAGGATGCCGTGCCCGCCTTTCTTCCCCGGCTCGGTCGAATCGGGATCGGCCTGGCTGATGTCCAGCCCCGCGAGGGTCACGAACGATGCGTCGATGCTGATCGTGTTGCCGCCCGAGCCCACGATCGCCACCTTCTCGCTCTGATAGGGGCGGACG
>Ga0315277_10005480_pt1 | contig 16703 bp, 12 predicted proteins | sample YL17G05_15_MG_FD_203695 | JGI IMG/M metagenome (GOLD analysis project Ga0315277, IMG submission 203695) | Sediment microbial communities from Yellowstone Lake, YNP, Wyoming, USA - YL17G05_15 | ecosystem: Environmental > Aquatic > Freshwater > Lake > Sediment | place: USA: Wyoming | collected... | reverse complement strand
GTCGAACGGATCGCTGGAGAACTGGTGTGCCCTGGCGAGGACTCGGCGAAATGGCAGGAGCTTTTGGGGCGGGCCAGGGACGAGGCGCGGCGCGAACCCGGCGCTCCCATCCGTTTCCAGGCCCCCTTGGGCGCGTGGCTGGGGGTGAGCTATCCGAACAAGACGGCGGAGATAGTCGACCTGGCGAAGCAGCTCATCCGGATTCCCTCGGTGACCAACGCCCCGCCCGGCCAGCTGCGCCTGGATGAAGTCCACCGGGCAGCGACGCTCATCTACGATTACCTGCGCCAGGCGGAGCTCGAGGTGAAGATTTTTGACAAGGGCAAATACCCGGCCGTGCTAGCGACTTTCCCGGGGCAGAGCAGGGCTCCGGTCATGCTCTGCGGTCACTTCGATGTGGTCGCTCCCGACCCCGACGATTCGCAGTTCGACCCGACGCTCGATGGGGACTATCTTCGAGGCCGGGGCGCCGCCGATATGAAGACCGTGGTGGCTACCTACCTGGTCTGGATGAAGGATGCCAGGCGGCGGACCGCTACCTTCCCCGGCGTCAGTCTGCTCCTCGTTGGGAACGAAGAGATCGGTGAGGGCGAGCCCGTGGGAACCCCTCACGTTCTGCGCGAGTTCCTGGAAGAGGATGGGTATGCTCCTCAGCTTCTGATCGCGGGCGAACGAACAGGTGAACGGGGGGACGAATTGATGGGGGAGGTCTGCCTCGAAAACCGCGGCCTCGTCCGGCTCGAGATTTCGGTCCGCGGAGAGCGAGGGCATACAGGAATGGCCGCCGCGCCGCTGGACCTCAGTGTCCGGCTGTTCCGGGCGCGCGACGAGCTGATGAGTCTTCTGGAAAAGCGACTCACTCTCAAAGGAGACGGCGGCTGGCAGTCCCAGGTTCGCTTTCCCTTCGTCCGCGTCGGCGAGGACGGGATTTTTAATGTCACGGCTGGCCGGGGAATCCTCGGGATCGAGATTCGCCCCATTCCTCAGGACCGGATCTCGAACCTGGTGTCAGAAATCCGGGACTACTGCCGCCGCCTGGCCCTTGAGCTCGAGGTTGTGGCCGCCGAAGACGGGATCGTCTGCCGGCGCGATAATCCTCTCCTTGGGCAGCTGCTCCAGTCGGTCCGGGAGGCTTCTGGGCATGACCCTGTTCTGGGACGGAAGCTTCCGGCCACCAGTGCCAGGTTCGCTCCTGGCGGCCAGGGAGTCGTCTGGGGCCAGACCGGAATTGGACCTCATGCGGCTGAGGAGAGGCACTTCCTGCCCAGTATCGCTCCGTATTACAGAGCCCTGAACCTGCTGGGCGAGAAACGCCGGGTTTCGGACAAAAGCTAAGCCTCCATCATTCAGCTCCGGCCGCGATGCGGCCAAATAATATTAAACATATAGGAATTGTAGTATAATAGCCGAGAATGGAACGAAAAAACAGCGGAATTGATATTCGGAAGAATTCGGAGGTACAAGCATGAGAATCGGCGTTTTGGGAACGGGAGATGTCGGACGGGTGCTCGGAGCGGGTTTCGCGGCGCTCGGTCATGGAGTTAAAATAGGGTCGCGTAGCCCCCAGCAGGAGAAAGTTAGGGAATGGCTGAAAAAGGCGGGCCCCAAGGCCTCAGCCGGGAACTTTGCCGAAGCCGCGGCATTTGGTGATATCATCGTCCTGGCCATTCTTTGGACGGGCACCGAGAACGCAATCAAGCTAGCCGGTCCGCAGAACCTGGCGGGCAAGATACTCATCGATGTCACCAACCCTCTCGATTTTTCCGCCGGCGCGCCCCGGTTGGCCGTCGGGCACTCGGATTCGGCCGGGGAGACCGTCCAGCGCTGGCTGCCCCACGCTAAGGTTGTCAAGGCGTTCAACCACGTCGGCAACGCCCATATGGTCAACCCGCAGTTTCCGGGCGGCCCCCCGACCATGTTTATATGCGGCAACGACGCGGGAGCCAAGAAGACGGTGGCCGGATTGCTCGAGGCCTTCGGCTGGCCGGCCATCGATATCGGCGGCATCGAGGGCTCACGTTATCTCGAACCGCTGGCCATGCTCTGGATTATCTATGGCGCCGGCACCAATTCCTGGAACCACGCCTTCAAGCTGCTGCGGAAGTGATCACTCGCAGCAGATCTTGACCCTCTGCTTGCCCTCGACCTCACGGTTCGGCCGTTATTGACCTGCCTGCGGCGTTAGTATATAAATTCATTCCTTAGCACCGACAAGGAGACCAATCCATGAAACGATCCTTTTATTTATCGGTTGCCGTCATCCTTTTGATTGCCGCCGCAGCCCAAGCGCAGTACACGCCTTGGCTTTACTGGACCTTCCTGCCAAAGGAGCAAATGGATGAAATCGTCGGCGAAGCCTCGGGTGAAGCGGCCTGGCGGACCGTGGCCACGATCAACGCCTACAACAGAGACCGGCTTCCCGAGGAGTTCACGGGGACATTTTTCGAAACCCAGTATGTCCTCGATCAGTTGAAGCGCTATGGACTTAGCACTGCTGAACTCTTTACATACCCGGGCGGAGATGCCTGGAAAGCCACCAAGGGCGAGCTCTGGGAGGTCAAGCCTTTTCGCCAGAAATTGGCTTCTTATAACGATATGGTACCGATGCTCGCCACCGGGAGCTCCCCGACGCAGGCGACGGGTGATTTGATCTGGGTCGGCCGCGGCACTCCCGAGGAGATCCGGCTGGCCAAGGTGGAGGGGAAAATCGTCGTCACCGAGGGCAATATCTCAGCGGTCCACAGCGAGGCCTGCCTCAGGCAGGGCGCCCTGGGCGTCATCGCCATCAGCCAGGGTCGTCCGGACTCCGGCCCGCTCGTGCTTCCCTGGAGCGGTATCGGCGCCAGGGGAAGGCCGCCCATCCCAGGGATGGCGCCGGCTGAACAGCCCGGCGCAGCGCCTCCGCCCAAGCCCAAGTTCGGTTTCAACCTTCCTCTGCGCGAAGGTGAGTTCCTGAAGAAGCGGCTTCTGGCCGGAGAGACGATCAGTGTCGACGTGAAGATCGAAACCCAGTCGCTCCCTTATGACCTTGAAAATATCGTCTGCTTGATCCCAGGCACAGACCCGAACTCCGGCGAGATCATCTTCTCCGCCCACCTGTTCGAGGGGATCGCGAAACAGGGCGCGAACGACAACATCTCCGGCAGCGCCGCCATCCTGGAGGTAGCCCGGACGCTTCAGACCCTGATTTCCGACGGCCGGCTGCCCCGTCCCAAGAGGTCGATCCGTTTCATCTGGGGACCGGAATTCGCCGGCATCGGCCGCTGGGTTCAGGCCAACCAGGCGATCATGGAAAAAACGCTCTGCAACATCAACATGGACATGGTCGGGGAGTGGCTGACCAAGTGCCAGGCCCACATGTGCCTGATGCGCACGACCTACGGAAATCCCCACTACATCAACGACGTCGTTGAGAACTACTATCGGTATGTGGGCGAGGGCAACCGCGAACGCATCCAGAACAGGAGCTCGTCCTATCCCGTTCCTAGGAGGATCGTGTCGCCTTTCGGCGCGGAAGAGCCGTTCTATTATTCGATCGAGACCCATTACGGCGCCTCCGACCATGAAGTTTTCAATGACTGGGGTGTCGGCGTTCCGGGAGTGATGATGATCGCCTGGCCCGACCCCTGGTATCATCTGTCCGGCGACCTGGCCGACAAGTCCGACCCGACGCAGCTCAAGAGGACAGCCGTTATCGGTGCCGCGGCCGCCTATACCGTCGCGTCGGCCGACGATAATCTGGCCGTGCGCATCGCCGCCGAGACGGCGAGCAACGCCACGCGGCGGCTCGGCCATCAGTTCGCGGTCGCTCTCGAGGAGCTCAACTCGGCGAAGGCCGAATCCTTCGCCGATTCCTACAAATCCGCCCGCACCTATCTCGAGGCGGCGCTCGTGAACGAGAAGGAAACGCTCGACAGCATCCTCGAGCTCGCGGCCGACAGGGCCAAGGTCGGCGCCTATATCCTCAAGATGAAAAAGACGGTCGAGACGGTGGCTGCCGCCCATCTGGCCGCCCTGCAAACGCACATGGAGACGATAGCGGCCAAGATTGGGACGAAACCGGTAACCCTGGTTTTGTCGGACCTCGAAAAGAAGGCGGCCAAGATGATCCCCCGCCCGACCCCTAAGGTCAGGGCGGACGGCTACCGGGGATACGCCAAGCTCATCGAACAGGTCCCCAAGGAGGAGAAGGCCAAGTTTCCTTATGCCCAGCTCGGGCCCGCCGATTTCATGGGCAATACGGCCGAGCTCCATTGCCTGATCAACGGAACCCACAGCATCCTGGACATCAAGAAAATGCTTGATGCACAGTCCCAGCGGAAGGCCAGCCTCGAGCACACCATCAACTACATCCAGGTCCTCAGGCTCGCCGGCCTGGTCGAGATCAAGGAGCTGAAATAGATTGTCCCTCGGCCGAGTGGGGCTTTTCATCCCCTGCTATATCGACCAGGTCTATCCCCGGGTGGGGATGGCGACCGTCCGGCTCCTCGAAAAGCTCGGCGTGTCTTTCGACTTCCCCGCAGACCAAACCTGCTGCGGCCAGCCTCAGTTCAACTCCGGGTGCTTCAAGGACGCGGCCAAGCTGGCCGGCAAGATGTTCCGGGTATTCAAGGATTTCGACTGGGTCGTCTGTCCATCGGGGAGCTGCACGGGGATGGTCCGGGAGTATTTTGAACTCCTCCTCGAGCGCGACAAAGACAGAGACGACTTCAAGCATCTGGTGTCCCATACCTTCGAGCTCTGCGAATTCCTCATCGACATCTTGAAGGTCGAAACGATCGAAGGGTCTTTCCCTCATAAGGTCGGCCTCCACCAGAGCTGTCATGGGCTGCGCGGCCTTGGTCTCGGAGTCCCGAGCGAGCAGGTCCTGCCGGGGCGGACGGGCAAGGTGCTGCGGCTCCTTAAGTCTCTTCGGGGGATCGAGGTCGTCACCACCGGCCGTTCCGACGAGTGCTGCGGGTTCGGCGGTATGTTCTCGGTCTTTGAGGGGGCGGTCTCGAGCTTCATCGGCCGGGACCGGATCAGGGACTATGAGCAGGCCGGCGCCGAGGTCATCGCGAGCTACGACGTGAGCTGCCTGATGCACCTCGACGGCCTCATCCGGCGGGATAAGAAACTGCTCAAGGTTATGCATATCGCCGAGATCCTCGACAGAGCGGCCGCATGAAAAGCCATGCCCGGCTGGCCGCCGCTTTTTTGAAACAGGAGGAGAGGGCGCACTGGCACGACCAGGCCCTCTGGTACGTCCGTGAGAAACGGGACCGGATGGCCGCCTCTGTCCCCGACTGGGAAGCCCTCCGGGAGACGGCCCAGGCGATCAAGCGCCACGCTCTGGCCAACCTGCCCCGCTATCTCGAGGAGTTCGAGCGAAACGCCGCGGCCCGGGGAGCGATCGTCCACTATGCGCTGGACGCCGCCGAGCACAACCACATCGTCCTTGAGCTTCTGAAGGGGAGAAACGCCCGGCTCGTCGCCAAGAGCAAATCCATGCTCAGCGAGGAATGCGGCCTGAACGAGTTTCTCGAAAGGAACGGAATCGAGGTCGTCGAGACCGATCTGGCCGAGCGGATCATCCAGCTGGCCGGCGAGAGGCCGAGCCACATCGTCCTGCCGTCCATCCATATCCGGAAAGAAGAGGTCGGGGATATTTTTCATGAGCACCTGGGAACGGAGAAAGGCGAGTCCGACCCCACCCGTCTGACCCGGGCGGCGCGGACGCACCTGCGGGAAAAGTTTCTGGCCGCCGAGGCCGGGATCTCGGGCGTCAATTTTGCCGTCGCCGAGACGGGCGCCGTCGTCATCTGCACCAACGAGGGCAACGCCGACCTCGGGAACTCGCTGCCCGATCTTTACATCGCTGTCATGGGCGTCGAAAAGGTCATCCCAAAGACAAAGGACCTGAGTGTCTTCCTGCGGCTTCTTTCGCGCTCGGCGACCGGGCAGCCGATCTCGGCCTACACATCGCATCTCTTGGGGCCGCGGCCCGGCCAGGAGATGCACATCGTCATCGTCGACAACGGTCGTAGCGAAATCCTCCGGCGAGAGCAGTTTCACAAGGCGGCCTTTTGCATCCGCTGCGGGGCCTGCCTCAACACCTGCCCGGTTTACCGGCGGAGCTGCGGGCACAGCTATAACTTCGTAATCCCCGGGCCGATCGGGACGATCCTGGCCATGCACCGCGACCTCAAAAAATACAAAGATATGCCTTACGCCAGCACACTGTGCGGGTCGTGCACGGCTGTCTGCCCGGTGATGATCGATATCCACCGCCAGATCGTCCTCTGGCGGAACGAGGTGGTCAAAGCGGGCTATCTCGGCCGGGCTAAGTTGGCAGCGCTCAAGACGGCCACGCTCGGGATGAAGAGAACCCGGCTCTTCCGGATGGGAGGGTGGACAGTGCGCAAGCTCCTGCGGATCCTGCCTCCGTTTGTGCTTGATAACCGTCTGACGATCTGGGGGAAGTTTCGCGACCTGCCGAAAATGCCCGCTCAAAGCTTCAGGGCGCAGTACCGGGCGTATTCCAGGAGAAAGACGGACCCGCTGGGACTGGGTGCGAACAGAGAAGGCCGACCATGACAGACAGCCGACGACTGGTTTTAAACAGGCTCAAGGAACACGCGATCGCCGGAGATACCTCGTACCCCGCTTACTCGCATCCCCATACCGGAATCAGCGATCCCCGGCGGTCGTTCCAGTCGGTCATCGAGTCGGTGGGCGGCGAGTGCCGCTTTGTCGCCGATCTGGAAGCCGCCCGGAAGGCGGTCACCGGCTTTGAAGTCTTTGCTATGGCGAAACAGGTCTGTTCTTACGTCAAAGAGATCGCTGACGGGAACTTCGATGCCGAAGCGAAGGCCGATGCCCATCAATGCGCGGATGTCGACCTGACCATTATCCGGGGCGAGCTCGGAGTCGCCGAGAACGGGGCGGTCTGGGTCAACGCCGACCCACTCCGTCATAGGGCCCTTCTTTTCCTCTCCGGGCACCTTATCCTAGTAATCAAAGGCCGGGACATCGTGCCGGACATGGAAAGCGCCTATGCCCGGATCGATTTCACTCGTCTGCGGAGCGGCTACTTCATCTCCGGGCCCTCCAAGACCGCTGACATCGAGCAGTGTCTGGTCATCGGCGTCCACGGCGCCAAGTCGCTCCTCGTCCTGATCGTCGGCTAGTGAGTCTTTCACCATTCTTGCTCAAATTTGTTTCCGAGGGCACCGCTGTTAGTCCGGAGCAGGGGCCGGGGAGAAAACCCTGAAGCCGGGGGCCTGAGCTATGGCCTTATCGGCACTGGCGACGGCCTCACAGCTGAGCCGACGGGCCACCGCAAGGAGCAGGGCATCGTTCGTGAGCAGCCCCGCCTCTTTCTGGATTCTCATGGCTTCGAGAATATCTGCTGCACCCGCCGGTTCGATCCTGAGCCCGATGCCGAAGAATTCCCTCATCTGGATCTCATAGCGGGTCAGGCGGCGTACCAGGTCGGGACGCGCGGCCAGGGCCCGGGCGGCGTTGGCACGTTCGATCCAGTTGTTTTCGCGCGCTTCGATCAGCATTAGCGCGTGGACGAGCTCGGCGACCATGGGAAATGGCACGACGCCTTGGAGTTCGCCCGAGATGCACCGTTTCAGGAACTCGATGCACTCGGGCGAGCGGCGCTGATTGGCGTAAACGAGGACGTTCGTATCGATCGCGACCCAGGCGCCGGCGCGGATTGACGAGAGCGGGTGGCTCATGGGGCGAGAGTGTCCTCTTCGAGGATCTCGTCGATCTCTTCAAGCGGAAGGATGCCGCCGTGGGAGGCAAATTTCTCTAGCGAGCGCAGGGCTGCATCACGTCCGGGCCGGCGGTCGAGGTAGCCGACGAGAGCGTCCTCGATCAAGCCCGACAGGGCGCGCTTCTCGAGCGCTGCCCTCTGCTTGGCGCCGGACAGGAGATCCTCGTCAAGGATCGTGCCGATTTTCTTTTTCATGACTTGACTCATGCCCCAATGGACGCTCGGTCAATCCTGGGTTTCTCAAGGAGCTCCGGCGTCTCATCGAGAAGCAAAGTAATAATGGCACTTTCTCGTATGCGTGTCAATAGCTATCTAGATTTCTAGATATATTCAAGAATGACTAGCCGCGGGATAATTCCGCTTGGACGTCTGTCTTTTCTTGTATAATAGGCCACAAAAAGGAGAAAAGGATGTCTTCTCAGACTACGATTCGCCCCATGAGTCTTTTGTCCGTCCTGATATACGGCTTGTTGGCCCTCGCCATCATGACGCCGGCTACGACACAGGCGACGGCGCCGGATCAGTCCGGCCAGGCCGTTGAAAAATTGGTTGATGTCGGGGGTTACAATCTCAACTTCCGGGTCATCCCGGGCCAGGGCCCCGCGATCCTCCTCGAGTCCGGCGGCGGCCTGGATTCCACCGAGTGGAACGCCCTGGCCCCACGGCTGGCACGGGAAACCGGCGCGACCGTCATCGCCTATGACCGCGCCGGGTTCGGAAAGAGCGACCTGCCGGAGTCAAAATACGACCTCCGCGAGGACACGGCGGCGCTGTGGCGGGGGCTCCGGACTCTCGGCCTCGACCGGAACCTCATCCTCGTCGGGCATTCCTACGGGGGGTTCCTGATCCGTTTCGAAGCCGCCGAACACCCGGATGCGGTCCGGGGCATGGTTTTCGTCGACCCCTTCACGGTTGAGTTTGTCGATATGTTCGGGATCGAATACTGCAACAACCATCCCATGATGGGGAAGCTCCCGTTCGACGTCTCGCGGCCGGAAACGCTCACCAAGTGGCAGCGCGCCTCGGTCCGTATGGTCGGCGCACCGGGCAGCAACCTGGCCGAAAAGATCGCCGTCATGCGCAAGGCCGTCATTCCGGAGGGCATCCCGGTACGGGTGATAACCTCGGGAACCGCTTGGCTCCCCAAGCCGGAAGAACAGAAGGCCTGGCGGGAGTCCCACGAGCGATTGACGGCCTCGATAAAAGGCGCCATCCTGGTCCTTGCCGAGAAAAGCGGCCACATGATCCCGTATAGCCAGCCGGACCTTCTCCTCTCCGTCGTATCGGAAGTTATACGTTTAGCGAAATGATCGAATGAGGAATGAGCCGGGACCCATCTTGATTCTGCCGGCGGCTTTTCTGTGCTTGATCGCATCATCAACCACCTGAAGCTTTGCTCGATCGCAGAAAAACCTTCCCCACGGCCCATCGCTTAGCAGGAAGTTCTGATGGCCGCCGATTTGTCCCGACTCATTTATAATGAAATCTCTTTGAGGTGCCTCAATCTATTGAAGGAATGACGATAAAAGACTTATAATAATCAAGGGTCGAGTTGTAATAGAATTGGGTTTGATGACTGATTTCGAGAAACATCTTCGCGATTACTTTCCCTTCGGACTGCCGGTTTCCGCTGTAAGTGCCGACTGGCTGGGTCTGGTCTCGATTCTCAAAGAAGCTGGCCCGCATTCGCAGTCCGACACCCAGCTTTTGCGTCAACTCGCGGCCCGGTTCAACATGCAGTGCGCCTCGAGCGCGCCTGCACTCAACCCGATCTCGCCGGGACAGCTCATTACGGCCGGGATGATCGTCGAACTCCTGCGCTATGTAGCACTGATCTACTGTCACCAGCAGAACCCGGGTTCGCTCGGAAAAGGCCTGAGCTGGACGGCGGCGCAAAAAGGCGCTGAGTTGATCTCAAAGCCGACCACTGCTTTTGCCGAATTCTTCCCCCCTCGCCAGGTCATACTTGAACAGGAGGAGCAATCCGCTTATCTGGATGGCCAATCGGAACTTGCTCCCCGCCGTGAGCAGGTGGCGATGGAATCAGTCCTGCTTTTGCTGGCGATGAAAAACCCGGCCTTCAAGCCGTTCCGGGCAATTTATGATGATGACCAACTTCGTAAAGCCGCGCCCTATCGCGAGCTCGCCGATTCCCTCGCTGATTTTTTCGAGACTCAGCCGCCGGTGGCGGAGATCGGAGCCAGCCTTTTCAGGACTCTGCTGGCGCCGATGGAGGATTCCCCTGATTCGCTGGAAGGACAGCTGGAGTTCATCCGAAAGCATTGGGCGAAGCTCTTGCCGGCATCTTTACTCGAGAAGATACTGATAATTGGGGATATCTTGCGGGAAGAGCGGTACCAGCGCGGATTCGGTCGGGGATCGACCGAGATACTGCGGTTTGGCAAGGCCGGCAGGGTCGACGTTGGCTACCCCGAGGTGGAAGCCTTCAGCCACGATGCCGACTGGATGTCCAACGTCGTGCTGATTGCCAAGAGTACCTATGTCTGGCTCGACCAGTTGTCGAAGAAATACCAGCGTCCCATTCATCATCTGAACGAAATCCCCGATGAAGAACTCGATCGGCTGAGTCGCTGGGGTCTCACCGCTCTGTGGCTTATCGGGGTCTGGGAACGCTCTCGCGCCTCGCAGACCATCAAACAGATCATGGGCAATCCCGAGGCGATGGCGTCGGCCTACTCTGTCTATGATTACCGCATTGCCAATGATCTGGGTGGCGCCGCCGCTTACGAGAATCTGAAGGAGCGCGCCTGGAAGCGAGGGATCCGCCTTTCTGCGGATATGGTTCCGAATCATATGGGGATTTTCTCGCGTTGGGTCGTGGAGCATCCGCATTGGTTTATTCAGCTGCCCTACCCGCCGTTTCCGGCCTATCAGTTCACCGGAGCTAACCTCTCCGACGATTCTCGCGTCGAGCTGCAGATCGAGGACGGATACTGGCAGCATCGCGATGCGGCGGTCGTATTCAAGCGAATCGACACCGCAAGCGGTGAGGTGCGCTACATCTACCACGGCAATGACGGCACCAACATGCCCTGGAACGATACGGCGCAGTTGAATTTCCTGCTGCCGGAAGTCAGGGAGGCGGTCATCCAAACCATCCTCCACGTCGCCCGCGAGTTTCCGATTATCCGCTTTGACGCGGCCATGACGCTGGCCAAACGTCATTATCAGCGCCTCTGGTATCCGCAGCCGGGTGAAGGGGGCGCCGTTCCCTCACGCGCCGAACACGGCCTGACCAAGGACGAGTTTGACGCTCAGATTCCGAAGGAGTTTTGGCGCGAGGTCGTCGATCGCATCAAGGAAGAACTGCCGGAGACACTCCTGTTGGCCGAGGCGTTCTGGCTGATGGAGGGTTACTTCGTGCGCACTCTCGGGATGCACCGGGTCTACAATAGCGCGTTTATGAACATGCTCAAGATGGAAGAGAATTCCAAGTACCGCCAGACGGTGAAGAATGTTCTGGAGTTCAGCCCGGAGGTCCTGAAGCGCTTCGTGAACTTCATGAATAATCCCGACGAGCGCACTGCGGTCGAACAGTTCGGCAAGGGCGACAAGTATTTCGGCGTCGTTATGATGCTGGTCACAATGCCCGGACTTCCCATGATCGGGCACGGACAGGTCGAAGGTTTTGTCGAAAAGTACGGGATGGAGTATCGCCGAGCCTATTGGGATGAACAGGTCGATGAAGAAATGGTGCGGCGTCACGAGACGGAGATATTCCCCCTGATGCGCAAGCGTCATCTTTTCTCAGGGGCGACGAATTTTGCTCTCTACGATTTCCGCTCTCCGCAAGGCTGGGTGGACGAGAATGTCTTTGCCTTTTCGAATCGCGCCGGCGATGAGCGGGCCGTTATTATCTACAACAATGCTTACAATACGACCCAGGGCTGGATCCATACCTCGACGGCGATCAATGTGGCCTCTGCTGATAGTCCCCAGTTGGTGCGCAAATCGCTGGCGGAAGCGCTGGCGCTTCAGACCGGAGAGGCCGACCTGTACATTTTCCGCGATTATCGCGCCCAGTTGCAGTATATCCGCTCGGGCCAGCAAATTACCTCGGAAGGGCTTTTCGCGGAGTTGAGCGGCTACCAGTACCTGGCCTTTCTCGACTGGCGTGAAGTTCACGACTATGATGGGTCGTGGCGGCGGCTGATGCATCTGCTCAACGGCGCGGGCACACACAACATTGATGATTCGCATCGAGAATTGCAGCTGCAGCCGGTGCTCGGGCCACTGCGGTCGGTTGTCAATGCGGAGTCTCTGCGGGCAGTCAATGACAGGGCGATCACCGATGATCTTAGGGAGGCCATGCCCCCGGACGTTTTCTTAGACGCGGTTACCAGATTCCTGGGAGGCAGCGTCATTAAGTCGGCGAGAGCACACTCTTTGTCGCCCTCAGAATCGAAGACATCTTCCTCGGCTGTCTCGTCAGCGGTTCGTGTCTCGAAGCCCCCGGCAGACTGGCTGAGTTTCATTGGTGAAGAGAAGCTTCTGGCGCCGGTACTGGTTGCTGGAGTGCTGGAGGTGGCGTGCAGTCTCAAGAAGAGCGACGATCAACGCGTCTATCTCGAGATCGCGTTTGATCGTCTTGAAAACTGGCAGCTGCGCAAAGCAATTGCTGGAGTGTTCGCGGAGTATCATCGCGACGAATATCGCGGCGATCTTGATAGCCTTCTTGTCGCGGTGCTGGTGACCTCGGATAATATCCTCCTTTCGTCCGGAGATGTTCCGGACTGGCTATTCGACAATCCTTATCTCAAGCAATTGCTGGCCGTGAATGTCCATCAGGACATTGAGTGGTTCAGTAAGGAAGGCTGGGACCAACTGGTTCGCGCCTACTGCGTCCAGGCGCACCTGAGGCTTTCTCAAGACGAACTCAGCAATGCCGACAGCTTTGTGATTCTGCTCGAGCGTGCCCGGTACCTAATCGCCGTGGCCGAACAATCCGGCTACCAGTTTGCTCGTCTTAAGGATCTGGTTGGCGACAAAACCGGCGGCAAGGCGAAAGGCCCCCGATAGGCGTTCGACTCCCTTGCGCGCCTCGGCCTCGGTCAGCCTATCCTGTCGAACCACAATTCCATATTCCTATGATATTCAGTGAATGGGCTGAAGGACGATGATCATATGACTTTTCAAAAATGAATCATCAACCCCGACCATGTCTAGATTATTGACCGGATAACGCGGATCTTCGACAGTTCCTAAGACGGTTTTAATGTTCGTGATATGCTTAGATTTGCATTTCTCATCGATTTCTCCCGGCCATGCTGAACCTGGCTTATGGCGGGACTAAAGGGGATACTAACGATAACGCATCCAAATATAATAGTGAGTCTAACGTCATTGAGTTTCATGGCTTTTCTTCTTTTTTCTTCCTGAAGGTGACCTCGGGATACTCGGAGGAGGGAGCCTTGAGGAGGTCGCTTCCCTCGCCCCGCAGGTACTTGTTGAAGAACGCCACGGTGTAGGCGGTTATGATCTCGTGGGCCCGATAGGGGTCGAGCTCGGCGGGGTTCTTCGGAAAAAAGAGCAGGAAGTCTGAGAAATGCCCGTGCTGTGTCTTGGCGATTGTGACTTCGTACCAATCATTGGTCGAATGCTCCAACAGGGAACGGTCCTGCGCTTGGGTCATCTCAATCAGCTCTTTCATGACGGAGTTGTCCTCGGGCTTGGGCGCCTTGTCTTCATTGCCGTGATGCATCAGCATCAAAGGACGAGAAGTGCCCTTCTTCCACACATCGCCAAAGAGCTGTCCATCCTGATCGACAACGGCTTTCACCCGCCGGTCGTCCTTGCTCATCTGGACGCAGGTCGCTCCGCCGAATGACCAGCCCATCATGCCGATCCGGCTGAGGTCGAGTTGTTTGTAGAACAGCTGGCCCGGCGTTTTGTCGAGCTCGGCGATCTTGTCCAAGGTAAAAGACGCATCGGCCAGCCAGGTCGGGAAGACGTCTCTTTCGAGCCAACCCCAATTGTTAAGCACGTCATCGCGGAAATGACCTGTCTCCTTGGGAGCGAGCATCGTATCGGCCAGGAAGCGATAGCCGTCTGGGAAAAGGACGGTCTCGCTGAAGCCCGCGTGGTCGGCGCTCACGATCACGTATCCCCGGCTGGCGAGTTGCTCGGCCTGGAAAGTCGCGATGAAGCGGGCCGTGCCCCCACCGGGTTGGTATACGAGCACGGGGAATGGGCGCTTGGTTGGGGCAAGAGGCGCATCGGTCACGGAGTTCGTTTTGAAGTCTTGCCCCTTTCTGTAGATGCTCTTTTCGGGATACTCATTCATGTCCAAAACGTATAGCGCCGGCTCCTTCCCCGGCGCCGCTTCGGCGGGGTACCACACCCGCGCCAGGAGGTGTCTGCGATCAGAAGGGTCTTTTGTAAAAGGTTCCTCGCGCTTCTGGTCGACCCAGAGGTACTCGTGAGTTCCGACCGCGTACGGACCCGTTGGCCGCGGAAAAACCTCTTTCTTCTGGGTCTCCACCTGCTTGTCATTCTGTGCTGCCGTCGAGAGGACCAGGGCAAGCGCGGCCAAAACCCCGCCGAGCAATTCTCTTGTCGTGAAGCGTTGTGCCCTGTTCATCTGTCCCTTACCCAATCGGCTTCGACCCATTTTCTTAGCTCCTTTGAACTCGCCGCGTGTCAATTATCGACTTTCGAGCGATCCGTGCCCAGGATGCCAGCCGTCCATATGACAATAAAAATCGACGCCTGTCAACGCGACTATCTGAATTATTATCTGTTAGCCAGATTCGGATTGAAGCGTTTTAATTCGCTTGTTCGACGATTTTTGTTTCCGCAGCGTTCAGGATCCGCCTGCTTTGATCTCAAACAGATTCCCGTCATAATCCTGGATAAACGTAATCCACTGATCGCCCCTGGGAACACGGATGACTGGGAAACCCATGGCCCGGCTGCGTTCGAGTAACGCGTCGAGGTTCTCAACTTCGAGGCAGAGGTGAGCGGGAGATCCGGACGCCGGCTGCAGGCCGTGGTGAATAAAGACCTCAAAATGGACACCGTCACCGGCATAATTGAGGACCGTCAGGTCGGAGGGGATGCCGAACAGCGGCTGACAAAGCGCCGCCGGAACGATCTTCCGTTCTGACTTTTTCAGGTCCAGGATCTTTTCATAAAACCGATCGGCCGACTCCTCCGAACGACAGGCCAATCCATAGTGCCGGACTTTCATCGCACCCTCCCCTTTAGCGCCTCGATTTGCTCCTCATTATCCAACCATTCCCGCTTTGGCGTGGGGTTTGATGATGACCTTGACCGCTTCTTCTCCGCTCATAACCAGCCGGAAGCCCCGGACGATATCCGCCAGGGGAAGCCTGTGGGTGATCATCCGGTCCACATCGATGGCCCGGGCAGCCAGCAGTCTCATGGCCTCCTGAACGTCCGGAGGGCCGCAATAATAGGAAGTGAGGATGCGGACTTCTTTCGTCCAGAAATCGTTGACCGGGATCGTCACAGTCTTTTCCGGCTCGGGGACAGCAAAGAAGACGGTAGCCCCGCCTTTGTCGACACAGGCCCAGGCCTGCTTCACCGCGGACATCGCCGAGGAGCAGACCATCACGACGTCGGCCTTCTTGCGGAGATGGTCCGTTAGACACTTCGGCACGTCCTCGGCGGCTGAGATGGCCAGGTCCGCGCCGAAGCTCCGAGCGTAACCCAGCTTTTTCTCGACGACGTCGGTCGCCACCACCGCGCACTTTTTCGTCTTCGCCAGTTGAATTTGGAGCAGGCCCGACATACCGCAGCCCAAGACCAGGACGGATTGTCCTTCCTTTAAACCCGCCAATCTTTGCGATCTCACCACGCAAGCGAGCGGCTCGATAAACGTGCTCTGGTCATAGGAAATGGACTCGGGAAGGAGGTACGTGCCCTTTTCAACCAGGACCTCGGGGACAAGAATGTATTCGGCGAATCCGCCCGGCAGCCTCTCTTTGATTTCGGAGCACTGGGGAAAATGGCCCTCGCGGCAGTAGGAGCACGTTCCACACGGCACTTTGGGGGCGATGAATACCCTATCGCCCGGCCTATAGCGAGCGACCGATCCCCCAACCTCCACCACTTCCGCCCCGAGCTCATGCCCCTGGACGAGCGGCGCCCGGGGAAGCCTGTACCATTCAACGATATCGCTCCCGCAGATGCCGCAGGAGATCACCTTGACCAGCATCTCTCGGGGGCCGGGCCGTCGGAGGGGCACCTCCTCGATGCGAATGTCCCGGTTGTTGTACCAGACGGCCGCTTTCATTTTCGTCGCGTTGGACACGGTGGCTCGCTATTCCTTGTTGGCGAGGTCCTGGAAAAGGGCGAACGCTCTCTCCGGCGTTTCGTTTCTATGGACGACCGCGCGCACGGCCTGAAGCATGGCGATCGGGTGGTCGGATTGGAAAATATTGCGCCCCATATCGACTCCGGCCGCGCCCTCCTGGCAGGCTTTATGGGCCATGGTCAGTGCGTCGAGCTCGGGGATCTTCTTTCCGCCCGCCATGACGATCGGCACGGGACAGGCGGCGGTGACCGTACCGAAGCCGTCTTCGACATAATAAGTCTTGATGTAATGCGCGCCGAGCTCCGCGCAGATCCGTGTGGCCAGCCGGAAGTACCGGGCGTCCCGCTTCATGTCCTTGCCGACGGCTGTCACGGCCAGTGTCGGAATTCCATAACGGGTGCCGAGGTCGACCATTTTGGTCATATTGAGGATGGATTCCCGCTCGTGCTCGCCGCCGATAAAGACCTGGACGGCCATGGCGCAGACGTTCAGACGGACCGCCTCCTCGACATCGACGGCCAGCCCTTCGTTCGAGAGCTCCTTGAGGATGCTCGTGCCGCCGGAAACACGGAGGACGATGGATTTCGGCGTCGAGGCCGGAATCACGGTCCGGAGGATGCCGCGGGTCAGCATGAT
>Ga0315277_10005479_pt1 | contig 16703 bp, 23 predicted proteins | sample YL17G05_15_MG_FD_203695 | JGI IMG/M metagenome (GOLD analysis project Ga0315277, IMG submission 203695) | Sediment microbial communities from Yellowstone Lake, YNP, Wyoming, USA - YL17G05_15 | ecosystem: Environmental > Aquatic > Freshwater > Lake > Sediment | place: USA: Wyoming | collected... | reverse complement strand
ACAACTACATTACTATAAGTACGTTTACAGGAGATTCGCAAGATACTCTATTGCATACGCTTCCTAAAACTAGCTCATGAGCAGCACCGACTCCTCTTCTTCCGATCACAACCAAGTCAAACTTCCCATCTCTAGCCATGTCCGTAATGACCTTGGAAGGATTGGTATTTGTGACCGAGACGAGTTTGTACTTTACTTTTTCATATTCCAAGACGGCTTTAGCATCTTCCAAAATTCTATGGCTAAACTCGTGAGCAGAGGGTGTAGGTGCAGGGTAAAAAACGTTAACAACAGTTATTTCAGCCTCAAACTTCTCCGCAATCTTGATTGCTTCTGCTAACGCCTTTTTCGAATGTTCTGAACCATCAACACCTATTAATATCTTCTGCAATTATCTATCACCCTTTTAACAAGCACAGAGGATATTTAAGTATTTAAATCTATTGTTGTGATCTCTCAACGTCGCTCAAGGGAAGCATAGATTTCTTCTTTTTCACAAGACGCCCAGTTTGTGCATGTTTTCCATTAATTCGGGATCAGCTATGCTGTAGAAAATCCACTTTCCGTCCTTTCTGCTCCTCACTAGTCCCGCGCGCTCCAATATCCCTAAGTGATGAGAGGCGTTGGGCTGAGTCAGGCTTAAAGCAGCCATAACCTCGCAAGCGCACATTTCCCTGACCTCCAGAAGCTTGAGGATTCTCAGTCTTATCACATCAGACAAGGCCTTGAAAAACCTGCGCTGCTTGTCAGCTATTTCGGCATTCGCGACTTCATCGGCAAGTCTCGCCAATTCTCTTTCATACTCCGGCCCGGCTTCATGCTTGCACGCCGCTGACTCAACAAACCTCTGGAGTCTCTTGCTGATTTTAGGTTTAGATGCCATTGTTGTTTCAACGAAATAACGGAACAACACATTTAAATATGTTTCGACTTGGGCCCCGTCATAGATTCAAAGCCTCGTTCGAGTTTCCTAAGTTTAGCATTAGTGTACAAGCGCGATCGATCGATCAAGCTATTTGTTCAATGATGCGTTTGGTAAGAGCATCGACTAGATCTGAGCCTACGGCATCGATTATCTCGAATATCCTGGGATCTGCAACTGAATAAAGTCGCCGTGTGCCTTCCTTCCTGTGCCTCAGGAGCCCGCAGTCCTTGAGAATCTTGAGATGTCTCGAAACCACGGGTTGAATCAAATCTACATAAGGAACAATTTCGCAGACACATTTCTCCCCTCCACGCAAGAACTCAATTATTTCAAGTCTCACTGGATCGGAGAGAGAGTTGAAAATCTTTGCCTTGAACCTAAGCTGACTGCCCTTCTTTGAATGCATGAACGTCGTTAGGTCAATAGCAATATTTAAATATTGTTATTCCACATGTCCATATCAACGTTGCCGGTGTCCGAATTGGAGAAAACAGAGAACAAAAAAATCGGGTTCATCTTCTGCGTCTGCACTGGAAAATGTCCTGGTTTTTCGAAAATGGACATGTGGGATTTCATCAACATAATTCGGGCAGAGTATCCAGTCGAATACGCGTTCATTCACCCTATGCTATGTGACGAAGACGGCGAACGATTCCTCGCCGAATTTCTCAAGAAAGATCGTAAATACCTGGTTGCTGGCTGCGCACCAATAATGCAGAGGAAACTATTCAAAGACTCCTTCGTCGATGCTGGCCTTGACGTCAACAAGGACTTAATCCCGATTGACGCCAGAAACATGACGACGCAAGAAGCCCTTGCATTGGTCAAGAAGACTCTGGAGGAAACGACAAAGTGACCGAAGAAACGTATATGGGGGTGCCGAGAAACAAGATACCCTGGTGCCCCTTGGTCGACTACACTAAGTGCAATTTCTGTGAAGGTGACCCGCAATGTCTCAAGTTCTGCCCACACGGAGTTTTCGGTATTGATGAAAAAGAAAAGAAACTGATCGTCGCACACCCAAACAATTGCGTAGTCTTTTGTCGGTCATGCCGCGTGGTTTGTGCGCCCGAGGCGCTTGGCTTTCCATCAAAACCAGAAGTCCTAAACATCATCAAGAAGACTAGGGAGAATTCTGAACAATGGAAAATTACAAGGTCGTAGTAGTGCCCTGCAGTGGAATAGGCAAAAGCCTAGGCACCGTTGGCCGAGTAGCAACATACAAGGTAATTGAGCGAATGAAGCCAGAAAAGACGAGAACCGTGTGCTTGGCACTTCTAACCATGGGGGACGACGATGCGTTGAGACTCGTGAGGAAAAATCCCTGCATCGCAGTGGACGGTTGTCCTGCCCAATGTTCGAAAAAGAACATTGAAGCGTCAATGGGAAAACTGGCACACAATATAGTCGTTACCGATGTCTTACGCAAGAACAGATCCCTGAAGCCTGAGGGTGTAATAGAATTGAATGACCAAGGAGACAAGCTTGCCGAAATCATCGCAGGCATGGTCTCAGAGAAAGTTGACCAGATTCTACGTGAGGAGAAATGTGAATGACGCTTGCAACAGGAAAAGTCGGGATAATCTGCTGCAGCGGAGAAGACTTTGCAGAAGGGACAATTTCGCGGGTAGCCACACGTCTCGTTCTGGAGAAGCTCAGGCCTGATCAAACAGTAACACTGTGTCTGCCGCTTTTTCTCGCAGGAGGAGAAGACGAACGAGCGTTTGCCAGAGTCTTTCCAACAATCGCTGTCGACGGCTGTAGCAAGAAATGTGCTGAGGCAGGAACCAAAAAGTTCAGCGGAAAACCGGTGGCAACGGTTCTAGTCTCTGAAGTAATGAAAAAATATCCTCATCTGAAGGTCAGGTCGAGGGAAAAACTTGAACCTCAGGAAATGGAGTTGGCTACGAAAGTGGCTGAAGAAATAGCCAAGAAAGTAGATGAAATCCTATGCAAAACAGCCAAAAAGTGAGTCCGCAGTCACTTGCAGAAGATAAAGTGGCCATTATTCCTTGTGCAGGAATGGACAAAGCCCTAGGATCAATAGCCCGTGCTTGCGCTTTTAAAGTGGTCGAGAAGTTGAGACCAGACAAAACTGTGCTCGTCTGCATTCCACCATTAGTTGCAGGAGTCAAACCTTTTTCTGAAATCGTCAAAACGTATCCGTCTATTCCTATTGATGGTTGCGCAGAACGGTGTGCTACTAAGATCGCCGTAAAGAACGGGGCAAGAATTAAGGGAAGAATCCTGATTCCGGAGAGTGTTCAGAAGCACAACCTCAAGCCCAAGTCCGCGTCGGACATAGGGCCAGATGGAGAAAAGCTGGCAGAAAAGTTGGCAGAAGAGATTGCGATAGAGATCGATAGACTCTTGGGGAAGTGAGCTGTGATGGTTGAAGAGCCCTATCAAATCAAAGTCGACAAATGGACATTTCGTGTGCCCAAGGAGTTGTTCTACAACGAGAATGATTGCTGGGCAAGAATCGAAGGGGACACGGCGAAAGTCGGCATCACTGATTTCCTGCAGAACATGACAAGCGACATCATTTTCGTCAAATTCAACGAGCTTGGTAGTAGGATCGAACAGTTCGATGAGATAGCGTCTTTCGAGTCAACAAAAACAGTGCTTGACCTCATCTCGCCCGTTAGCGGCACAATCCAAAAGGTGAACGAAAAACTAAGTCAGAGCCCTGAATTGGCAAACAAAGACCCCTACGGCGAAGGCTGGTTTGCCATCATAAAACTAGAAAACTTTGAAAACGACCGCCAAAATCTGCTGCCGGCCCAAGACTATTTTGAGGTACTAAAGAGAAAGGTGGAGACTGAGAGGAGAAAATTGGGAAAACAAGGAGTATGATTCCTAGAATGCCCGCTGAAGATACAACCCATATGCAATTATTACGGACAATTGGATGAGTGGTTTTGTTGTCGGACCAGAACGGAGAGGAACCTAGAGAAGACTTGCTGCCATTGAAAGTCAGAGACGTGATGGTGAGGGAAGTAATAACTGTGGACGAAAATTCCTCGGTAAAAGAGGCTGTCGGCATCATGAACGAATTTCAGATAGGCAGCCTAATAGTGCTGGAAAGAGGAAAGGCTAAGGGCATAGTTACGGAAAGGGACTTCTTAAGAAGAGTCATTGCAGAAGCAAAGGACGTTATGAATACAAAAGTGAAGGAGATCATGACCACCCCCCTAGTTGTTGTTGAGCCGAGCACGGATTTGGAAGAAGCTGTGAAACTGATGTTTCAAAATAAGATAAAGAAGCTGGCCGTGCTTGATGCAAACAAGCTTGTGGGCATAGTAACCCTGACAGACATTGCACGAGTTCAGCCTCAAATAATAAGAATGCTGAAACAGCTCGCTACAAAAGAGGCCACACCGAAAAGCATGCAGAAAGTCATTCACTACTACATTATCTAGAAGAAGCGCGTGCAGAAGCGCGCGCGAAGACACTGAAGAAGAACCAGCCTCCAGAAAAACTGGAAGAATTCCATTGTGTGGTCTGCGGAAAGCCTTTGCGATCGACATTGGAGGAAAGGGAATGTTCCTTTTGCGGAAAAACTGAGAAAGCAGACTACGTCTGTGAAGAAGGACATTACATTTGTGAAAGCTGCAGACTAGCCTCTCCAAAAACGCTTGTCCGCAAAGTCTGCGGAGCCACGAAAGAAACGGATCCCATGAAAGTTGTTCTCCTCTTCATGAAGCATCCTGCACTACAAATGCATGGACCTGAGCATCACTACATCGTAAGCTGCGCCTTACTAGCTGCTTTGAGAAACCTCGGCACATTTGAGATAAGATTCAACATTTGACGAAGCGATCAGAAGAGGAAGAAAAGTACTTCTTGCATCGTGTGGACTTTGGGGTGTGTGTGACAAGAATCATCCCAGCAACTTCAAAGTAGTCTATCGTGCCCTCGTGACCAGTGTTTTGGCTCAAAATCCTGATGTGAATGCAAAAGTGAGTCTTTATTAACCATCATACTTAACCTATTCAAAAAGGGATGAGCAAAGAAATGAAGACGTTTGATGCTGGTTCGGCATATCATTTCATGGAGAGTCTTGTCAAGGATGTTGGAAACCGAGAGTCGGGAACAGACGCAGAGGCTCGGGCGGCACAGAAGATAAAGGTTTGGTTTGAAGAGTTTGGACTTTCCAACGTGAGAATTGAAGTGTTCAAGGTCCAGACAAGCCATATACTGAAAGAGGAGGTTTCGCTGCCAGACGGCACAAAGCTTCACTGTACGGCTGTCGGGAATTCTGTCTCGACTCCACCAGAGGGTGTTGAAGGTGAAGTAGTCATGCTAGAGTCAACATCGCCGGAGGCTCTTCAAAACATCGAGAACAAGATAGTTGCGTTTAGCATGGTCCTCTACCAGAAAGACTTCCATAAGGTTTTGAAGGCGAGACCGTTGGCCTTGATTTATCCTACCAGAACCCCCATGGCGCCGGCAATTTATCGTTCTGTGAGGGCTGAGTATGTTGAAAAGGGAAGTATCCCGGCGATTTCAATGGCACACGACGACTTGTTGAACGTGCTGAAGGGTCCGAAAAGGCTCGAGATAATCACAGAAGTGGAGAAGGTCGCCGCTCAAAGTCAGAACGTCGTCGGGGAAGTGCCCGGGGTTCTTGAAGACGAAGACATACTTGCGTGTGGTCACTATGACACAGTCAGAAGCGTGATGGGAGCACATGACAACGCGGCGGGAACAGCTGTTGTCCTTGAATTGGCAAGGATTTTCGCACATGAAAAACCGAACCGAACACTGAGACTTGCAGCCTTTGGCTCGGAGGAACTTGGACTGCGCGGCTCATACTATTATGCCAAGAACCCGCAAAACACCAAGAATCTGAAGCTTTGTCTTGACTATGACGTTCACGGAATACTGCTGGGAAATCTGGACGCGGTTGTCTTGGGATCGCAAGAGTTGAAGTCCATGCTGAACTTCACAGCCAAAGAGCTTGGAATACCTCTCCGAATCACGAGCGAATTGGGACAGGGCAATTCAGACCATATGCCGCTTGCCTTCTACGGGGTTCCTTCGGTCATGATTGCACGATCAGGAGGTGCAGCTCAGATAATGCATACAGATCTCGAAGATCTGCGTTGGTGCGGGCCAGAAGCTTTTGTTTCGGTGGGTGTGTTGAGTGAGACTCTGCTGACACGTCTGCTCAAGGCTGAAGAACTGCCTTTTGAAAAGAGGATTCCTAGTGAGATTGTCAAATCGGTTGAGAAAAGATTCGGGGACATGGGAATCAAGAAAGAATAATCTTGCCCAATGAATAGTGAAATTGGGCACTGACGTAATAGTGGTAGTGGTATCGAACCATCCCTGATGGTTGAGATGCACTCCTGCACTTACCTTTTCTCATGTGCAAATATCGTGTCTGATCGGGTGGTGATAAGTTTTTCTTTATAGTATTTGTAAGAGTTCCTCGGTTGATTTGACCTTTAGGAACACGTCTCTTGCAAGTCTTATGACCGCGTCATGGTTCTCTTTGGTGGTTCCTGCGCACGCATCCTCAACTAGGAGGACATCGTATCCTATGTCTCCGCCGTAGATGGCGGTCGCCAGGACGCATTGGTCAGTCAGGAATCCCACTATGATGATGCTTTCGATATCCATGTTTCTTAGGACGAAGTCTAGATTGGTTCCTGTAAATGCCCCCCCGTTGGTTTTCGGAAAGACTAGTTCCCCTGTTATTGGTTTTACTTCTTCGAAAAACTTGCCTTTCTCCGCATCCATTGGTACGATGAAGTTGGCTTTTCTGTTTATCTTGGCTGTGTGTTTCGGGTTGTCGGTTTGTGCCCCTAGCTTAACGTGCATTATGTCGTAGTCTTTCTTTCTGCAGGCTTTCAGTATTTTCTGCGAGTTTTTGAGAACCTTCTTGATCCAGTGATCATATTCTCGCAAAGCTCCTCTCACCTCCTTCTTAGGCAACCCCGCGTTCACTGCATCCTCGAGGAGCGATTCTGGATTCACGAGGTTCTGCATGTCAATGAGAATCAAGGCAGTCTTCTTCGGTTTTATTTCGAAGTCAGGCAATGGCTTCGCAAGGGCCTTGAAAACGTCTTCCATAGTTAACTTTCTCACTTAACAACTCTCCGATCTCATCTGTGAAAAACAGAATGTATACAGGCCGAGAATGCAATATATGATTTTGGATTTTCGAATCATACATGTTTACTGGCAAAGACTGTGCCATTTCACCGTGGCTGTGAAAGAATAGCCTCGGTGCAATAATGCATTTTTCACTTGGTGGCCTGCCTTGAAACAAAATCATTGTTTTTTATGAAGAATCTCCAAGGGCGATTCTTCCATTCATCTGCATAGTCCACGTTGATCCTTGTTGTTTGAGTGATACGTCTCTCATCTGCTTTCACCCCGGTTTCAATGTGCAACGGTGAAACGCACAAGTCAGCACCGTTTTGTTCCTTCGATATGTGCATGGCCATGCAAAGCTTGCTTGGCCCATTGGTCAAGTTGACTGCGTGTCTCTTGGAAATTCCTCTGCGCTTCATTATGATTTCGACACCCGTTAACGGCTCTAACGCTCTTACCAAAATTGCCTCAGGTTTTCCAAGGAGTCTTCCGCTCGTAACATTCAGACAGAAGTACATTCCATAAATCTGATAGACGTATGCGTGTCCTTTTGGTCCAAATTGGACCATCGTTCTTTCTGTCCGAAGATTGTTGTAAGCATGCGATGCTTTGTCCTCCGGTCCGATATATGCTTCTGTTTCGACGATTTTGCCCATCGTGATTCCTTCGGGAGTTTCGTGAACGAGGAATCTCCCAAGGAGCTCTCTTGCAACAGTCAACGTGTCTCGTTCGTAGAATTCCCTTCTGAGGATCATATTTGATTCTTACACGCTTGATTCCTGTACATATTGTGTGTTCATAAGCGATTAATATGAATACGACATCTAGAACGCTCTCAACGGAGCGGACGCAATGTTCGACGATCCTTCTAAGAAAAAGGTCTTGCATGACCTCTCAACATCCACTCAGAAGATCGATCGATTATGCGTAGGAAGATCGGGAATTTTCTCCCGGCGCGCGCTCCTACAAGCGGACTATAGAACACTAGTATGATGGTCATCTACCACAACTAATAATAGACCTGACCGGTCCATAGGATTCCCTCCAAAAGGTGCAAAACTGTGGGTAAGAGCGAGAAGTTCGACTTGGAGAGAATCCTTGACAAAGCTACTAGCCTTGGAGCGTCATACGCGGACGCTCGCTATCAATGTTTTGACGATGAACTGATCACCGTAGAAAACAGGGAGCTGAAGAGTTATTCTTCAAGAAGACTCAGCGGAATAGGGATCAGAATTATCGTAGAAGGCGCGGTTGGCTACGCATCCACAAGTGATTTGCGCCAAAACTGTCTGGAGAGAAGACTTCAAAACGCCATCAAAGCTGCCAAATCCATCAAAGGTCAGAAGCACGTTTTTGTTGAGACTAGGATCAACAAGACCAAAGTCAAATCACCCGCAAAGATTGATCCTAGCAATGTTCCTCCCGAAGATAAAGTCTCGATAGTCTTGGATGCCAATAAAACCGCATGGATTAGCAGCAACGTGAAAAACGCTGTGACAAGACTCGGACTGACTAAGGACTCAAGACTGTTCATGTCAACCGAGGGAGCGCACGTAGAAGTCGAAACGACTCTGGTGGGTCTTTCGCATGCAAGCGTCGCAAAAGTCAATGGAGCCATGGAAATTGTCAATGACTGGGGGGACTCTCGGTGTGCGGGATTTGAGTTTATCAAGTGCGGAGACTGGAATTCATTCACAGCGGGGGTGTCCAAACTTGCCATTGAGGCGGCAAACTCTGGAACTCCACCTCCTGGCACATACACCGTCGTAGTCGATCCAGAGGTCCTTGGACTCGTTCTCCACGAAGCGTTCGGCCACGCGTCCGAAGGGGATATTGTGTCCTCGGGGGAATCTGTACTTCGTGGCAAGCTCGGCGACAAACTAGCAAGCGACATGGTAACTATAATTGATGAAGGAACCGTTGAGGGCGGGTACTTCTATACATTTGACGATGAGGGAACGAAAAAAGAGAAAACGGTCGTAGTGGAAAACGGAGTGCTAAAGAATTTTCTTCACAGCAGAAACACTGCGCACAGACTTGGGGGTAGACCAACTGGTAACGCGAGAGCGCAGGATTTCGACAACTTGCCCATAGTCAGACAGACCAACTACTACCTCGAGCCAAGAGGCTTCGAATTTGAAGAGATTATCGAGGGCATCGATTTTGGAATCTACGTGAGAGGTAAGGGGGCCGGTGGGGGAGAGGTTGAACCAGGCTTGGGAACGTTCACTTTTGGCGTTGGTCCTTCAAAAGTCATAAGAAAGGGCCAGCTGGCCGAGACGGTTAAGGGCGTGGTTATCAGTGGCTCTATCCTTGACACGCTGAAAACGGTTGATGCTGCCGGGAAAGATCTGAAAATCAAAACGAGCGTTTTCGGTGGTTGCGGAAAAGAGGCGCAAAGAGCCACGGTTGGTTTTGGGGGTCCGCACGTTAGAGTTCGCAAGATGACCGTGGGAGGAAGGTGAAACAATGGAATTGGCTGATCTGGCAGTTAAGAAAGCTCTCAACGCAGGCGCAACTGAAGCAGAAGCCTACGTACAAAGAACAAATACGATCTTCGCCACATTCGCAGACAAGATTGAGAACCTAAAAACTGTCGAGTCTACTGGAATAGGTTTGAGGGTGGCCATAGGCAAGAAAACCGCCATCTATTCCACCTCTGTTCTGGACGAAAAGGAGATCAGCGAGGTGTCGATGCGAGCGGTCAAGATAGCTAAAGTGACCTCTGAAGATTCACACTGGAATCATTTCAACAAGAAATTCGCTAAGACATCTGTTGAAGGGTGCTATGATAAAAGACTGGAAAACCCTGACTACAAAGAAATCGCAGAAACGTTGATGTCAGCAGTAGGTTGCATGAAGGATTATGACAAGCGAGTCAGACCTACACGTAGTTTCTTGGCCATTGCATTAGAAAATGTCTCGGTTGCAAACAACTACGAGGAAAGCAGCGAAAGAAGAGGGACAGAGATAGGTGTTTTTCTGGCATGTAAGGTTCAAGAAGCCGGGATGAACAGCACTGGGGCAGAACAGCAGCAAGCCAGAACTTGGAAAGAAATCAGATTCGAAGATTTAGCCACCAAGGCGGCAGAAAAGGCCGTGAAGTACTTGAAGGCGAAGCCTATCATGAGCGGAAGAATGTCTGTGATTATCAGAAACCAGATCTTTGCAAATGTCTTGGCAATCTTTCTGAGCGGGCCGATAAACGCTGATTGGGTACAAAAGGGAAGGTCGCCTCTCTCAGGCAAACTTGGAAAACAAGTGGCCTCTGAGAACATCGACCTCGTCGACGACGGAACAGCCCGAGGAGGTTTGCGAACAAGACCCTTCGACGACGAAGGACACCCAACTCAAAGAACCCCGATCATTGAGAAGGGTGTGCTCAAGAGCTACCTTCACGACACCTACACTGCCTTACAGGACAACGTGGAATCAACCGGAAACGCCAGCAGACTCTTCGGCTACTGGACTAAACCGCAACCGTCGCCGAGCAACTTGATTTTGCAATCTGGGAAAACGAAGCTCGAAGAAATTATCCGGGGAACAAAGAAAGGATTGTACGTTGACCAGACGATCGGAGAGTGGCTCTCAAACCCCGTCAGTGGCAATCTCAACGCTACGGTGACTCATGGGTTCCTTATAGAAAACGGCAAAGAAACTCAGCCTGTCAATGGAGTGATAATTGCCGGAAACTTCCACGAGCTGCTGAGGAGTGGAGTAGAAATGATAGGCAATGATGTCCGGAACAGCATGGGAACAATCGGCATGGGCATCTACTCGCCGACAGTCAAACTTGCTCAACTGACAATCGCTGGAAAATAGCACGCACACATTGAGTCTGCAAGCTGCTATGATTGGGTTCGATCGCCTAACAGGCATACAAGATGTCTGAGTACTCAGGAAACGAAAATACTGGAAACGTGAACAGTGGACAAACCCGCAGGACTTTTCAACATACAGGTGCAGGGGGGCGGCATTCGAACCCGTTAAAGTGGAGACCTCCCGTATTCCCGTTTGACATAGATATCGCCAAGAACCGACGGGTCAAACAGATATCTAAGGACTGATAGAGGATATTTCTAGTGGTGGAAAATGAGTAACGTTAAACCGCTAAGATGCCAAAAGTGTGGAAAACCTTTGGGCTATGTAACCGTGCTTGCAAAGGGTCTAACATCCCTTGTGCAACCGCTTCAAGACGTAAAGTTAGTTGCTATTTGCATGGAATGTTTCCAGAGGAAAAAATAGTCACGGTTTGACCGACTGAAAAAAATTACTTCATCCAATAGTAGTTACGCAAAAAACGTTAATGCAATCCTTTTTCGGCACGTCCAACGATAACGTTCACCAATCTTCTCGCGAACCATCCAGTGATTCCCTTGTACTGCGTTGTCACCTGTTTGATAATGGATAGCTTGTCGTAAAAAAGTCTGATGTCCTGAATCTTGTCATCGTTGAATTCGAACACTGTTATGGCTGGCACTTCATATTTCTTGCCTTCATACTCGCCCTTGGAGATGTCCTCGGTAACGACCTTGTTCTCTTTCACGATGATTCCAATTCCAGACCGTCTAGATTCTACGGTCGGCATGATTTGAGTATCCCAAGTCAAGACACGCTTCAATCCCTCTTTACCTTTGAATGTGCCCACAGGCGAAACCCAAACCGCGTCTTCTGCAAAAAAGGAGAGCATCTTCTCCACATCCCTTTTCACGAACGCTTCACCGAAATCACGCACGATACTCTCAATCTTTTTCTCAGACACGCTATCACCCAATCAATCTTTTACTGCTCTGAGTAGTTCTCTTGGTTCAGCTATAACTTTTCCGCAAAACCAAAAACTGGCTAGCAAAGAATATGCCGAAAGTGTAGAACAGAAAACTGGGCTAGAGAAGAAACTCTGTGATAGCTTTTGTTACTTCTCCCATTTCTTCTGCGAGAAGATGGTTTGACTTTTCGAAGTAGACGAGTTTAGCGTTGGGTATGGCTCTAGCCAAAATTGAGCCCTCCTCAGGAGCAACTGTCGTGTCTTTTCTGCCATGCAATACGAGAGTAGGTGCTTTGATGTGTTTCAACCTCGTTTGCGAGTTGAACCTCAGCATTGCATCATATCGATTCATCAAAGCCTTTGCTGAAATTGGGTATTTATCAAACAGTTGAAGCAGAGACCTCGCTAAGTCTGGGTTTTCTTTGACAAACTCACTCGTGAAGCCTAAAAACGCTATAGGAAAGTCCGTAAGAAAGTCTCTGGGATATTCGCTGGCGAGTGGAGAAGATAGACTCATTTTAATTAATTCTTCCTTCGATGCTTGGACCATTGCCTCCGTCATTCTTCTTTCTTCCCGTGTCCCACGATGCTGACTGCAGGTGGAGCAGAGAATCAGTTTCTCAACTTTTTCTGGGTAGTTGATGGCTAGTTCTTGGGCTACGGCTCCACCCATCGAAAGACCCAAAACGTGGGCTTTGGAGATTCCTAAGGCGTTCATTAAGCCTGCTGTGTCGTCAGCGAACAGTTTTATGGTGTATTCTCTTTTGGATATTTCCGTGCGTCCAGCCCCCCGATTATCGAACAGGACCAACTTAAAATGCTTTGAGAGTCCCTCGACCAAGCGAGGGTCCCATATAACCAGATTCCCATTCATGCCTTGAATCATCACCAATGGAAAGCCTTCACCCTTCACTTCATAATACGTCTGAATGTCATTCACCTTAACTCTTGGCATCGCAAAAACCTCTAACAGGCTATCTCCATAGCAAGTTGCCTTGCTTCAGCTATAACTTTTTCGCAAAACCAAAAGTCATTAGGTGTTTGACACTATGTGCTTCTGAGTTTTGTAAGAACTTTGAACTCATCCTTCTCTCCTACATGAAAATCCAACGCACTTAGGATAGTGCCTCTTTTCGAATCTCTCTGTTCATATCATGATTGAGAGGTTTAGCCTTCGGTTCTTTCTTTCAGCTTTCTCTCTGATTCCTCTCAAATCTGTGGATCTGTTGATATCTACTTGGAGTTGAGAGTTGGTCATGACATTCTTTCAGTGGTTTGACACTTCCATTATGGCAGTATCATGACTTTGTTAGTTTGTTCGGTCTTTTCAGATTCTGTCTCTGCATCCTCTTCTAAACGTGGTGAAGCTAGCTAGCTTCATGTCGCCCTCTAATATTCTATCGATAGTCTCTAAATGCCTTGGTTTAGCCAAAAAAGTCAATCTATTAGATGACATTCAGTGGCTTTATGCGTAGAATTGACAAGTTTTAAATCTCAAGGATAGCACAAGAAATCGTTGTTGTTTGAAGGGGAGAAGTTGGGTGAGCTTTCTTATGACGAGTTTCAACGGTTGAAAAAAGAATATGATGAAATAGTCAAAAACAAGCAATCAATTCAGGACAAATGGGAAGATATAGGAACAGACTGCTGGGGCTGTGGAAAGAACAATGAACACGGTTTACAAATAAAGAGTTGTTGGATAGGCGATGAGGCAATCTGCATTTGGCAACCAAAACATTACCATCTAGCATTTTCAGGCATTCTCAATGGTGGAATTATTGCAACCGTAATGGATTGTCATTGTTTGAATACAGCGAATGCGTGGGCTTACTCCGACCACATCAACGGGACAGTTTCAGAGAGTCAAAAACTTGATACAAATCCGCCTCCTTATTTGACGGGATATTTACAGATCAAATACCTACGCCCAGCTTCGATAGAAAAACCAATTCTTCTGCGAGCACGGGTCAAGGAGATGAAGGGGAGAAAAATAACTGTGACTTGTTCACTTTTCTCTGAAGGCATTGAGAAAGAGTGTGCTCATATGGAGTTTGTTGCTGTTAGTGCCTTTTGATGACAGGTGATATGGATCATAGAGCTATCGCAATATAAAGGGTCTAAGATCGATCAGCGGGAGGATTCAGAGAGGATTTGAAAGAATTCATGGACTATGATTCTTGGTTCAATATCTAGTTCTCACTCTGTTTCGTATGTCTATTAGGTTTAGGAAGCATGGAGTCTCAAAGAATCGAATTTCTTTCCAATATGTTACTCGAGGTTTCTGCAAAAGAATATATTAGGAAACAAAAAACTTGAGAACTCCACTATTGTTAATGTGACTTTTCAGCAATACCAAAACTGGCTTAAAAATCCCAGAACCCTTTCTTCTTTTTCTTTTTGCCAGCGTCCTTTCGTTTCTTTCTCCAAGTGCCAGCTTTCGTTCTCTCTCGTTCTTTTTCCCATCTTCCTTTCTTCACTTTGGGAGCGGGCATTCATAATCACCTAAAAAAACCAGCTATCGCTTTTCTTTCTCTTCTGTTTATATTTGAAGGTCTTAATGCCACTTCTTTTAGCTTCTTGTTCAGCCGACTTCGTGAAACCCTTCTGTGAAACGATTATTCCGCCATGCAATAGCTTGTTTCTGGTGACTTTCTTTCTGAGATTTTTCACCACAGCGGCACTAACTCTCTGTTTTGTGGCTTTGACTTCAACGCCATGAGTATGACCGTGTTTATCCGTGGCAAGTCCATCGAATTCCTCACGCCTTTTTGAGCGGACTCTGGATTTTGTGACCTTGAAACCCTTTCTTGCCAGAAACGGGTAAGCCTTTTTCTCGAAGTTTTCGCCTTTTCGATAAGCCCTTCTACCCTTTTCTCTAGTCTTTTGCTTTCTCGACTTCCTTTTTCTTGGTGTAGACCAGAACAAGGTATCCCTTTGAAATTTACTAGCGCGCGCGCGAGAATCTGATTGTCCATCACATTCTAAAGAAGAAGTATCCAACAAAATCTCTACAACACCGAGAGAAGTATTATGACCAACCTAGAGGAAGACTTTTGGATTTCGCTGTTTTGTTATCAAATCTGAGGGAATCAGCACCCGATTTCAACTCAGAGAAGCCATTAGTTGAGAGAATTTGCCAGTTGGCAGACGGATTCAAAGAAATATCAAATGATATGGCACATTCCCGATACCATATAGCCAGAAAGAACGAATTAGATGAGAAAGGTTATCAGGAGATACTTGAACAAATAGCGGAGCTTGAAAAGAGCATTACATGACGAGCGATACTTTGGCTCGTTTCTCGTTTGTCTGTTCTACACTTTTGACATATTCCTTGAACCAGTTTTTGGTTTTGCGGAAAAGTTATAGCTGAACCGAAAGCTACTTCTTGCTCAGGTAACTGTTTAATCCTTTGAATCCTTTTTGCATAAGGTCTGAATTTGCTTTTTGCAAGTTCACGAATGGAGAGAGAAGAACAATAATTAGTTTCGTGACTTTCTCGTTAACTCTTTTTTGCACTTTCGTCTTTCCATCTGTAGGCTCAAATGTCCATTTCCCAGTTCCTACAAAGTCACCTGCATACTCCATTTCTATCGACTCGCCTTCCACAATCTTTGTCATCTTGGCAGAAAACTTAATGGTTACTCCTTTGCTATGAGCAGTTATGTCAACAATTGCACCCTCACGGATGATTGGTTTATCCCCTCTTGGCTTCGATTCAAAATCAGGCATCCACCAATGTGTGACCCCTGCATACTCGCTCAAAATAGCCTTGTAGACTACCATAGGCGGGCTATCTATGACGGCTTCCTCAACAGCATCAATTCTTGGCATAACAACCAATTGTCCATTTCTACTTAAAGCGTTTTTCTGTTCTACGCTTCCGACAGATTCTGTTAACTCTTAGGGGCTTTTATGGATAAATGTTTGTTCATGTTAACTAAAGGGGCTTTTTTAGAGAGAGAAAAAAAGGGTTTAAATAGAGAGTGGAATTAAAATTCGTTCCGACTATTTCTTCTGCACTATCCACTCGCAGATGGGGTCGCCCTTAGGGATGAATTTGGTTAGGGTCCACTTGTACTCTGGATTGATTCCCTCGATGATTCCGTCTACGACCCCTTGGTAGGCCAGGCAGTAATCTACTGGCAAGTTTTGGAGTGGGCACTTGGTGATATTCTTCACTACTCTATTGGGACTGACTTCAGTGGGCTCACCTTCAATCTTCATCATCTGTTTTTCGACGAGGTGGAGTAAGGACGCAATCGCCGTAGCATCCTTGCCCGTGATGCCCATCTGTGGGGCCATGCCAGCCATCTGCTTGCCCATCTCTTTGAGGCGAGGATAGATCATCTTCTGCGCCGTTTCAGACCCGAACTTGTCCACAATCGTCTGGAGTACCATAGCATTCATCGTACCCATAGCCGTTATTATCTGTTCATGCGCCATCTCAGGAGGAACCTGCGGAACCTTTAACTCTACCATTCGTTATTCCCTCCTTTCAATAATGCGTTAAATCTTTTATTAAATCTATTGCTTCTTGCTTCAAAAGAACGCGCACGCTAATTCTTAAGGAAACATAGCCAAGAAAGCAGGTAACTTAACCTAACACGATGAGGACGAGTGAGGCTAGGCAGTCACCTGTTCAGCAAAAGCCCCGCTAGTTAACAAACTTCTTTAAGACCCGACAAGTTAACAGAACCTTCCGACATATTGTTTTTAAGCTGGTCTTTGCATGGTCTTTTATTGGTATTGCTGAAAAGTCACATTAACGATAGTGGAGTTCTCCCGAAGTCCGTCTTCACATGACCGTTTTCTTCTAATAGGATATTCACCTAGCTGGTTAATAAGGGCAGATAGAAGTGTCTTCTATTCTACGTGGCGTGCCATCCACCCGCGCTAACTCAGTTG
>Ga0315277_10005478_pt1 | contig 16705 bp, 8 predicted proteins | sample YL17G05_15_MG_FD_203695 | JGI IMG/M metagenome (GOLD analysis project Ga0315277, IMG submission 203695) | Sediment microbial communities from Yellowstone Lake, YNP, Wyoming, USA - YL17G05_15 | ecosystem: Environmental > Aquatic > Freshwater > Lake > Sediment | place: USA: Wyoming | collected... | reverse complement strand
ACAGCGGCCGATGGCGAAACACGTTTGAGAACAGTCGCGCTGTGGTCGAGGCAACGCTTTTGTGCGGCGGAGGACCGACACGAGTCCGCGCCGAGGTCTGGGCCGAGGAAGGCGCTTTGCGGTGTCGCTTCACCATGCCCGACGTGAAGCGCGATAAACGCGGCAATCCGCGCTTCACGAGGCTCGCCCTTGGATCCGTCGTCGAGGCCAAAGCGCAGCGCGTCTATGCCGGCTTCGGCAATGTGATCGAAAATCCCGGCAAGTTCGATTTGTCGAGCAATGGCTTTCAACTTTCGACGCGCCATGTCGGTGTGGACTATGACAACGGCCTCAGCCTCGTTCAGGCCAGCGACGTATTTCCCGACCGCTTGCACTGCGATCCGGAGAAGGGCCTGTGTTCGCTTCAGGTCCATCACGACGCGACGATTTCGCTGATCCCCTCCGAGAAAGGCGCGTTTGCCGCCGCGAAGGTCTATCGCGAAGGCATCGCCGGTTTCCAGCCCGCGCCGGGTGTCGCAAAACTGCGCGGTCGGATGTGTCTCGACTATTGGGGCGGGAAATACGAGCACGGCATCCAAGCCGTCGAGCAACTGGCGAAATACGGCGTCACCGACTGCGTCTATGTCTGGCACAACTGGCAGCGGTGGGGCTATGACTATCGCTTGCCCGAGATCTATCCGGCGCGAGGCGACCACGCGCTTTTTCTCAAACTTGCCGAAACGTGCAAAAAACACGGCATCCTTTTTTGCCCCCACGACAACTACATTGACTTCTATCCCGATGCCGAGGGCTATTCCTACGACCACATCATCTTCAACGAAGACGGCACGCCGCAGCGCGCGTGGTATAACGAGGGACGCAAGGCGCAAAGCTATCGCTGGCGGCCCGACTCGTTTCAGCCGTGGCTCGAACGCAACATCGCCCTGCTCAAGCGCGACGTGAAACCAACGGCCTACTTCATTGACGTCTTCACGGCGATCGAACCGATGGACTACTACGACCATACGGGGCAGTTTCACACGAAGATGGAGACGATCCAACGCTGGAGCGAGTGTTGGGACTATGTGCGCAAGGAGTTTGACGGCGCGCCGCAAATCAGCGAAGCCGGCAGCGATTCGCAAATCGGCCATCTCGACGCCGGCGAATCGGACCACAACGCCGTCGCGCTCGAAGGCTCGAAACAGTGGTCGTGGAATGTGAAGTGCGCCGATGCCGAACGGACGCCCTGGCACGACATGGCCTCGCATGGTTCGTTCGTTCTTTTCGCTGGTGGTCTGGCCAGCCGCTATGTGGGCGGTCTCGACGTCAAAACTCACGGTTACGGCACCGATGATTATCTTTCGCTGACGGTGCTGGGTGGCCGCAATCCGATGGCCCAGGGCGATGCGAGCGCCGAAACGATTCTGACCGATTGGCTGCTTCACGACATCTGCGCCGAATTGGGGGGCCGCAAGATCAACAACCATGAGTTCGGCGACAACAACATCCATCGGCAGATCGTTCGCTTCGGCGACGATGCGATGGTGTGGGTGAATCGAGGCAAAGAAGACTGGAAAGTCGCCGATGCTATTCTGCCACAATACGGCTTTGTCGCGCGGGCGGGCCAGATTCAGGCCGAAGTGACGCGGCGGGATGGCGTGGTATGCGGCTACGCCGAATCGCCCGGCGCGATTTTTGCCGACGCCCGGCCGCCGCGTCGCTCGCTCGTGGAAGCCAACACCGACGGCAAGATCATTGATTTTGGTCTCGTCGCGACGAACGGCGTTTTCCGATTGCTGCGAGAAAAGGGCGTGGCGCGAATCATCCTGTTGCCGGGTTGTCCCGCTTCAGAAATTCGGCTTCGACCCGAGCGAATCATGAAGCGCCAGATCAACGAGATCGCGCGAATCGAAAAGATGAACGACGACGGTACGGTCGCCGGTCAGGTGGAATTTAAGAAAGATGGCGACGACGTTGTTTTCCAAACCGCAGCCGGCGATTTCGGCTATCGCGTCGCCTGGCGGTGAAGGAAAACGATGAACGATGAATGATGAACGATGAACGGAAACAAGAATTGCAAAGAACGGAAGATGATCGTGTGGCATTTATCATTCAAAGACCTTTGGGCATGTGTATTTGTCTATCTATTCACCCTCGCGGGTTGTGGGTTGTTTGCGGCCGTTGAACAGGGTCAGTCGTCGCCGAAGAATCCCACAGGCCAAAAACCTACGCCGGAGAAAGCAGTGACTGTGGAAGTCCGGATTGAACCGACGCGCGTCACGATAGCAAATGAGTTTCTTGCCTGGGAGATGTCGCTCGTCGAGAAACGAGTCCGAACCACCTTGCTTGTGAACCGCCGCACGGGTCAAACAATGGCGATCGAGGGCGACGATTTCGCGCTCGAATTCGCCGATGGAAGCACGCTGAAAAGCGACGAATTCGAGCTCGAAAAAGCGGCCGAAGAAGCGACAGCCACAGGCGGCAAGAAACTCGTCCTGCACCTTAGTCGAGGGGATTTCCGGCTGCGATTGGTCAGCCAGATGCGACCGGGGGAGTGGTGGACCACGCGGCACCTTGAAATCAGCGGCGGCTCGGGAAATCTCCTGGCGGTCAGATTCGCTCGGTGGCGGTGCAGTGAAGCGCGAGGGCCTTCGGGACCGGGAAAAGTCGTGGAGACGCTGGGTTTTCCGAGCGGCCGGGGTCAGCCCGTCTATGCCAGTGATCTCTTTTTTGCCATCGCTCATCCGGGCGCCGAGAACTTCGCCACGAAAGAAGGCCTTGCTTGCCGTCTTCCCGCCTACGACCAACTTGGCGCCGGCAAAACGGTGCGAACACGCGATTTCATCGTCGGCGCCGGCGAGGCGGGAAGTGCGCGGCGTGCCTTTCTCGGCTACATTGACGCAATACGACCTGTCCCCGCGCACATGATGATCCTCGTCAACGACTGGTACTGGAAAGACAAGAGCCGTCCTTTGGAGGCGCTAAAGGCTTTGGTGCGCGTGAAGCAAGAGAGCGGCATCCCCGTGGATTCCTTCACGCTCGACGACGGCTGGGACTTCGACTGGGACACGAGTAGCGGACTTTGGGGACGCCTCAACCGCCGGCGATTTCCCGATGGATGGGAAGCTCTGAAGGCTGCCGGCCGCTCGGCCAACATCGGCGTCTCACTTTGGTTTGGACCAATCGGCGGTTATGGCGACCGCAAGAAGCGAATCGAGTTCGGCCGCGCGGCCGGGTTTGAGATCAACGGCGAAAAACTCTGCATGGCCGGGAACCGCTACCGCCGGCACGTCATCGAGGCTTTTTCACAGTGGGCGGCGCACGCAATGGACTATATCAAAGTGGATGGTTTCTGGCCTGACTGCCAACAGAAAGATCACGGCCACCCTGTGGGCCCGGGCGGCGTAATCGCACAAATGGACGCTTTGATGGAGATCTTTGCCGCCTGGCGCAAGGCGCGGTCCAATCTCGTGATCGGCTATACGTCCGGCTCGAATCCGTCGCCGTTCTGGCTGCAACACGCCGACTTTGTCTGGCGGGGCGGCGCCGACGATAGCCACGCCGGTGTGGGAGAACCTTTCGATCGCCACAACACCTACCTCGACAGTTGCCTTCATCTCCACCGCAGCACCGAAATGCCCATGTCGGCGTTCGTGACCTTCGACATCGTTCAAGGACGCACGACGGGCAGCAGCAAAGAAGGTTTCGAGCGCGGGGTGTGGTGGCTTGCCGCGCGAACCTCGCTCCACCATGACTGGTATGTCCAGGCCAGCGATCTCACAGGTGAGGAGTGGAAACTGCTGGCGCGCGCGGCTCTCTGGGCAAAAGGACATGAGAAACTGTTTCGCTGGAGCCGCATGATCGGCGGCGACCCTCGCCAAGGGGAAATCTATGGTTTCTCGGCTTTCGACGCAGGTTCGGGCACCCTGGCGCTTCGCAATCCCAGTGACGAACCGCGCTCGCTCGAAAGTTCGCTGGCCGAATTGCTTGATCTTCCGACGAGACAACGCGCACGTTCTTACCGATTGCACAGTGTCCATGGAGCGACTCGGTCGCTCGAAGGCGAGCGGCCGGCAACGGCGCCTCTGCGAGTGGAGCTGCCGGCGCTCAACATCGCCGTGTTCGAAGTCGAAGCGGTCGGGCATTGAACCACGGGTAGAATAGGTAGGAAACCTCTCATACAAAGACTTGCACCGGGAGGAATCAACGATGCCACAATTCAGGTGCTTTGTGCCGCTGCTTATTTGTTCGTGGTTGGCCGTGGGGCAGGTTGGCAATCTGCCTGCTCAATCCAATGTTCGCAATGAAGCGCGACAGGTTGGCAACCTATCTTACAAGATTGCTTATGCCACCTATCTCGGCGGCAGCGAGTGGGACCAAGCGCGCGAGGTTATTGTCTATCCCGATGGTTCCGTGCTTGTCGGCGCACAAACCAGTTCGGCCAACATGCCCGTGACGCCGGGCGTGGTGCAGCCAAAGTATGCGGGCGACGATCCGGCGCTTGGACACGGCGGCATCTATGGCGGCGATTGCTACTTGTTTCGTCTCAGTCCGGATGGGCAACGGATTCTCTTTGCCACTTATTTCGGCGGCTCGACGCAGGAGCGCAACGTCTATGGCATGGCGTTGGACAAGCGCGGCAATATCGTGATTGCCAGCGCCACGCGGTCGCCCGATGTCCCTACAACGGGCGGCGTCTTTCAGTCCAAATACGGCGGCGGCCCTTCGGATTGGATGGTGGCGAAACTTTCGCCCGACTGCAAACGGCTGCTGTGGTGCACATACATCGGGGGCTCGGGTGACGACTTCCCGCGCGGCGGCCTGACGTTGGATGGCCAGGACAATGTTTATATCGTAGGCGAAACCCATTCGCCCAATTTTCCTGTCACACCCGGCGTGTTTCAGGAGAAACGCAAAGGTCCGCAAGACGCGGCGCTTGTGAAACTCAAACCGGACGGTACGGGGCTTGTCTGGGGCACGTTGCTGGGCGGCAGCCAAACGGAAGGATCCATGGGCGTGCGCGTTGACGCCGAGGGAAACATCTACTGGACAGGGCACACACAATCTGCGGACTTTCCGGTGACCGATGGCGCGGCTCAACCGAAGCTCGGCGGCCAATCCGACGCGTTCCTTGCGAAACTCTCGGCCAATGCGGACCGGCTGATCTATGCGACCTATCTTGGCGGCAACGGAAATGAGTTCGCCGAGCATCAGCTTCGCCTTGATCCGAACGGAACTGTTCTCTTGACCGGCTCGGCAGGCTCGCCTGATTTCCCCACCACCGAAAAGGCCTTTCAACGTGTGCTGAAAGGCAAGAACGACGGCTTTCTCACCCAATTGGCGGCCGATGGAAAACAATTCATATTCTCGACGCTTCTGGGCGGGTCGGCCAACGACTTCTGGCTCATGCCCACGCGCGACGCCTCTGGTAATATCCTCGTCGTTGGCGAGACCGGCTCGCGCGATTTCCCCGTTACGCCGAATGCCCTGCAACGCACCTTCGGCGGTGGCCAAAATGACGGCGCATTGGCGGTGTTTAGCACCGACGGATCAAGGCTTCTGTATGCCACCTATTTCGGCGGGAACGGCGATGACATGATCCGCAGTCTGGCCCTGGGACCCAACGGCGAGGTCTATCTTGTAGGCAATACCTCGTCGGACAATTTTCCCGCCACGCCCAACGCGGTCCAAACCAGGCACGGTGGGAAAGGCGATGCGTTCGTCGTCAAACTCGTTCCCGCGCGATAGGCAGTGGCGGGCGACCGCGCTATTGTGTCGCCTTCTTCCTATCGGCCGTAGAACCAGTCAATGGGCAGGCTGCGCAACTTGAGGCTTGTGCCTTCGAAATTCTTCTTATTCTCGTCGCGCCAAACGTAATAGCTCAACAGAACACGGTCGCCGACAAAAGTAATCGAACAATAGCCAAAACTCGCGCGCGGGTCGTCTTCGATGTTGCGCATATTCGTCCATGTCTCGCCTTCGTCACGACTGATGGCCGCTGTGAGCGGGGTGCGCGCCTGCCATCCGGCCTTGGCGCCTTTCGGGTTGTTGAGCCAGATCAACAACAGCGCGCCGGTCGAGGGAATGCGCGCCATCGAAGCCGGCGCCGCTGGAGCGACGAGCGGCATTGGCTTGGGTTCGGACCACGTCTCGCCCTTGTCTCGGCTGTAACTCATATAAATGTAGCCCAGCGAAGTGCGAATGATCATCAGCACACGGCCATCGCGAAGTTCCACGAGGCCTGGTTCCATCGCGGCGCTCTTCTCAAAACCCGCGCGCCCGCGGCCGGGTCGCCACGTCGCTCCCCCATCGTCCGAAATGTAACAGAAAGCCCTTTGGGCTTGATACTGCTTGGCGATGTCGGGCGTGTGGGCAACGGGAGCCAACAACCGGCCGTTCGACAGCTCGATCACGCGATCGTTGTTCATGACATGGTAGCCGGGCAATGTGCTGACCCGCGTGGGCGTGGTCCATTCGGTGGGCTCGCGCACGGCGCGGCGCATCCAGACCGAAAGATCGTCGGGACCGTCTTTCTTGAGGAAGAAAAGAAGCAATTCGCCGTCGCGTTTCCGAAAAAGGGTCACACTCATCACATTGCGCCGGCCGATGTTGGGCTGAAGAACGAACTCCTCGCCCCAGGTTCGTCCGCCGTCGGCGGAGATGCGACCCGCGACGACCGCGTGCGCATCATCGGCCCAACCGCCCTCAAACCGGGTCCACGCCAGCAAGAGCCGCCCATCGCGAAGAACCTCGATGTCGCCTTCGCTGTGTCGAGGATATCGCGCGCTGGCCGGACAGACGATGGCCTCGAAGCCCACCGGTTCGGCGTTTCCAGCCGCGGCAGCCACCGCCAGAATGGCAAGAATTCTCGATCTCATGACCCTATCTCCTTTCCCGCCAATCCTATACGCTCCAGATATCCGGTCAAGTCTCTTGTGGTAGCCCTGCCGCTCTTGCGGCCATCTGCCTCGGAACCGACCCCTAGAAACCACGCCCAAGAACTCCTCCTTTGACCCACCGAACAATCGTCTTCCGGTTGGGAATATGCTTGACTACCGATTCCGCAATGTGGTGATCTTACGGCTTTGTTGAGTGACAAAAGGTCCCGTTTTTGTCCATGTGCCTTTACTTCCATAAACACAACCGGGTAGCTAGGGCACACAAAGCGCAAAGGAGGGAACTGTATAGCGAACGTGTGAAAGGGGCCGCCGCACCCCGCTATGAGAAGCAATGGGTTATACGAAATCCCGTTTGAGTGCGGGATAAGGGCCCCGAGAAGGGGCAAAAAGGAGAATAGAATGAATATCTACGTAGGAAACTTGTCGCGCGATGTGACTGAGGAGGAGGTGCGGCAGGCTTTTGCGGCTTTCGGCCAAGTGGCGTCCTGCAATATGATCAAGGACAAATTCAGCGGCGAATCGAGAGGTTTCGGATTTGTCGAAATGCCCACGAAAGAAGAAGCACAGGCTGCGATTTCTGGATTGAATGGCAAGGACCTCAAGGGTCGGACCCTCAATGTCAACGAGGCTCGACCGCGTCCAGACGGTCCTCGAGGTGGTGGTGGAGGGCGCGACGGCGGCGGCGGACGTCGTGGTTTTGGCGGTGGCGGTGGACGTGGTGGTGATCGGCGCGAAGGGGGAGGCGGCGGCCGCCGCTGGTGATTGCCGTGTAGAAGTGCCGCGGGCGCGATGCCCGTGGCCATTATCACCAGCTCAGAACAGAATGGCACGCAACATGGTTCCAAGTTGAGGTCAATGGCGTAGGGGCGGTTCCTAAACCGCCCCTACTTGTTTTTAGAACTGCCAGAGAGGACTGCGACGCATCACCCTATTTGTTCGGCGCATTGCGAATTTGTTCGATTAGACGATCCAAAAACTCGCCCTGTTTTTCATCCTCTTTGACCAGAGATCGTTCGGCCTCAAAATGCTCGATGGCCTTTTCGGGCTGCTTGAGAGACAGATAGGTGTGGCCCAACATGTCATGAACTTTGATCTTGTCCGCACCCTCCGTTTTCAAGAGTCGAAGCAAGAGTTTCTCGGATTTGTCGGCCTTTCCTTTGTAGTCATAGAGCTGGCACAAAGAGTAGATGACCTGCTCGGCTTCACGGGAATTGACACCGGGGCTGGCTTTCAGCGCCTGCTCATACGCATTGATCGCTTTATCCCAGTCCTGGCGCTTGAGATAGCCAATGGCCAACAAGACAAGCTGCCGGAACTCTTTGGGGTTGGATTTTTCGAGCTGGGCAAATTCCCTGGCCGGCTCGCGCCCTTCGGCGATGTCTTTCATCTCGCGCTCGAAAGGGCGTGGCGGGATGAAACCAACCAGACGATGCACCTGCTCGCCGCGCGAATTGAGAAACACGATTGTCGGATAGCCGGTGACCTTGTACTTCTTGACCAGCTGGGGCGATTCTTTCCCATCAACGCGGACACAGGCGAACTTGTACGAAAGTTTGACGACGTCGGTATCGGTGAGCGTTTTCTCATCGAGAATGCGACACCACTGCTGCCATGTCACATAGAACTCGATAAAAACAGGCTTGCTCTCCTTCTTGGCCGTTGCAAGCGCCATGTCCAACGATTCTTCCCATTCAAAGGGCGGGATCGTGGGGGATGTCGCCTGGATTTCCTCCGGCAGGATCGCTGGTTCCGACGTCAATGATTCCGTGGGTTGAGCCACCGGTTGGGTTTCGGTCGCGGGCTCCGTCGGGGTTGGGGAATCGGGTATAAAGTCCGCAGCCCTCGCGGCGGCGCCAAAAAGAACAAACATAAGAACAATGAGTTTCCATTTTAGCGAGTTCATCGGTTCTCCTCCTTTCTGCTTCTCGCTTCTCATTTCTTTCTTGACGGGTCAATCACAAAGCCGATCGGCCCTCGCCTGGGAACGAGGGCAACCGCGTCACCTTGTCGTTTTCCGCGACATGGCCGACAACGGTTGGCGGCGGTTCGGACAAGAGCAGAGAAGAACTGCTCAACCCGAGCGGATTGCCTAGCTTCACATGCAAAACTCTGATTTTTCATCGGTTAGACCTCTCTGTTCGCCTCTTGTCTTTCTCTGCCCGTCCGATTGTGCCGTCGTCCGACCGGCTATGCGGACACCCACCAATTGAGGTGATGCAGCAATCGGTAGGCCCAACCAACCGGGCACATCTTGATACTGTTGCTTGCTTTTCTCCCTCCACGCGCGCGGGGAGGGTCCTGGGGTGGGGTAAATGCGCGGCCATCTGTTCCCCCATCTCCAGGCCCTTCCCCGCATGCGGGGAAGGGAGCAACGCCCCTTCGGATCCACGGCGGTGTCCGATGTCCATCATGCAACAGTGACGAGATGCGCCCCGACCAACCCTGCCCGCCAGATTGCCGGTGAAGCAATGCAAATTCTCGATTTACGATTTTTGATTTTGGATTTTCGATTTTGGATTACGGATTGGGGGGATAGCTGCAAGGACTGAACTCAACGAGCAGGAACCGAAGAATCGAAACCGAGAAACTGGGAACCTGAGGCTTGAAACCTGAAACCCTCTTTATCGCCTCGAATCTCTCGCCTTCGGCCTCTTACTCAATCATGAATCGGTTAATACCGACGGGTAGGTTGAGTTCGAGGCTGCGATTGGCGATGCGCACCGGCGATTGACCTTCGACGCGCAAGCGCCGCCCCGAAAGCCACCGCCCCTCCAGACGCACTCCTGCCGGCTTTTGATGATCGAGCACTTCAACCGAGAGCGTTCCATAGCGGTTGCGAGTGAGCGACAGCGGCACACTGGGCGAGATCGTCAGACCGGGAAGGGAAATCGTCTTGCCCGACACAAGCACCGCGGTCCACGTCGGCCCCTTGCGGCGCACTACGGCAATCGCCGCCTCAATGGCAACCCCCGCCAGCCGGTCGCGATACGTGCGAAGTGACTTGCCCAGGACAATCACGTCCCAGCCATTGCTATGCACAATCTTGGCAATGCCGGGCGCAATTTCGCGCACATCGGGTCGCCGTTCATCCGGCCGGCGCGGATAGAGAACAGCCCGATAGCCATTGGCATCCTCACTCGCCACCATGGCATAAAGCGTCCGCGCCTCGGTGGTTCGGATTTCACCCGTTCTGACTTGTGCCCCGCGAGGTTCCAGAAAGAAGGTGTCGAGGATGACGCCTTCCGAATGCGCGAATGAAGCGAAGGGCGGCGGCGATTTCCGGAAAACGGTCCATTTGGTCTGCGTTGTCACGCGATCGGCATTGACATGGAGCCAGAAATCGTGGGCCGTCTTGCCTTCCATCTCGTCGAGAAGAACGAAATAGTCGGGCTTGAGGAACAGGATATGGCGATGTTGAACAATCGGCTTGTCGAAATAGGTGACGGTCGGTTGGCGCGAATAGGGCGCGGAAGGATTGCGCGCCATTTTGCCCACGACGGGCACAACCCCACAGATGTAGTCGGCCCCCGGCAGGGTGACGAAGAACCGCATCTGCCCGCGGTGGCTCTGCCTGTAACCATGCTGGGTGCCGTCGAGCATATAGGCCGGTTCGAAATCGGGAAAGGCAAGGCGGCTGTGTCCACACGCCAGGCGTTGCCATGATCCCGAAGTTCCCTGAGCTGCGTCCGTGACGAGCGCGACCCCTTTGGCCCAAAGTTGGACGCTGCCGTCGTCATTGTGGCTGCGGCCCCAAGCCAGGCCGTTGCGAAAGACAAGACAGGTTTCGTCGCCGGTTGGCTCGCGGCCGCGCAACACCGCGCCCAATCCCGGCAGGTTGACGCTCGCAAGAGTCTGGGGCGCAGAGGTCAAATCGCTCGGCAAGTCAATCGTGACGCCCTGACCGCCCTTGGCCCATCCGTCGGCCGCAAGCGCATTGAGAAGGCGGCCCGGATTCTCACGCCCGGCGCCGCCCATTTCCTGGTGAAGCCAGAACAATCGGCGCGCCAGAAGTGGATCATCCCCTTGAAAAGCCGATGCTCCCAGCAAAAAAAGCGCGCGCCAATTGCGGGGATTGGGCATATCGCCAATGGGTGGAATCGAGCGCCATCCGATGGCGGATTGCGGATTGCGGATTGCGGATTGCGGGCTTTCCCCTCTCGCCTCCTGCCTCTCGCCTCTCACCTTTGCTTCTCGTGGCGTTGCTGTCTGAACCAAGCAATCCCACATCGAGCGAAAATGGGCCTCGGCCATAAGGTTGCCGCCGGCCACCAACCGCGCACGCATCGCCGTTGGCGTCAGAAACAACAACGTTTCATATGCGCCGGAGAAACCCTCTTCCCAAAAGCCGCCGGGATAGACGTAGGATTTCATGATCGTCTGAAACTGGTCGGCAAAATGTTCGATCCACAAGCGCGACATGGGATGGCGAGGCAGCATCAATCCCACGTCGCCGACGATGGCGCAACGTTCCACGTTGAAGTTTGCGCTGCAAAGCCCCCGAAACAGCGGTTCGAGACCGTCGGGATGTCCGGGCGGCAACATCGCTCGATCCCAGGGAAACACATCCTTACCATAGCAATTGTAGGCCAGCAAAGCAAGGGCGCGGCGGGCGCGGCGATCTTCGTCCGGACGCAACACGCCCAGCTGTCGCAGCTGCCCATAAACTTGGCAGACCGGAACAAAAGGACGTGTGTCGGGCGGCGCGAGATAGCCTTTCTGATCGAGCAAGGCCGCCAGCCGACCCAACTCCGCCAAAACGACTTCTTTGTCGCGCTGTTCGCTTTCGGTCAGATCGGGCCGGTATTGAGTCAGAGGCTCATCCCATTCCAGCACCCAGCCGTCGCGGTTCCAGACCCACTGACGTTCGAGTGAATGCAATCGGTCGCGCGCGTCGGCCGCCTCGTTGCCGGTTCGCTGCGTTGCGACCAAGAGCCACTCGCGCCGACCCGTTCGCCAATTTCCTTCGAGCTGCAAAGCGCCGTCGCGCTCCCAAAGCGACATGTAGTTGTCCGATGGACGAGTCCATTTGTCCGAGTGGATGCGCATGAAACCAACGAAGTCGCGTTCGGCGCGACCCCCAAACACTCCCATCCAGTCGTTGAAGTCGAGGATTTGCCCAAGCTGCGACCAGAAAACCAATCGTCCGTGACGAAACTGCCCGGAGCGGCGCATGCGCCGAATCCCCGACCAGTCATCGGCCTCGGTCGGCTTGGCCAAAACACGATCTGCTCCGAAGTTTTCGGAAAACGAAAGCACCCACGTGTTGGTGCAACCGGAACATTCCTCGGTCACGCGCAGGTGGTCGCCTTTGTCGGGCATGCGGAAACGCATCTCGGCACGACCGCCACCGGTAAAGGCATACGTAACGACGTATTCGGCGCCTTCTTGCGTGCCGTCAATCGCCGCAACCGGCGCTGCGCCGGCAACCCATCCCGAGCCGCGCCAGACGCCATCGGGACCCCGTATGCTCAGAATTGGCCCCGGAATATCTTTGCCCGTCCGCGGCGGCACGCAGTCAATTCGGCCATCGGGAACACGAATCGCCATTCGGTCCGTCGCCAGAACACGAACGGCCAGCTGTTTCGCGCTGGCGGCCCTGCCGGTGGATTGTGGAGCAGCGATTTTGGATTCTGGGTTTTGGGTTTTCAGTCCTGGACCGGCAGCGGCGATACCGCCCCAGCCGGCTTGCCAAACGAGAAGAAAAACAATTACAGCGATGCTTGTCCTCACCGGATTTTCTCCGCCTCTCGCCGCAGCAGGGGCATCTTGCCCGTGTGCTTCGCTTCTCCTCGCCTCAGATCTTTCACCTCACGCCTTGTCTTTTCCAATCCCATCGTCACGTGCAAGAAGTCGCGTGGCCAACGAGCGGCCGGAGACGATCACCGAAGCCACACCGCCTCCCGGGCGAGTCCAGTGGCCGGCCAGATAAAGACCGCGAATCGGCGTGGCCGGTCCGGGACGATCAAGTCCAACCTGCTCCGGCACATGCGCCCAACCATAAGGCGAGCCGTTGAGATTGCCCGTCAGTCGCTCGATCACAGCCGGCGTCACGAGTTCCGTGACCTCGATTTGCGCACGATCAAAGCCGGGCAGGCACCGTCGCGCACGCTCGAACAATTGGCCGGCCAGTGCTTTGCGCCGCTCGCGGGTCCAGCCACCGTCGGGTGCATAGAGCGCTTTAACGCTGGCGCAAACCGTCTGGCCGCGACCTTCGGGCACAGCCTCGCGGCCAACCAGCGAGGGAATGAGAATGAAACAGGGTGCCCGTGGATCCATCTTCCCCGCCGCCAAAGCGGCGTATTCGTGCTCGAGATCGTAGTCCTCGAAGACTTCCTTGTTAGCGTTCGGCGAGCCGCCAAGGTCGTCGGTCGTCGTTCCCCAGAAGGCGATGAAATAGGACGCGCTGGTTCGAAGCGAAGCGAGACGGCGCCAGTAGTGATGTCGGGAAGCCAGCGGCGGATCGAGCAGGCCATGAAAAACGACCGTTGGCGCAATGGTGGCGACGACACGGCGGGCGGCAATGGTTTGCCCGTCGGCGGTTTCCACACCGACCACTCTCCCCCGTTCATGGCGGATTCGCTTGACCTCGGTGCCCAGCGCCAGTTCGCCGCTCTGGCGCTTGATCGCAGTAACGAGGATATCGGACAACGCCTGAGCACCGCCGCGAGCGACATAAACGCCTTCGGCAAAGTAGTTCATCTCCATATTACTGACCGCGAGAAACGAGGCCTGTGAGGGCGGCAGCGCGAAATAGGACGAGCGAACCGCCAGAATGGTTCGCAACCTGGGATCGCTGATGTGCGCCGCCAACACGTCGGACAGCCGTGCGCGCCGATAGGCCGTCAGATGCGGGTAGTCGCGCTCGAATCGAGCGGCGGCCGACAAAGGAATTTCAACCGGCAACCGGTGTATTTCGTCGAAAATGTCCTGCTGAAGGCGAAGGTAATTCGCGATGCCCGACCGCTCGCGCGGGAACTGCTCAAGCAGGTGTTCGCGATAGCTCTCGAGCGAAGCGGACAGATGGATCGTTCGGTCGGGGAACAAATACTCGCGTGCCGGATCGAGCCGCTGGAATTCGATTTCGTTCTCGACGCCCAATTGGCGCAACAGCGACCCGATCACCCCATCCGGACCGCACCCGCTGTAAGATTGAACTGAAAGATCGAACCGGTAGCCTTTGCGCCAGAAGGAAATGCAGCAGCCGCCCGCGGTCGGCTGTTTTTCGCAAACCAGAACCCGCCACCGCGCGGCCGCCAGCACCGCCGCACACGAAAGGCCCGAAAGTCCGCCGCCGACAACGACGCAATCGTAGGGTTCCACGGCCGGTAACACAGACATTTTGCCTGTGGACGATTGTCCACCATGTGCTTTGGCCGTCTCGCTCATAGCTCAAATCCCCGATTTGGTTCCCAAAAGGGAAAAAACGCATACCACTGATCGAGATGGCTGCAGATCCGATCTTCGAACCGTCGCGCCAGCTCTTGCACGGGCGCGCGGAAATCCTCGGGCGAGACTCCGGCAGTCGGCCCGATCTCGACCGGCGGCTCAATGGTTCCCCGATAGCCGCGACCCTCCCGCAGAACAAAACAAGGCAGAACGGCGGCGCCGGTCGCGTGAGCCAGCCGAAACGGACCGACCGGAAACGCAACCCGACGCCCAATGAAATCCACTTCGACGCCTTTTTCACCCACCAGCCGGTCGCCCAACAAGGCGACGACCTTGTTTTCGGCCAACATCTGGCGGATCGTCAGGGCGACCAGATGAATACCGTCGCGATTCACGACGCCGATGCCGTGGCGCATGCGCATCCAATCGCGGAATTCGGTAATTCCCTCGTGCGCGTTGTCCACAAGACCAACGACGTTGATGTCATAGCCGCCATAGCGAAGGTAAATGCTGCCGAATTCCCAAAGCCCCAGATGACACGTGATCAGGAGGACGCCGCGACCGCGCGCCAGCGCCGCCTCAAGATACTCGAGCCCCTCGTGGGCGGTTGACCAGCGACAAACCGAGCGGCGGGCGATCCAGGGAAGCAGAAAATAGTCGGCGATGTAGGCGCCGAAATTGGAGAAGGTGTGCCGCGCCAGGCGTTCGGCGGTGTCGCACGGTTGGCAACCGTGATGAGCCGCTTGAGCGATCTCGATGTTGCGCTGAAGAGCATCGCGCAAATGGCGCAGGCGTTTGCGACCCAGCCAAGGCAGAAGGATCCGGCCGATGACGCGCGAGACCGGTCGCGTCAGAAAGCGGCCGAGCCACGCCATCCGGCGATAGAATTGAAAATCTATGGTCACGCGTCGCCCCCTCTCGTTTGGCGAGCGCCGAACGTAACGACCCCACCCCTGGCATTCAAGACAATTTCCGCGGCGAATGACGTGTCGGAGTGTGTCGGAGAGTCGCGATCGCGGAACCTTCTCAGCGCACGGTCAGGACAATATCGCCCGACGTGCGGCGTCTTTGTGACCCCGTCAAGAATCTAGCCATAGAGCTCCGCAACGACGGCGTCACCTTCCTAGCGGATTTCCATCAGCCGCAAGCCCTTGAAGTAGTAATAACGTTGAGACCTATTCGTAGTGCGCGAACCTATGCACTCGCGTCTCCGGACGATGCACTGTCAGCTTCAGCAGTGCCAGAGTATCTATGCCGGCTGGCACGGTCATCTGGACAACACTAGCGCCCACGGGGCTTGAGAACGGCACCTCGATCTCTGTCCCTTGCAGCGTGGACAGGTGCGCTTTCGTAACAACCACGCCCCCCGTCAGCCGCAAGTCAACAGTGAAAGCGTTGGCCGGTGTCGCGGCCACATTGATCAACACCAATGCGTAATTGTTGAGATTTCGGCGCAGGCCAATCTGCACCTGCGCCGGCGCGTTGGTCGAGAGCAGACCGGTATTGGCGGCGGTGACCAACGCGGCGGTCACAGTTGTGAAATGTTGCTGCGGCACGCCAGCCAACGCGTTTTGCGCCCGCTCGTTCATCCACTCGTCAAAGCCCCCCGTATCGCCCTCCGTGATCAGCCAGTCCCGATAGGCATACAAAGCAGCGGCCGTCGCGCTGCTCATCGCTTGGACTTCGGGCACGATCAGCGTCGCATAGCGGTTGAAAGCCGCCACGTCCGCATCCAACACGATGTCGAACGGCACGTGCGCACGATACAGGAGATTGGCTGTATTGCGATAGGCGGCGAAATGGGTGGAATCCTGAACCTCATAGTGGCTGCCCGAACAACTGTCCAACAAATCGCGGGTGCGCGCACTATAGACCAAACCCACCTGCGCGGCCGATTCTCCGCCATAGAGGTCGGATTCGTGGGCGGCGATCCAGCCAAAAAGTTGCCGCCGATACGCTTCGCCTACAGTCGCGGCCATGTCGGGCCCCTGAGTTTCATAAAAGTTGGCTCCTTCGGCCAGAACCATTCCGGCCAGCTGGGCGCTGTCGCGAGGTTGATAGCCATAGGTCAAAATCCAACTGGGCTTGTCGCGATCGGCGCCGCGCGCGAAGGCGATCATCGTGCGGAAAGACAGCCATTGGTCGAGCGTCGCGCTGGACATGCCCGTTTCACCCTCGTCCACGCGAAACCCAATGGTGTCCACTTCATGGCCGGTGGACATATCCGGACAGAGTGCATACTCCGTCGGATCGTTGGCGAATGAGGTTGCGCCGCTAGTATCCACGTTTGCGTTTTCATCCAAGAAAACGATGCTGGGATTCCCGCTTCGCGCAGCCGTTTTCAGCGCCATCAAGTAGTCGCGCAACTGCGCGTGACGCCAAACAATCCAGCGCCGCCAGGCCGGATCGTCCCAGTTTTCGGCGGTCGGCACACGTAAACC
>Ga0315277_10005477_pt1 | contig 16706 bp, 12 predicted proteins | sample YL17G05_15_MG_FD_203695 | JGI IMG/M metagenome (GOLD analysis project Ga0315277, IMG submission 203695) | Sediment microbial communities from Yellowstone Lake, YNP, Wyoming, USA - YL17G05_15 | ecosystem: Environmental > Aquatic > Freshwater > Lake > Sediment | place: USA: Wyoming | collected... | reverse complement strand
TCAAGGGTGGGTGACCGTTGAGGTCGGGGTGCTTGAAGCCACGGGTGGCCGCGCGTTTTGCCACGGGCACGACGGAATCGAAGGTGGTGAGCGCTTCCACCGGCTCAACCGCAACTGACGCGTCGAAACGAAGCGTGATGATCTGCTGTGGCCGGACGTTGAAAGCATACTCCGCGCTGCCGGCGGTCCGCGTGCGCGCCTTCAGTGCGGTCCGGCGGCCGCCCGTCAGGTCCGTGAGAGCGGCGGCGCCGTGCGGGAGATTCAACTTCACCGTTGCCGGGCCAGCCACGCCGAGGCACTCCACCAGCCGCAGCTCGATCTCCTTGCCGGTGCGGCGCAGAGCCTCGACAATCAGGTTTCCGGAGGTCTCCAGGAACGACTGATCGTGGCTCAACACCGTTCCCGGGGCGGCCAGCGGCGGCGCGTTATACTCCCAAGCCATCTGCGGAACGCGGGCCTGGGGCCACGGTGTCTCGTGGGCATAGAGCGCGTATTGGAAGCGGCGGCGGCCCTTGCCGTTGGTCCAGTCGGCCGCGTCCCAGTAGTACCGGTCGCAGACGTTGTTCAGATGGATGATCAGCTTGTTACCCACCAGTTCGCGGCCGGGCACGCCGCGGTCGAGCAGGGCCACTCCGCCGCCATCCCGCAACCCGTAGTCGGCCCAGCGGATGACGGGCAGGATGCCTGCGTTGAAGCCCAGCAAGTGAGGGTTCGCCTCAGACCAGGGCGCGTGGGCGAAGCCATAGGGAATGGCGCGGCGCACCTCGGTGACGGCGCCGGCGAGAGGAAACTCGGCCGTGATGATGGTTCCATCCGGAACGTCGTTAGTCTCGACAATGAAGTCGATGCGCGGTGAATCGGCGTAGAACCGCATGACGCGGCGCAACGGGCCGCCCTGGAATGGCACGGTCAATTCGACAATGGTCGCCAGCGGCCCAATGCGGCAGGTGAGCGATGGCTTGGCGCCGCTGGAGCTTACCGCCGTGACGCGCCCGGAGTGCAGCGGAATCTCATGATAGGCCTCGCGGTGCTTCTGCTTGGGATCGCGGATCTGGGCCAGGACGACATTGGCGGGCCCGCCCAGGAACTCGCGCCCCGATGGCTTCAAGATCAGGCTGACGAGCGCGCCGGTGGCGGGATCGATGCGGGCGCGGTAGAAGCTGTTCTCGATGGTCTCCGGGAGCGGAGCGGAAGCGCCTTCGGACGGGCTGCCTTCGCGCAGCGGCAGAGAGGTCGCGCCCATGGCCGGCAGGGACGCGCGGACCAGGATGGTGGCGCGGTCCTCCAGCAACTGCGCTCCTTCGACGGTCCGGCCGGGCTGGGCCGGAATTTCGATGAGGCCGTCGCGTTTCCAGTTGGTGGGATTGAACAGGGCGATGGCGCTGCCGTTTTTGCCTAGCTGCGCCCAGGCCGCGGCCTCGGCAGCAGCGGCAGCCTGGTCTACGTAAGCGAAACGGTCGCAGGCATCCCACACCTTGTCGTGCTTCCAGACACCGTTCACGGCCACGCCCCACAACAAGGCGCGGTCCATGTTCAATGCCATCAGGAACCAGGAATTTGAGAACGCCTGGGTTGGATAGCGGACCTGGCCCTTCAAGCTGGCGGCGGTGGCCAGAGCCTCGGCAGCCTGTAGATGGTGCTCGGCGCGCCGGTACCACTGCTTCATTTCGGGCGCGTTCACCCAGAATGCAGTCCAGCCATAAATCGCCGAGCCGCCGCGGACGGTGGGGAGTTGAAATGCACCGGCGTCCAGGTCCTTGCGGAACACGTCGAGCCAGTCGCTGAAAGTGGAGATCCGGACAGGCTTTGCCGGGCGGCCGGCGTTCCAGGCCGCAAGCATTTCGGCGGGGTAGCCACGATACTGGAACGGCAGCGAATAGTCGGCCGTGCCCGCCAGCGCGAGCAAGGGAGCGCCCGCGGGATGGCGGCGGGACTGCTGCTCGAAGAGCTTATCGAGGAGCTCGACGGTTTGCGCCGCCGGCAACGCCTTGCCGGCCACAAGGAATTCCCGCAGCGGACCGGAGTAATGACCGGGATTCACAGCCAGCGTGCGCGTCCCGTCGGGAGATTGCAGCCAGTGGATGGCGGGACTGTCAGCCGATACCGCGCCCGCTGCGTCGGTAACCTTGGCGAGGGGGTTGTAGCGGCAGTAGACAAACGAGTCGAGCCCGAGGCCGCTGACAATCTGCGCCATCTGCTCATGCCAGCCGGTGACGTCAATCATCCAGCAATGGCGGGGTTTCGCCCGCATGACCTGCGAGTACCAGCGCAGACCCTCTACACCCTGCATCACCAGCGCTTCGCCGCCGGAGAGGTTGATGGTCGGCTCCAGGACAAAAGCGTTTACCATTTCGATCTGCCCCTTGGCGGCCAACTTACGGAACTCGGCGACCCTGGCAGGCTCGAACTCCATCATCGTGATGAGGTGGGGGATCTCGGAAAACGCAAAGCGATACTCCGGATCGCGGGCCGCCACACCCTGGTGTTGGAGGTAGGAGTAGAGGCAGTAATTGCGCTCGACGTGGTAGGGCGCCAGCCAGCCCATGCATCCGGGGTGGAAGTTCGGCACGGCGTAGAGGGCGGCCCGCTTGTGCTGCGCGCCGGCCGTGCTGGCCATCAAAGAGCAGCCGCAGGCGAGGCGAAGCGCCGTCCTGCGTGTCACACGGGTCTTCATGGAAATCCTCCTAAAAAACCTCCACGGTCGCATTCTCGATGAAATCCCAATCGGGATCGAAACCCGTGCCTGGGACTTCCGGCGGATGCGCAAATCCCTCGGCATCGATGTTCAACGGCGTGCGCATGCCGAAGTTCATGTACTCCAGCGGATAGAGGAGCTCAAAGAACTCGCAGTTGCGCATGGCGCAGCAGCATTGGAGGTTCACAACCTCCAGGGGGTGGTAGATGGCGGTGTGGATTTCGCAGTTCATCCCGAATGATTCAGCCAGGTGAGCGGTTTTCATCACCGCCGTCACGCCGTGCTTCCAACTCACGTCGCTGCGCACGATATCCACCACGCCGGTGGCGATGCACTCGGCGATGGCGTGATGGTTGCCGGCCAGCACCTCCGTTCCACAAATGGGGATATCCAGAGAGGCGGCGAGCTTGCGCAGCCCCCCGAAGTCCACGTCAAAGAGGGGTTCCTCCAGCCAATAGTAGTCGAGCTTTTCCAATTGCCGGCCCATGCGCAGGGCCTGGGCGTGATCGTAGGCGCAGACCGGATCGGCCATCAGCTTGAAGCCGGGACCAACCGACTGACGGCAGGCTTTGTAGATCTGAAGGTCGAGGTCGAACTCGCCCGGCGGATGCACCTTGTAGGCGTGCCAGCCGCGCTGTTTCACCGCCAGCGCCTGCCGGGCATAGGCCTCGGGCCCTTCCAGAACGAAGGAACTGGCGTAGACCGGCACTTTGTCGCGGTAGGCGCCGAGGAGGCGGTAGAGAGGAAGGCCGGCCATCTTCGCGGCTATGTCCCACAGACAGATGTCGAAGGGGCCGTAGCTGTAGATGGGCACGTGGTTCCACCAGCGGTCGTAGGTCCGGAACTCCTGGTAGTGCCTCTCCCGCGCCAGCGGGTCTTTGCCCAGGAAGAACGGCTTCATCGCTTCGCGGGCGATCTCACCCGCCATGCGCGCGCCTCTGCCGGCGAACCCGAACGAATGGCCCTGAATGCCTTCGTCGGTCGTCATGCTGATCACGAGGAAGTCGAAACTCGATGCACCGCCGGCGCGCATTTCCGAGCCGGCCATGGCCGGCTGAGGGTTGCGGCACATCCGGATGTAGATCTCGCTAATCTTCATCGCAGAGGCAAGCCCCGATAGTAGCGCGCCAGAGTGGCGATGTTGCGGTCGTTCACGTCGGGTCCGGTTGTGCCGGGGAATCCCGCGGGACCGCGTTTCCGGTACTCCTCCACGGGCAGCGGCAGCGAGTTGTCCCGCGGCTCGGCGAAGCCGTAGAGATCGATGCCCTTGGTGGTGGCGTCGGCGACGTAGGTGGCGGCGTCGTGCAGCGGCCAGCCCACCAGACACTGCAGCATGCGGGTTTGAGGCCCCACGGCTTTGCGGGCCGATTCAAAGAGGGCGCGGTTGGGCGACTCGTTCATCACCCAATCGACTTCCTTGAGCCAGGCGGCGCCCTCGACGGTGGGGGCTGCGAGGTTGCTACAGGAGAGCCAGATGACGCAATCGCGCCTCACGCCCTTGGCGGCCTTTCGCACCGCGCGCCAGCAGCGCTCGATCGCCTTGCGCTCGTAGTCCAGCACGTCGGCGGCGGGCGGACCGGCGGCCGGGAATGGCCTGCCAGTGAGCTGAGTGTAGAGCTTCTTTTCCGGCTCAATCCAGCCCGGTTTGCGCAGTTCGGTGTTGGGGTTCCAGATCCAATCGATCATGAAGCCGTCCATCCCGGTACGCTTCACTGCATCGGCGATGGAGCGGGAGAGATAGGCCAGGTAGTCGTCGGTGAAAGGAATGTGCAGGGTGCTGGGCGTGCCGTAGCTGAGGTCCGGGTGGTCCTGGGCGAACTTGGTATTGGCGCCGGCGCAGAAGTAGCCGGTGACCAGCATGTTCTTCTTGTGGCCGAGGCGGACCATTTCGGGCAGGAAATCGTATTTCAGCCCGGGTTGGGACGGCACGGCGCCGCCCTTGTACCAGGCGTAGCCATTGCAGGAGACAGCGAATGTCTGGATGACATTGGCGCCGAGCGCCGCATACCAGTCAACGTGCTGCTGCGGATCGGCATCGGCCCAATGGCCCGGCTTGGCGAAGGAGTTGATCCACTGGGCCTTGCCATCCTTGCGGTGCCAGTTGAAGTCGATGCAAAAGGACTTGATGCCACCGGGCGGCGGCAGCTTCGGAGCAGCCCATAGCGCGGCCGGGGCCAGCGCGGAGGCGGTCTGGAGGAAAGTTCTTCGAGTGGTCATAGAGGGTGGTCCTTTTCGTTGCGGAGATTACTCGGGCCGACGCTGAACCAGACGGAGCGCCGTCACCGAGCCGGTTGCGTCGACCCAGGCCCGGAGCTCGCCATCACGAACACTGAGCCGGGCGGTCTGACCCGCCGGCAGAACTTCGATGCCCGTCACGTCGCGCAGGACGCGAGTGTCCACGCTGATCTGGACCGGCTCGGAAGGGAGCGGCTCCAGGTTTTCCGGCACCATCGCGCTTTCCACGTAGGCGCGCGAACCTGTGGAGCGATTGAAGAGGTAGAGAAGTAGATCGTTACCGCGACGGTTCATCAGCAGCGTGTATTGCCGGGAGCCCTTCACCTTGACCACTGGCGCGCCGATCAGACGGCCAGCCAGTTCCTCGATGAGTGCCTTGCTCTGGAGGCACGAGAGCTCGTCGGCGGTGACGTACAGGACGAGGCCCCGGCCGAAGCGGTTTTCCAGAATCGCGGGCGCGTCTCCGGCGGAATTCCACCGCGCAAGGACTCGTGCCGTGGTGGGTATCACCTGGAGCGCGCCGGGATTGGCCCTGATTTGTGCGGACAGCCCCGAGGACGGCTCTAATTTGAGTCGCCTATAGCCAGGCAACTCTCCGGCGAGGTTCACGCCGAAGACGTCGCTGAGGGCGAAGTCGGCGCGTCGATTTCCCTGTGGATCGAGCCGCGATGCGTTGCCGAAGGCCAGGAGCTTACCGCCCGCGCTGACGTACTCGCGGACAGCCTTCGCGGTGGCGTCATCCACGACTGCGTTCTCAGGGAGGACTAGCAGGCGGTGCGATTTCCAGTCTTCAGGCTGCCGGGCGAAGGCAGTGCCGAGCAACTCGCTGAAGTAGCCGGCGTCCCGCAGGGCCACGTCCAGGTCTTTGCCGGGCTCGGCACCCTTGGCGGCGGCGCGCTGGTAAGTCATGGGCCAGAACTCGCTCACTGCCGGAGGCCGCCCGAGGCCTGGAGCATTGGCGCCGCGCACGATGCCGATGTCGGCGTATTGCACGGCGCCCTCAATCCACTGCTTCTGTTGCCTAAGCCAGGTGCCGACGGCGCCGAGCAGTTTCACGTCCGAGGCCTGATCGAAGCGGCCGGAGTGGCCGGGCGTCATTGCGGCATAGACGTTGGCGCCACGGACAAATGCCCAGGCAGCGGAGGAGACGGCCTCGTCCACGGTCATTGCTGGTGGCGGAGCCGTATCCTCCATGGGCACGTACCACGAAGAACTGAGCAGAATGCCGACTTCGCCGGGGCGATCTGCATTGTGGCCACCGGTGGCGCCGCGGTCGATGCCCGCCCAGGTATGGCCCTCCATCGAGAACCAGTCCACCAACTTATCCACGCGATCCACCAGCTTGGGATGTGCCATGTCTCCCGTGCCGGCGCCGTTGTAGGTGAGTCCAATCGTGGGCTGCACTGCCGTGACGGCCTTGCGAATCTCCAATAGAAACTCGCGGCGCGTTTCCAGTTCAAAATCGACGTGTTCGGCTGGGCTGCCTTTCTCCAAGGGCTTGCCGTAACGCTTCTCGAAAGCGGCGCGGGTGTAGCGGTCGTAGGTGGGCACTGGCTGGGTGTACAGGTCGAGCCAGAAGCCGTCGAAAGGCCCGTGCATTTTGAGGATCTCTACCAGATGATCGATGACGAACTGGCGGTAGGGCGAGTGGAACGACATCCAGTCCGTTGGAAATGCCCGGCCCATGGGGCGCCCATGCGCATCGACGCACACCCAGTCCTTGAAGCGCTGATCCGGGTTGGAGTCGAGGCCCACGGAGTAGTACACGACGGTCTTGAGTCCGTGCTTGCGAGCGGCGCGCAGAGTGGGGCCCACCAGGTCGCGCTCGGTCTTGTACCCGGTGAGCTTGGTGTCGTGGGGCACCAGGCCGTCGTGCCACTTGTCATAAAAGATGATGCCGGTGGCACCGGAGTTCTTAAAGGCCAGCAACTCTTTGTCGGGGTCGTAGTCCTTGCCAAGCCCCTTGTTCCACGCAGCGAGGGCCGACAACTGCTTCTCAGTCGTCCAGTTGCCCGAACCGACGAAGTCAGTCCCCCATGTTCCGCTGGTGGTGTTGGCAATGAAACCGGTCATGACGAACAACTGGGGCGGCCGATAGAAAGCAGCCCTTTCGTTTTCGGCGGCGGTTGCGCCAACGGCGAGCAGGACCGTTGACGAGACGAGATGAGCGAGTCCGGGGCGCATAGTTAGACGTCTCCGCAGATAGTCTACAGCCGCTCAGCGCCGCCGTCATTCAAAAGAGATAAAGATACAATTCAATACTTCGGAATTGCCGCTTCTGAAAGGGCTCGCGTATGCTTGGTGCATGCCGCAGGCCATGGCGCTGGTTCTCGATGCCGCCGACAACGTCGCCGTTGCTCTTGATGAGATTTTGCCGGGCGCCGAACTCCGGCTGTCGACGGGAGAGACCATCAGCGCGAGGGAGCAGATCCCCTTCGCGCACAAGATCGCCCGGAGTTCGATAGCCGCCGGCGGGGCGGTTCTGAAATACGGCGTGCCCATCGCTTTCGCCACGCAGACCATCGAGGCGGGGGCCTGGGTCCACGGGCACAACTCAAAATCCTATTTCGTGGCGAAAAAGGAGGCGCAGGCAGGATGAGCGGGATCCTCGGCTATGCGCGGCAGGGCGGGCGTCCCGGAATCCGCAATGTTCTGGTGAGTATTCACACGGTGGAGTGCTCGGCCTTCGTATCGCAGCGCATTGCGGAGATGGACCCGCGTGTCCATGCTTTGGGCTTCCCGGGCTGCTACCGCAACGAGTACGCGGCGCGGCTGATGACTGCGCTAGCGACGCATCCCAACGTCGGGGCCGTGCTGCTGGTGAGCCTCGGTTGCGAGGGGACGGACGCAGGGCACATGGCTGAAGCCATCCGCACGAGTGGGCGGCCCGTTGAGGTGGTGCGGATACAGGAGGCAGGCGGTACGCTGGCCGCGATCGAGCAGGGCCGTGCCGCCGCCGCCCGGATGCTGGGGGAAATGGACCGTACACAGCGCGTGCCTATGTCCGTTTCGGATTTGGTTGTGGGCACGGAGTGCGGCGGTTCCGACGCCACGTCGGGCATCGCCGCGAACCCGGCCGTCGGTCATGCTTTCGATCTACTGGCGGATGGCGGCGGCACGGTGATTATCGAAGAGACGCTGGAGATGATCGGCTGTGCGGAGATTGTGGCCCGGCGCGGGGTGAACGGCGATGTGGCGCGGCGGCTGCGCGAGGCGGTGGAGAAGGCGGAGCGGTTTTCACTGCAGATCGACCAGTTCTCCTTTGCGCCCGGCAATCACGAGGGTGGCCTGACGACGATTGAAGAGAAATCGATGGGGGCCTTTGCCAAGTGCGGCACGCGACCGGTGCAAGGCGTAATCAAGGTGGCCGAACGCCCTGGCGGCAAGGGTCTCTACGTTTTGGATTCTGTGCCGGACGATCACCCCTTTCTGTTCGGCTACTCCAATCCAAATGACTCCGAAGGCATCCTCGACCTGATCTCCTGCGGATCGCACATTGTAGCGTTCACGACGGGTCGGGGCAGTGTCATTGGGAGCGTGATCTCGCCGGTGCTGAAAGTGTGCGGAAATCCCAAGACCTACGCCCGCATGAGCGGCGACATGGACGTCAACGCTGGACGCATCATGACCGGTGAAGCGTCGATTGAGGAAGTTGGGCGAGAGATCTTCCAGTCGATTGTTGAGATTGCAGCGGGGCGGCTCTCGAAATCGGAGGCGCTGGGTCACCGCGAGTACTTCATCCCGTACAAGGTTCAGGATCTTTGCGCCGAGGTGTGACACGCCATGTATTCCGATTCGGATTCCGCACTCATTGAACGCCTTGCCGCCATTCCATACACCGGCGCGGTGAGTGACATCCTCGACGAAATGGGCTACCGGAGCCAGACGCTGCCGGCGTCCATTCAATCCATTGTGCCGGGTGCGACGCTGGCCGGACGGGCACTGACGCTGCGCGGCGGGCACTCCGATTGCGATGATCCCGGAATCATCTATGTGCCGTTCCTGACCATGCTGGGCGAGATTCGCGTTGGCGATGTTCTGGTGTACGAGACCAACGACGAGGTGGCCGCGCACCTTGGGGAACTCTCCAGCGAGACAGCGAAGTTTCGCGGAGCCCGCGGGGCGGTGATCGACGGCGGCGCCCGCGATACCGAGTACATGGTGCGGCTTGGGTTCCCTGTGTTTTGCCGGTACCGGACTCCGCGGGACATCCTGGGGCGGTGGCAATTGAAGAAGCACAACGTCGCGATTGCCGTCGGGGGCGTGGCGATAGATCCGGGAGACTTCGTGTTGGGCGACCGCGACGGCGTGCTGATCATTCCGCGACAGGTTGCGGAGGAAGTGATCACGAAGGCCGAGGAAGTGGTGCACACGGAAAATCTGGTACGAAAGGCGATTCTGGAGGGTGTCCTGCCGCTGGACGCCTACAACCAGTACGGCAGGTTCTAGATGATCACTCCCAGCCTACCTCTCGGAATCGGGTTTCACGCCGCAGGCGGACTGCTTGCCGCCAACTGCTACGTGCCGCAGCGCTTCATCCGGCGCTGGTCGTGGGAGATCTTCTGGATGACGCAGGCGGCGTGGTGCTGGCTGCTGTGGCCGGCTATCGGCGCCATGGCGACCATCCCGAACCTGCGGCAGGTACTGGCCGGCGCGCCGCGTGAGGCCATGCTGCTTTCGTTTCTGATGGGGATGGCCTACGGGGTGGGCGGTACGGCGTTCAACGTCTCCATCCGCTACATCGGTTTCTCGCTGACCTATTGCATAGCGGTGGGGCTTTCCAGCGTGCTGGGCACGCTGGTGCCGCCGCTGGTACGCGGACAATTGGGTGCGATTGGCGGCCGGCCAGGCGCCGGGTGGGTGCTGGGGGGCGTGGCGGCAGGCGCCGTGGGCATTGCCGTTTGCGGCTTCGCGGGACGGCTCAAGGAGCAGGACCTGGATGCGGGCCAGGGTGGGCGCGGCAGCTTTTCGCTGGTGAAAGGACTGCTGCTGTCACTGCTGGCCGGCGTGCTATCGGCGGTGTATGGTTTCGCCCTGGATGCGGCCGCGCCGGTGGTCGCTCTGGCTGAGCAATATGGGGCGGGTATCTGGAAAGGGAATGTGGCGTACCTGTTTGCCAACTCGGGCGCATTCGTCACTGTGATTGTATATACGCTCTGGCTGGCGCGCCGGAACAGGACGCTGGGTGAGTTGCGCCAACTCGCGCCGGGCAAGGAACCGGCGAGCTTGGGCCGCAACTACATGCTGGCCGTGATGACGGGCACGCTATGGTATGGCCAGTTCTTTTTCTACAACCTCGGCCACGTGCGCTTGGGTCCGGCGTACGCTTTTTCGAGTTGGGCGATTCACATGATCATGCTGGTTCTGATCAGCAACGGACTGGGGATGATCCTGCGGGAGTGGAAGGGATGCCGCCTATTGACACGCGTCTCCATTGCCACGGGCCTGGCCATTCTGTGCTGCGCGGTTTCGATGCTGGGATACGGCAACTACCTGGGAGAAACACCTTGATGAGTGCGATCACACGGCGGGCTGTCCTTTCCGCGCTTGGCGCCGCGGCTGCGGCAAAGGGCCAGAAGGCACATTCTGATATCGCCACCGGGCCGTTCACGCCAGACTGGGATTCGCTGAAGAAGTATCAGTGTCCCGAATGGTTCCGTGACGCCAAGCTAGGGATCTGGGCCGTGTGGGGGCCCGAAGCTGTGCCGCAGGTGGGCGACTGGTACGCGCGCAACATGTATATCGAGGGCAGTGCGCAATACAAGCACCACGTCGGGAAATACGGCCATCCCTCGAAGTTCGGGTACAAGGACATCATTCCGCTCTGGAAGGGGGAACTGTGGGACCCCGAGCGCCTGATGGGCCTGTACAAGAAAGCGGGTGCGAAGTACTTTGTCGCCATCGCCAACCATCACGACAATTTCGACTGCTGGAACTCGAAGCATCACCGCTGGAACTCTGTGAACTTCGGGCCGAAGAAAGACGTGGTGGGACTGTGGCGCGAGGCGGCGCTGAAGCAAGGGTTACGCTTCGGCGTGACTGAACACAACGCGCGGTCGTGGAGCTGGTTCAACGTGAACAAGGGTGCAGACAAGAGCGGTCCGCACGCCGGAGTGCCGTACGACGGCAACGACCAGAACTACCAGGATCTGTACTTCCCTCCGCATGAGGACAACGCTTCGTCCTATCCGAGGAATCCGTCGGAGGCGTTTGTGCGGAACTGGTACGAACGCACGCTGGATCTAATCGACAGCTACCAGCCTGACCTGATGTACTACGACGGCGGCGTGCCGTTCGGCGAGGTGGGCCGGCGCGTGGTGGCGCACATGTACAACCGCAGCGTCGCATGGCACAAGGGGCGTAACGAGGCCATTTTCAACATCAAGAACTGGCAGGGGCGGTTTACCGATCACGGCGACTACGTGGAAGGCGCCGGCGTGCTGGATGTTGAGCGCGGCGTGGTGGATCGCATCTGGCCGTCGCCCTGGCAGACCGACACGTGCATCGGCGACTGGTATTACAAGCGCGACATTGCTTATCAGCCCGCCTCGAAGATCATCCACATGCTGGCCGATATTGTCAGCAAGAACGGCTGCCTGCTGTTGAACGTTCCTCTGCGGCCGGACGGCTCACTGGATGCGGGAGAAGAGAGTTTCCTGGCCGAGTTCTCGGAGTGGATGGCCATCAACGGCGAAGCCATCTACTCGACGCGGCCGTGGGAACGGTATGGCGAGGGTCCGACACAGACCGAAGCCGGCGGGATGGCCGAGCGAAAGGCCAAGCCGTACACGGCGGAGGACCTGCGGTTCACCCGCAAGGGCAGCACGCTATACGCCATCTGCCTGGGCGTTCCGGGGAAGGAACTGGTGATCCAGTCGCTGGCTGGGGTGAAGCCGGCGAAGGTGGAAATGGTCGGCATACCGGGCGCCCTGCGCGCCACCGTTGGTGAGAGCGGCTTGAAGGTGGCGATGCCGGAGCGCACACCGTGCCGGCACGCGATCTCGCTGCGCATATCGGGCGCGATCCGGAGCTGATGCAATGAACCTCGCGATCGGAAACCTGGACTTGGTCATCATCGGCGTTTACCTTGCGGGCGTAGTGGCATTGGGTTGCTACGCCGGCACGGTGCGCCGTCGCGGGGGCGGCGAGGGCGGCCACTATTTTCTGGGGGGCAATACTCTGAGGTGGCCGGTCATCGGGCTGGCGATGTTTGCGGCCAACATCTCCACGGTCCACCTGGTGAGCCTGGCGGAGGCGGCATACAAGTACGGCCTGGTGTTCGGCAATTTCGAGTGGATGGCCGGGTTCATGCTGATTCTGCTTTCGCTGTTCTTCGCTCCGCTGTATCTGCGCTCGCGCGTGCCGACCTTGCCGGACTTTCTCGAGCGGCGCTTTAACCGGCAATGCCGCGACATCCTCACCATCGTCAGCCTGTTTTCGGCCATCGTCATCCACATCGGCATCGCGCTGTACACAGCCGCCTGGGTTTTGCGCGGCATCCTCGGAATGGCGCCGGGAGCCACAGTGCTCGGCGTGGACGCGCTATTATTTTTCATCGTCGTGCTTGGCGTGCTGACGGGCATCTACACGATGGTGGGCGGGTTGCTGGCGGTGGTGTGGACGGAGAGCATTCAGACGGTACTCCTGCTGGTGGGCGCGGTGGTGATCACTGCCGCCGCCTGGATAAAGGTGGGCGGCTGGGCGGAAATGGCAGCCACGCTGGCTTCCCACGCGCACCCGTTGGCAGGGACGGCGCCTGAGATCCCGGCGTCCACGGCTAATTTTCTTAGCATGAGCCGGGGGGCGTCGGACCCATCGGGGCTGCCCTGGTATTCCATCCTGTTAGGATACCCGGTCATTGGGATCTGGTATTGGTGCGCCGACCAGACGATGGTGCAGCGCGTGATGGCCGCGCGGGATGAAACGCAGGCGCGCATTGGCCCGCTGTTTTGCTCGTTCCTCAAAATACTTCCGGTATTTCTCTTTGTCCTGCCGGGTGTCATCTGCGTAGCGCTGGTGCAGAAAGGCGCGTTCGGCGGGGACGCTCCGCTGGTGGCGGCCGATACTTACACCTTTATGATCACGCGCCTGCTGCCGGCCGGGTTCAAAGGCCTGGTGACTGCCGCCATGTTGGCCGCGGCGATGCAGACCTGTTCGGCGGCGCTGAATTCAACGGCGACTCTATTTGCCTACGACATCTTTAAGCGGTGGCGCCCTGGCACTACCGACCATGGACTGGTGGTGGTAGGCAAGATCTCCACGGTGGTCGCGACCGTGCTGGCTATTGCGTGGTCCCCGCTGTTCAGCCACTACAGCACTATCTTCGACGGGCTGGCGCGGCTGATCTCCTATGTTTCACCGCCCATTACAGCGGTCTTTCTCTTTGGCGTGTTCTGGCGAAAGGCTTCCGGCCGGGGCGCTCACATTACTTTGGTCACAGGCGGCGTACTGGGCGCGGTGATGTTCGTGCTCGACTTCTTTGGGCGCTCCGCGGGACGTTGGCTATCCGGCAAGGGCTTCGCCGGCGCGGAGGCGTGGACCGACGTCATCTATCGTTACGCGGTGAAGGACTTCATGCTCACTGCCTTTTGTCTATTGGTGGTCTGCTGCGCGGTGCTGGTGGCGGCCTCGCTACGATTCCCCGAGCCATTGAAAGAAGAAGCGCGGGATCTGGTCTGGGAGGACTGGCGCGAGCCTCTGCGCGCGGCAGGCAGCTATCGCATTTTGGCGGGCCTGGTTGCCGCCACATTTGTCGTTCTTTATATGATTTTCGCTTGAGGATTAGTTCATGCGTTACTTTCTGCCATTCGCCGTCATGTCACTTATGCTCGCGTCCTGCTCGACGCCGCCCCGGCAGCCGCAACGCTTCGCCAGCGTCATTGGACTGAAGGATGATAAGGCGGAGGAGTACAAGCGGCTCCATCAGGCGGTCTGGCCGGATGTCATGAAGGCTGTGCGAGACGCCAACATCCGCAACTACTCCATCTACCTGCAGCGGTTACCGGATGGCAAGCTCTACCTGTTCAGCTACCTCGAATACGCCGGCTCTGACCACAGGGCCGACATGGCCAAACTGGCCGGCAATCCCAAAGTAAAGGAGTGGTGGACGCTCACTGACCCCTGCCAGCAACCCCTGGCCGGCCGCAAGCCGGGCGAATGGTGGGCTGCGATGGACGAGGTCTCCCACCAGGACTGATATGTTACACGACCCGAGTCACCGTTCACCCATGCCGGTCGCCACCGAGTTTGAGCTCGCCGGCGGCGATCGCGAGATTCTCCGCACGCTCGCATCGCAAGTCGCCGAAGTGGCGGCCCTGCCGGTACACGCGGAGAAGGCGCGGCTGTGGCAGAAGCTAAACGACCTTCAGTCCGAGCGCCCCATGGTTTGGATCAACGAGATCTGCTGGCACGAGATGGACGTGGACGGCGAGTTGACGCTACGGGCCGAGCACCCCTGGGCGCGGGAGCAGGAGCTCGACCTGCGCCGCACGCTCTACCAGTGGCGCCACCTGCCCGGGGACATGATCGTCAACGACTGGCTGGCCTGCCCGCTGGTGATTCACAGCACTGATTTTGGCATCATCGAAGACGTCGATACAGTCACCACGGACCAGGCCAGCGACATTGTCTCGCGGCATTTCCACATTCAGATCCGCGATTTCGAGGATCTCGAGAAGATCAGGATGCCTGTGGTGACCCACAATCAGCGTGCAACGGAACTGCACTATCAGGCAATGGGTGAAGTGTACGCGGGCATCCTGCCGGTGCGGAAGGTCGGCCAGACGCACGTCTGGTTCACACCATGGGACTACCTCATCCGCTGGTGGGGCATTGAGGAGGCGATGCTGGATCTACATGAACGGCCAGCGCTGGTGCACGCCGCCGTGGATAGGATGGTGGACGCCTGGATGAGGGAGATGGACCAGTTCGTCGAACAGAACCTGCTGTCGCTGGACTGCAACAATACGCGGATCGGCTCGGGCGGGTACGGCTATACGCAGGCCCTGCCGGGAGCGAATTACGACCCGGGGTTCATCCAGCCCCACAACATGTGGGGCTGCTCTAATGCCCAGATCTTTTCCGGGGTCTCGCCGGCCATGCACTGGGAGTTTGCAGTGGAGCACGACCTGCGCTGGCTGGCCCGCTGGGGACTTGTCTACTACGGCTGCTGCGAACCGCTGGACCGCAAGATGGACATCCTGCGCCGCATCCCCAACCTGCGGAAGATCTCGGCCAGCCCATGGTGCAGGACGCCGCGACTCGTCGAGAAGGTTGGCGCCGATTACGTGATCAGCCGCAAGCCCAATCCCGCTGTGTTTGCAGATGATGGCTGGAACCCTGAGCGGGCGCGTGACGACCTGCGGCAGTTTCTGGAGGCGGCACGAGGCTGCCACGTTGAGTTGATCATGAAGGACATCTCCACCGTCCGTTACCACCCACAGCGCCTCTGGGAATGGGCCCGCATCGCGATGGAGGTGGCCGAGGAGTTCGCCGCTTGAGGTAAGGTCAGACTCGCGGCAGTGACCGGAAGGAACCTAGTGTAGTGTCCAGCAAATAACTGGACAGATCTCTCCCTGTGTGTAGCCGAAACTCCGTGTTGGCCTGGAATCAGTGGTTTGCGGTCGGGAGCCGATGGCCTGTCCGGGCTACGTTACGCCATGTTAAGAGAGGTAGTTCGTGCCGCAATTGATCCTCTCCCTCCTCGCCGTGATCCGTGTCTTCCTCCGCAGTCGAACCGATACGGCCCTCGAGGTCCTCGCCCTCCGACAGCAGGTCGCGGTGCTGAAACGCAAACGGTCGCGGCCGACCTTGAACTCCCTGGACCGGTTCTTCTGGACGACCCTCTGCAGCTTCTGGTCCCGTTGGACCGACGTCCTGGTCATCGTCAAGCCCAAGACCATCATCGGCTGGCACCGCGCGGGTTTTCGGCTGTACTGGCGCTGGCGTTCCCGACCGCGCGGCGGTCGGCCGAAGATTCCCCACGAGATTCGAGGGCTGATCCGCCAGATGGCGGAAGAGAACGCGGGTTGGGGCGCACCGAAAATCCACGGCGAACTTCAGAAGCTCGGCTTCGTCCTCTCCGAACGGACCGTCGCCCGGTATCTGCGACAGGTTCAGCGCCGTGGCGACCCTGACAAGCGGTGGTCGACCTTCCTCCAGAATCACCGCGAGGTGATCGTCGCCTTCGACTTCTTTACGGTGCCAACGATCACATTCAAGCTGCTGTACTGCTTCTTCGTCATCGAGCACGGGCGAAGAAGGATCTTGCACTTCAACGTGACCCGCCATCCGACTGCGGACTGGGTCGTGCAGCAATTGCGCGAAGCGTTTCCCGAGGCTTCCCCGCACCGATACGTGATCCTGGACCGCGATTCGAAATTCGATGCTGACGTGATTACGTTTCTGAAGGCAACTAGTCTGGAACCCAAACGGACGAGCGTCCAGGCGCCGTGGCAAAACGGGATCGCGGAAAGATGGGTGGGGAGTGTTCGGCGCGAGATCTTGGACCATGTCATTGCCTTCAACGAACAGCATCTCCGCCGGCTGATCCGCGATTACGTGAACTACCATCACGACGACCGCATTCACGACGCCCTGGAGAAGGACACGCCGAATCCGCGGCCAGTAGAGCTGAAGCCAAATGCGAACTCAATCGTGATTTCCATGCCGCGCTTGGGTGGTCTGCACCATCGGTACTCCTGGCAACAGGCTGCGTAGAACCACGCTGCCGCCTGTTGTGCTCTCCTTGATCGCCAAGATTGAAATCACCGACCAC
>Ga0315277_10005476_pt1 | contig 16710 bp, 14 predicted proteins | sample YL17G05_15_MG_FD_203695 | JGI IMG/M metagenome (GOLD analysis project Ga0315277, IMG submission 203695) | Sediment microbial communities from Yellowstone Lake, YNP, Wyoming, USA - YL17G05_15 | ecosystem: Environmental > Aquatic > Freshwater > Lake > Sediment | place: USA: Wyoming | collected... | reverse complement strand
CCATTTGCCGGGCATCCGGGGTTCCGACCTGAAAGACGGCAAAATCTTCGGCCAGCCAAAAGACCAGATGATGAACGACGGCGAGGAAAAGGCCATCGGTTTGTACGCCACCACCACGGCAGTCGCCAAGACGAAAATCGAAGCGTACGTCATACGCAAAACGGAGAAACCGGATCCCTGGATCAACCAGGGCGGCTCAAAGGAACAACTTGATCTGAACACGCTGGGCGCGAGAGTCAATTACGCCTTCACCAACCGGTTGTCCCTGACCACGGAGTGGGCGCTGCAAAGCGGCAGTCAAGGTTCCATCGACCACCGCGCCTTCGGCGGATACGGATACCTCTCGTACGTTCTCAATCCGAAAAACAAAGCCACGCTGTCGGGCGGTCTGATCGCCCTGTCCGGAGACGACGCCGCCACCCAGAACAAGAACGAGGGATGGAATCCTATTTTTTCCCGCTGGCCGAAGTGGAGCGAGCTCATCATTTACTCTTACCTGAACGAAACAAACCGCGGTTCCGTCCGCGTGGCCTACTGGACCAACCTGTTTTCGCCGAACGTGTCCTACACCATGCAGGTGTCGAAAAAGATCAGCCTCATCGCCAACGCCTTTCTGTTGAACGCCTTCGAAAAGCGGACGCTGGCGGGTGGTGCGGAATCGGGTCTGGTGCGCGGCAAGGAAGTCCAGTGCTGGATAAAGTTCAATTTCAACCAGTACCTGACGGGACACCTTCTGTACGATTATCTGTTCCCGGGTGATTTCTATGCCTCACCGCGCAACGGCGGTCCGTTCATCCGCGGCGAGCTCATGTTTTCCATTTGAGGACCTTCCGTACGGGGTCTAGGGCGAGCCGTGCCTAGACCCGCAAAAGGTCTTCGGGTTGATACTTTTTTCGTTCAAACCGAAGGGAGGTTTTGCATGAACATCATGCTCTTTGCCATCGTGGTTCTGCTGTACCTGTTCGGGATAGCATACCTCGCCTATCTCGGGTACCGACACACCAAAACCGCGGCCGATTACCTTCTCGCGGGTCGCAGCGCTCATCCAATGGTGATGTCCTTGTCTTACGGCGCGACCTTCATCAGCACGTCGGCCATCGTCGGGTTCGGAGGTGCGGCGGGCGTGTTTGGCATGGGACTTCTGTACCTGACGTTTTTGAACATTTTCGTGGGCATTTTCATTGCATTCGTCGTTTTCGGCAAACGTGTCCGCAGGATGGGGCTGAACCTGAATGCCCATACCTTTCCGGAATTTCTGGGGAAACGGTACGATTCGACATTTTTGCAGGGGGCCACGGGCCTCCTGATTTTCGTGTTCATGCCGCTTTACGCGGCCGTGGTGCTCATGGGAGGCGCCCAGTTCATCGCCGAAGTGTTCGGCATCGACTACAACATTGCCCTGTTTTTTTTCACCGCGATCGTGGGGATTTATGTCATCATGGGCGGTCTGAAGGGCGTGATGTACACCGACGCCTTCCAGGGAGCCCTGATGCTTGTGGGCATGACCATTTTGCTCTGCATCACGTATACCAAACTCGGCGGCGTGATCGAGGCCCACAAGGCGCTTACCGCCATGAAAAACCTGGTTCCTCCTCCGCTCGTTGCCAAGGGCCATACGGGATGGACGTCCTTTCCGCCGTTTGGCACCGAGAACTGGTGGGTGCTTGTCACCTCCATCATTCTCGGCGTCGGCATCGGCGTGCTTGCCCAGCCCCAGCTGGTGATTCGGTTCATGACCGTGAAAAGCAACCGCGACCTCAACCGGGCGGTTCCGGCGGGCGGCGTGTTCATTTTCATGATGACGGGCGTCGCCTTCCTCGTCGGTGCTCTGTCGAACGTGTATTTCGTCAACAATCCCGCTTTCGGGAAAATCGCTTTCCTGGCTGCAAACAAGAACGTGGACAACATCATTCCGCTGTACATCAAGAATGCCATGCCGCAATGGTTTACTGCGGTGTTCATGGTGACATTGCTCGCCGCGGCCATGTCGACGTTGAGCTCGCAGTTTCACGTCATGGGTTCCGCAGCCGGACGCGACATTTGGGAAAAATGGATCAAGGGCAAAGGCGGAACGATCACGGTCACCAAGATCGGGATTTTCATAACCATCATCCTTTCATTCGCCCTGGCATGGATGCTCCCGACCTTCTTTGAAACGGGTACGGCAATCATCGCCCGCGGCACGGCCATCTTTTTCGGATTGTGCGCAACGGCTTTCCTTCCCATGTTCATCGGTTCGCTGTATTCGAAATCCATCAACAAGACCGCCGCGGTCTCGGGATTCCTCGCCGGTTTCCTTGTGGCGCTGTTCATGACGCTGTTCATCCACACCAAGGAATCGGCCCCGCTGTCGCTCTGCAAAACGCTTTTCGGAAAGCCGTCGCTCGTGCTTGGCACCAAATGGGAAGTCGTCGATCCACTGGTCATCGCGCTTCCCGTGTCCATTCTCGTGACGGTCGTCGCCAACCGTTTCGGCAAGCGTTTTTCGGCCAAACACGTGGACACGTGTTTTGAGGGGATCGAGTAATCGCTGCAAAGCCGTCTTGATGAGTTGCATCCGGTCGTGTTTTAATGAAGGAGATCACACCATGTTAGGACTTGGAGATTTTTGGGTATCCCTGGTTTTTGTTCTCTGTCTGGGGAGCGTAGCCCTCTGCATCGTTTACGGAATGGTGAAATGGAACAAGGACGGGGAACCGTCCAAGAAAGAGTTGGCCGAGGAAAAACGGTGGGGCCGGGAAGAGAAGAAAATCACGAACAAACTGTGATGGCACGCTATGGCATACCCTGTTGAAACCGTTGGTCTGGACGAACTCCGCGCACTCCAGACGGACCGTCTGAAAAAGACGGCCCGGCACGTTTACGACCACGTTTCCCATTACAAAAACGTGTTCGACAAATTGGGGATCAAGCCGGAAGACCTGAAGTCCCTCGAGGACCTGCGAAAGCTTCCCCTTACCGACAAGGAGACGCTTCGGCTGCATTATCCTTTCGGAATGTTCGCTGTGCCCATGGCCGAGGTCAAGGAGATCCACGCCTCGTCGGGGACGACGGGGAAGCCCACCGTGGTCGCGTACACCGAAAACGACATCCGCGTTTGGTCCGAAGTCATGGCGCGCAGCATCGCCTGCACGGGAGGGACGCGCGAGGACATCATCCAGAATGCATACGGATACGGCCTCTTCACCGGCGGACTGGGCGTGCATTACGGTGCTCTAGAACTCGGCGCGGCCGTGGTGCCCATCTCCTCGGGCGGCACACAGCGCCAGATCCAGCTGATGCAGGATTTCGGCACCACCATTCTCGCGTGCACGCCGTCGTATTCGGTGTACATGGCCGAACAGGCCAAAGGCATGAACATGGACCCGCGACACAGCACGCTCCGCATCGGCATTCTCGGCGCCGAACCCTGGAGCGAGGGCATGCGGCGCGAGATCGAAGCAGCCTGGGACATGAAGGCGTACGACATTTACGGGCTTTCGGAGATCATCGGTCCCGGCGTAGCCGTGGAATGCGAGGGCCAGGACGGCCTGCATTTGTGGTCCGACCACTTCCTGCCGGAAGTGCTGGATCCCAAAACCCTCAAACCCGTTCCCGACGGCGAGGATGGCATGCTCGTCCTCACCACGCTTACCAAGCAGGCCACGCCGTTTTTACGGTACGCGACCAAGGACATCGTGACGATCACGCACAAACCCTGCCCGGTGTGCAAGCGCACGTCACCGCGCATCAGCCGAATCAAGGGGCGCACCGACGACATGTTGATCATTCGCGGCATCAACGTTTTTCCGTCGCAGATCGAGACCGTGCTCATGGGGATCGAAGAAACGCTGCCGCATTACCAGATCGTCGTGACTCGAGAAGAGGCACTCGACGAGCTCGAGGTGCATGTGGAAGTGAGCGAGCAGTGGTTCTCGGACGAGATCCGCGGTCTCGAAGCGCTCGAAAAGAAGATACGGAAGGAAATCGAGAGCGCGCTCGCCATCGCAGTGCGGGTGAAGCTTGTGGAACCCAAAACCATTACGCGCAGCGAAGGCAAGGCCAAACGCGTGGTGGACATGAGGAAGCTGTAGCTTAGATTTATTTGAGAAAAAACCAAAGCGCAGAGGGCGCAAAGGGAAAAAAACAAAAAGGTAAACGCAAGGAAGCAAAGGAAAGAAAAAACATAGAAAGCGAATATAATATTATGGTCTTTGCATGCCTGGCGTCCTCTGCGGTGAATTTCTTTTGAACAGGATTTTCAAAGGCTATGGACTTGGGCGACTGCGTCGCCGGGAATGGCTGATGGTTTTCCTTTTCCATCGGCACCGTCGATGGAGTCCCAAAATTGAACGAATGCGTTGAGGAGGTTGTATGTTCGTCAAGCAGATCTCCGTGTTCATGGAAAACCGGGCCGGACGGCTGGAAGAAATCACCGGCATCTTGGCCAAGGCAGACATCAACATCCGGGCGTTGTCTCTGGCCGACACGTCGGACTTCGGGATATTGAGACTCATCGTCAACAATCCCGACAAGGCAGCGGATATCCTGAAACGGAACGCATTCACCGTGCGAGAGAACGACGTGATTGCCACCGAGGTGGATGACAAGCCTGGCGGCCTGCACGAAATCCTCAGCCTGTTCAGCAAGGCCGGAATCAGCATCGAATACATGTATGCCTTCCTCGAACGGAAGCACGAAGCCCGCGCCGTGCTGATCATCCGCGTCGAAGCCGCGGCCAAAGCCGTCAAGATGCTGCAGGACGCCGGCAAACACCTGCTGACTGCGGATGAGACCTATTCCATGTGAAGCGTCGAAGCTTGCGCCACGGTGGTTCAAACAAATAGAAAAAGAAAAACGATCATGATTTGGAATGCCAAAGCCGAAACGATGCCGCGGAACGAACTTGGCGCGCTGCAGCTCGAACGGCTCCAATCCGTTCTGAAAACCGTAAACGGGAACGTGCCGTTTTATCGCGAACAATTCAAGGGCAAGGGCATCCGGCCGCAGGACATCAGGTCCCTCGGAGACCTGACGAAAATTCCCTTCACGACAAAAGCGGATTTGCAAGCGGGATACCCCTACGGCATGTTCGCCGTTCCCATGCGCGAGGTGGTTCGCGTCCATTCATCCTCCGGAACAACGGGTCAGCCCACCGTGGTGGGTTACACGAAAAACGACCTGGACCGCTGGGCCGAATTGATCGCAAGGCTTGTCACGGCGGGCGGCGTGACCAAGGACGACATTGTCCAGATTGCCTTCGGCTACGGCCTGTTCACCGGCGGATTCGGCCTGCACTACGGAGCCGAGCGCGTCGGCGCAACCGTGGTTCCCGTCTCCTCCGGCAACACGCAGCGTCAGATCATGGTGATGAAGGACTTCGGCTCCACCGCGATCGTGTGCACGCCGAGCTATGCCCTCTACCTGGCTGAGGCCATCGCCGAGAAAGGCATCAACCGGAACGAGTTGTCGCTCCGCGTTGGATTGTTCGGCGCCGAGCCGTGGAGTGAAAACATGCGAAAGGAGATCGAATCGCGTCTGTCCATCAGCGCCACGGACAATTACGGCCTCTCGGAGGTAATGGGGCCGGGGGTTTCCATGGAATGCGACTTCAAGCGCGGCATGCACATCAGCGAAGACCATTTCATACCCGAAATCATCGAACCCGAGACGGGGGAAGTGCTGCTCCCGGGATCAACGGGCGAACTCGTTCTTACCACGCTCACCAAGGAGGCCATTCCCCTCGTCCGTTACCGAACGCGCGACATCACAAGTCTGATCGCAGAACCGTGCGCCTGCGGGCGCAGCTTTGTGCGCATGACCAAGCCGACCGGTCGGACGGACGATATGCTGATCATCCGCGGTGTGAACGTGTTCCCGAGCCAAATCGAAACCGTGCTGATGGAGATGGAGGAAACCGAACCGCATTACAGGCTGATCCTGACGCGCGACGGTGCGCTGGACGACCTTGAGGTTCAGGTGGAAGTGAACGAAAAATTTTTCTCCGACGAAATGCGCGTCATGCGGGCCATCGAAGACAAAATCCGCGAAAACATCCGCAGCCTGCTGGGGCTTTCGGTCAAGGTAAAGCTCGTGGAACCCAAGACCATCGAACGGTCGGAGGGAAAGGCCAAACGGGTGATGGATTTGAGGAAGCAGAGATGAAACGGTTTGTCCAAAGGAAAATCGATCGCCGTTCGTCGGGTGGGTGATCCGGCTGTCGTGTGCATCACTCTCGTGAAAGGGATCCAATGGAACCCATCAAATCCTTTTTGCAGAAAAATGACCGCTTTGCACAAACCGCCGGAATCGAACTGCTGGATATCCGGGAAGGCTATGCCAAAGCCAGGATGACGCTCCGCCGGGAGCACCTGAACAGCGTGGCATCGGGCCATGGCGGCGCCATTTTCACGCTCGCGGACTTTGCATTTGCAGCTGCAGTCAACTCGCACGGAACGATTTCCGTGGCCATCAACGCCAACGTTTCATTCATCCAGGCAACCGCCGAGGGCGACGTCTTGACCGCCGAGGCGCGTGAAACCGCACTTCACACCAAATTGGCCGTATGCGCGGTGACGGTGACCGATCAAACCGGTGCCATCGTGGCTTCGTTTCAAGGAACGGCTTACAGGAAAAACCGAAACCTTCTTCCCGACGGTGCATAGACCGGGAATCCTGCACGGAGAATCGGGGCTTGACAAACAAAAAGGGTTCGTGATCCTCTGTGGTTTTCCGTGGTCGTACTTTCCTTCTTACCGATAAGGATGAGTTTGCATGTACCGTTTCTCCCAATCCGTCGGCGCCATGCAGTCTTCCGCGGTTCGAGAGCTCATGAAGGTTGCCTCCGATCCGGGCATGATTTCTTTCGCAGGCGGAATGCCCCATCCCGATTTGTTCCCGGTCCGGGAGCTGGATGAAATCTACGCTTCGTTGCCGCTTGCATCGAAGCAGATCGGATTTCAATACGGACCCACGCCGGGATATCCCCAGCTTCTGGAATCGCTCAGGGAATACCTCCGATCCAAAAACCTGCCCGTGGATGACAATGATCTCATGATTACCACCGGTTCGCTTCAGGCCATCCATCTCGTGGTCAAAGTGTTCGTCGATGCGGGGGACGTGGTCGTCACCGAGAACCCTTGTTTCGTGGGCGCCATACCCGTGTTTAAATTCTACCAGGCCGAACTCCGCGGCGTGCCCATGGATGAAGACGGCGTACTCATCACCGAACTGGACAAGGCGCTCTACCGCACAAATCCGTTTCCCAAACTCCTTTATCTTACCCCTTATTTTCACAATCCTGCCGGAATCGTATACGGGGCCGAACGCCAGCGGCAGGTTTTGAACCTGCTGCAAAAAAGCGAAATCGTTCTCCTTGAGGACGACGCCTACGGCGAACTCCATTTTGAGGGAAAGGACAAACCCGTGCCCATGAAGGCGATGGCCGGTGATTCCCTGCCGATTTGCTACACGGGATCGTTCTCCAAAATATTCGGACCGGGCATGAGGCTCGGCTGGCTCCTGGCACCGCGGGACATCGTCCGACAATGCGAACTGGCCAAACAGGGCATGGATGCCTGTTCTTCGATGTTCACCCAGGTGCTGGCGGACGCTTTTTTAAGGCAGGGATTGCTGGAAGGATACCTGAAACGGCTCCGCGAAGCCTACGCCCGTCGGGCGAAGAAAATGCTTCAAAGCCTGGAAACCCACATGTCGGACGGCGTGCATTGGACGGTCCCGAGAGGTGGATTTTATATCTGGGTCCAGCTGCCGCCCTCCATGGACGCCTCAAAACTGCTTAAAAAATCGATCCGGAAGGGAACGGTGTTCGTGGTCGGAAAAGCATTCGATCCTCAGGGCAGAAAGAACGACTGCTTCAGGCTTTCCTTTTCACATGCCCCGGAGGACCGGATCGATGAGGGCATTCGAAAAATCGCAGAAGCCATGCGAGGCTGACCATCGCCGTCGGCTTCGGACAGGTCATGCCAAACATCCGCGCTGCCGAGTTTAAAATCCGTTTGTCAAGGCCGCTTTGTACGTTTTTACATCCCAGGCGAAGGATGCATTCGCTGCCGTTTCGACCTTGATTCGGGTGCCTCTCTCGTTCGCTTTCTGAAGCAGTTTGCCCCACACCCTGGTCAGCCGATCGAGGTCCGGATTCCGATGGGACGGCGGATCCGTGAAATTCCAGTATTCTCGCGCGTATCGACCGTCCTGAACCTCGAATTCCAGCGTCCCGCAGTTCTTGCGCAGGTGCAGGTCTACCGAGTAGACGCCGTCACCGGCCTTCCGGTCGCCGTGGGTTCCGTCATCGAACAGTTTCACCGGGACGTCGCTGTAATACCCTTTGCTTTCCAGCAGAGCCCATTGGTATTGGGGCGCGTACGTGAAATTGCCGTGAAGGCAAAGGGGCGGTTCGAACGCCCGCAGGGTTTTGGAATCGATCTCGACGCGGATGGTCACGCGGTCCGGCAGAAAAGCCGTGCAGGGGATCTCCTTCACGATTTTCGAGAAATCGGGCTCCGGAGACCGGATCATCGCAATTTGATGCGGTCTGGGTTTGTTCACCCGATGCTGTTCGGCGAAGGCTTCGGCTGCTGCCTGGTCCAGTGCCCGGGTGTCCACGCCCTCTTTGAACGGGGTGAAATCGTTGGGGCCCTTGGCGCCTTCGAGAAGCGTGTTCCGCCATTTCATGTAGAACGCATCCCGCCTTTTTTCCGTGGCTTCGAACACCTGATACGCCTGGACCATCACCGGGCTTGCGTCGTATCGGCTGAGATTGATTCCTCCCTTCAATTCTATGGACGACACGGCGTCCACCAATGTGCCGTCGATCCGCAGGTCGTACCATCCCGAATCCAGACCGGAGACCACCAGCAAGTCGCGGTTCCAGTTCCGTGTATAGTTCACGGCCCGCATCAGGACTTCCCGCACGGATGGGTAGAGCGGCATGGGAAGCCGCTGGTCGTTGCGGGTGAACGAGACCCCGCCTTTCGTCGACAAGCCGGTGATGGTGCATCCGAAGGTGCTGTCCGTCTTCCCGAGCGATGCATCGATCCACACGCCCATCACGTTTTTCAAAGCCATCATGTTGTCGAGAATTCCCAGCCCCATAAAGACTTCCCCGTCGATGTTGGGGTGGATTCCTTCCGCCGTGATCTGGTAATTGCCGTCGTAGCCGTTCAGGTCGTCCAGAAGCGAGGCCATGTCCTGATGCAGGTCGTAATACGCGCATCCTCTCTCTTCCGCCACGCGCTGAAGGGCTTTCGCGTAACGGAAAAGCGTGGGAGGATAAAACGCGCGGGTGAGCTGATCCGGGGGCGCGATCAAACCCCGGGCGATGTCGGTTCTGGGGCGAAGGTCGTACGGCGTTGCTGAAATCAGCATGACCTGCGGATCGGAATGCCTCTTCAGAATGTCCAGCAGACGGTGCATGCCGCTCACGTAGACATCCATGAATTCCCGGTTGAAAGCCTGGTATCGCCCGTCGTTCATCCCCAGCATGATGGTCGTTTTGGTCGGCTTGCACAACCGGACGTCCCGCTCCAGCCGCGGATAATACGACGACCGGTCGCCGCCCCATCCGAGGTTGTAGAAGGTGACGTTCCAGTCCGGATAATAGGTCAGCACGTGGTTTTCCACGATGCGCGGGTAGACGCCGTCGTCGGTGATGCTGTCGCCCCAAAACAGGACCTCGTCGCCGTTCCGGATCCAGAAATTTTCAGCAGCCGTCAGGAATGAGGCAACGCAAAGTAGCGACAGGACCTTGAACATGGTTTTCATTTTTTCCCTCCTCGCGGAAACAGGGTCCGGCCCGTTTCGGTCGCAAAACGGGCCGGACCGGTTGTTTAGTTTCCCACAAATTCTTGGGCGAAGCATTTGGCGCTGAGCGGTCCTCCGGTGGCTTTTTTCATCAGGTCGTTCCAGTACAGGCTCATGCCGGGTCCGAAGATGTTGCTCTTCAAATACTGCCCGACTTCGGTTTTGCCCGCGAAGGACACTTCCGTAAGCCCGGGCTGTTTCAGCACGTTCCGGACGATCGCGTTCAGGATCTGCGACGCAGCGAGTTCGCCGAGCATGTAATTGTGGTAGTACACAGGATACTGGGCCAGGTGGATCTTGGCGGCCCAATCGGGTTTGTTGCGTTTTTCGGGGCGCCGGACGCTCTGGTATTCCTCCACGAGATTCCACCAGAGCTTGTTCAGGTCCTGATCCGGATCACGGTACATGCTCCGCTCGAAGCGCACCATGACTTGCGCCCATCTCGAGAAAATCAGCTCCCGCATCCGGAGGTTTTCGGTCACCGTGGACCGGATGGCCCCCTTTTCGCGGTCGTCGACGCCGACCATGGCCTGCAACCAATCGGCGTTGCTGGCCTGGCGTTCCATGAGCTGGGCGATCGCCTCGGTGACGAACGCGTGGGCGGCGTCACGGACCAGGAACGGGAGGCCGCGCTTTATGTATTTTGCGTACACCGCATGCCCCGTTTCGTGCAGCATGGTGGCTGTCCAGTATTCGTTGTCTGTGATGCTAAGCATCATCCGGATATCGCCGAGGCGGTCGATGTCCGAACAGAAGGCATGCTGGTATTTCCCCGGGCGCCCGAACAGGTCGCTGTTTTTGATGATGTTATCTGCCGGCAGGCCGATGCCCCGGAAAAACGAGCCGCCGAGTTCTTCGACCTTTTTTCCCTTGAAGAACCGGTCGAGATCGACGTCCCCAACCGTCGGTGCTTCCTGGAAAAACCGGTCCTGGTAATGCCAGGGCTGCATCCGATCCGGCTGGATTCCGTATTTCTTCGACAACTCGGCGTCGATGCGCTCTTTCAATTCCCCGAATGGTCTGTCCGTCAGCTGTTTCAGCTCGTCGAATATGCCGAGGATCTCTTTTTCGTCCTGTTCGGCGGCAGTCAGGGACATGACGTAGTAATTTTCAAAACCCAGGTGTCTGGCGGCCTGGTTCCGGAGCCGGATAAGTTCCACGACCATGGGCGCGACGGCCTCGCCGACCTGTTTGCTCGCCTCCCAGGCCAGCCGGCGCTTGCCGGAATCGGTTTCGGTGCGGAGGATATTGATGATGTCGTTGTCGTTGACTGTTTTACCGGCCATGTTTCCGCGAAACGTGTTGAAGGTTTCGGCGATCCGGGTGCCCTTATCAACCATCCTGCGCATCAACAGCGTGTCGATCTGGTTGGGCAGGTAGTTGTTGACCAAAACCGTGAGCTGGCGTCGCAGAAGCGGATCTGCGATTTTGCCGGATTCCTTCCAGGCCTTTAATTGGTCGTACTCCTGCCTGTTGGAATACGTTTTTCGCACGTCGAGTTCCAATTTGGCGTTTTCGTCGTAGTACTTTTTCTCGCCGGTGGCGTTGGCATTCCAGGAGGCGAGGTTGAGCGCCTTGAGTTTCGGTTCGATCACCCGGACGTGGTCGTTGACGAACGCCGCAAAGGTTTTTTCCTCCGGACTGCGCGGAGCACATGCAGCCAGGACGAAACAAAGCAGAACGGACAGGTAAAGCAAGGTTTTCATAAAAATCTCCTTTTTGCGATATATTTTTACGAGCGAACGATCGTATGACCTTCGATCCTGGGATCTTCGATCCGAGGATCTTCGATCACTTGATCTTCGATATTTTCAAAAGGGAAAAATCTCCCCCGGAGGTATTGCCGGCCTACAAGGCGATCCAGCCGTCGGTTCTGTCGGTTAAACGGTCGATCGGTTTCTCATACATGCCTGGTTTTTCCTGGCGAAGTTTGGACCAGGTGAACCCCGGGTGGGAGATATACTGGACGGCATGGCTCCGCCTCACCGGATTGTCGTTTTTAAAGTTGAAGGGTCTGAAATACACGGCTTCGTAGGTTTTTTCGTCCGTACCGTGAAAAGCGACCCCCACAAAGCTCTTCTGCAGAACGTTTTTTCCCCGGACTTCAAGTTCGATTTCTCCCGTCGAAAAACGAATCCCTTCCAGAATGGCCATTCCATCACCGGCATTTTCGTCGAGATGGACAAATTGTTTTTCGTTTTCCCGGATCGAAACGATTTTGCGGTTGATCGTTTTTAGTTTCTTGCTCTGCAGCAGCCCAACCGGATCGACGGATGCCTCCTGGCTCCGGACGAAGGTGGCCCCCAGAAAACAAAAGACGGCAATCAAAGCCTTCATCGTTTTCAAGGATAGAACGCAATACCTCTTCATCGAAGAATCTCCTTTGCGATCCAATGACCGAATCGTTCCGTTTTTTGGTGACGGTCGTGTTTGTGGATTTTCCCGCCTGATCGATCGGTACCCGGCGCGATGAACACCGCGACAAGAATGAAGTGGCATAGACAGCCGAGAACAACAAAGAGGTGCCAGACTTCGTGAAATCCGAACACGTCCGGAATCCAATCGGGCTTTTTGACCATGTACACCACCGCACCGAGGGTGAAGAAAACTCCCCCGAGAATGAGCCAGACCAGCGCCTGTACCGGCATGGCCAGGATGATCTCTCGGACGGCCATCAAAGACAGCCATCCCATCAGCAGGTAAATTCCCGCCGTCACCCAACGGGGTGCCTGGAGGATGAACAGTTTTACACCGATTCCGGCGACGGCCATCAGCCAGACGATGCCCAAAAGTCCCCACCGCCAGAACCCATGAAAGAAGTTGAGGCAGACCGGGGTGTAGGTCCCGGCGATCAGCAGGTAGATGGCCGAATGGTCCAGTTTGCGCAGAAGCGTGGAGAGCCTGGGGCTGGCGGGAATGAGATGGTAGGCCGCGCTGGCCGAAAACATCAGGATCAAGGTGAATCCATAGATGAATAAAGAAATCTGCCTGGGTGCGCTCTTGCGTCCGAGAAACATGAGCAAACCCAGCCCGGCAACCGCAGCGACGGCCGCGCCGAGGTGGGTCAGCCCGCTGACGGGATTGCGCAGTTTATGAAACAGGGATTTCCGATCCTTCGCCGGGATGTTACTCCGCATTCTCTTTTGGTTTGATGCCCTTTTTTTCCAGCTTGCGCTGCCGTTTTTCTTCATTCTTTTTTTTCTTTGCGCTTTCTTTTTTGTATTTTTCGTAGCCGTAATTGGGTTTCACTTTTTTACCGTCCTTTCAGAAATACGTGTGAAGGGTTTGGTGCACATACTTGTATGCCAATCAACCCATGGTCAGATGGAACACTGAACATCAGACGAACAGCGGCACCATATCGAATTTGCCGACGTCCACCAGCCCCTTGTCCGTGAGCTTCAGCTCCGGGATGACCGGAAGCGCAAGGAAGGAGAGGTGCATGAACGGATCGTCCAGCACGCAACCGAGGGATCGTGCGGCCTTTTTCAGGGCATCAATCCGGTCGCGGACGGTTTCGAGCCTTTCCTGGGACATGAGCCCGGCGACGGGCAGCGGAAGGGCTTCGACCACCGCACCGTCCGACACCGCGGCAAGTCCGCCGCCCATGTCCACGATTTTCTGGATTGCGGCGAACATGTCCGCGTCGCCGGTTCCGACGGCAATGATGTTGTGCGAATCGTGAGCCACCGAAGAAGCGAGCGCACCCTTCTTCATCCCGAATCCCCTGACGAAGCCAAGGCCGATGTTGCCGGTGGCCTTGTGGCGCTCGACCACGGCGATTTTAAGCACGTCACTGACGGTGTCGGAAACGGCCATTCCGTTCCGAATGTCGGCATCCAGGATCGCTTGTCGGGTGACGATCTGGTTCGGGATGAGCTGAATGACGCGGATGCGTGTTTTGCCGCCCGATTTGATTTCCAGGCTTCCCTTCGTCATGGATTTGATGCGGACGGACGAAGCCGGAGCCGCGACCGCTCTTGACTTCGCCGGAGAGACCATGACGCCGTTTTCGGCGGCGATTTTCCCGTCTTTCAGGACCAGAGACACATTCATGGAGTCAAAACCGTCGAACACGGCGATATCGGCTTTGTATCCCGGGGCAACGGCTCCAGCATTCCGGAGGCCGAAATACGACGCGGGATTGAGCGTGGCCATGCGTACGGCAAGCACAGGATCAAGCCCCAGTCTCACGGCTTTTCGGATCAAAAAATTAATGTGCCCTTCGGCGAGCAGGTCCGCGGGGTGGCGGTCGTCCGTACAGAACATGAAACGGTGGACGTTTCCGGCGTTGACAAGGGGGAGGAGGGTCGCGAGGTTTTTTGCGGCGGTGCCTTCGCGCACCATGACGGTCATGCCGGACCGGATTTTTTCCCGTGCTTCGTCGAGTGTGGTGCATTCGTGGTCCGAACGGATGCCTGCGGAAACGTATGCGGCGAGATCCTTTCCGGTCAGCCCCGGCGCGTGCCCGTCGATCACCCTTCCCGAGGCCGCCTTGATTTTTTCCAGCACATCGGGCACCCGGAGGAGCACCCCTGGAAAATTCATCATTTCAGCCAGGCCCAGCACCTCCGGGTAATGCAGGAAGGCCGTCACGTCGTCTGCGTCGAGGCGGGCGCCTGAAGTTTCCAGGGGTGTGGCCGGAACGCAGGAGGGGACCATCACGTGCACGTCCAGTGGGACGGATTTGGAAGAATCGATCATGTAACGGATGCCTTCGTCCCCGAACACGTTGGCGATCTCGTGCGGGTCGATGACGACGGCCGTGGTGCCGTTTGGGACCACCGCCCTCGCGTATTCCGGCACGGTCACCATCGCGCTTTCAACGTGGACGTGGCCGTCGGTAAAACCCGGCGCGAGGAATTTTCCGTCCAGGTCGACGGTTCGATCGGCCTGGTAATCGCCGATGCCCACGATGCGGTCTCCGTACACGGCCACGTTTCCGCGGAAAATTTCTCCGGAAAACACGTCGACGATGTTTGCATCCTTCAAGAGTAGCGAAACCCGGATTTCGCCCCGTGCCGCGGAAATCAGATCTTCGAGCTGCATGGCAGCCTCCTGCGATGAAACGATCGACAATCGCCGACCAATTTCTTCTGCATGGTTTTTGGGGAACGACCGTTGGATGCGGCGACCCCAGGATCTATGACTTTCTGTTTTTTTCCAGGTCTAGATCGGAATCGACCATTTCGCTTACCAGTTGTTCGAAGGAGATCCGGTTTTTCCAACCCAGTTTGGTCCTGGCCTTGGTGGCGTCGCCGAGGAGCAGTTCCACTTCCGCGGGGCGGAAATACAGCGGATCCACCTTCACGTGTTGCCGGTAGTCCAGCCCGACACGCGAAAATGCCTGTTCGGCGAATTCCCGCACACTGTGGGTTTCGCCCGTGGCCACCACGTAATCGTCCGGTTCGGATTGCTGAAGCATGATCCACATGGCTTCCACGTAGTCCCTGGCGTGGCCCCAGTCCCGCTTGGCATCGAGGTTGCCGAGACGGAGTTCTTTCACCTTTCCGAGCTTGATTTTGGCGGCGTGGGACGAAATCTTCCGCGTGACGAATTCGAAGCCCCGGCGCGGGGATTCGTGGTTGAACAGCATGCCGTTGCAGGCGAAGATCTTGTACCCTTCACGGTAATTCCGGGTCAAGTCAAAACCGGCGACCTTGGATATGCCGTACGGCGACCGTGGATGGAACTTGGTTTCTTCGCTCTGCGGCACCTCCTGGGCCTTGCCAAACATTTCGCTCGATCCTGCGAAATAGAACCGGCAGTGCGGTGCGATGTCCTTGAGCGCGGCCAGCACGTAGTGTGTTCCGTTGATGTTGATGTTCAGCGTGGAAAATTCGTCCTCGAACGAATAGCTGACAAAGCTCTGGGCCGCCAGGTGGTAGCATTCGTCCGGTTTGACCTGGCTGAACACGTGATAAATGCTGGGGAAACTCTCCAACGAGGCGGAATGGAGTCGCAGGTCCTTCAGGATGTGCCGGATGCGCCACATGTGGTGATCGGGGTCTTCCAGTGCAACCCTGCGTACGATGCCGTGTACGTCGTAGCCTTTCGAGAGAAGGAGTTCGGACAGGTAGGAACCGTCCTGTCCGGTGATGCCGGTGATCAATGCCTTTTTAGCCATGCGGGGTGTCCTGTGTGCAAGTGCATTTAAAAATTTAACACTTGGGAGGTAGGAATGCAAGCACGATTTTGGTGGAGATGCGAAACGTCGGTGAATGCCTGCATGCCGGGAAACCCGGGACGACGGTGCTCCGGCTATTCCAGATCCGTGAGAAAATCCATGGCCGCTTCGCGCGTGGTAAACGTCCGGAACGGACGTCCCGCCGCCTTGCTCGCCGACATCCGGCCCACCTGTTTGAGACCCGTGATCCCCACCACGGTCGTGTATTTCATGTGAAGGGCGATCAACTTGGTTTGCGCTCCGAGTCATAATATCCCGGACCCGGAACGCCGCATGAGCGAACCTGTATTTTTGAATTTCTTGGACAGCCCCAACAGAGACCATTCTATGGCATTGGTTTCAAAGACAGCTGAACGATTAAATAAACGACATCGACGCAATACAATGCCAGCAGACCGATCAGGGACAGGTCCAAACAACGGTTAAGCCTCCTGTGACCCGCAACCTTCCGGTAAAAAACGTTCACTCCTTCCAGAAAAAAATACAGAAAACATAAAAATCCGGGAAAGACAAATATCACTTTCATGGTCGAGAAATCCCTGTGCCGGAACGTGAAAGCGATCATGAATCCTGCATAGGCTGCCAGGGCGATGCCGTGTATCCACCTGGTATCGTATACCAGTGCATTCCCATGCCTGATGGTTCCATACACGTTTCCGATGACCGGGAGCATTGTTTTGATGATTCCCGCCGCCATCAAGGCGGTGGGAATCAATGCAAGA
>Ga0315277_10005475_pt1 | contig 16711 bp, 11 predicted proteins | sample YL17G05_15_MG_FD_203695 | JGI IMG/M metagenome (GOLD analysis project Ga0315277, IMG submission 203695) | Sediment microbial communities from Yellowstone Lake, YNP, Wyoming, USA - YL17G05_15 | ecosystem: Environmental > Aquatic > Freshwater > Lake > Sediment | place: USA: Wyoming | collected... | reverse complement strand
GAATGCGTGGCGAACCTGAGAACAAAGGGCAGAGACTTCTCGTAGCCTCGGCCAAGAAGCTCGGAGCGAACGAAGCCAGACTTATCCGTGCCCGAGATATCGTTGTCGATAAGCGTGTGAGGTTGAAGTGCGCTATTCCGCTCTGCGTGGACTACGGCAGGCACCTTCTCTGTCCTCCCAATCTGATGTCAGTGGAGGAGTTCACTGGGATCCTGAATCTGTACAGGAGAGCGCTGATTGTGCAGGTTGAGGCAGATACCGATTCCTCCGACAAGTCGTCAAAACCTCTTGACCATGAGCTCTGCAAGAAGATAGAAAGATCCACAAGTGCCTTGACATGGGAGAGGAAGCTGCACAGGCTGATCAACCATCTGGAGGCGATTGCCTTCAAGAACGGCTTCTACTTCGCCGCGGGGCTGATCGGAGGCAACTGCTGCCTCTGTCGCGAGTGCGTCGGTCCTGAGCGTGGAGAATTCTGCAAGCACCCGTTCAGTGCGAGGCCTTCTATGGAGGCGATGGGCATCGACGTCGTCAGGACATGTCGCAATGTCGGACTGCCGCTTGATCTGTCTTCGAACAAGAATGTCCGTTGGACGGGGCTTGTATTACTCGACTGAGACTTGATGTTCGAACTCTTTTCGGAAAAGCCCATAGGGGAGGAAAGGCGACCGATCTTCAAGCCGCAAGTGCCGCAATGAACCGGACCTAACTACCCCTCATCTTGTCCAAGATCCTCAGGTAGCCCATGTAACTCTTGACCGCCACGTACCTCAGGGGTTCCGGAGGAAGATACGGAGGTAGTCTGTTCTGGTAGAATGGCATCCGTTTCCATTCGTTGTCTCTGCCCATATAGATGTCAGCGATCACTTTGCCGAAAAGAAAAGCGAGCGAGACTCCGTGTCCAGCGTATCCTATTCCGTAGCATATGTTCCTGTTCTTGCCCATCACCCCAACTGATTGGGCCATGTCGAGAGAGAACGTCATCACCCCGCTCCACACAAACTCGAACTCGACACCCTTCAATGCCGGATATATCCTGACCAGTTCTCTCTGCAGAGCTTTCCTTCTCTTGTTCAAATCCTTTCTGTAGATCAGGGAGTCGTTGAAGAAGTACTCCGCATTCCCGGCCCCTATGGTGATCCTGTTGTCCTCCGTCGTGCCCAAGTGGTACAGGTAGATGTGGTCGTCGTGAAACGGAAGCCTGCTGGCCCAGCCGAGTTCTGATAGAGTGTTCTTCTCAAGCACCTTAGTCGCGGCCATCTCGGTGTGCGACACGATCACTCTGCTCTTGAAGAATCCCAACTTCGACGAGTAGCCATCAGTGCCAAGAACCACAGTCCCAGCAGTCACCGTGTGATGCTCTCCGTCAGCGCCCTGCACTAGCAGCAGCACGGGCTTGCCTTCATCGACTCGCAGCACTGGGCTACCCTCGTAGACGAGAACTCCTATGCTTTCCGCCGCCTTCTTCAGGGCTTGCACCATCTTCATTGGTTCAACTTCGGCTGCGTTCGGATCATACAGGCCTCCAGCATATACCTTGGTCCCGATCTCCTTCGCCACTCGTTCTCGATCCCAGTACTCGACAGGGACCCCAACCGACGATGCCTTGCCCGCGTAGTCCCTGGATTTCTTGATACCCTTTTCATTGAGGTTGACCAACAGTGACCCGCTGGGCCTGATGAAGGATCCGAATCCATGTGCCTTCATCAGTTCCGAGATCTCCTTGATGCACTGGGCTGTGGCATCATATGTGAGTTTGTGGGTCTCGGGATGTACCATCGACATGTAGTCGATGCTCGCCTGGTTAAGGCACATCCCACCGTTCCTGCCCGAGGCTCCGTGCCCAGCGCATTTCGCTTCAAGGACGACCACCTCTTCGTCAGGACGGAGCCTCTTGATGTGATATGCAGCGGACAGCCCAGTGTATCCTGCTCCTATCACGGCGACGTCGGCTCTGATGTCGTTTGCCAGCGGGGGATTTCTTGGCACGCTGTCATTCTTCCATAGGCTCAGGTTCTCGTCTTGCCCCATTCATTTAGTCCCCTTTTTCGAGGTCAATCAAGTGCGCTACCTCTTCCTGGTAATGCCTTTCCTTCTCTTTCACCTTTTCCGAGTCAGAAACCAGACTCACATGGCTAGTCTCACGTACAGAATCCAGCTTCAATCATCAGTAGATTCCGGGCTAGAATCTAACCCCAAACTCGATGTCCTGTTCGAGCTAGATGTGGCGCGAATCGCGCGTTCGATGCCAACCTTAACAGACATCATGCAAACCGCCCCATCGGAAAAGCCCGTAGGGGAGGAAAGGCGTCTGATGTTCAAACCGCAAGTTGCGCATTGAGCCGTGTGCACGCTTGAATGACTGGCTCTTCTTCAATCGGAAGATGATTGCGTCGAGCCAGACCGCATCATGTGACCCTATCCGCGTTTCATCTTCACTGAAGCTCTTGAACTGTCGGCGACGTGGGGTTGCGGGTCCTCCACAGGCGTCACGCCGTACAGCTGGTCGGGCACCAAGACTCCATTGACGGTCCGTCTGTTCCTCAGCGCGCATCTGACTTCATAGCACATGTGACACGCGTCGGCGTACGCCCTCTTTGGCCGCACGCCGAATTCCCTTGCCAGACCTGCAGGTCCGCCCCTTATCAACGGGCCTATGATCGGATGTTTCTGAGGGTCCAGATCCGACATGATCTTTTTGAGCGGCTTCTTCCATGCATTTCCCACAGATATTCCCTGACAGAACAGTACATTTCCGTATGGGTCGACATGGACTCTCTCGATTTCTGGTGGTTTCTCGGGGCAGGTGTCAAAGGTCCTCCAAGATCTCTTCTTGGCCTTCCGGGCGAGTACCACAGCTGCCCTGCCCCTGAAGCAAAGCTGTCCCTTCGACTTGTCCTCGGGTATCGAGCACGAGTGCCGTTGAACGCTCTCGATCTCTATCACGCCCACTGGTATGCCAAGGTTCTCAGCGGCTCTCTTCGCCCTCCGGACCATCTTCTTCTCCTGTCCGCTGCCGTGATAATCATCCGTGCTGAGGCTGAGGTCCGAGACGCCCAGTTCAGCCAATGGTCTGAGCCAGAGGTCTGCCGCTCTATCGTCAGTGGCAAAGTACGCGTTAGTGACCACGCCCGCTTCGAGGGAGAGCGTCCTTGCGAGTTCAATCCCTCTGCACAGGACGGGATAGAAGAGGAACGGTTCCCCTCCCTCGAAGTACACACGCTTCACGGAAGGGACCTCGTGCGCCTGTCTGATAATGTCCTCGACCTGGACGAGGGTCATCGTACCCTTCGAGGATGGGCTGCTCCAGACGAAGCAATGGTCGCATTCGTAGAGGCACTTGTAGGTGAGCAGGAGGTGGACTCCAGATAGGTTGACCGGAGACATCAGTCAGATCGTGACACAGAAACGCGTGGAGGGTTATTTGACCTTCGTTGGCATCGTTGGTCAAGGAGCTGTGGATGAACTGAACTCGGCTCATGAAGCTCGGATCGTGGCCTGCCTACGGATACGATTCGATCATCGGAAGCTGAGAAGGGGATTTGGTCATTCTGATGCGGCAAATCTAAGAGATACAACTGCATATGTTCGCTGCCAGATGGGGTTCGAAGGTCATGAATCCCATATGCTCGGCGAGATTGGTGGACATGGATTCGGAGCTTGATGCCGCGATAAAGACCGCAGAGATGTGTTCGCTTTGTAGGTGCGGGTGCTGCAAGGACGAATGCCCCATGTATGCAGAGATCCTCGAGGAGAGCATCTCACCGAAGGGCAGGAACGTGCTCTTCAGTGCCCTTTCTCAAGGCTTGGTCCCTCCAGATTCGAGGACTGTCAGAATTGCCTATTCTTGTCTGTTGTGCAAGAGAGATGAAATCTCGTGCAGTGCGGGCCTCAAGAATGCCCAGGCGACAGAGGCCCTCCGCCAATACCTTATCGACCATGGTGTTCCGCTACTTTCTGGACACGATGTCATGGTCAAGAGCCTTGAGAACTACAGAAACCCTTGGCAGGAATCGAAGGCTGCAAGGAGTAGATGGGCGAGGGAGTTTCAGGATAGGCGTCTCGTGCCCGGGAAGACAAGAACGCTGTTCTATGTTGGATGTACCTATGCTCTCGACAGGAGTCTTCAGGAGAGTCCACGGGCTCTTGCGAAAACGATGGAACGGTTTGGAGAGGACTTCGGCATGCTCCTGGATATGGAAACCTGCTGTGGCTCCACCGCCAAGCGAATAGGTCACAAGAGACTGTTTGAAGAGCTTCGGCGGGAGAATGAGAAAAGCCTGAAGGAAGCTAGAGTGGACACAATTGTCACCGCGTGTTCTGGCTGCTTCAAGACGCTGAAGCAAGACTATCCAGAATTGGACAAAGAGGTCCAGATACTGCATTCGACAGAGTACCTAGCGAGGAAGATGAGAGACCATCGTCAAGAGATGGCTCCTGTCATGATGAAGGTGACTTACCATGACCCATGTCATCTTGGCAGATACGCAAAGGTTTACGAGGCGCCGAGAGAGATACTTCGCTCGATACCTGGTCTGACACTTGTCGAAATGAGTAGCTCTGGCGAATTGTCGAGATGCTGCGGTGGTGGTGCAGGCGTCAAGACTGCCTATCCAGATATCTCGTTGTCAATCGCCAAGAAACGGCTGAAGGACGCTGAGGCGACGGGTGCCGACGCTCTCGTCACAGCTTGTCCGTTCTGCGTGCAATCTCTCCGGGCTGCTGCCGAAGCGACCGGCTCCAAAATGAAGGTTCTCTCGTTGGAGGTTCTTGTGTGGCGCTCTCTCAGTCAAGGAGGAGGTCAGAGGAATTGATTGACGGCGCTCTGCTCGAGGATATCAAAGCCCAACTGTCCAACGCTCTGGGGGAGCGAAAAGTCCTTTGGGAGAAGGCCGACCTGCTTCCTTACACAAGGGATACGTTCCGAAACCCTCCAGGTCAGGATTTCAAATACTGGCCCGATCTCGTGGTCCTTCCTGAAACGACTGCCGAGGTCCAGGCCGTGGTGAGGGTGGCAGCCCAACACAAGATACCGCTTCTGCCGAAAGGCGGCGGCTCAAACAGGACGGGCATGTTGGTGCCGATATATGGTGGGATCGTCATCGACACCATCAGAATGAACCATGTTCTGGAGGTTAGTGTCCCGAACCTCTATGTGACAGTTCAGCCGGGCATCACGCTGAAAGAGGTCGAGCTTCGCCTAGCGGGGTACGGACTTGCCCTGAACCAAGAGCAGGGCTCGTTCAAGGTCGCAACAATTGGTGGCTCGATTTCCACGGCCGGATTCAGCAGGAAGCATCAGAAATACGGCACGATTTCTGACCGAGTGATGTCCTTGGAGGTGGTCCTCGCCGATGGGAGCGTGCTGAGGACTGGACCGAAAGTGCTGTACACATCAACAGGGTACAGGCTGCATCAGCTTTTCATCGGAGCGGAAGGCACTCTCGGCGTGATCACTGAGGCCACCCTGCGGGTCGAACCCCTTCCTGAAGCGAAGGAAGTCGTCTTGGGCTTCTACGACGATTTCTGGGCCGCAAACGAGGCCGCTCAACGGACAATGGCGACTAGTGTTACCTTCGTCGGCGGAGAGGCGTATGAGTTGGTCGATAGTCGCGCGTGGGGTGCCCCACCAGGAAAGAACGGCGTGTTCTATGTGGCTCTGGAAGGCACCAAGGGGGAGGTCGAGGCACAGGTCGCCTTCATGAAGAATATCATCATTGAGACCGGGGGTGTGCTGGCGAGCCAGGAAGACGCCCTGAGACTATTTGGAAAATACACGGAGCAATGGTGCGGCGCTCGTGCGCGTCCCGAAATCGACAACTGCTTCACTACTGTGGTTCCTATGGAGAAACTCAAGGAGTACTATGACAGACTTTGGAACGATGTCATGGCTAAGCAGGGAATTCTTCATGTGCCTGGAGTGAAACTCTGGCTTGACGTGGGCCGGTATCGTCTGGCAGGGGGGCGCTATTACATCCCCCAGAAAGGAGAAGGATGGACTGAGTATCGGAAAGCGGCTAGAGGCCAGGCCGAGTTGGCGACTAGTCTAGGCGGCTCGATCTCTGGGTGTCACGGTGTTGGTCTCGAACACATGGACTACCTTGACCTCGAGTTCTCAGAGGTTGCTCTTGATGTTATGCGCAGCATCAAGAAGAGTCTGGATCCTGACAAGATAATGAACCCTGGTAAGATGATACCAACCAAAAGACGAAACCATCTAGTCGAGATCGAGAAGCGGGCATCGAAGAACTTGAAGTGAGATTGGAGAAGGAAAAGGTTTTGGGGAGGCATCGCGAAGCCCGACGCCTCACAGGACCACTTAGTCGAGGCCGCGCTTCATATCCTGTGTCTCTCCACCGGCTTTCTCAGTGCCTCCGGCCTTCCTCTTCCTCAGCGTCATCGCTGCGACGACTGCTACGACAACCACTGCAATGCCGATCCCCGCCGAGATCAGCAGACTGTTCGAGATCGCGCCTCCGCCTGCAGACGCCACAAGGTTGAAATCCTGAACGCGCACCTCAGCGGTGGAGATAGTGAGTACCGTCTCGTTGTCATCGTAGCCCGTCGAGGAGGCGTTGACCGTGTATGTCCCGAACGGGATGTACAGAATCTCGTAGTAGCCCGTGTCGTTGGTCCGTATGCTGAAAGTCGCATTCTTACTCAGTAGCATCCCGAGGTACAAGCTGATTGTTGCGCCTTCAATCGAGCCATGAGATTTCGAGTCATAGACATGTCCCTTCAAGGTCCATGTAGTGGCGATCAAGCTGAAGTTGAGCCAGGTTTCGGTCTGAGCCGTGATTGTAACGGTTCCCGTCGCATTCGCATATCCAACGGCGCTGACGTTGACTGTGTACGACTCGGCTACCAAGGTGAGGTTGAAGAAGCCCTGGGTGTCAGATGTCCTGTAGATGTCTCCAGCTGAAACGTGTGCTCCGACAATAGGCGCCCCCATACTCGAGTTGACATATCCTACCAGCCAACCAGCATTGGACGGCACGGGATCCACCGTCACCACTAGGTGATCGGTGCCGTAGAGTCCTCCGGGGTCCGTGACGGTCAGGCCTACATTGACATCGCCCAGGTTGTCGAATCTGTAGTTGACGGTTTCGCCGGTGCGTGTGTTAACAGTATGATCTGGTTCCTCAAAGGTCCACGCCCAGGTGAGCGTGCCGATGGGATCGTTCGGATCAGTCGCACTCCCTGTGAAGCTCACATCCTCTCCCTGGTATACTGTCATGTCCGGACCTGCTTCCGCGATAGGCGCACCGACGGGCTGGAGATTCATGAACAGAGCAGGCGCACCGTAGTAGAAATCATAGGTCCTGCCGGGATGAGCGACCGGATCGCCCCAGTTCGTGAAGTGCTTCTCAGTCCAAGCGTACAAGCCGTGCGGATAGGATAGGCAGATCATGCCCGAGGATTCATACCATATCCTCTGCATTTCGAAGACTGTAGCCTGCCTGGCTGCTCCTGATTGCGTCATCTGGACGATATAGAGCTCATCGTACGTCGCATCCGACCAATGGCAATCGTTCCATCCACCTATCTGGTCCGTCGTCATGGCTCCCAGGATGTAATTCGGGTCCTGGTCACCGCTCCAGTACCAGATGTACGTGTCGAAATTTGCCTGCGTGTATACGTCGGTCTCCATCGCACTCTCGTCTGTCGGAAGCAGGGTCGCATCAATTCCGATCTTCTTCCACATCTCCTTCACGAACGGGGCTGCGGCAATGTCCTCAGGAGCGCTATTCCCGAACGCAAGCCTGAAGCTGAGAGGTGTATTCAACGGAGCGTACTGGGTGGTGTAGTTCACCAGTCTGATACCGTTGCTGTCCCACTTGTCATAGCCCGACTCGTTCAAAAGCGCATTCGCACGTGACACATCATAGCCGAGTGATTCAGCCGCACTTGGCACCCAGTGATAGTATGGAGCAATGGGTGCAGGAAGCGCATACCCCATGTCCGCGTAGCCTCTCCACACTGTGTCTATTATGTACTGTTTGTCTATGGCCAGGTGCATCGCGCGCCTTAGGTTCACATCTCTCAGCAGTTTGCTTCCTTTGGTAGAGTTCTCCCAGCTATTGATGCCCAGAGTGCTCTGGTAGTATCTGTCAACCTCCGCGGTCATGATGTCGGGCTGTCCCTTCAGAGAGTCGTAGGTTAGGGGAGGGAACCGGGCGACGTCGATGTCACCGCTCTTCAGGGCCTCTGCCATTATTTGGTCGCTGCCGAACATTATGAATTTGACTTGATCGTACGCCACAGGACCCAAGTTGTAGTTCGGGTTCCTGTCAAGGAGTACATACTGGTCCTTGACGAACTGATTGAACTTGAACGGGCCACTCCCGACGGGGTTTGAGTTCGAGAATGAGTACTGAATATGCTGAGGGCTGAGCGCTCCGAAGATATGATATGGTACAATCGTAACAATATTGGTCTCGGGATGGACGCTGGGTAGCTTTAGGTAGACTTCAACAGTTGTGGAGTTCGTTGCACGAGCGTGGTCGGCCACTCGGTTGTTCAAATAAGGCGAGTACGCCCACATTACTGGGTTCAGGTTGAGGTTGATGGTGTAGTTGACGTCCTCTGCAGTCAACGGGACGCCGTCATGCCAGGTTGCATTCTGGACGATAGTATACCTCCAAAGCCTGTTTGCCCCCTCATCGACACCGGGGGTCGCCGGGTTATCTGCAGCCGCCCAACGATCGACCTCCCAATGACTTGCTATTTGGGGCCGTGGCTTGAGGTCTTGATCATAGCTGACGAGTCTGTCATAAATGAGACCGAAAACAACATAGTCGGAATCCTGGACAGCAGTGAACGGATTCAAATTGGTGACTGGGAAGAGAATGCCAACCTTAAGAATCGAGGGCGTTGCAGCAGACACGGATGCCTTATTCTCATCAGCAGTTTGATTGCTCAATATTGCAGAGAGGCTTTGACTCAAGAACACAAGTCCTACAAGCAATGACAAGCACACATAGAGCGGTCTAACATGCTTCGCATTCACGCTTAACTCCCCCCCTATTTCCCCTTTCGATGATTGTCTTCGATGCTATAATAAGACTCCTTCACGAACGGCATCCTGTCACACTCTGGGACTTTCTTGCGCGCTTGGGACTGAGTATCTAGAAGTGCCAGGTCAACGAGAAGCGACGCCATTCCTGAAACACACCGATGCAGTCTTTCTGACATGTTCATCGCAACTCGACACCCATTTATAGCGAACACCTCATTCTGCTGCGGGGGAGTTCCGGCCCAGATGCTTCACCTGGGTGAGTGCGGTCCAGGAACTAGCTGGAGATCGGTGAAATGCAGAACAGAACGTTTTTCGTGAAGAAACTGATAAACGTCCTGATACTGCTACTCGCGGTATGGACCCTCAATTTCTTTCTCTTCCATTTGTTGCCTGGCGATCCGGCTTTGGGCCTTGTTGGCCCCCGAATTCCGCAGGATATGGTTCCGGCCCTGAGACACCTGTTTGGCCTCGACAAGCCGCTCTATGAACAGTACTTCATTTCACTGGGCTCGACTCTCAAAGGCCAGCTCGGCTATTCTTGGTTCTACAAGGACAACGTACTGGATGTGATCACGTACAGGCTCCAGTACACTCTGCTTCTGGTGGGCGTGGGGACCTTCTTCACAGTGATGCTGGGAGTATTTCTCGGAATAGTAGCCGGCTCTAGACGAGGTGAGCCGCTGGATGTCGTCATTGTCGGCTCTTCACTGACCTTCTACGCCATGCCCGCGTTCTGGCTAGCTATGATACTGCTCATGACCCTGTCTGCCAATCTGCATCTCTTCCCGCTACAAGGTCTCTATGAGACAGAAGCCACCAATCGGAGTTTCCTGGGAGTGATCGGCGAGGGGCTCTGGCATATGGTGCTTCCGGTGACAACATTCGTTCTTGTGAGCATGTCCGAATTCGTCCTCATGATGAGAAACGCGCTTGTCGACGTCCTCACTGAGGACTACATCATCACGGCTCGCGCAAAAGGTCTCACGCCAAAGAATATCATTCGAAAGCACGCAGTGCCGAACGCCCTCTTGCCGACTATCGCGACGACTGCTATGTTCATCGGCTGGATCGTCACGGGCACGATCATGATTGAGGTTGTCTTCTCGTGGCCAGGGATTGGAAGCCTCGTTTGGGACGCTCTCAAACATAGAGACATTCCTGTTCTTCAAGGGATCTTCCTCATTGTCACCCTTGCTATGCTCTTGGCCAACTTTGCTGCGGACATAGTTTACACGTATGTGGATCCGAGGGTGAGAATCTGAAGCTCCTCCTCTCGGCAGCCATGAAGGATACTGAGCCGGATGGGGTCGGGAAATCCACACGGGCCAGCGTTCGGGCTGAAAAGATGCGGCTCACAGTGGTCAAATTGCGAAAGACCTGGACGACTTTCAGAAAGAACCGACTCGGAATTGCTGGCATGATCATTCTGGCGACCTTCATCGGCATGGCATTGCTGTCGGAGCCGTTGTACGACCTGGGCTTGATCCAGAACCCCAACAAGCTAATGGAATCATCGAATTCTGCAATTGCCCTGAACCCTCCGTCATCCTCGCATCTGCTGGGCACTGATGAGAAGGGTAGGGACGTCCTCAGTGAGCTTGTCTTCGGCTCGAGGAACTCACTGATTGTGGGCTTCGCCGCCGCTTTCATCACGATGATCCTGGGAGCGGGCATTGGGCTTGTTGCTGGATCCTATGGAAAGGCGATGGACGAGCTTCTGATGAGACTAACGGACCTGTTCCTTGTGATCCCTTGGCTTCCGTTCGCCGTCATACTCGCAACCTTCTTGCCCCCGGAGAATCGACCTTCGTTGTTCAAGATCATCATAGTTATCGGGATCACGAGCTGGCCCTCAACAGCGAGGATTGTAAGGGCTCAGGTGCTGACAATCAGGGAGCGTGCATACGTTGAGCGGGCCGTGGCTGTTGGCTCAGGCAAGATGCACATAATCGGCGCTCACCTAATGCCGAACGTGTTCCCCTTGGTGTTTGCGAATGGTATTCTGAGCGTGTCATACGCCATTCTCTCAGAGGCCTTTCTGTCGTTTCTCGGTCTGAGCGATCCGTCGAAGATAACCTGGGGTCTGATGCTCTACAACTCGTTCAACTTCGGCGGCTTCTCAAACAACGCCTATTGGTTCGTCCTGCCTCCCGGCATCTGCATAATTCTGGTTGTGCTGGGCTTCACCTTTGTTAGTTTTGCACTCGACGAGATACTGAACCCGAGGCTCAGGAGAAGGTGAAAGATCTTCATCCGGCTTTGATCACCAGCTGATCTCCGGTCATAATCCGGGACGTCTTGTCGTGTTCAAACAAGAATCTCATCCCTGAAAGCAAGATTCTTTGCTGGCAAGAAATGTTCGGCCGTCCTCAGCTGCCGTGGGATCTGGCAGTCCCCTCGTAGCGCCCGCTCTCTCATGTTCAAATAAGAACGGAACCATTCTCTGGCAAAAGCCCATAGGGGAGGAAAGGCGAACGAGGTTCGAACTACAACGGCGTACTTTGCCGAACCTGAGGCGTTTCGACAGTCAAAGCGGCAATCTCCAAGTACATCCTATCACGATTCCTCCTGTTGCCTCGGATGTGGGTTCGAGGTTGATGGAGGAATACAGATGTTGTATATCGCCACAGGCAAACTGAAGGAAGGAAAGGAGAAGCAGTACAAGGCGTGGTGTTTGAAGAACGCTGGAGAATACAAGAAAAGGGTTCCACAAGGTTGGAAGCTGGTAGGGGTCTACGGCTCCACCATGAACTTAGCCGATTTCGATGTGGAATGGATCTGGCAGTTCAAGAGATGGAGCGACTGGGACGCATTTTTCGCCCTCGATGACAAGGTCGTGGACAAGCTGCTGGAGGAGGAGAACAAGTTCTACTTGCCGGGAACCGTGAGAGCCGTCGTGATACGTGAGATGGAAGACTGGCTTATGCCAATCACGAAAGTGAAGAAGAAGTAGCCAGGACGCACACACAACTTCAGCGAGCAACGAAACCCCTTACGATCTTTCTCTTGAGTTGATCCGTCATACCCTAACATAGGAGCACGTCCTTGCCAAAAGACCATAGGGGAGGAGTGGCGACAAGGTGACTTGCGCCTGATGTCCAAATCTTTCTTTTGATGTTCCTCAAGCTGAACTTGTTCATCGCGCTCGCTAAATCGCGTTCCAGTCAACAAGCCTCCGCGTTAGGCAATCAGGTGCTTGCAGAGGAAGTTGCAGGTCGCATTCCTTTGCGAATTCAAATTCTTGGTCTTAGTGAAATCGTGCCCCTCGTCGGGATAGACGACGTACTCGACCTCGAGCCCCCGCGATTTCAACTTCTCAACAACATTGTCAGACTCCGACTTCGGCACAAACACGTCGTTCCCCCCTTGAGTGACCAGGAGCGGACAACGCACGTTGTCAAGATACGTTATCGGCGACCGCTCCATGAGGAAGTCCTTCTGGGTTTCGGGGTCTCCAATCCAGTCTCTCATGTACTCAGTGTATGCCTCGGGCATATTCTTTATCGCGGCAACCAGATTGCTCGGGCCACAGCCCTCTGCGGCTACCTTCCAATACTTCGGCAGCCGAGAGATCGCGGATAGGACATGGAACCCTCCGAGGCTAAGGCCTGAGATGGCGATTCTCTCAGGATCTATCCAATCAAGGCTAAGAAGATACTTCGCGGCGGACTCTATGTCCTTGAGGTCGGCTCCGCCCCAGTCACCGTGCATCAGCCTCCTGTATGTCTTCCCAAACCCGCCGCTTCCTCTGATGTTTGGCGCGAGGACGCAGATTCCTCTGTTCAAGAGATACTGGTATGGTCCATAGTAATCGGCCTGTTCCTGACTCAGCCCGCCGTGCATCCATATCACCACAGGCACCTTTGCCCCCTTCTTGATCCGGGGCGTGTAGATGAGAGCCGGGATGTCTCTGTCGAAGGACGGAAATGATATTGCCACGGGGTTCACCATGTCTTTCTCTAGCACATTCCCGACGAACCCATCAGTCCATCGGACAGAAACGCCTTGGCTGACTTCGATGCTATGAACCTCTCGCGGCCTGGTTGGAGTAGAAAGCACGTAGCAGAGCCTTCTCGAGTCAGGCGAGAACCTCATGAGCTCTGCGTACTCCCACGGGTCATACATGCCGGCGTAGAGCACTCCGCCCGTCCTCACCGGCCGTCGGAAGGAGGCTCCGCGGACCAGGTCTCTGAAGTAGATACTGAAGTAGCCATTCTCGTTCGCAACCCACACGAGAATCCTGCCGTCGGGGGAGAGTTCAACGCTCTCAATGTCCCATTCGGGGGTCTCAAGCAACTTAGTCTTTTTTGATTGAATATCTGTGTATCCTAAAGCCTTCAACTCCCGATTTGCGTTCGAGATAACATAGAATCCTTTGCCCGAGCCTACCCAAGGTCCTGGGATGAAGAACGACTTGTCATTGTGAGGCGACAGCAGCTCGCTCTTGCCATTCTTGATGTCTAGGAGCAGAAGGTTGTTGTCATCCCCTCCCATGCCGTCGATGACAAGTAGCCTGCGTCCGTCGGGAGCCCACGACCCGACCATGAAATCTCCCCCCGTCAGAAGCACCTTGGCCTTCTTCCTTGCCCGATTGAACAGCATAACGTCCATCTCGCCGGAATCTCTAGCGTTTGACGAGTACGCAAAGTACTTGCCGTCTGGAGAGTAGCTCTCCCTCCCGTACCTGTGCTTCACATCGGGCTCGAATACGACGGGTGTGTGCCATCCGCCCTTCGGATCGACTGAGAATATCTGCCAATTCTCGTCCCCGTCTTTGTCTGCGAATAGAAGTATCTCAGTCCCTGCAGGGTCGGGGTAGAGCATCCTAGCGGACCAATCCTCAAGGCTAGTGAGCTGGACCTCGTGACCGAGTCTGCCTGCAGCCGGCATGCTCTGCCTCCACACGTTGAACTGGCCACTTGTGTTCGCTAGGTAGACGATGTCCTTGGTACCCGGTAGGAACGCGGGCTGAACGTAAGACCGATGCGCAAGGTATCTGTCGAGAGGGTACGACGTCACTTCCTCTTCTCTAGAAATGTTGACCACCAGCTTCGAATGAGGAGCCGCTTTGACGCAAGTTTCCACCAGGTCTCTGTCTGCACGATTCGTTTTCCATCTTGTTGACCTAGCCCAATTCCTTGAACGTGTCAGTCAGCAGTCTCTTGCCTTTCGCATCTTTGGAGCCTAGCAGGGCAGCCTCCTGAAAGAAATCCAATGGATCAAAACACGCTTCTGGCGCAAGAACCCCGCGCTCCTTGATGTCCCCGCGCAGCATCCTCAGGGCGGCGACGCTCAGAGCTGAGGAAGCACTTATCCAACCCGACGCTAGTTGGCAGGAGTATTGCACTCGCTTGCCATGCTTCCTCCCTGTGGCAACAGCGATGATGTTGGTCTTTGGCTCCGTCCAGGACGAAGGGGCAGTCTCCTCATTCTGCTTGGCTGCGACGCCTTCGTGAAAGAGGATTGCGGCCTCTCCGGTGCTGATCTCCTTTCGTCTGATTCGGTCGGCGAGGCTGAGATAGAGGTCGCTGATCTGTGGCGGCGAGACTCTCATCATATAAGACGCAGAATCGATGTTCTTCAGGAAGTGAGGGATTGTGATTGCCTCAGGACTGCCTATGGGGAAGAAGACTGCGCTTCCTTCGCCCGGCAGCTCGATTCTCTCAAGGCGCTTCAAAGGATCGACGTCTACTACCTTCCCCTTCTCGTAGACCAGTACTCTCCCTCCTCCCCAATTCATCACCGTCTCCCACGAAGCATTGACCTTCCCCGTTCGCCTCATCTCAGAGGCAGCCTCGGCAGGGCCCTCCGCACTGAGGTGAGATATCATCCCGACGAGGTTGTAGGTTAGCAGTAGCCGGACGTCCTCAACATTATCCAGCTGAGAAGAGGCATGCTTCATCATTAGATTCGTCTGCCCCGGCGCTGCGCCCATTCCCAGCAGTATGGTCACGTCTTGTGCTTTGGCATCGTGGTCCAGTTTCAGGAGTCGTTCTGTCGCATTCACATCTGCACAGAGATCACAGTAGTCAGATCCAACCTGTATCGCGGCCCTGGCTGCCGGATAGGAGACAAGGTAGTCAGGACCTGCCGTATTCACAAGCAGATCCGAACTCTGTGCGGCTTCCCTGATTTCTGCCTCACTCAGTGCATCGACTTTGACTGCCCTGGCCTTGCTGCCCAGTTCGTTCGCGAACTTCTTTGCGGCGTCCAGGTTGCGTCCTGCGATGACTATCTCGGTTACCAAGTCGCTGGCGCACAAACTCTTGGCCGCGAATCTACCAAAAGTGCCATAGCCTCCGAGAGCTAAAACTCGCATCGAACCACCGTGCTCAGCATCGCGCATGGAGTGTAAGGGTCTTTCGGTGAGGGGCAAAGCCCTAATCGCAAGATGACGATTCGGGGTCGGGTGGTCGAATGAGAGTGTTCCTTCTAGGAGGAGCTGGGCTCGTCGGTCAGTACGCTGCAAAGTATTTGGCGGCAAACGCCGGCGTCTCCGAGATTGCGGTTGCGGGCAGGAATCTGGACAAAGCGAAGAATGCAGCATCAGCGTTAGGCGAGAAGGGCGTGAGCATCAAGGCTGATGCAACCGATGAGAAAGGACTTGCAGAACTGGTGGCCGACTACGATGTTCTCATGAACACTTCCGGCCCCGACTATATGGTACAGCTTCCGGCTGTGAGGGCTGCTGTACGAGCCGGTATTCACTACTGCGATGTATCTTGTGATGGCCCTTCGACCGAAAAGGTCCTGGAACTTGACGCCGAAGCGAAAGATGCGGGGACTACGGCTATCATCGGCATTGGGTGGGGACCAGGACTGGACAACCTGATGATGCTTCATGCGACTCGCCAGCTGGACAGAGCAGATTCGGTACATACCTGTATGGCAATCACATTCACTGATCTAGTCAGCGGTGATGTCAAGAAGGTGGCAAAAGAGATGCGCGACTCAGGCCCATTCAGTGCTTCTTGGGAGACATTCATGAGGCTGTTCAGTGGTCAGTGCAAGATCTTCCACGACAATAGATGGGTCTCTGTCGATCCGTTCGAAAGCGAGGTTGTCACCCCAAATCCAAAGGGAGGAACCGTCAAGCTGTATCCAGTCTGTGGTCCGCAACCTATCACGGTGCCGCGTTTCGTGCCTGGCCTGAGAGATGCATCGGTACTGATCAGCTTCGTCCCGTTCCCGTTGAATGAGCTGGTCCGCAAGTTGGCCTCTCGCATCCGAGCCGGGGAGATAGGCACGAGGCAGGCCGCCGTAGAGTTCATTGAGACAGCTGGATCCGAACGTGACCATTGGGCTCCAACCCATCAAGAGTTCCCTGAGGATCTCTGGGTGACAGCTTCGGGTCTAAAGGATGGGGCTAGCGTGAGATACACTCTCGTTCCCACTTCAGGCTGGATGGGGACGGCTGGTCCCCTTTGCACGGCAGCGACGATGATGATGAGTGGCAAGATCAAGGAGAATGGCATCTTTCCTCCCGAAGCCTGTCTAGATCCCATTCCGTTCATGAAGGAGGTTGCGACGATCACAACAGGTAGACCTACTGATGCCAAGCTCTTTGAGGAATCGTTCGAAAGGTTGGATTGAACCAGGTGCAGGTGTGAGAATGAGCGAAGTCAAGACAGGAAAGGATAGGTTGGACCCAGTTGAGGAATCTCTGGAGACGAAAGCGCTCAGAAGGTTCTT
>Ga0315277_10005473_pt1 | contig 16719 bp, 23 predicted proteins | sample YL17G05_15_MG_FD_203695 | JGI IMG/M metagenome (GOLD analysis project Ga0315277, IMG submission 203695) | Sediment microbial communities from Yellowstone Lake, YNP, Wyoming, USA - YL17G05_15 | ecosystem: Environmental > Aquatic > Freshwater > Lake > Sediment | place: USA: Wyoming | collected... | reverse complement strand
CGCCGCCGACGGGGGCCAGCGCAGGAACCTGAGCCAGCGCAAGCGAGTACACCGGCAGGCCTCCCATGTTGCCCATGGGCTGCGCAGCACCGTGCGCCTGCACGGCGACAGGCGCCCGCTGAGGCGACTGCTGCTGAGGCGCGGTCTGCCCGTCGCCAAACATCTCGTCGGTCTCGTCGTCGGTCACGAAGTCCTGTTCATCCATCATTTTGCCCAGCCCTCTCGATTGTTCAGAAACGTCGGGGTCCACCCACGGCCCCGAAAGAACTCAACGGCGCGATGTGCGCCGACGCCGGTTGCGCCTCACGTGCCTGCGCCTGTTCGGCGTGCTCTTCTTCGCCGGCCACAGCGCGTACGTCGCGACTCCGCCGAGGACGACCACCGCGCCTCCGATCATCAGGTACAAGCGGGTGCGCGACGGCGGCTCTACCACAGGAGGTAGCGGCGTAGCCTCCGTCGTCGCGGGCAGTCCAGACGGTAGCGCGGGCAGCGGAGGAGTAGTCGACGGGTCGGGACCAGCCGGATGCGCCGGGTCTGGCGCAGTCGCGGCAGCTTGGATGGCCGCGATGAAGTCGTCCGGGATGTCGACGCTGCGTCCACCGCGAGCGAGCGTGAATCGCGAGGCCGGGGTCGTCCGCCCGAGCCGCGTACCAGCCTGCGTCAGCGCGTGAGCGGTGTGAAAGCCGAAGCGCCCGTCCGCGCCTGTCGGACCAGTTCCCGCGGGCATGACGCCCATCCGCTGAAGGTTCTGCTGGATGACCCGCAGGCCTTCATTCGCCGGCACCACGCTGGGACTGCCGATGGGAAACGACGCGCCCATGCCTTCGGTGAAACCGGGCAGGCCCCGTCCGACTGTTCCGTAGTAGCTCATCGCGATCTCCTGTGACTGCGCCTGCGGCGGCGGTTCGGTGTTGGACGTCTCGTTGCTGACCAGATCAGAAGGCCAGCGAAGAGTACGCCTCCGCCGATCATCGCGGCCGGCGCCCAGGTCGGCATCCCGCCGCTTGCCGGGAGCATCCTGCTGCCCGCGGTCTTGGTAGCAGGCTCTCTCGACGGCGCGGGCTCGACCGTGCGCGATGGCGCTGTGCGCCCGCCGGTGACTGCCAGCTCGGAGATGAGCGCATCGCTCGCCGGCTCGGGCAGCGTGACCTGCCCCAGCGTGTTGCCATCGAAGAGGTTGGCGCCGAAGAGACTCACCGGCGCCTCCGGTTCCGGCGAACGCGCCTGTTCGGAGTCGGCTTGTTGCTGCCGAAGACAGCGGCCGTCGCCAAGCCGCCGAGGAAGCCGCCGACGATCCACATCCACGGGACGTCGGACGAGCAGGCGGTGCTGACGTTCTGGTTGCCGGCGGAGCGCAGCTCCGGCGGCACGAGGTTCCACGCGTTGTCCACGACCGGATCGAAGATCCTGACGGCGGGCGCGGGCAGGTTCGGGCGCAGCGAGCGATACCGGTCGCTCACCGCCTTCAGCTTGGCGGCCACGTCGGCGTCGGACTGACTCGGATCGCGAAGGGCGCGATCGAACGCCTCGCCCTCCTGCCGAGCCGCCGGGCCGAGTCCTGCGAAGAGCGCCACGAGCTGAGCCATGACCTCCCCGGGGAGGCTCAGGATCAGAACGGAAGCTCCTTCGAGCATGCGCTGAAGCTGCGAGCGCCAGCCCGAGACCGGCGCCGACGGCGCGATCGACGGCGGCGGCGCGTACGCCTGCACGCAGCGGCTCGGAAAGCCGGGAGCGCTGGGCGTAAGGTTGAACCCCGGAGGACACGGCTGTGCGCTCGGCGGGGACATGTTCGGCAAGGTCCGCGGCGCCACCGGAGTGGCCGGGACGGTGCCCATTCCTGAGTAGCTCATCGGCGGCGCCTGTTCCGGCGCACGCGGCGCCTGTTCTTCGACACGGCCCGGCTGTTCATGAAGAGGTAGCCGCCCACGAGGACAGCCGCGCCGAGACCCCAGACCTTCCACGACACGCCGAGCGGCCCGAGTCCGGTCGTCTCCACCGCGACCGTCATCGTTGCCGCGGTACTCGCTTCCTGGGCAGGCGCGTCGTTGGTCACCGTAGCCGCGACTTCCAGCTCGCTCCGGGCCACGTCTGCCACGGTCGCCACCTCGGTCGCCGCGACCGAGGCCTGCTCTGCTGCAACGTGAGCGACCTCGGCCGTCTGCGCGGCGACCTGAGCGGTCTGAACGGCCGCTGTCGTTCCGGTGGTCTGAGCCGTCACGGTGGCCTGGGCTGCCGCCTCGGCCGCCGCCTTGGCCTTTGCAGCCTGCTCTTCCGCTGCCTTCGCAGCAGCATCCGCGGCCGCCTGAGCAGCCACGACCTTGTCGGCCGCCGCCCTTGTCGCAGCGTTGGTGACTGCTTGCGCGACCTTCACGTCGGCGGCGAGCTTGGCCGCGGCCACGGCGGCCGCCTCTGCGGCGGCGGCCACGATGACCTGCGCGTTGGCGGGAACGGTCGTCGGGATCGCCAGGCGCACGCCCTGGACGATCACGACGGTCGGCAGCGCAACCACGCGCGGAGTGGCGATGGGCCTCACGTTGGAGAGTCGGAGGAGGGCGTCCAGCGGGCGAGTGATGGCCACGAACTCAGCGTTCGTCTTGGCCGGACCCTGGTCCTCGTTCATCAAGAACGTCCTGCATCCGTTGGCGCCGCTGCTGAAGCACTGCTGCCGCATCTGCGAACTCGCGAGCGCGCCGGCCATGATGGCGCGCAGCCGAAGGCGCTCCGATTCCGTCACGGGCCTCACGCGCTGAAGCAACTGCACCATGCTGCGGCCAGCCGCGAGCTGGCTCTGTCGCACGCTGTTGCGCTTCAGAGCGTCCATGGGACTGGTCGTCTGGTAGGTCCTGAACAAGCGGTCGACGTTGGCCTTCGCCATCATCGCGTTCGCGATCGGGATGGACGAAGAAGGTGTCGCGGCGACGGTTCTAGCGATGATTCCTCCGATGGGTCGCGTCGGCGCGGTCAGCGTCGGCACGGTCACGCCGAATCGCGCTCGGATCTGGTCCATGGGCGTGCCCGAGCTGAACATGGCTCTGGCCTGTCCGATGCGCGCCAGGGCCGCCATCACTGCCGGATCGTTGCCATGCGCCCGACGCGTCAGCTCCGCGAACGCGCTCGAACTGTCGAGCATCGCCGCGTTGAAGAGCTGATCGGGGCTCATCGTTGCGAACTGGTTCGGCATCGCGACCGGAGACGCGGCGACCACGTCCATGATGGTCTGACCCATTCCTGCGTAGCTCATCGCGACCTCGGATCGGTGTCCATGTTCGCCCAGTTGGTGAAGGCGAAGTACGCGTTGGCCTTGCGCCTCTTGCTCGCCCGCCTGCTCGCCAGCGCCGCCTTGCTGAGACGCTTGCGCTTCCTGTTCATCTCCAGCCACTTCTTCGAGCGCTTCGACGGCAACGACTTGTGCCCGCTGCTGCTCGTGTAGGGAGAGCCGAGGAACTTCCCGTGATACATCGCCGAACGGATCAGATGCCCGAGCTGCACGCGCTGATGCTCCAGCGCCGACGGCGCGATCCTCTTCAGCTCTGCGATCTCGCGCTTCACGCCTGCGATGTCGCGAGCGTTGAGAAGGTCCCATGCGTGCTTCAGCTTCGTGTCGAAGGTGTCTCCGGTGTTCCGGCGCACGCGACGGTTCGCCGCCATCCACTGCCTCGATCGCTTGGAGGCACGGCGCGAATGAGTTCGCGACTTCATGTAGGAAGGCGCGGTCGCCATCAGGACTCTCAGTTGCCCGTCGAAGGCCTCTTCCTGTTCCTCATTCCTGATGGAGTTCTTCAGCGCGTCCATCTGCTTCAGGGCCCTGGCTAGGCCGCCCGGATTCTCCTCATCGATGTCGCCGAGGCGCTGCCAAAAGGTCTTCTTCTTCTTCGCGTTCCGCGACACGCGACGGCGCCGACGATTCGCCTTCACCGCGGCCGACGCGGCCGCCTTCGGCTTGCTGCCCATCATCACGTACGCGATGCCGCCGAGCGCCACCACGCCGCCCGCAAGCAGGCCCCACACAGGGATGCCGCCCACGCTCTGCGTGAAGAAGCTCTCGGCAGGCGGCAGCATGGTGTAGGGGAGGCCGGTGGCCGGATCGATGGTACCGGGCGTGGGCGTGCTGAGGGCAGAGATCAGCCCCGTCACCGGGTCCACCGTCGCGGCCACGTCAGGCGTGGTGATCCCGCCGCCTCCACCCGAGCCGCCGCCCACCTGATGGAAGTTGGTGTTCGTGACGGTCGTCCCGGGAAGCTGCGACGGCAGCGCGCCGGTGATCATGTGCGCGACCGTGTTCATGTCGGTGCCGGTCAGCGCGCGGCCCGTCTGGAGCAGAGCGTAGAGACGGCCGGCGGGGACGCCGTAGGCCGGACCCCAGCCAGCCGCGACGAGCGTGCCGCGGAAGGCCGTGCCGACCACCGTGCGCAGCGCCGCCACCGCTCGCGGCGTCGTCGTGGGCGTCAGGCCGTTGACCTGGAAACCGAGCGCGAACTGCGCCCCGGCTGGGATCGCGGCGCCGGGAGACAGATCGCCCAGCCCGTCCATACCATCTTCGTAGTAGCTCATCGTCCTGCTCCTTCTTCCTCTTCAGCGACTGCGGCGCGAGCGCGACCGGCGCTTGCGGTTCGGGCTCATGCGACCGCGCCTGTACGCTGCCTGCCAGGTGATCACGAGCGAGACGGCGCCGAAGAGCACGCCGGCCAGTGCGTACCGCTCCATCCGGGCGCCGCGCGCTTCGGCGGAGTCGGGCGCAGGCGTCTGCCCGAGGTGCGACGACGGGAAGTAGGGGTTCCTCGGGTTGAGGTGCGCCGAACGCAGGTAGGGCGGCTGCGTCGTGTACACGAGCGGCGACACGAAGCCGCGCGCCCGCTGAGGCTGGCCGTAGTTGGCGAAGACCCAGGGGTTCGTGACGCCCCAAGGCTGAAAGCCGATCGCCCTGTTGACCCTGTAGCTCACCGCGGCCTCCGACTCGTGCGACGACCGGCGGCCGTGTTCTTGGAGAACGCGTAGATCTCCTCCTCGGCGGCGAGGACATGCTTCTGCGCCTTCGCGAGGTTCCTCGTGCCGACTCCGGCACTGGCCAACGCTTCTCGCAGAAGGCCCCACGCTCCATGCAGGTGCATCAGAGCCTTCATCGCGCTCTTGGTGCGCTTCGACGTGTCATATCGACGAGCCATCTCAGTCTTCCTGTCCGCGCTGGATGTTCTTGCGGACGCTCTTCCTCATGCGGGGCATGAACCAGCCCCAGATGCCCCAGCCGATGCCGATGCCGAGGACGATGCCGACGGGCAGCACGACCATCGGCCGGCGGTACCAGACGTTCGGGTCCACCGGAGCCGTCTGCCCGAGCCCGTAGAGCGGGTACATCGCCACCGGGCCACCCGCGCCGCCGGCCACGCCGGACATGTCGCGGGCGTGCTCGGCGTACCGGGCCTCGGGGGTGACGAAGTCCTGTGCGTTCCTGCTCATCGAAGACCGGCCTTCCTCGCGAGGCGCTTGGCGTTGCGCGTGATCGTCTTGCGGTTCTGCCACGCGTAGTAGCCGCCGATGCCGACCGCCGCTCCGATGAGAAGGTTCATCGGCGTCAGCAGCGTCGTCGCGGGCGGCGGCGTGATGGCGGAGCCCGTCGTGACCTGGCCCATGCCGAGGGCGGCGGGCGATCCGTAGAGCGCGCCGAGGTCACTCTTCAGCTTCGCAGTGTCCCGCGCGAGCGGACCGATGTGCTTGGCCGCTGCTGCCTGCATCTGCGGCCTCGTGCGGTTCACGCACGTCGCGAGCCGATCGAGGTTCGCCAGCTTGCCGTTCGCACGGTTCCCGCTCTTCAGGTCGTTGACGGTCGCGGCCATCACCGCGTGGGCGACCGAGTCCTCGATGGCCGTCGCAGGCGACGCGCCCGACTCCACGAGCTTCTTCGCCGTGGCGCTCGCGCGTTCTGCGGTGCCGGGCCCGAGCGCTTCGATCGCCTTCGCGAGGAACGGCGCGCGAGCAGCCGGCGGCTGGGCCTTCGCTTCCGCGATGACGAGCGCTGCGGTCTTGCGGCCAAACGCTTCGATGTGACTGCGCGGGCCGGTCACCTCCGGACGCATCTCGGGCATCGGGCGGCTCACGAACGGTGAGTAGCCGGGCTTGAACCGATCGACGCGCGTTGCGAGCGTCACGCCGCTCGCCGACGGCTGCACGACACGCCACTCGTTCGCGGTCGTGTCCCACATCTCGCTCTGCTGGACGCCCAGCTCGTCTTCGTCGCCGATGTACGCGGGGAGCGCGTACTGGTTGGCGAACACGCCGTCGCGGGGGCGCCAGGTGACACCCTCTTCCATGCCGAAGATGCCGGTGCCGATCACGTTCTGCGACGAGTCGTTGAACTCGAAGCTCTCGCGGTCGTAGATCGTGTCCTCGGGGATGCCGGCGTTCGACGGACGCTGGTTCCGGTTGCCGGTCCAGCGAGCCGGGGGCACCGCGATGTTGTCGTCGACTTCCAGAACCTCGGGCTCGTCGTGCATGTTGTCTCGATTCATCGGCTTCGGGGTTCGACCTGTCTCCACGTCGCCCATACCGTCGCGGAGCTGTGAATCGCGAAGGGCCATGTCGGTGCGCTGCATGGACTGCGGTCGGTAGCCGACGGCGCTGCCGGGCCCCCACGGGTGGTTCCCGTAGGTCGTGGCTTGCATCCCGGGGCCGTCCTCAGCCTCTTGGATCGCCCAGTCGTCCACTCCGTCGATGTCCGTCGCCGACGCGGCGCCAGGATTGCGACCGGGGGTGGACGGCGTGTCCTCCTGGAGATCGTCGTCGAGGAAGGACGAGCCCCGACCGCTCGGGCCACGGGAGTAGTCCTGCGGATTGAGGTTGGCGTTGCCGCGCATCGTCGGGATGGACATGTCCCCATCGTCGTCGTCGAATCCGTAGTCGTCGTCGCTCATCCTCTACTCCGTGTGGCGCCCAGCCAAGTTGGTGTCTTTTTGATCATCAGCCCAGCAGAAGGTACCCGATGCCGAGAGCAACGACGAGGGCTCCGCCGCCGATCAGATACACGCGTCTCCGCGATCCGCTCGCCGCCGCCTGCGCCGCCGCCGCCTGCGCCGCCAGCGCCTGCTGAGTCGCAGCGAGATTCGCCTGCGCTGCCGCCGCTGCCGCCGCTGCTTCGCGCTGCTCGCGCGTGCAGTCGAGAGCCCCTCCGGCGATCGAAGAGCCGATGCTCACGAGACCGCCGATGATCGTCCCGTAGACGGGAACGACGCTCGCGATTCCGCCGACTACCTGAGCCCCCGCCGTGACGGTGCATGCCGTCGCGCGATCGTTCGGAGAGAGCTGGCCGAGGCCGCTGAAGGCTTCGGCTCCGTGCTCCCCGACCGCCGCCGTGCGCAAGGCTTCGATCCCCGAGGACAGACTCACGTTCGCGATCGCCATACGCATCGCGTCGAAGGTCGCTTGATTGGGGCTCTTGCCCTGCGCAACGAAACGACCGCGCGAGGCCGCGGCCATGCGGGCAAGGCCTGGCTGCATCGCGTTGAGCTTGTTCGCAACGAACTCCGCGCGAATCCCAGGCGGCTTCTTGACGGCCTGGAGCAAGATCTTCGACGCGACGAGCGACGCGTTCGCGAGCACAAGATCGCCACGCGCGGCTGCGCCAACGCGCAGTGCGGGTGTCTGACCGAGGCCTGCGGTTGCGTAGCTCATCCGATCACATCTTCTTCACGACGACGTACCCGATGCCCAGCACGCCCAGCACGGCTCCGCCGATGATCGCATACCGCATGAAGGCCGCTTCACGCGCGGCCGAAGCTGCCATCACCGCTGCTGCTCCACCCTGGGCGAGCCTGGCCTGCGCCAGGGCGTTCTCTCCCTGGATGACCATCTGGCCAGCGCCACACCCGCCGGTGGTCGCAGCCGCTCCCGAGGCACGGGTGATGGCCCCGGTGTTCTGCGTACCGCCGCTCGCGAGCTGATCGACGTAGCCGCCGACCATCGCCGATGTTCCCGCGATGTACGTGCAGAAGATCGCCTGGGCGTCGTTGACGCCGCGGCTGGTTTGGCCGCGAGCTTCAGCGAGCGTCTGGCCGAGGCCGCTGACGCCGGAGGACTTCAGTGTCCGGCGAACCAGTTCGTCCGCGATCGTCGCGCGAATCGCGTCGAACATCGCCTGGTCCTTCTTGTCGGGAGCAACGGCAGCGCGGCGCAGGTAGTCGGAGCGAGCTGCGTTTCCAGAGCCGGCACGTCCTGCGTTCAGGATGAGGACCATCTCGGCGAGACGCCTGCTCTTGGGCACGCCGGCCATGCGGACCATGATCGACGACGCGAGAAGCGACGCGGTCGACAAGATCGGGTCTTCCTTGGCGCGCGAGCCGAGCTGGACGGGAGCCTGATCGTTCGTGACGGCGCCGAGACCCATGAGCCCCGCCGCTGCTTGCTTGGTCGCGTAGCTCATCGATGTCCGTTCCTTCGGCGGCGGCCGTTCCTCGTGGTCTCGGGCTTCGCGTAGCCCTGGGTGAAGGCGATCACCGGCACGACGATCGGCAGCGCGCTTCCCATCAGGAACCAGGCGAGCGCCCAGCCGATGTTCCCGTTGTTCCGCTTGAACCCGTGGTAGGCGCTGAGCAGGCCGCTCACGGTCGAAAGGCTCCACCACGCGCCGATCAGAGCGCCCGTCGGACGCACCGAGATCGTCAACGGCGACGAGTCGATCGCCTGCCCCAGCGCAGACATTCCCAGGCCGGGACCGTCGTAGTACCTATTCATCGTCAGTCCTCCACGTTGAAGATCGTGTGCTGCTTCACACGTCGGAGCATGTCGCCCGTCTTGCGACCGGCAACCGGATCGAGCACCCACCAGATCTTGCTCTTCGGGTCCTGCGCTCGCGTGAAGACGTGCGTGTGAATCTTGGGCTGGCCCGGACGCTGCGGCTGGAAGCCCACGGTCACGAACTGAGCGCGGGCGCCGATGGCCATGCAGGACGTGGCGATGGCGACGGCAATGTCGTCACAATCCGCGAGAAGACGACCTGCGAGTGCGTCGGTGAGAAGGCGGTCCGGGCCGCGAATCAGCTCGATGTGAAGAGGGTCTCGCGTGTAACGAGCGGCGTTGCCCCACCACCGAGAGATCGCGATGATCTCCGAGGTGTAGTCCTTGGGCCGCAGGTTGTTGACGATCTGCTCGGTGTGCCGGCGGAACTTGACGCTCCGCTCACCCTGGAGTGCGCCAGCGACCATCAGGCGCGGGTCCACCAGCCCCTTGGCGAGCTGGATCATCGTCGCGACCGTGTGGTCGGTCCCTCGGTACGGGCTTACGGCGCCGACCGCTGCGTTGAAGGTGGGGGCGTATGAGTTCGCTCTGAGCATGCGGAATGACCGTGCCCAGGCGCCCGCACGGAGTCTCGCACGCTGCCCGCTTGTGGCGCAAGGTCAGCGGGGCGTCGTGTTCGGCGGCTTCTGGCTCGGTTGCCCCGGTTGCCTGGTGATCATCTTGCGCCCATCCCGGACGATGATCTTCGGCGTTCCGCGCCGACCGAGGGCTGGACGCGCGTCATGCGGACGTTCGACGTGACTTGATACGGGCGTCTTGCCGACCCATTTCGTCACGAGCGTGAACATGCTGCCCTCTGGAATCCCGACTTGCAGCAGCGGCGCAGACGGCATTCCGTAGGTTGTGCCGTCATGGAATCGAACGTGTGCTCGCTGGCCTTGGTACCTGACGACCATGGCCGGGCGCCTCTCGATCCGAGGAGCCGGCTGCACCGTGGTGTAGCTGCCAAGGCCGCGTAGCGGGCCTTTGGGCGACGAGATCGACATCGGCCCGGAGCCTACTCCGAAGCCGATTTCTGCGCTTGCCTGTACTGAAGCAGCTCCCAGATCCGCATGAGCTTGCCCGTATCGCCGAGCGCGCCAAAGACGTCGCTCTCGAAGAGGCCGCTGCCGGACAGCGTGTCGATCTCCTCTGCGATCTTCTCCAGCTCATCCAGTTGCCGCGCCAGCACCGGCGTCGGGGCGTCTACCGCGAGCATGCTGCTGAAGTCAGAGAACGCACGCAGGAGGTCCCGCGTGCGCGCTCCGATCTTCGCGTCGTCACTCGTGTCGTCGCTCACGCCAGCGCTTTCTCGATCTGCGCGAACGCTGCGCGAACGAACGCCTGTCCGGCAGGCGTCGCGCCAGCGCTGTTGGGCTGCGTCTCGGCGATGCCGCGCGCGATGTCGTCGGGGCTATACCCGGCGATCACTCGCTTGAGCATCTCCGGCGCCCATTCCTTGAGAACCTTTTCGGCGAACTCTTCCGGCTCGTCTGCGTTCATCACGGACTCGTGAACGAGCTTCGCGATCACCGAGAGTCCCTGCCGCTCCTGCGGGTTCATCTGCCTGGTGATGCGCTGCTGTTGCGGCTGCGGCTGCGACTCTTTCGACGTCCGACGCGGCTGCGGCTGCGGCTGCTGACGCTGCGGCTGCGGCTGACGCTGCGGCTGATCGTCCTCGTCGGAGCCTCCGCCCTCCCACGGTGGACGGCGACCGCGAACCGGCAGCGGGCCCTCCCCGTACATGCCTGCGTCGGCGAAGTTCGGCGTGGCTGCGATCGGACCGCGTCGCTTTCGACGCCCGCCGCCGCCGCCGTTCGCGACCTCCTCCACGTCCGGCATCACGCGACGTCGCTGTCCTTGCTGCTGCCCTTGCGGAGGCAGCATTCGGCCCTGCTGCTGCGCCTGTGCCTGATCGAGCGCTGCCTTCGGGGTCAGGGCAAGGCCCTGCGGCGTCTGGATGACGACCATCTCGCCCTGCGGCGTCTGGACGACCTGGCCGACCTGATACTGCTGCTGCGGCTGCTGTGGCTGACCCGAGAGAAGGCCGCCCAGTACCTGGAGAAGCTGCGGGGCACGCTCGGTGAGTCCTTCGACCGCGAGGTTCTTCCAGTCCTCGACGCCGCCCATGCCGATGCCGCCGCTGGAGCCACTAGAGCCACTGGAGTGCTCGGGGCCGCCGATGGCTTCGCGGATCTCCTTGGCCTTGTGGACGATGGCGATCGGATCGGAGTTGTCGCTCATCCGAGCCTTCGTGTCGGTGAGATCGGCCTTCAGCCGGTCGATCTCCTGCTGAAGCCAGAGTCCTCGCGTCTCGTGGGTGCCGAGGACCGATTGGTGTCGGCTCTCCCAGCTCGCGTTCACCGAGGCGAGCTGCATCTCGATGCGCTCCTTCCATGTCCGCTCGTTCGCGTCGAGAACCTCCCGATGACGCTCCTGATCACGACGGCGCTCCTCACGCTCCATCTTGAGCTGGTCGTCGGCCCGTTCCTGGCGACGGATGCCCGCCTCGCGCTCCGACTGGAGTTCACGCAGCGAAGCCTCACGCATCGTGGCCACCTCGTGCTGATGCGAGCCGCGCATCGATGTGACCATCGACTCCTGCTGCTTGTTCAGGTTGTCGATCATCTGCTGCTGCTGCGATCGCATCGACTCCATCTCGACGCGATGCTTGTCCAGCACGCTCTCCATCATGCGCTCGGCGACCTTGTTGCCCTCGCCGCCGTCCCCCTTCGGGCCCTGGGTGAACGGCAGGATCCGCTCCAGCTCCGCGGCCACGCTCGGTCGGTTCGTTTCCATCGATTCGATCCTTTCGACGAGTTTCTGTGTCTCCCTGCGCGACTCGTCGTAGCGCTCCTGCAAGAAGCGGCGCTCCATGTCCGACCGCTCGCGTTCAGCCTTGATCAGGTCGTCTGCGCGACGGTTCGCGGCATCGACCGCCGGCTGCGTCGCCGCGAGAGCGGTAACGGCCTTCGCGTCTGCACGCTCTTCGACCCTGATGCGCTCCAGGCGCTCGTGCCCAGCCATGTCGACGGCGAGCTTCATGGCCGTCTCGGAGAGCTTCGCGTTCTCCTGCCCCACCATCAGCATGGGCGAGGGCATCTCGGCCGACGCGCTCGCGCTCTGGCTCTGCTGGACTGCCTTCGGCTGCCGATCGAACTTCGGAGTGCCAGCGAGGTTCAGGGAGACGGAGTCGTAGTGCTTCAGCGTGTTCGGCTTGGTGGGATGCGGCCCCATGACGACGATGCGGAAGTTGCCGCCGCCGTACTCCGACTGGATCAGCTCCTCGGTGAGCGGCTGATCCCAGGTGTCGTAGAAGCCGTCGGCCTTCCCGCCTCCCGGGAAGATCTTCGGGTATGTGCGCCAGACCTGGAGCTTGAACTCCGTGCTGTTGCCGATGTTGTACTTCGCGATGACGTCGCCGAGAGACTTCACGTTCTCGGCAGGCTTGATCGTCTGCTGCGGAAGCATGTCGCGGAGGTCGAGGTCCTCCATCGTCCTCTGCTTGCCGACGGGCTCTGGCTCTTCGTCGCTACCGTCGGCGGTGTCGGCGCTGTCGTCGTCCGCTGAAGCGTCCGGCTCGGGCTCGGAGCGCTTGGTCACGACGCGGCGCTTCCTCTTCGGAGGTTCCGCGCGATCGATGATGTCCGGGATCTCGTCCAGATCCTCAGACATCGCCGTCCGACGGGTCCGAGTTGGGCTTCGACGATCCCTCGGCCTCAGCGGCCTCGGGCTTCGGCGTCTTCGGCTTGCGTGGCTTCCGCTCCACGCCGTCCTCGGCCTCTTCCTCGTCGTCGTCTTCTTCGTCTTCGTCTTCGTCTTCGTCTTCGCCCATCAGCTCCGCGACCATGTCGCCGAGCGACTCGGCGCACTTGTTGAAGGCGGTCTGGACTTCCTTGTCCTCGGGCAGCTTCTTGGAAAGCAGCGTGCCGAGAGCGTAGAAATACTGCTGGAACTCGTCGAGGACCTCGGGGCTCACGCCGGGCAGGTCGCCGCTCTCGTCTCCGACGTCGGCGCCGAGCTTCTCCAGCGCCTTGCCGTAGACCGCGCGCATGCGCTGAATCTGATTCTCGCTCGACACCGCGAGGCCGTACGTGTCGTAGAGCGCGAGGCCCATCAACTGCACGAACTCGTCGAGGCGCGGGAAGAGGAACTGGGCGATGAACGCCCGAAGCTGTTCGGGGCTCTGAGCGTACGCCTTGTCGCGCAGAAGGGCCTTCCTGTCGGCCTTGAGCTGCCCCTGAAACTTCAGGAACGCGGGCGGAAGCTGAACCTCTTCTTCACGGTCGCTACGATCGTCATCGGCCATATCTGATCTCCTCGTTGTGCTGTCCCAGGCGCCCAGCCCCATGACCATCAGAAGTCGAGCGTTCCGCTCTTCTCTGCTGTCTCGGTGGCCAACTGCTTCTGCTTGGTTCGGAAGTCGCGGATGATCCGCAGCGAGACCAAGTCCTGCGGGCTGCGTGCGTTGCAGCCGTACACGTTGCCGCGGTGCTCCCACTGCTCGGAGCCCGTCGCGAGCCAGCGGCAGAACTGGCGGATCTGCCGAAGCTCTCCGAAGCCCTTCGCCACGCCGTCGGCGGGGAGCACGAGGGTCACGAGGTGGACGCACTCGGGGCGCCTCCCGTCCTCGGACTCCGTGCAGATGAAGTTGTCGTCGGTCAGGCCGGGCTCCGGCTGCGGCGGGCCATCCCCGCCGACCATCGGCATCCCGTCGCTGCCGATCCCGACCCCCACGTAGCCGGTCTTGTAGTAGCGCGAGGAGTCGATCTCCATCGGCGCCTGGCCTCGCTGGCCAGCATCGCTCTCGCTGAGATCGCCCGGCTGCTCGCCGTTAGCAGGATCGTTGGGATCGAAAATCCCACGTGCATCGTCTCCACCCATGCGCGGCACCCTATGTACTCCCGACGGAACTAGCAACCGTGAAGTTTTTATCGGAAACGATTTCGTCTCTAAGACCGTTCGCAGAGGGTACCTGGAGCCCAGCTAGCTCGCTGCCGAAAACGCGCCTGGACCTGGGCCGCCAGCTCAACGTCCCCCCGCGCGCCCGCCGCGACCTGGGCCGCCAGGGCGGCGCCCCCGGCCCCCGGCCGGCGCCGCGAGGCCCGCCGAGAGCCTCCCACGCGCCGCGCCACGCGCGGAGCAGCGCGGAGAGCGCGCCCCCGCGCGCCACGCGCCCCGGGAGCCCGGCCACGCGCCGGGCGAGAGGCCGGCCCGACGCGAGAGCCGGCGCCCCGCCCGGGGCCGCGCCCGACGCGACGCGGGCCGCGCCCGACGCGACGCACGGCAAGCCGCGTGCCAGCGGAGGCTCCGCGGCGGCCGACCCGCTAGCAGACCCGGCAACCGCCGTCAACCGGAATCGCCAAAACAGGCCCAAAACAGGCCCCGGGAGTGTGAGTTGACGCCGCGCGTCAATGAGCCAGTTTACCTTTTTGCGTAGGCCGCGCCGCCCCCTGGCGCCCCCTGGACGCCACGCGCGCCCCGGACGGGCGGCGGTGTCACCCGGTGCCCCGGAGCCCCGCCACGGGGTTTGGCACGGTTCGTGTCCGAGCCTCCGGGGAGGCGCGGCCGGGCCGTTGGCACGGGACCTGCTACGCGGGCGGACGCGGGGGGGAACAAGGCCAAAGACGGCCGAAAAGATTTCTTTCGACACACCCATTGACACCGGCTGGACCGTGCTTAGGCTGTGGGGGTCGCCGGACATCGATCCGACGGCCCCCCGGAAGACGGGTGGTTAGGGAAGCCGAAAAGCTACCCCTTCGCAGATCCACCCGGCATGTGCCGGGCGGGATCAAAGCGCCATGGGTCCTAGGCCCTACGCGCGCGGAGGGCGCACCTAAGGCCGAACGACCGCAAGTCCAACGAGGGTAGGTCCGGGGGCGTACGACCCGGCGAGGGACTGGATTCTGCCCGCCTGATGGGGCCTGCCCGCTGAGACGGCGCGACGACGAGTGCGACGAGCACGCGACCCGGACGGGTGCGCGCGTTGGTCCGACACGTCGATCTGCCCCCCCCAACCCCCCGAGGTGACCATTGTCCGACCAGCCCGACCCCGCCCTGCTCGCCGCCATCGGCGACGGGCTCTCCCGCGCCGTGCGAAGCGCCGCCTCCGCGCACGAGGCGCACGAGTGCGACGAGAACGCCCGCGTGCGCCACCTGATGCACCCGGACGAGGCCCGCGCGTGGCTCGCCGCATTCGAGGCCGCGCGCGGCGTCAAGCCCTGGACCAGCGTCACCGACGGCCCGCTGGTTACGAAGCACCGCCGCGCGGGCGAGCGCAGCGGCATCCACCGCGCAGCCGACGCGATCCGCACCGCGTGCTGGCACCGCTGCGGCAAGCCCTACGAGGGCTGGCTGACCGAGTCGGCCACCGTAGACCGCTTCTGGTCCGACGTGCGGCGCCTCGCTGCGCTCGACACAAAAGCGATTGACCCCGCTTGACACCGTGTGAGCCGTGCTTAGGCTGATGGGGTGAGGGCGGCCGACAAGCCGCCCCGCCCGCGACCCCCCCCCCCCCCCCCGCGGTTCGCCATGTCCGTTTCCCCCCTGATCGAGTCTCTCGTCCGCGACGCCGAGCGCGCCGAGGCCGCTCTCTCCGCCCCGCACGAGCACGCCGCTGGCGAGCCGTGCGAGCACCCCCCGGCGCCGCGCCGCGCACGCCGCGCGACCCCCGCGCCCGAGGCGCCGCGCAAGGCCAAGGCTGCGCCCCTGGCGGACCCCCGCGGGCGCCTGGTCGGCGCAGACGCGCAGCGCGGCTACATCCTGGCCCCGCGCGCCGGGGGCCACGCCAAGATCACGCTCGTGAGCGAGAAGACGGGTGCGCGCTACACCTACAAGATCGCGGCGCCCCCCGCGAAGGGCGGCGACACGTGCGCCAAGTGCCAGGGCACGGGTCTCTGGAACGGGCGCGCCGGCTACAAGTGCTTCACGTGCAAGGGCACCGGCGAGCCCGTCGCAAAGGACGCGCCCCCCGAGATCCTCTTTGTCAAGCTCCTCACGGGCTCGGACAATGAGTCGAGCTACAGCTACCTCGGCAACCTGCGCCTGACCCCGCACCCGCGCTACGAGCACGGGCGCAAGAGCACGATCGCCGACACCGCGCCCGGCGCGAAGGCGATCGGCTGGTACCTCTCGCGCCTCCTCGGCGACGCGTCAGTCGACGGCGTCGAGGTGTGGCACGAGGGGGTCTGCGGACGCTGCGGACGCGCCCTGACGGTGCCCGAGAGCATCGAGCGCGGGATCGGACCGGACTGCTGGGAGAAGATGGGCTTCTGAGGCCCCCCGCGCGCCTGCGGCGCGGGTCTGCGCACGAGCCCCCGCTCGCGTCCAGACCCGCCCCGCTGGACCCCCCCCACCCTGCCCCACCCCTGACCATCAACGAGGCTCCCCGTGACCGACCCCCGCCCCTCCACGCTCGCCACCGTCGTTGCCGCCGCTGCCCGCGCAGGCGACCCCAGCGACCCCGCCGTGCTCGCCGCTGCCGCACGCGACGCCCGCATCGAGGAGGCGTCCCGCGCGCTCCGCGACGCGCACCTCGCCGTCGCTGACGCGGCCGGCGAGTGGTACGACGCCGAGCAGGGCGATGCTGACGAACGGCGCGACACGCGCGACGGTCTGCGCGCGGCTGTCGAGCGCTGGCGCGCCGCTGGCGATGCCTTCGTCCGCGCGACGCGAGGTGGCGCGTGAGCCGCCGCTCGTGGCTCCAGCAGTCCGCGCGCCGCCCCGGTGGGGGCACGCACGCCCCCGCCCGCGCGTGGCGCGAGCGCGACGCGCTCGCACTGGACGAGGCCTACGCTGACGCCGCCGCGTGCGACGCGCGCCAGTACGCCGCGTGGCTCGCGGCGCACCCCGACCTCGACCTCGACGCCGAGGCCGACGCTGCCCACGAGGGCAGCGAGCGCGAGGCGCGCGAGCGCCGCCCCTGACGATTCTTTCGACGCACCCCTTGACGTGACA
>Ga0315277_10005471_pt1 | contig 16721 bp, 12 predicted proteins | sample YL17G05_15_MG_FD_203695 | JGI IMG/M metagenome (GOLD analysis project Ga0315277, IMG submission 203695) | Sediment microbial communities from Yellowstone Lake, YNP, Wyoming, USA - YL17G05_15 | ecosystem: Environmental > Aquatic > Freshwater > Lake > Sediment | place: USA: Wyoming | collected... | reverse complement strand
TCAAGGGCTTGAACGAGACCCTTGGCTATACATTCACACCGCTCGATGCAATGGTCACGGCTTCAGGCATCCCCCGAACCGTCGGGTACCGCGAGATCAAGAAGTTCGGCATCAAGGAAACGCGCAAGGACGAGTTGAACAAGGGCGGGCTCAGCACCTGGCTCCCGGGAAAGGCCGATATCTGGCAAAAAGAAGGGATCTGGGCCGTTGATACAAGCGGGCAAGCTATCATCAAGAAAAATGATCACTTCGTTACCGTGAAAGGCAAACCCGTGGATTTTTACCACGATTACTTGTCACCCTTCATCGCCAAGTTTGCGAGGGAAATCCAGAGCATCATGCCAAGGGCAATGATATTTTTCGAGGGATCTCCGGAGAAGATGCTCAAGGGGGAGACCTTGAATTTCTCGCTCCCGCCAGACTTGAAGAACCTCGTGTTTGCACCGCACTGGTATGATTCCGCGACGCTGGGCATGAAAAAGCCCATGCTCATGGCGAGTTTCGATATGATGACCAACCGGCCTATATTGGGAAAGGGAAACATTGCAGGAATGTTCGTGCGACATCTCGCCACGATCAAGAACACCGCGAAATCGATCAAGGAAAGCATGCCCATGATCCTCGCCGAATTCGGCTTGCCATACGATCTCAACAATAAAGAAGCATTTGGAAAATGCAAGACCGAAGGCGATAAGGCCTGGGACAAACACGTGGAATGCCTCTCCTTGTATTATGATGCCGTGGATGCAAACCTGCTTTCCAGCCTTCAATGGAACTACACGACGAACAATACGAATGAATTCGGTGATGGTTGGAACCTGGAAGACATGTCGATATATAGCACCAGCCAGCGTCACGATCCGGAGGACATCAATAGCGGAGGTCGAGCCATCTCTGGCTTTTGCCGCCCGCATTTCGTTTACTGTGCCGGAACACCGCTCGCCACGTCTTTTGACATGGAAAAGAGCAGATTCTCCTTCAGATACTTGGTATCTGCCTCAATCACCGATCCGACCATTATTTACATTCCCAGGATCCAATATCCAGGAGGATTCGATGCCACTGCTTCGCTCGATGGCGTGGAGATCACCATCGATGAACAATTGCTGTGCATTCGTTCAAAGCATGATGGGGAATGCGAAATCGTGGTGACGAGAAAATAACCGTGCATGGTATGGTTCTTATCCTATTTTTTCGGTCACGACCTTCTGAACAATCTTAATCCTATGGCGAGAAGGTTAACACAAAGTGATTTAAACTCTTTAACAAATAAGTTGTTGTAGATAAATCTCAAATTGGCATTCAATTAGCTCGCGCGAGAAGTGAAGAAAGTGGGAAAGAAGGCAAAGAAAGTTTCAACCGCGGAGATTATGGATGACGCAGATCAGATCGAGTTAAAGGAGGCAACCGAAGTACCAGTCGGCGACAAGGATAAGCTTGATTTGAAGGTTCCCGAGGACGACAAGATCGATTTAAAGGCGCCTGATCTCAAGCAAGAAGAACCTGCTAAAAAGGAAGAGAAAGTACCAGCTGACGTGAAGGAACCTCCTAAGGAAGCTGAAGCGCCTCCAGCTGCAGCAAAAGCAGAAGAACCGGCTAAGCCGGTTGCCGCGAAACCGGTTTCTGCGAAAGAAGCTCCATCGAAGGCGATCCCCGAGACAAAAGGGAAGGAAAAAACGGAAGGGGAACGCGTCAGCGTTGAAGCGATCATCCAGGACGAGACTGCCGAAAAGCCGAAGGCGGAAAAGAAGCCCAAGAAGCTCTTGAAGAAGAAACCTGCGAAGGAACAAAAACCCGCTGCGGCTGCAGCGAAGCCCAAGGCACCCGAGCCCGCGATGGCCAAGGACGAGCAAATCCCAGGACTGGAAAGCGACGAGGAGCTCGCGCCCGACCTGCTCGAATCCATGAAGGCGCAAGAATCGAAGCCCCGGGAAGCATGGAAAATCCTGTTCTCGGGCCTTGATTTCGCGGGGAAATCTTCCATTATTGCGACGATCAAGAACGAGTTCGAGAAGCTCGTCAATCCCCAGCCCACAAAACTGACCGAACGCAGCGAGTTCACCTTCCTGGGCCAATCCATCCATGATTGGGACCTTGGCGGTCAACGCTTGTATCGTATCCAATACTTAAAGCGGCCCCAGATCTACTACGCCGACACGTCGATCCTCTTTTTCGTCATCGACGTGCTCGATGAGGAGCGATACGACGAAGCCATCGATTTTCTTTACGATACGCTCCAATTATTTGATAAGCTCAACATCAATCCATTGATTTCCATCTTGTTCCACAAGTACGACCCGGACGTGGAGCGGGATTCCAAGAAGAACCGCATCGAGCTCAAGATCACGGCCCTCACGAACAAGATCAAGGTCCTCGCTTATGGACGCGACGTCTTATTCTATCGCACGTCGATCTTTAACAAGTTCACCGTGATCGAGGCTTTTTCCAAATCATTGCTGCAATTATTCCCGGACAAGAACCTGGTCGATTATGCCCTCGCTGAGCTGGCAACAAAAACAAGTGCCAACATCATCATCGTGCTCGACGAGAGCCGGTTCATCCTCGGCAAGAACATCGTGGAATCCGCGGACATCCAGTATGACGAGCTGGTCAAGCTAGCCCAGAATACACTGCTATCCTTCTTGTACTTGAACGAGAACTTCCAGTTCTATCCTTTCTTGAAATCGAGCTACATCATCATCCAGCTCGAGAAATATTCGTTTTTATGGAGCCAGATCGAGGAAAATGGCCACAATTTCTACATCATCGTGTTCAAAGACGGCGCGAATTTCAACGATCTGCTCAAGATGGACGTGCAGTCGTTAGGCAGGACATTGATAAAACTCCTCAAGTAAGGGGGAGTCGTTTATTGAGATTTCGTTTTCTTTTTGTTCTTATAAAAGCCAGAAATGATTTGCTTTTTCTTTTTCCTTTCCCCATTATTCCCCTTAATGAATATATAACCTTTTTTAACTTAGAAACACAAAATAACCAACAAGGTGATTGTATGGGGCAGAAATCAAAAGCTGATCTCAAGTGTTGCTTTGCAGGATTGGTCATCGTCTTGATCATGATCGGGACGGGGATCACATGGACGATTGTTGAAACATATGCCAAGCCCGAGTCGACAATTAATTTTTCACTCGGCAGCTTCCAAAATGGGACGCGGATGATAACCGTAACAGACGGAACCACAGTTGAAGTGAATCTCGAAGCAAATAACTCCGTTTGGGTCTGGCTCTTGGCAGAAAGTGAGTATTACGAGAAACTCGGCGGCAATTCCTATTTTTATGAAGGCAAGATCGATGGTAGTAGCACCGGTTCATTTCAAGCGAATTCCTTATCCGCCGGTAATTACTATTTCTATTACACTACGGATGCGCAGCCGAGCACGGGAAAGATCGTCTATACGATAGATACCGGCGTGTACCCGGGACAAACATTCCTCATAGTATCGGTTATCCTTTCAGCGGTGATAATGATCCTTGCCATCATCATCTCGATAAAGCATGGCGCGAAGATCAAGGTCGTGGACAAGTACGGGAAAGAAATACGATGACCAGTTACCTTATCGTCTGGTTGTATCCTTTATCTAACTTTCTAAATTCATAAATTCAAGATTCCATTTTTTTTAATTAGGTGTTGTTTCACTCCATTTAGCTCATAGCGGCTCGATCAGATTCTTTATTTGAAAAGATACCTTGATTGGCTCAAGTGCCGGGATTTTTCACAGCACCATTGGTGCATCCCATGCAACATACCCTCGACGACGATGCCATTATCAAGATCTTGAAGGTTGAAATGATCCACGAAATGGACGTCGGGTTTGATTACATCGACAATCTCTTGGATGAAACGAAGGAAAGCGGCTTTTTCGGAACCATCATACACCAGATCGAGAAATTCGTGTTCGTATATTTTGCACGAGACACGACCCGCGACAAGACGATCAAGCAGATGGATATCATTTTTTCCGCCGCGATCGAGCAGAAGAACGGCGTGCCGATGCAAGACATCGGGAAAAGGATGTTCAAGGAATACCTGCACAACGACGAGACTTATCACAGGTGCGACAAAGCCCATTCCAAGTTCGGGGTCATCATCGAGAATATCAAGGCAGGGTTCGAATCCCGCATCATGCAAACGACAGAGATCTTGAAAAAAGGAAAGGGTTCGACCTACGGAGATTTGATCAAGACCACATTTTCGAACAAGGACGAGGCAAAGCAATTCCTTGCAGGGCAACTGCAATGCGTGAAAAATGAAATCGACGTGCTCACCAGCAATCCGGATATTCTCAAGGTTCCTGTCGCAAAAAAGCGAATCCTTGAAATCATCGTGAAAGGCTATGAATATGCCCTTGCACGAGTGTACTCGAATCTTGATGAATTCTTTGCATCGTAGATGCTTTCAACGCAATTTTCGACTTCCCATCATCGCTTGCATTTGGCGGAGTTTTTCAACTCTCGATCCTTCTTATTTCTTGATCTTTCCTTGATACCATTTTTGCGGCGTGGACGTGCATGGTCAACAATGAAACTTTGAAGCGCAATATAGGACTGGTTCGCCAGCGAATGATCGAGGAGCTCGAAACTTCCCTCAAGAAGGGTTCCCAGTACATCGATCAAGAACTCGAAGGGCCACAAAATGTACTCATCCGGCCCATCGTCCGCAGTTTTTACGAGATGTTCGCCCGCCCGGACATCAATCAAGGAAGCAAGGGAAACCTAGAGCTCTGCATCGAGGCTGCGAAGGAGGGCGTTCTCAATCCGAGCCAGAGTATAGATATGATCATCGACAAGCACTTTCCACGTTATTTGAAGAATGATCAGACGGCAAAGTTTTGCAGCAAGACCCACAAGAATTACAAGTGGCTCATCGAAAATACGAAAAACACGTTTCGGGCCCAGGTCAAGCATCTCGTCGTCGTGCTGCAATGTGAGGCGCCGGACGTGAAGACATATAACGAGCTCATGGTCGCGTGTTTCAAGGATCCCGAGGTCGCCCGCCAGATCTTGTCGGAGCAGATCAAGTTCATGGAGATGGGCATTGAGAAGATATCATCCGACCCCAGCATCTTAAACATCGTGATCGGCCGCGATCTCATCATGCGCGTGCTCGTGCGCGGCATGAAAGATAGAAAAGGCGAGTTATTGGGCGACATCGACGTTATTTTCAAAGCACGTGCTAGCACGAACTAACGCATGCTACCTGATTTTCGATTGCATGTTGATGATGCGCCGCTCGATTTCCTTGATGCGTTTATCGTTTCTCGCGTCCTTGAATTCATCGAGAATTTTCTTGCAATTGTTGTAATACTGCACGGCCTTGAGATAATCCTTGTTTTTCTCCGCCGTGACCGCGATTTTCATGGCATTATTGTATTCGAGGGTCTGGATCATGGTTTCCACTTGCTCGATCTTCGCATTGACCGTTTCCAGTTCTTTCGTTAGGCCCACGCCACGTGCCACCATGCGAGCGAGCTCGAAATTCTTCATGGCATCGCCGTAAATCCCGAGCTCCAACCGGTCACTGCCCGTGCTCATATATTGCTTGAACAAGGCCTTGGCTTCCTTTTCCGACGTGAACTTCAAGCCATCGTTCAACGCCTTGATTTCTTCTTCCGCTGGCTTGCCATAAATCGCGGAAACCGATGACCCTTCCTTTTGCATCTTGTCTTTGGAAACCTTGACCTCATCCATATACGTCGCGGCGGTTTCGATTTGCTGGGGCACGAAATATTCCATCTTGAGCAACTCGTAGATCGCATGGATGATATCCCGCGCAGGTTTTTGCAGCACACCTTTTAGCTCTTCGACCATTTTCGCTATGAAGAAGAACCCGGTTTTTTGGCTCCGATCGAGGCCAGAACGGTAAACATGCTGTTCCAGGTTCTCAAGGGCCTCCTCTTCCACGGGGGAGATCAATTTTGCCGCGTACGGGAAAAGCAAGTCAGTTTCGAAGATCTTCTCGACGACGAGGTGCGCGTCCTCGAAAGCTGAGACATCACCGACGAATTTTCCAAGCGCCTCACCAAAAATCTTTTCGAATAATGCTGAAAAATTGGCGAGCAATGTTTTAAGCTGGAAACCCGGTTGATGATCGCAGATCAAGACCGCCCGGATCTTTGGAGTATCGTGGACGAGCAGCACAAACTTCTGATAATTGAGCTCGTAAAGGTTTTTCACGATTTCCGGGGAGCCGGAATCCGATCCAGGCACCGCGAGGGCCAGGCTGTCTTCCCGGTCAAGCGCGATGAAATCCAGACCATTTTTTACTTCGGTGGTGGCCGGGGGCTTGACCTCGCCTTGCTGCTCACGGACGCCCTCTTGCGAGAAAGAGATCGTCGCTTGAATAAATCCGGCGATGAGATCACCATCCATGAATGACCCAGTAACGGGGTGATTGTAGATGCACACGCCGCCCTTGCTTAACACGAGTATGGCCTTGATATTGAGTACGTCTTGGTACTTGCGATAGATCAAGTCGCGGGACCCTTCCAGCGCGTGCTCCTCGCTGTCTTCTTGCATAATTGCGTTGAAATCACGAAATGGGACACCGGCTTTTATTAACCTATCTTTCCAGCATTCGGCACAGTTAGGGTATTTCTCGCATACGTCGCCACAGTCAACCAGAAAATCCACGTGCAATGTCGGGACCATTCAAACCATCCAAGCAACAAGCCTTCGTATGCAACTATAATCGGGGTAAGGTAAATAATAATACTATAATCGATAAATAATAATTACGCGCACTAACGCGACTCGACAACATAAAGGAGATGCACAACCATGTGGTTCTTCAATTCACCTAAGATCATCTTCGGGCGGGAAGCAATCGACCAGCTCGAAAACCCGCTGTACGTAACCGGGACAAAAGCACTCGTGGTGACGGACAAGGATCTCGTCAAGCTGAAAATGGTCGACATCGTCACCACCCACTTGAAAGCAGCTAACATCGAATATTCGATCTTCGACGGCGCGTTGCCCGACCCGCCCTTGCCATCCGTGATGGAAGGAGCAGAAGCATGCAAAAAATACAAGCCGGACTTGATCATCGCCCTGGGCGGGGGCAGCGTCATCGACACGGCCAAGGCCATCTGGATATTGTACGAATCCGAGGAAGGGTTCGACATCACGGGCTTGAACCCGTTCATTACCCTCCCGACCGGCACCAAGGCCAAGCTCATTGCCATTCCCACGACGTCGGGCACCGGAGCAGAAACCACGTCCGCTGTCGTGCTGACGGATGACAAGACGAGCTTGAAGCTGGAGTTACTCAACAAGGCTGCCATTCCCACGATCGCGATTGTCGATCCTATCTTCGTGGATAAAATGCCAAAGAAACTAACGAACAGCACAGGATTCGATGCCATATCCCATTGCATCGAAAATGTTTGTGGAAAATGGCACAATATCTATTCGGACGGCCTGGCATCGACGGCATTACGTTTAATTTTCAAATACCTGCCAGACGCCTATCTCAAGTCCGATCCTGATGCGAGGGAAGCCGTGCACAACGCCGCGACCATCGCAGGTTTATCATTTGGTAATGCCCAGGTCCATCTCGCGCATAGCATCGGCCACGCGCTCGGGGGCGTGTTCCACGTGCCGCACGGGTTTGCCGTGGGTGTGGCCCTTCCCTACGTGATGCAATATCTCATCTTGCACGATCCCGGTTCCGTGAAGGTCTTCGCCGATACAGCAAAAACCATCGGCGTCGCGGAATGGAAGGATGCAGACAACGCCGCCGCGGCAAAATTTCTCAAGGCCGTGCAAGACCTGCAAAAAAAAGTGGAGTTCCCGACGAAACTCACGGATCTCGGCATCACGAAGCAAAAGCTCGATGACAACATGGCAAAGTACATAGACTTGATCCTCCAATCCGGCGCCATCTCCATCACACCCGTGGATGTCACCGCGGACCTGGTGAAAAAGATTTTGTATTGCATGGTCGACGGTAAGAAGATCGATTTCTAATTCATCGTTTTATCTTTTTTTTGGATTCTCTTTCAGATCCTGGCTTGGCGATGCAATATTCATGTCACGACTTCCTTGCGGCACGCGAGGTAAAACTTCACGGGATCCAAAGCCAAGCCCTCTTTATCAACGCCACCGCATCGCTTGATCTCCTGCTCGGGCAACGGATTTTTGCCGACGGCGATGGTCTTCAACTTGCGCAAGTTCCCAAGCCCCTTGATTTCCTTGATGCGATTGTGATTGAGATTCAAGTTTTCCAAGTTCATCAGGTTATCGAAACCTTCAATGTCGACGATGTCGTTGTAGAACAAGACCAGCTCGCGGAGATTAACGAGATGATCGAGGCCCGTTATCTTGGAAATGCCGTTATACCCCAGGTAAAGCTCTTCGAGCGCGGCGAGCCGGTCGAGCCCCTTGATCTCGTGGATGCGGTTGTCGCCAAGCCACAAGATGCGCAGGTGCGCGAGCGTTTCCAAACCACGAATTTCGTTGATCGAATTGTCGTCGAGAAATAGCTCGGCGATTTTCTCGCAGTTTTCCAGGCCGGCGATATCAACTATCTTGTTCCGGCTCAGCGTGAGGCTCTTCAAGTTGCGCAACAGCTTGACGTCGCGCATGTCGCGAAGCTTGTTGTTAAACAGCGAGAGCTCTTCCAAGTTCTCGATCTTGGCGAGGCCGCTGATATCGACGAGATAATTCTCGCTTAAATTCAGTTTCTTCAAGCTCTTGACCGAGTACAACCCATGCACCTCGTCGAGATCGCGAATGTGCATCCCCGCAAGGTTCAAGGTGCCCTTCTCGACGGGAATTTGCTCACCGCGGAGCTCGACCCATCCTTCGGTATTAATGGATCTGATCATCACTTCACATCTCGCCGCTCGGTTTTTTATATGTTCAACTTTTCGGCGATCACGTTACTATCCCTTTTTTTATATGTTTAGTGCCTATTGCTTATCATGGAACCGATCAAGCAAGACATTACTGAGAAGGATGTCCTGGAGCTTGAAGAGAAGGGCGATGTCCAGTTCTTGTGGAAAAAGGTGGGTTATCATCGCGCGCTGGCAAGCTTCTGGTGGAATTACAGTCTAATTCTCGTGCTTGCTTTGCCCGCGTTGCTCGTCGTTGGCTACGTTATACCGCAGCTCATTTTGCCCTTTCCCGCAGCGCTTGGATTCTCCTCTCTTACAACACAGTTTTTCGGCCTCTTCTTTACCATTATGGATGTTTGCACGTATCCCGCGGTTGAACGTTACGTGGCTCAATATTCGGTCACGAATCCTAAAAAGGCAATATCGTACATCTCCTTTTTTGTGTGGTTTCAGTCCTTTACAGGACTGATTCAAATCACGGGTGTTGCTATTTACTGCTTTTATTTTATGCCAAGAAACCTGGAATATGCCTTGTGGTTTTTCTTGATCTACAGCACCACCCAGTTTCCGGGGTGGCTCGGCTCATTCAACGGCGCCTTGATCGGCTTCCAGCACTTCGACAAGGCCAACAAGGTGTCCGTGATCCAGTCCGTCCTGATCCAAACCTCGACCCAGATCGGTCTCATCTTGCTTGGTCGATATATCGGCACGTTGATTCCAAGCGTCGGCGAGCTCATAGGCGCCACGTTTGGTTTCATCTTGGGAACGTATCTCGACGATTTCATGGCCATGGTCATGTCCGGGTATTTCTTTGCCAAGGTACTGAAACCATTCGGCATCCGCTTGCGCGATGCACTTGTTCCCGACTTCGACAAGGCCGTCGTGAAGCAATGCTTGACGTTCGGGGGAAAGCTGCTATTCGCTCACATCTTCGACACGGGCATCAGTTTCACGATACTCTGGATGGTGATCGCTTGGCTACCGAACTATGCAACCATTACCGGGCTTTATTCCATCGCGGATGGAATCGCGCGGGTTATTTCCATTTCATTCACCATTACCCCTGCTATATCGGAAGCATATAATAATAAAAAGAAGGAATTGACCAAGTTCATCATCGAAAGCCAGTGGAAAAATTGGTTCCTGCTCTCGCTGTTCCTCTCGGTCGAGGTGGCAATCTTCATCCCGCCGGTTCTTAGAGCAGTCGGTGGCGAATATGCATCGGCGGCATGGATGATACCGATTTTAATGGTTTCCCGGTTTTTCGTTTTTCCCATCAATTTTGGAAGCGATATTTGCCAGGGAGCAGACAAGCCAGAATATCGGACATATGCACTGATGTTCGAACAAACCGCTCGTTTTTTCAGCTACATCTTCATGATAAGCCCATTCGGCATCTTGCGGATCATCGGGGAGCAATACGCCATTGTCACGTACTTGCTGGCGGACCTTCCTGCTTACTTGACAAAATTGATCGTGCAATGGACCTTCGTGCAGAAGAAAACAATTAAGACGAGGTTCTCATCACCGTATCAAGTGTTCGTCGCGCCCGCGATCTCCGTCGCTGCATTCATTCCCATCAACCTGGGCATAGTTGCCATTTTCAACGAGCTCTACGTGCAATATGCACCGGATTTACTCGTTCCACTGATCACCGCTGCTGGATTTCTTTTGCTTATCTTGTTTGCCTTTCCCATCTTGCTCTTTTTCATTTACGGGTTCATCGGCGGATGGGATGATTATCAGTTACGCCAATTCCGTAATGCTATGCTCATATCAGGCCCATCAAGACCATACGTGAACGCTCTCTATAGGATCACGAGCTGGGCGCATAAAAAGAGCAAGCTTGGCAATCGGTTCCCTATCGACCACGAGGCCGCGGAGATGGAGGCAATGGAACTCACGATGATCAAAGCAAAAGAAACCGGTCTAAAGGCATAGACATTCATATTATTCCTTCACTTAAGATCGACATATAGCAGAAATGTTTCTTTGTCACATGTGATCTTTATATATTCAAGCGATAATGGTAAGGATGTCTTTTCATGAGTATGAATAGGACGTGTATTGAGGAAATAATAAAAGAATATTAGGTGCAATTAAACATGGCAGACTCAAAACCGCTTTCGATCATAGCTTTGATCTTAGGAATTATCGGACTTTTCATATTCTGGTGGCTTGGAATCATTGCGATCGTCTTGGGTGCGATCGGCAATGCAAAGGAAGGCAAAAACGGGATGGCAATAGCAGGGATTGTCTTGGGTATAATCGATGTCGTCTGTGTATGGCTTATCTTGCCGTTCATATTGATCATGCTTGGATTGTCTATGATCTAAAAAAGTACCAAGCCAATTCTTCATTTTTTTTCCATTTCTTGAGGTATCGTGCCATGGGAGCATCCAAGTCTCTCGCAGCGAGAATAAGACATTCCGTGCGAGAGCTAGCGCCATTTTTGCTATCACACCACCCTTCCTGTGAAGCCTTTGATCACCACGTGATCCATGTGGGTAAGCTCCGGTTCTGCCCGGGCTGTTTTGTCTCCGTGCCGGTCGGGTTCACCATTATAATGGTATTGTTTTTCTTGCATTTAACAGTTTATACCAACATCACCACGTTTCTCGTTATTGGTTTCGTCACGATTGCATTTTATGTCATTCTTTCATTAGCGTTTCATAAAAAACACTGCATTAAAATCTTTTCCAAGGCTTTGCTTGGCATTTGCTTGGGAATATTCACGAGCAGCATCATTGCTTTACCAATTGGAATACCAGAGAAAGGATATTATGCTTATTTGATCTTGAGCGTGAGCATTGGAATAATGAATTCCAAGCGGGCTCTCGAAATGTACATCGTCTGCAAGCGTTGCAAGTTCCATTTCGATTTTGATCATTGCCCAGGCATGTCCAGGGTCATGGATGCGATCTATCTGAGATCCCATGCCAAAGCGAACTCTATTCCGGATTCAACTGCTAAAAGCAATACAACGTAAATATGCGCTCGATTTATCTGTAAATTTCGATTTACGCATAAAGAAAGACCAAATACTTGGAATTTGCCCTTTAAACGAATCCACTTTTCTTTTAAAGGTTCATTCGCTACTTAAAAGTGTTGATCGAGTCATTATTCCAATGGTCCACAGTTTATACCTTGATTTTAACTCCTTCGATTGAATCATAATTTCTTCTATGTCTTTTCGGTGAACAAATTATTATCACACGAGATCTCGCAAAGATCGCCCAAGGTAGCCTAGAATTTCGACTGGGACGCTTGAAATCGATCGATTTTATGAAAGGTGTGGGTCTCACCATCGTTCTCGTCGTTCACTGGTCTCTTTGGTGGACGAACGGCACGTGGGATTCCTTGCGAGCGCTGATCAACCTGGTGTTCCGGCCGATAGGCGTTCCCAATTTCATCACGATGTCGATGATAGGACTGTTACTCTCCTTCAAGGCGAAGGAGCACGTGCTCGGGCACCGGGAACAACTCATGCGCGTGCTGAAACGATCATTCATCTTCCTAGTGCTCGGCGCCATCAATAACATCATTTATCTTGGGCATAACTTGCAAAACGAGGCGATCCCAATCGGGGGGCGCATCATCTACGTGATTTTCTCATCGAACGTGCTCACGTTTATTGGCATAGCACAGATTATTATGTTCTATTTTAAACGCTTGCATTTTGCGGCCCAGGTAATAGCCGTCGTCGCCATTTTCGCGATCTATTACTTGCTCATCCCGTCCATCACCACGGCGGTTAACAAGGAATTCCCCATCCCCGTCGAGAAACTTACCAGCTCGCCAATCATGATCGTGTATGCTTTGTTTTTCTTCGACAACACCATGGCACCTTTTATTCCCGACCTGGCGATTCCATTCCTCACGTGCATCGTGTTTTCGCGGCTCTCCACCGCGCTGGCAAGAAAGCCGATCGATAAGTTGGAACTCCAAACCGAAGCCCGAAAGGTATTGCTCGGTTCGCTGATCATCCTCGTTGCGGGGATCGTGCTCGGGCTGCAATTCACGACAGGCATTTACAACGAGTTGCTCTTCCAGCAGCTGGTCACGCGAGATACAACACACGTGTGGACGCTCCAAGGGTATCCCATGTTCTTGTATGTGTATCATCCATCTTTTATCTTGTTCTCGTTTGGTTTGAACTCGTTTCTTACGATTGTATGCTTCGAGATCGTCGATCTGCATCGCCATACCAACCGTGGTATCTCGATCATGGCCACGTTCGGCACTTATTCCTTGATGACCTACTTGCTCAATCCCATCGCCGTGTTTTTCCCCATACCGCTCGATCACGTTGGGTTCATCGGTCTTTACACCGTGTTCACGTTGCTATTCATCGCGATATTCAACACGTGGGACAAGAAATGGCAAGGAAAATTCACGGCTGACTGGCTCGTGCGCAAGTTTTCCGACACGAACATCACGGCGCTCCTTGCATCGCGAATGCAGCAACAAAGGTTGAAGAAAAAGAATCAATACACGCGTATCTCGTAGATGCCGATTTCTTTTCCGCCATTGGATGAATGAAACACGATTTTCACCGTTTCGGCATTTACAGGAAATAATTTAATGATGACCTTCCGCTGGATATTATCTTTTACCGAGGCGACCTTTTTTTCCATTTTACCTACCACGATCAATACTTCGAAATCCTTGGGGCAGCGGGGTGCCTTGCCCGGGACCGGCCATGGTTTGTAATCACCATCGTATTTGTGCGGGTATGGTTTATCAAGTCCCGTGTCGGTCGTGATGTGCACTTCCGAGATTGTCTTGAGCCCGTGCAAATCGAGTTCGAGCGATTGCGGGAAGCTGGCCACGGGATCCGACATCCATAAATTGGATGCATTCTTGCTGGGACGGTTGAGGCCATCGATCGCGTTCTCCGCAGGAAAAGCAACGAAGCCCGGTACCTTGAAGTTGAAGACGCCTCTTGGCTTCACGACGGGCGTGAAAAACGTGGCAGAATCGTGCAGCCGCGGCACCATCCATATGTTGTTGTCCTCGTCGAAGAACGCAGTTCTAAAGCCCGGATAGTGGTCCAGGTCCTTGCCGACGAATACACCATTGGCATCGCAGTCTGGACTGTCCAAGCGGAACCAGAGAAGCGCCGGGTTGGCCGCATCCAAGGAGCGTTGCACGAGCAGCGGGACTTCGAGCTCGAATCTAACCCAGCTAATTTTTGAAGCAGGCGCTATCCCTGTCATCTTGATGGATGCCGTGCTTGCCTGGATATCACCGAGCGCCATCGATGTTCCAACACTTCCTGTCATTTTGACAAATTTGGGCAGATCATTCTTGATCAACACGTCGATCGTGGTAATCGATCCTTCCTTTCCCACCGGGAACCCAGGAAATTGCTGGGCGATGGGGAAAAGGATGGGGATCCACGCGTCATTCTGCTCGAATGACAACGGTTTCGACGACGATGCCGTGATCGATGCGCTCAAGGCGAGGTCGCGCTGATCGGTGTCCTTGAGGTTGAGGACAAAACCATCATTTTTCACGAGATTCTGCTGGAATTCGTTTATGGCACGCGTTCCGAGCACGCGCGGGGTAAATCCGCGTTTGACACATTCAGCAGCAGCAATACCCGCGGCCTGGCCGATTGCAGCAAGCGTGCCTTGCAATCTCGTGGAGCCATGGGCAACATGCGACACGCTCAAGCACCGCGATGCTATGAACAGGTTTTCCACGTTCCGGGAATAGATGCAGCGGTACGGTATCGAGTATAAATCTTTTAACATCAGCTGCGAGCACGGTGGCGCCTTGTCGTAGAAGCCTTCGGGTGGATGCAAGTCGATGTTCCAGCCGCCAGTTGCGACTTGATCCTCGAAGCACGTGCTCGATATCTCATCTACTTCCGTGAGCATGTAATCCCCGACGAGGCGCCGGGATTCCCTTTTCCCCGGGATCTGCCCCATCCACGTGATGTCGTAATTCAGCGCGTTCTTGTACCGCCAATCACCGCTGTTTTTCACGTGATCCCAGAGGCCATAGAGAATCGCTAGGAGCTCATCCTTGATGCGATCGTTATCCGCTATCGTGTCGAGCGTTCCCCCGTATTCGATCCACCACCAGCCCACGTGCATATCCCCGTGCCAGTACCCGTTTTCGTGGGAGCCGCCACGAGGTTGGCGCGATGTGGTCTTGTCGGAATAATCCTTCGGCATTTTTTTCGCCCACGATGGCGGCGTGAACGGCACGGGGTGGCCCATGTCACGAGCCTCGAACATAATGGAGCTGCCGAGCGTGCACTTGTCAGGCTTGTCGGGGGCGAGGGATTCGTGGAATTCATCCCGGCCTTCGCGGCCCATACGATATTCAGCGCCGGCCAACGCACCAAGCACGCCATCGCCGGTACCATCAATGAAAAACTTGGCTCGGAACACGTGGTTTGTTTCGGTATCTTGCTGGAAACCGCTGCATCCGGTTATCTTTATCGAATATCCGTCGCGTTTGGTAACTTCCGTGGTCACGGCGGCAAGTACCGTGCTGTAAAAGACGACGAGGTTTGGTTCCGCAGCGCAAGCGTCTTGTAATACTTGATCTATCCACGCGTACGTGTTCCCTGGATCCTTCACCGAATAGGCAAGGCGCAGTTCCTCAATAATCCCGGATTCACGCGCATCGAAATGCCGGCCATGATCGGATGACCCGCCAATATGCACGCGCACGAGACTCGATCCGTTTCCACCAAGCACGGCGCGCTGTTCGACGAGCGCCGTCTTTATGCCTTGCCTTGCAGCAGCGATAGCAGCGCACATACCGGCGAAGCCGCCGCCAACCACCACGACATCTAAGTCATGCGTTGAAGATTTCATATTGATGAAATATTACAATAGTAAAATAAAAAGAGGTTACCGGGTTCTTTGAGTCGGTTTTTTCTCCCGATAGAAGATTTTCTTCCCGAGTTCAGATGTCGCGATGTAACCCCCGACGATGAGCCAAACCAACAGGAATAACCACAAGGGAAGGAAGGTGAAGCTGAAGAGTTCGCCTACTGGTGTGTACGGGAGGAGTACCGTTGCAATGGTGACAATAAGAACGGAAATCACCAGGCTGCGCGATGCCCGGCTCTTGAGTATCGACTTTTTTGACCGCAAGACCAAGAGTATGAAAAGCTCGGTCAACATAGATTCGATGAACCACGTGGTTCGGAAGGTCTTTACAGAGAGCCCTGGTATGCTGAGCAATGCAAAGAACGTCACCGTGTCGAAAACTGAACTGATCAAGCCGAAAAAGATCATAAAATTTTTAATGGACCGGATGTCCCAGCGACCGGGTTTCTGGAGAGCTTCAGGATCGACGTTATCCGTGGCGATGTTGATCGCCGGAATGTCGCTGATCACGTTCGTGAGCAAGATTTGCGTGGGAAGCATAGGCAAGAACGGAAGTATTAATGATGTCCATGCCATGGTTACCATATTTCCAAAATTGGCACTTTGCGTGATATAAATATATTTGAGCGTGTTGTTGAACGTTTTTCGACCTTCTACGATCCCATCGTGAAGAACTTCCAAGTTTTTCTCGAGCAACACGATATCCGCGGCATCTTTCGCGACGTCCACGGCACTGTCCACGGAGATGCCCACATCAGCAGCGTGGAGCGCTGAAGCGTCGTTGATCCCGTCACCCATGTACCCGACAACGTTTCCCGCTTTTTTCAAAGCGATGATTATTCGTTCTTTTTGATTCGGTTCCATTTCTGCAAAGATGTCAACTTGGGATACCTGGGCGAGCAACGCTTCATCGATCATTTCACGGATCTCTTGCCCGGATAAAATGCGGGGATGTTCCAGCCCTAATTGCTTTGCAACATTAAGCGCAACATACTTGTTATCTCCGGTGAAGAGATCCG
>Ga0315277_10005470_pt1 | contig 16721 bp, 16 predicted proteins | sample YL17G05_15_MG_FD_203695 | JGI IMG/M metagenome (GOLD analysis project Ga0315277, IMG submission 203695) | Sediment microbial communities from Yellowstone Lake, YNP, Wyoming, USA - YL17G05_15 | ecosystem: Environmental > Aquatic > Freshwater > Lake > Sediment | place: USA: Wyoming | collected... | reverse complement strand
TCCATGGATGACTTAAAGGTTCCTGTGAGTCCGTGATATTTGTTAGGCGCGCGAATTCGAATACAGTAGGGTTTCTCGTCTAGTGCCGTCCGAGTAACTCTGAGATTTCATCCGTTTGTCATTCTAATGCCTTCTCGTCATCCGGCGAGAGTCAACTGATCGCCGCGAAAATAAAAATGTTATGAGCAGTTGCTCCGGTGCTTTGGGTTTATGTCGTGAAATATGAACAGGATTGGGGGAAATTCTTTATTTAAGACTATGATGTTACTGTCTGCAATGCTATGAGGAATGTGGAATGCAGGTTGAAAAGGGGTTTATCGCTGGCTTCTTGGTGTTGGGTTTTGCGATATTCATTTTTGGTTTCTTAACGGGTCTGTACTCGATTGCGGTGATCCCGGCTACGGCTGATGCGGCTTCGTTGGGCATTTTGGCTTTTGCGGTTGGAGTTCTTCTGGGTGCGTTGCTGGTTGCGATGATCTTAACCATAATTCGGTTTAACGAGATGGCAAAAGCTGCTAGGTCGCAAGCTAATTCGACGGTTACGTAAGAGAGGCTTTTCTACTAATCTTCTTCAGCCGTGTTTTCCCGATTTGACATGGCGGGTATGATTTGCATTGCTTCGTCCAATGTGCCAATAGAGTTCTTGACCTTTTCCAAGTACTTCTGGAAGTTTAAGGCTCTCAGTACGGCTACGCCTCTGTCTGTGGCGGCGTATATTGCTTTCTTGCCGAGCTTTCGTTCGTTGACGAGCCCGTTTTTCATCATAAAATGAACGTGCTGTTTGACTGTGTTACAGTCCATGCTGGTCTCGTATGATAGACGGTCGACAGCTGAAGCTTCTTTCATCAAGGCGCTTAGTATTTCTTCGCAAGCTTCTAGCCTTGATTTTTTCATCTGTTTTAGCACCTTTTTTGGTTGTTCTTGTTCTTTATGAATAAAGCGTTTGTGAATTCTGAATCTTTAGTAGTAGCTAACGACGGGGTGAACTGCTTGGGTGCCGAAAATGCTGAATCCGTATCATGCAATTGTAGAGCGAAGAAAACATGCGTAAGACTGCTCTTCTTTTGTCTTCGGGAGTTGCCTTACTGATCTTCGTATTCTTCTTCACGGTTCATGCAGAGACCTTTTCGTGGCGCGTGGCGTCTTCGACTTACATTGAGCTTTCTATTCAGAACCGTGCATACATCAGCTCGGCGTTTCGTGTGGATCAATGTGACTGCAATGGTTCTCAAGTGGATTCTTGTGCGCCTTTGGATTTGATCTGTTTCTGCGCTAAGGTGACCTATAACGATGAGCCAGTTGTTAACGTTGAAGTGGATTCTGATGTGGTCGGGCCTGTTAACATCTATTTCAATTCTACGATTTCGAGGCAGGCACAGACGAATGCCAGTGGAGTTGCAGTGGCGAGTTTTAGGGTTCCGTGGCCAGTTGAGCATGGAAATGAGATAGTGCTGGGGCGGTGGTGGGCCACGGCGAAGGCGTGCCTTGCGAATGAGGAGTCAAGCGATACTCACTGGTGGTATGTGAGGTTTTTGGGGGATTTTAACGGCGATGGGATTGTTGGTCCATTCGATTTTGCGCGGTTCTCGGTTGCTTATGGTTCGACGCCTGAAAATCTGAGATGGCTGTCTGAGGCTGATTTTGACGAAGACCAGCGTATAGGGCCGTATGATTTTGCTTTCTTCGGAATAGAATACGGCAAACACTACCCGTAGCATGTTTCTTACTACCTTGGATCAATGTCGCTTTTACTCAGAGATTTTCTTGAAGTTGTCGTAACGTCAGCGTGTCTTCAGTTTTCTCTTCACCGCATTTTTGGCACTTGTAGGTGACTATTTTCATAATATTGGTTTTTTACGCTTCTCTAGGAGTTTGATTTTATGAATTCAAAATCAACTTATGTCAACACATCTCAAAGGGGGGCATCAATCGGAAGTGCGGAAAAGTTTCGCCCTTCTTCTACATCTTCAATTTGACTACTCTGTAATCGTTTCGCTCTGGCATTTGCTCTAACATGCCTTTTGATTTTTCGAGAATTTGCTTTGGTTCATATGTTTGCGGATGATGGAGCGGATGTGCAATACATGAGGTTATGCCTTCAAGAAGTTTCTGCTTGTTCCATATTGGTATTCTCGCGTCTTTGGTGTTTGGCATCCACATGAGGTAAATGCTAAAGACTTCTGCTTTGTGCTTTACCTTGTGCGTTACTTTAATTGAGTCTAGAACCTTGAAGCCCAGTTTTTCCATTTGGTCCTTTCTAAACCATGGGCTCCAATGATTTTCTAGCGCTATGGTTGCGAAACCAGAGGCTTTGTTCTCGCTTTCTATCATACTTTCTAAGAGTTGTTTTCCAAAGTCATGACCTTTTGCTTTGCGCAATACCCAGATGCAATTTATTACTATCAAGTTTTCGCCCTTTATCGGATAATAAGACACGTTTGAAGGTGAATATTCTATCTGACCAACAACCTCTTTGTTATGAATCAGAAGTCTTTTATGAAACCCTTTTGGGATTGCCTTCTTCAAGTATTCGATTCTTCTTCTAGAGCCTTTAGAGGGAGGACCTACCAAACACTTGCGTAGATATCTCTCATATTCACGGATGCCAACAGTGTCCACAATCTTGCTCTCTGAACCGGACCTTATTTCTGCCGTCATGTTATCCCTCTTTCTAAGCCAGTTCTAACCCGTTGACTTCTTCTGGAAGCATTCCATACAAATGGCAACCAACTTTACATATTGAAACGGTTGCGGTAAGGATGTCAGACCCTTCGCAAGTACAGTTACATAACCTAAAGGTTTTCCACATTTCTGGCATCTCAAAGGTTTGGTGTTGTCCATTCTGCGTCACTAGAAGTATTCTCTATCGCTCTTTTTAAGCGTCTTTCTCCACGTATTAATTGGCGATATCTATGTCAATCGGGAATTCGGGAGATATCTCCACTGTGGAGAGCATTCAGATAAACACTGACCTATGCTGAACCTATTTTATAGGAGGGTTAAATTCGCTTTCAGCGCAACAGAGTAGCCTTCGTCTCAACCATAAATACTGTACCAACACTTTGTATCAACAAGACGTATAGACAGAACCTAGGGGGCCAAAAACTCCAAACAGACACGTCAACCAAATAAAAATCACAGGCTCATTTTCGCTTTTATCTTGGGTATGATCTCTTTCTGCATCTGCATCACGCCAAACGTTGTTATCTTGTATTTCTCGCTAGGTGTCTTCACGGCTAATTCGCTCTTAACGAGCTCACCCAACCGTGTACTCGCAATCTTCGCGTCCTTCCCAAGCCTAGTCTGTAACTTATCCCTCGAAACCCCATCACTCTCCAACCTGCCCAACCTGTAACCAACATAACCAGCCAAAAGCAACAAACCCAACGTCTCATTATCCGTCAGCTTGTCTCGGGCAACAAGAAGGTTTGCGCCTTCAGGCGAAAATGCTATCAGTCCTTCGCATTCTTTAGCGAGCTTCTGCAGATCAACGTTCAGCGTCAGTTTTTGAGCTATCTCGAAAGAGGGCAGGAACTCGCTGAAGAACTTGTTTATGGCCAGCCAGACTTGTTCGGGGTTGCCTGTGAAGGTTTTTTCAATATTCTCGTATTTGATTTGGATCGTTATGCTCGTTGACGGTGTGCTCAAGTCATTTTGCCTCTGAGCTTGGCTAGAACTCCGTCTTCAACCCATCTTTCGCCCTGCATGGTCAGCTTGAACTCTGGCCTGTTCGGGTCAGGCTTGAAAACTTGTCCTCGCTTGGTCATTTCGTTGACTCTTGCAGGCACCATGCACTTTATCCCACTTGACTCTAAGAGCTTCTGTATCTGTGACGCCGTATTCTTCTTCTCGTCAGAGGCATACAATGTCAAGCCTATGGCTTCATAGTGCGTGAGGTTTTCACGAGCTATTATCACGGGGCCTTCTGTCGTACGCTCCAAGATGCCCTTTAACTGGGCTCCAGAAGGAATCAGCCTGCTTGTGATCAGATTTGAGACTTTCTCCATAAAGTCAGGTGGAAAAGTTTCAAGAATGTTCAGGACTTCTTGCGGAGTCTCGCCTTCAACTGTGATCTCGCCGAACGGAGTCTTTATCTTGGCTTCAACCTTTTTCATTGTGCTTCACCTTTCTGGCTTAGCGCTTCCTCAGCGAGAATGTAGACGAAACCCGTATCCGTATTCCAGCGTCTGACGGTGCCCTTCTTGACTAAACTCATGAGCACATTGTTCAATATGCGACCTGAAACATTCATGCGGCTGGAATGAAGCGCTTCTCTGAGCTCTTCACCTGTTCTCGGTCGCCATTTACCCCAATCAGTTTCGAGAGTGCGCAGTATGGCTTCGTCAAGGTTTTCCGTTGATGCTATCTTAGGGTACTGCTCAGTCTTGGCTTCCTGCTTTTGCGAGCCTGTCTTCACCGTTAGCGTAGTAACCGTTTTAGGTTTGACGCTTTCAAAGGCTTTGTGAACGTTGGTTATCAAGTTTGGGAGATCGTCCACTGTCTTCAGTACCTCTTCGCGCGATCCGCTGATCTCCACTTCGTATTCGCCCATCCGAAGGCGAAAGCCGAAACTTTCACTTGTTTTTCTTGCTGGCTTTTTCGGCAAGTTTATCCCGTGATATAAGTGAATATCAACTCCTTTTAGAATTTACGTATGAAAATCTCAATAATAGGCGAATTCCTCTATGTTTTAGGGTGTTGGAATTCTGGAGGCGAGGCTTGCGGTTCTTGATATATTCCGAAACGAGAATATCGTATTAAATATTAAGATACGCTACTCTACTATTGCTGCTGACCTCGAAACATGAAGGGACGTGCTTGGCGAAAAAAGGACTCGTTGTCTGGCTGTTCAGCTCCTTGACTTTTATTTCACTCGCACACTTCATCGAAGCTGTAACCGCCCTAATCTTCGATAACCAAGCCAGACTCCTCAGCCTATACCCATTCATAGGCGAGAGACTTCAGACTCTAGCACCTGTGACGTATTTCTGGATAAGTGCAGCTGCAACGATAGTCTTTTGGGGAATCACCTGCGCCGTGACCTTCGACAATCCCATGGAAGCATTCTTGAACAAGATACTATCAGACGCCAAACAGCAAACCGCAGTCGAGACCCAGCTTTTGGACAACAAGAGCGAACTGCTCGATCTGATGTATGAGACCATCGAGTCAGACAACGAAATCCTGGGACAAGTCAAAGATCTAATGACCAACGTGAGAGCTGATGTGAGAGACATCCAACCCTTAAAGGAGAGCATCGAGAAAACACGCATCGAGCTAAGCAGTTTGAAGAAGGAGATCAAACGCATAGAAGAAAAAGTCCAATACCCAATACTGTGCACAGTCTGCGACAAGCCGCTGATGCCTGACTTCAAGATGTGTCCATACTGCGGAGCACAAGTGAAGGTTCAGAAAGCGCCACTCATTGATCTCAAAGACTACAAGTAGAGAAAGCCAACTACTTCGCAATCTCCTTCAACTTCTCTTTCAACAATTTGCTGACTTCACCGGCATCAATCTTGCCCCGCAACTCCTTCATTACGACTCCCATCAATGGACCAAGACTGGCTTCGCCGCGTTCCTGAATCAACTTCTTATGCTCAGAGATCACCTTATCAACCAAAGCGCCAAGATCACCACGCGAAACAGTCTTCAAATCCAGACTAGCCATCGCATCTTCCAGATTCTTTCCTTCATTCTTTGATAGCCACACAAAGACATCAGACAAGGCTTCCTTCATCAACTTTCCAGAACCAACGCTTTTGAAAATTCCCCGCAATTCCTCTTCAGAAACATTGCCTATCTGAACCCCGTCACGCTTCAAAGCCGTAATAGTCTCCGTCAGAAAAGCTGCAACAGTTGTTGCCGAAACTCTGCTCTCTTTCACGATTAAATCAAAAAGCTCGCTGTACTCGGCGTCAAGAACCTGCTTAGCCAACTTCTGATTCAGCTTGCACTCCTTCATCAAACGCTCAAGCTTCTGCTCAGGAAGCTCAGGCAGACTCGCCTTGACCTCCTCAACGTAGTCTTCAGTTATCGGCATTGGAGGAATATCAGTCTCAGGATACATTCTCGCAGATCCTGGTCTCGGTCTCATGAAACGAGTCGTCCCATTAGGATTAGCGTTCCGAGTTTCATCAGGCACACCCTTCAGCGATTCACGGGCTCTCTCAACAACCGCCTTCAAAGCGTCCTCAATGTTCTCCTGCTTGTCAGCAACGAACACGACCGCATCATCTTCCTCAGCATTCACTGCTTTTCTCAGAGCTTCAACCTCTTCAGCTGTCACACCGTAAGCAGGCATCTCATCCGTATGGAATATGCCACCGACTCTTCCCCAAAAGCGCGCCCTATCAGCCATTTCAGAGCCCAAACGGAAATCAGGCAAAAGCTCCCACTTCAGGAAACCCCTAAACTTGGGCAGTCTCACGGCAAGCACTCTATGTTTTTGATCTAAGGCTTTTCGAATCACCTTGCACTTGGTGCTCTTGAAAACATCCGTAACATCGGAAAACTCCCCCTTTATGTCCTCTTCCTTGACTCCCCTTTTCTCAAGTCCCTCCCGAATCTTGATCAGGTTGAGCTGCCGCTGAACTTCATACTCCACGGCCACCGAGACCAGCTCAAGCTCCTGAACCCCTTTGATTTCAATCAATGCACCTTTTGGAATTGAGATATTCAAGTCTTGGCGGATTGTGCCTAAACCTCGCATGACTTTGCCCGTGGCTCTCAAAATTGTTCCAATCGCTAGGGCCACTTCTTGAGCTTCTTCAGGCGAGTAGATCACAGGAGCGGTGGCAACCTCTATCAACGGTATGCCCAGCCGGTCAATGCGATAACGTATCGTGTTTCCTTCATCCGTGCCTGTCTTTCTGGCAGCATCCTCCTCCAAGCTTGTATGCTGAATCGGAACGGTCTTGTCTCCAACCTTGATTTCCCCGTTCATCGCAATCACACAGGTTCTCTGGAAGCCCGTGGTGTTGGAGCCATCTATCACCGTCTTGCGCATCACGTGCACTTCGTCAATGGGCTTGGCATTCATCATCAAAGCCACTTTCAGAACGATTTCGACAGCTTCTTTGTTCAGCGGATGAGGCGGCTCCTCATCCATCTCAACGAGACACGATGAAACACGATTAGCCTCATAAAGGATCTTGACTCCCTTCTGAAACTCGAAAAAGGCAGCCGGATCCACTTGGCCCAACTCGCTCTGCGTTGGTCTAAGCCTCCGCAAGAACGTTGTTTCAGGCTCTTCTTTGAAAAGCTCAGGTTTGCATCCGCAGAAGAGTTTTTCAGACGTGTTCAGTTGCTGATGGATTTCCAAGCCGACTTTCAGACCGACCTCCGCGTAATCAATGCTCATAATCGCATCATACTCCTTATTCATTGTCTATCTTATCTGGAAGTGTTCTCGGCGACAGCTCACCTGCAATGTCTGTCTTCAGCAGTCTTTTCGCTTCTTCAGGGTCTTTGGTCTGCCCGAAAATCCACATGAGCTTGACAAGAGCCGTCTCAGCAAGCATGTCGTCCAACGGAAGAACTCCCAAAGCTTGCAGGTCACGCCCTGAATCGTAAACGTTCATGTTGACGCGACCCCATACGCATTGGGAAGCTATTGCCACGATAACCTTGTGCGAAACCGCGTTGCTTATGGTTTCAGAGCAGTATCTTGCGATGTGGCCTAAGCCTGTGCCTTCAAGAATCAAACCCTTGTAGCCTTTCTCAACGTACCAGTCTATCACTTCAGGGCTCATACTTGGGTGAAACTTGATAAGAGCCACTTTGTCATCAAACCTCGGCTTCAGAACAAGCTTCTTCGCATGATCACGCCTTTTGAAATCATCTGTCAGCATGTTTATCTTTTGATTCTGTACTCTTGCAATGGGCGAAGCGTTGACGGACTTGAAGGTGTCTCTTCTGCTTGTGTGACATTTCCTGACTTTCGTCCCTCTGTGAACAGCTATGCCAGTGTCTGACGAAGTCTCATGCATTGCCAACACGACTTCAGCGAACGGAGCTTTCGCTGCCAAAGTGACTGCACCAACAAGGTTCGATGCGGCATCCGAGCTGGGCCGATCAGCAGAACGTTGCGAACCTACAAGCACGACTGGAACTGGAAGATTCTGAAGGGCAAAGCTCAATGCGGCAGCCGTATAACCCATCGTGTCGGTTCCATGAGCTATGACAACGCCGCCCTTAACGCCCTTTGCCACTTCTTCAGCAACGGCCCTCGCGATCTGCGTCCAATGCTTTGTTTCAATGTTCTCGCTGAACAGGCTCAGCAGTATCTGAGCATCAATACGAGCTATGTCAGCAAGTTCTGGTACGACGCTGTACAGGTCGCTCGCCGAAAGCGCAGGCCGGACGCCCCCAGTTCTGTAATCCACTCGACTGGCTATCGTTCCACCTGTACTTATGATCGTGACTCTTGGAAGCGTTTCGTCTTGCTCAGGCTGGGATGGAACGATGAAAGCTGGTTTTGAGCCTTTGCCTATCTTCTCAACCCGCGCGTCAGACGTTATACGCACGCCGATGTTGTATCCGGTCTTCATCTTGATTACAATGTGCTTCTTGTCGCCATATTCAGACCGGGGAATCAGAATCCCTTCGTAGACTTCGCCGTCTTTTGTTATTCGTATCAGGTCGCCTATTTCCGCGCCAGCCTTCCTAATGGCTTCCAAAGCTTCGCCTTTGTAACCAGAACTGTCGTCTTTTTCATTCATTTTCTAATCCACCAGCATCTTTGACATGTAAACACCGTCATACTTGTAACCGAACCTCATGTAATACTGCTTTGTCCCAAGAGCACTTATGACAAGAATCTTTTTTAAACTATAGTCCTGCCTTGTCAAACGGTCAGCTTCGGCAAGAAGAACGGTGCCATACCCCTTATGCTGCCAAGCCTTGGCCAAATGCTTGCCGACTGGGACAAGTGGGCCATAGACGTGAAGTTCCCGCACGATAGAGCAGGGTTCTGCCTTCACTTCTGGTCGGTGAGCCTTCTCTGATGGGATTCGCAAGCGAAGATAGCCAACTAAAACATCATTTTCCGAGTCCTCTGCGGAGATGAAAATCTCTTCGCCTTCAGAGGCTTCATACTTGATTTTCAGGAGGCTCACATTTTCCGGGTCGGGTCTGACGTTATCTGTGGCCATTCTGTGGCCTACTTCTCTGCAACGTATGCACCTGCACCTAGAACCTTCGTCCTTAAGCTTCTTGCGTACGACTTCGCGCAGGTCACTTCTCTTGACTCCTGCTACAATCAAATGAGCAGGAATGTCTCGTTGGACACGCATAATTCGAACCCACGGCGGCGTCATCTTCTTGATTTCAGCAACTACGCCGGCTGCTTGCTCGGTATTGTATGGCGCGTACTCGCCTTTGGTGTGCCATTCGAAAGTTTTCGTGCCCTTCAGGACTAGACACGGGTAAATCTTGATCATGTCAGGCTTGAAATCTGGGTCGCTGAAAACCTTCTTGAATGCTACTAAATCCTTGTCAGGATTTGAGCCGGGCATGCCAGGCATGAGATGGTATACTATTTTCAGTCCGGCATCCTTCATTGTGCGAGTGGCTTCAACAACATCTTTGACCGTATGTTTCCTTCCAACCGAACGGTAAATGTCATCACTTGGGTTTTGGACCCCCAACTCGACCCTAGTGACGCCCATGTCAAGCATGTGGTCAACGTGCTGCTCCTTTGCCCAGTCAGGACGCGTTTCAACTGTGATGCCGACGTTTCGGGTTCTGCTAGTTTCCGCATTCTTCTTAGCCTCTTCAAGGCTTGATGACTCCTTTCCTGTGATCGCGTCTAGGCAGCGTTCTATGAACCATTCCTGATAGTCCAGAGGCGTTGCTGGAAAGGTTCCTCCCATTATGATGAGTTCGATCTTGTCGACCCTGTGACCAATAGCTTGTAATTGTTCGATGCGGCTTTTGACCTGAAGGTAAGGGTCATATTCATTCTGCGATCCGCGCATGGCTGCCGGCTCGAAACCAGTATAGCTCTGGGGAACGCCAAACCTTGGTCCGCCTGGGCAGTAAGCGCACGGTTCATCCTGCGGGCATGGATAGGGCTTGGTCATGGTCGCTACTACCGTGACTCCTGATAATGTGCGTGTGGCTTTTCTTCTGAGAAGATGCAAAAGCTTGCGTTTTTCCTCTCCTTCGAGTTCGCAGATTATTTCCGAGTTTGAGGGAACTTTCGCAAGCTGATACTTAGCTGAGATTCGCATTTTAGCGCGAGCAACGTCACTGTTACTGGGCGATGTTGTGTTCATCAGTATGTCAACGATTTCTCTTGCGGCCTTCTTCGTAGTCAAGTGAGCTGCAACCGGTTGCCGTTTATTTCGAGAACCTGAATATTAATAGCGTACACTGCTAACCTATTCTTTCTTCCAGAAAAGCTTGAACTCTTCATGCTCTCTGCACTCATTCTCGTGTCTAGCGATACGGCCATTTATGAAACCTTCTATTCCTTGTTACGTTTGTATGAATCTCCAGTCAGAAGCAACCTGAAGGTTTTTTTACTTAATAAGAGGAAAACAAATAGACAGGGAAGGCTCGCATGTGGCCTACCGTTCTAGGAAGCCTAAGCAGACCTTGGCTTTCTGAGACCCGGGGATCTCAATTGTCTATGATTGATAAGCCAGTTTCGTTTACCTATTTACTTTTATGCGAGATCTCGCCAGCCCTTCTGAGTATACCTTAACGCGGTCTCATACTCTTTCCAACTGAAGCACTTCAGAAGATCAATAACCTCAAACCCATAGTCGCGGACTAGCTGACTCGCTAGAAACTTTCTGAGAACGATCCCGGGGGTGTTCCAGTATCGATTAGAGAAGCAGATCTAGAGAGTCTGTTTACTTGCGGGTTAGGCAACAAATAGACGAGCCGCGCGCTATCTATTGTTGATTATTGACATGAAAAAAAGGTGGTGTGTCTATTGGTTATGGGGTATTTCCACTTTGACGCTCACTGTTGCGTAGTTGCCTGAAGCATCAGTGGCTTTGTAAGTAATCGTGTAGATTCTGCCCGAGCCTGTTCCGCTTCTCTCTGCTCGCAGGTTGAAAGTGAAGTCGTTTATGATTACAATATCGTCAACGGTGTTGCCATCGCCGTTTGCGTTGTCGGCTTCGTTGCTTGTGATCGACACGAGCGTGATCTTTGGTGAAGGATCGCAGATGTCGTAGGCTGTTACGTTGGTTTTCACTTCGACGTACTTGTGGTTTGGCGGCCACAGGGTGCATGGTGTTGCGGTCGCGTTTATCTCTGGTGGCGTCGTGTCTACGACCGTGATTGTGACATTGCCGCTGCCCGTGTTGCCTGCTTGGTCAGTGGCGTTCAATGTAACCGTGTGTGTGCCGAGGTTGAACGTGTGGGCTAAAGTCGTGTTTGTCGCGTTTACTTCTGTTTTGAGCACCGTGTCTTTCTCGATCCACGTGAAATTGAATCGCGTTGAAACAGCATCTGTGGCTGTACCGTTAAGCATTACTTCCGTTCCCGCGTGGGATTCTTGTTCGACTGTTACATCTGGTCCAGCGTTTACGACTGGCGGTATGGTATCCTGAACGATTATGTTGGCCGTGTCCGTAGCGTTGGTGAGACCGTCAGACACCGTGAGGGTGACGGTTGTGTTTCCCGGTGGAAAGAGAACGGTTGGAGTGGCACCTTGGGCTGAGCCTCCTGTCCAGTTCCAGTGGTAAGTCAACGTATCGTTGTCTGGGTCACTGGAGCCTGTGCCGTTCAAGGTGACGTTCGCGCCTTGCGGAGTAGTTTGCTCGGCGAACTGATCGGATCCGGCGTCGGCTAGTGGAGGCAGGTTCTGGAGCACGGATATCGTTGCCGTTGCGCTTTCGGTCTTGTTGAGAACGGAGTCGAACTTGACTGTGAGCGTGGCGTTATAGACGCCTGCGACCGTGTAAGTGTGCGTTGTGTTCAAGAGTGCTGGGTCGGAGCCGCTTACCGGTGTGCTGTTGTCACCGAAGTCCCACGTGACCTGGATTACGGCGCTGACGTTTTCCGTGGTTGTTCCGTTAAATCTGGTGATTTGGTCCGTGTAGATTTGTTGGTTCGGACCGGCGCTCAGACTCGCCTGTGTTCTTATTGCTAGCAGGGACATGACTGCAACTATTATCAGCAAGGTGACCATCAAAAAGACTTTTCTTTTCATATTCGGACTCTCCTGCTCGTCCATGACGGGATGGGCCGGGCGAGCTAAAAACTTTCTGGAATATTGTTCTATTAGATAGCGCACGCTGTCTGAAAGTGAATTGTCACACTCAACAGACTCACAGTAGGGTTTTTCAGAGTTACTTCGTACCGCTGAGTGTCCCTAGTGGTGACGGGTGTTTCTACTTCCTCAGGCTTTCCTTCGTAAGAAGCAATTCGTCTTCCAGATACTCTTGATCGCTCATTCTCTTGATTTTGAGGAATTTCAGTGAGTCTTTGTCTGTTTCTTTCTCGTAGATGCTGATCTCTCCTTTCATTTTGCCCCAATGCGACTTGCCGAAAATGAGAATCCAAAGCCTTTCCCGAATTTTGCAAGCAGCTGCACAACCAAGCTTGAAGTCTCTACACTGGAAGAAACAGAAACACGCGCGCACAATCAATTGCCTGCGTTACCTCGTTGATTCTGTGGCACGCACGTTGAACGATCTGATAAGGTTTTTATCTTCCATTGATCCTATGCTAGCGAACCCTACAGCATTGGTGAGAAATGCTTGCAGACGCCGAAGTTCGGTGAACGCATCAGACAGGTTGGTGGTCTCAGCCGCAATGCGAGGCTCTACATAGTGTCAACTGCGCTGGTGGGCTTCGGTTCTGGAATTTGGAATGTCATATTCTACTTGTATCTCAATCTTCCAGAGGTGGGTTTTCAGCCTGATTTCATCAGTAACATGTTTACCGCGGGCGCGTTGGCCACGGGTTTCATAGCCTTGCCCGCAGGACTAATCATTGAGCGCTTGGGAACCAAGAAAGCAATACTCATCGGCTTGACTTCAAACCTCTTTAATATAGTTCAGTTTCTTGTCTTGCAGCCTTCGCTTCTGCTTTTTGCGAGTCTCATCTCGGGTCTAATCGGAACCGTAAGCTGGGTTGCATCGGCGCCCTTCATTATGGAGAACAGCACTAAGGAAGAAAGGACTTTCCTGTTCAGCGTTGACTGGGCAATAATGATCATCATGAACTTCGTTGGTAGCATGGCAGGCGGGGCAATGCCTGATCTATTCAACTCTTTCCTCGGTCTGCCAACAGGCTTGAGCGCCTCAGCAGCTGGCTATCGTTTGTCACTGCTGATCTCTATGGCTCTCTCGCTCGCGTCTGTGATTCCAATCTTGTTGATAAGAGAACGTAAGAGACAAACGCAGCAAAGGATGGGCGATTTATTTGCTTTGAAGAACGTGAAAAGCGGTCGCACGATACTGAAATTCATGCTACCCGTCGGGATAATAGGCTTCGGCGCCGGCTTCATAGTTCCCCTTTTTAACATATTCTTCAAGTTGAAGTTCGCAGCAACCACAGAAGAAATAGGGGTCCTGAGTGCTTTGAGCAACATCACACTGGTTATTGGAACTCTTTCTGCTCCTGCATTAGCCAAGAGGCTGGGCAAAGTCAAAGCCATAGCTCTGTGCGAGTTCTTCTCAATGCCCTTCATCATGCTCATGACGCTTTCGCCGAATCTTGGCTTCGCAGGCGCAGCCTACATCACAAGAAACGCTTTGATGAACATGGCTGGCCCTATAACTACCGCGTTTCAAATGGAAATGGTAACCGAAACCGAACGCGCCACGACCAACGGTCTCATGGTCATGTCTGACAACATCCCCAGAGCCATAACAGCATCGATCTCAGGCGGAATGATGACGCTAAGCGACTTCTATACGCCATTCTCGGCTACCACAATCACGTACTTCATGGCCAGCTCACTGTTCTACACATTCTTCAGAAAAGCAGAAACCAAAACCACCGAAGCACAAGCTAAGCCGGTTCCCTAGAATAAACGATTTTTCCATCCACAATGGTCATTTCAACTTTTACGTTCCTGATTTCATCCGGCTTGATCTTGGACAAGTCATCAGACAAAATCGTGAAATCCGCAAATTTCCCAACTTCGATGGTTCCCCTTTTGTCTTCGTCAAAAGACGCGTAGGCAGAGTTCAAAGAGTACGTCTTCAAAGCTTCCTCGACAGTAAGGCTTTCTTTAGGGAAACTTTTTCGGGCTACAGCAGCCCAGATGCCAAGAATAGGGTCAATTGGTTCCACGGGGCAATCCGAACCGGAGACGACGACCAGTCCTTCTTTCAATAACGACTTGAAAGGATAGACCCATCGTGCTCTTTTCTTGCCCACACGGTCAGTCGCCCAGAAATCCGAAAACACGAAATGAGGCTGCACCGATGCTATCAAGTCTAAGCGTTTCATGCGTTTGATGAGTCTTGGATTGAGAACTGAGCAGTGCTCGATTCTGTGCCTGTGATCCTTGTGTGGATGCTCTTTCAAGGCTTTTTCGTACGCGTTGAGAACTGCTTCCGTTGTTCGGTCGCCTATAGCGTGTGTAGCTACCTGCAGATCGGCTGCATTGGCTGTCGAAATGAGCTGATTCAGCTTTTCCTGCGTGTAGAGCATCATTCCGCTTGTCTGTGGTTTGTCGGCATAAGGCTCTTTCAAAGCTGCCGTGCGTCCGCCAAGGGAGCCGTCAGCCAGGATCTTCACGAAGCCTATCTTGACCATGTCGTTCCCGAAGCCCGTGACCAAACCTATGCTGATTAACTCGTCTAGGAGTTCTATTGGGATGCCAAGACAGACCCTCAATGGCAGTTTTCCTTCAGAATGGAGCTTCTGTATTGCCCTCAACTCGTTTGAGGAGCCCAACAGCCAGTGGACGCAAGTGAGTCCGGCTTTGATAGCTCTCTTGCAGGCTGAGGAACATGCTTCTTTAATCTCTTCTTGGCTCGGTTTGGGAATGGCTTTCCAGGCAAGTCTAATGACGTTTTCACGAAGAATGCCGTTCGGTTCGCCAGTGGCTTCATCAAGATCGACTTTTCCGCTCTCAACTACGGTTTTTCCTGTTATGCCTGCCAATTGCAGGGCTTTGCTGTTCGCCACTGCTATGTGTCCGCAAACGCGAGACAACAGAACTGGCTTGTCTTCGACCGCTGCGTCTAGATCCCATCGTGTGGGATAACGTTTTTCAGAGAACCGTTCTTGATCCCATCTTCCGCCCAGGATCCAGCCATTTCTGCTATTCTTTTGAGCGTGTTTCCGCAGTTTCTGTTGCACTTCTTTGATTGAGCCCGCATTTCTGAGGTCCAGCGTTTCAAGGAACTGTCCGAACCCTGTCATGTGCACGTGGCAGTCTACGAATCCGGGAACGACCATCTTACCCTTTGCGTCGATCAATTTCGTTGTTTTGTCTACGTGTTTGCTGATCTCCCTGTTGGAGCCCACTGCCACTATTTTTCCGTCTCGTGTGGCTATTGCTTCAGCTCGGGGTCGCCTTGCGTCTAGGGTTACAACGTGTGCGTTCAAGATTGCCAGTTTGGAGCCTAACATAAGTGCTAGCTATGCATTGAAACAGAATAAAAACTTGAAGCCCTAGGGGTTTACACCCAGTTTTGTCCAGCTTTTCTCTGGAGCATTATTCGTTTCTCAAAATTGCGCTTGTTTCGACACCGTGGATTGGGCTTAGTCTTCTCTGCAGCCTGTATTTTAGGAGTCTGTGACCTGACTTTTCCAGCTTTCGAAAGCGAACCGTGAGTCGGCATTCAAATACACCTGTTTCCATGTATGAGCCTATAGTAACTCTTAAACATTTCCGCATGTATTCCGCTTAGTGTGCGGGGGTCGCCGAGCATGGTCAAAGGCGTAGGCTTCAGGAGCCTATCCTGTAGGGGTTCGTGGGTTCAAATCCCACCCCCCGCACCACCTGCTTCTAAAGCCTTTTTCACGTTCTTTTCGTGGAAAGACCACGAAATGCGTATTATCATTGTCGTGACAATCCTAATGCTCTCGAATTGTAATCCGATTTTATGGGCTTCACAGTTATACGACCGACCTAATACACTTTCTTTTTGCTTGCTTCATTCCAATGGTTTGGGAAAACGCGACAAATTCTGGATGTTTATGCTTTGAAATACATAATGCAGAGACTCACTTCTGAACAAGAGTTAAACAGTTTTTAATGTTCCCAAGCTATAATACATTCATCTAGAGTTGACCAGATTGCCCAATATTAAATCGGAAAGGTTTGATGTGATTTGTCCTGTATGCGGCGAAAATGCCAGTCTAGTGGAGCGTGAAGGAAAACTCTCTACTGCGCTTGTCCTAGATTGGACTGGCAAGTATCGAAATAGGATGAATATATTTCGGCCGTCAGTGAAACGATCTTTTTGCAGTAATCACAGTAATGCAGTGATGTATTATCTGTTGTTCATATAGCGTTGCTAAACCCTGTACCCGTTCAACCTTGATTGAGTGGGCTGGGAATGCCAAAATGAATTTCACAGACCAGGGCTAACGAGCAGAAGGAAATCAACCCGAATCTTCAAATATCTTCTTGACTTCTTTTTTGGAGAGATCACGGACCCCAATTCTCATCAGATAGGCATTCATTCTCTGAACAAGATTCTCAACGAAGGGAGAATCAATAGTCTGGACGCAATGCCATTTGCCTTCTTCCAGCGTTTTTTTCAACACATTCTGGTCCACCGACAGAATCC
>Ga0315277_10005469_pt1 | contig 16722 bp, 11 predicted proteins | sample YL17G05_15_MG_FD_203695 | JGI IMG/M metagenome (GOLD analysis project Ga0315277, IMG submission 203695) | Sediment microbial communities from Yellowstone Lake, YNP, Wyoming, USA - YL17G05_15 | ecosystem: Environmental > Aquatic > Freshwater > Lake > Sediment | place: USA: Wyoming | collected... | reverse complement strand
ACTTGCCCGAGTCCGCCGTCGCCCCGTCCGCCGAGTCCAGGATCAGCCTGCCCGGCCCGCGGATGAACACGCCGTTGGGATCCGAACTGCTGAGCGTGGCCCCGTAGTTGGAGTTCCCGCCGAACCGCGTGGCGTTAGAAAGGTATATCTCCAGGGGACGGTTGGCATCGCCGTTGTAAATCTTCCCACCGAAGTGGCTGGTCCCGCTCGCGGGCGACCAGGCGCCGAACGCGACGCCCATATAGACCCCGTTGGGATCGGACATGTCCCCGTTGAACCCGACGTAGATGGGCGTGGTGGTGCTGTAGGCCGTGAGGCCCCTGTAGAGGATGCCGCCGCCGTTGGGGTCCATCCCGATGCTTGTCGGCGTGGGCTCGGTGCCGATGCCCTGCGCGACGATCGCGTTGCGGTTGAACACGGTGTTGGCAAGGTTCGGATCGGGGTCATAGACCGCGCCCGCCAGATTGCCCTTGATCGCGCCGTAGGCATTGACCGTTATCTTGGGATAGATATTGAGGGCGTTAGCATCCGTGATGGTCATATACCCATTGCCGCCGACCAACGTCCCGTTGACGATCACCTGCTGGGAGGTCGAACCGAACGCCCAGGCGTTGCTGACCGTCAAGGTCTTCCCGGGGCTCACCGTGATCGTCACGGTCCCGGTGCCAAGCGCCTTGTTGGCGGCCATCGTCACGGTGGCGTTGGTGATGTCCACGGTGCCGCTGTAGGCCGACTGGTTGGCGTTGGCGTTCACCGTCCCGCCTGTGACGGTGAGGCTGCCTGCGCTCTGAAGCGCGGCGGCGGTCGAGAGGTTCAACGTGCCCCCCGACATCCGGATGTCCCCGGAGCCGAAGCAGTTGGCCGCGTTGGCGTTGGTCGTCCCGCTGGTGATGAACACGGCGCCGGTGGTGTCGGGTTCGGAGGCGTTCAGGTTCACGGTGCCGGTGGTGCCTATGGTGAGCGTGCCGGCCCCGCCGCGGGCGTCGAGCGCGGTGAAATACGCGTTGACCGCGTTGCTGATGATGATGTTCCCGTCCGTGCTGACCGCCCTGGCGACGTTGAACCAGAACCTGCCCTTGCCCCCGGTGAGGGTCGTTTCCCCTGTTCGCGTGCTGGAGACGCCCTGGAAGACCATGTTCCCGTCGGCGTACCCGATGTCCACGAAGAGCCCGGAGTGGTAGTTCGCATCCGCGTCGCTCAGGCCGCCCTTCATGACCCATTGAACGGGGCCGTTGCTCCCGTTCATCATCCACAACTGGACCGTCGTTCCGCGGTTGCCGATGACGACCTGGTTCATGTCGATCGTCATGAGCCCCGTGGCGACCCCGCTGGCGTTGCTGTCCTTGAACATCAGCGAGCCGGAGTCAAGCGTCGTGACCCCCGTCACGCGGAACCCCCACGCGGTGACCCCCGAAGGGTTGCCCGTGTGCGAGAACTCCATCGCGTAGGTCGTGCCGGACGTATTGCTGTCCTGCGTCCTGTTGGTGAAGTTGTTGACGACGACGAACGCCGCATTCGGATCGGTCGTCCCGGCCCCGATGTTGTGAAACTTCAGGTACCCGCTGTTGAGGTTCCGGGTGAGGGAGCCCTTCCAGTTCAGCCACTTTCCGCTGTCGGGGTTGAACTCGACGTATCCCGTCCCGGCGATGACCAGCTCCGCGTTCGCGTTGCCCCGGAAGGCGTTGCGGAGGGTCAGACCGTAAGCGTACGTGGGCGTGCTGCCAGTGCTGGTGATGGTGAGTTGGTGGCTCTCGGCGTCGATGGTCAGCCCGGCCCCCGTGATGTTCATGTTCTGGTACTGGGTGCTGTTGGTGAAGTTGATGGCATAAAGCTGTAGCGTCCCGTTGGTGATGTCCACGCCCTTGCCGCTGTCCCCGCTGGCGCCGAAGTTGCGGGTCAGCGTCAGGCTGTTGAGCTGGTAGGTCCCGCCGTTCAGGTTCACGGTACGCGTGTAGTTCGAGTCGTTAACGCCCGTGAAGTTGATTGTGACCACATCCACGTAACCGGGGTTGAGCCCCGGCCAGAAGTTGGTGGAAGTCCCGCCCTTGAGCCAGTTGTTCGGGTCGTCCCAGTAGAATGTCCGGCTGGTCCGGGGGCTCAGCCACGTGGGGATGTTCGCGTCCATGATGTACGTGTCCGCGTAGGCCTGCGTGCCGCACAGGAACATCCCGACAACCGCCGCCACGAGTAAAGCATTCCGGGACTTCATTGTGATCTCCTTTTGTGACTCGACAACCGCTTGCGGGGGACGAGGCCCAGTCTATCTGAATGACGTGCTTGCTCGGCAATCAGGCCCCGCTGCCGCATTGAGCCTGTGCCGGATATTTCTCCGCTCCACCGGATGTGTCGCCACGACTCCCGTCTGCCGACGCTCGCGCATGAAACGACCGTCCGCCCCCGCTCGACAGGGATGCCCCGGGGACCTCCGCGAACGACGCTTCCCCAGGACGGTCCTCTGGACCGAAGAAGCGAATTGGCGACTGGCTGTACCTTCGACGCTGCTATACCTTCCTCGCTTTACAACACAGCCGGACAGGACCGACCTGTGCGCACAGCGCAACCGATATGATCGCCAATCCGTGGTCGCTCGGGACTTCCTCCGTCCTGCTCCGGGCGATCCTTGCCCGTCGTACTACCTTGATTGCCCTCAATCTACACCCGCCCCGCGGATGTGTCAAGCCCAAAAGCGCCTCTGGCCCTTGGGGCCTGCGTGCCAAGCCTGACGGCGCCGTGAACGCCGAATTGCCGGTTGTCCGCCCGCACCGGGCCAGCACCTCGACCGCATTACGGGCCTCTTCGATTGTCGGCCTTGCTGCACCCCTTTACAAAGGGCAGGAGGGCCCGCTCTTGGGAAACAACTACCTCCGCCGGAGACCACGAAACGGTACAATGGGAAGCAGCCTGTGGCCGGGATACGGGAAAACGCGGCTTACGAGCCAACGGCGGAAAAGGGCAAGCGTATGATGACCGGGATACATCGCCTCAGCCGGCTGGCAGCGGTTACAGCGATGTTGGCGCTCTGCGCCGGCTGCGAGGACGGTCAGGCGAGGAGTGCCGGATCGTCCAGCCAACCAAGCACCAGCGCCAGCAGCGCCCCCGCCTCGGCGCCAGGCAGTCCAACCACCACATCCATCCCAGCAGGCGCCACCAGCCGCCAAGCGATAGCCAAGGACCAACGCCGCATTCACGTGTTCATCAGCGGCAAGGTGCAGGGAGTGGGCTTCCGGGCATTCACTCAGGAGCAAGCCCAGCGGCTGAAGGTGACGGGGTTCGTGCGCAACCTCGCCGACGGTCGAGTTGAACTGGTTGCCGAGGGACCGGCGGGCGACATCGAGAAGTTGATCGAGCAGGTCAAGCATGGTCCGCCGTCGGCAAAGGTGGACGGATTCGACTGCAAGGATGAGACCCCAAGCGCCGAGTTCAGGGAGTTCGAGACACGGCATTGAGGCGTGGCGGGAGGGCGCGTTCGAGCAGGCGCCGGAGGACCTCGCCCAGCGCGGCTGGCAAACGGGCTTGCCGGCACCACGGCGGGGCATTCCTCCGCGATTCCACCCCATCCCCAAGCTCCAACAAGCCGGCCACTGTCAGGCGCGTGCGCCAGTGGAGTCGCATTGACCAAGCATTGGTCCGAAACCACCAGACCATCGGCGCCTTCAATCTGTAGTGATGGCAACTCGAAGAGGCGCTCGCCCTCTGAGGAGGAATCGGCCATGAACCAAGACAAGCCGTTGCGGGTCCGGCTGTGCGAGTCGCGAGGAAGCACCTCCGTTTTCATCGACGCGGAGATCACCGACGACGGCAGCTTGCAGCTATCCGGGCAGGACGTAGGCGAAGCACCGGCCAAGTGGTGGGGAGACGACGACTATGAGTACTGGGTCCATGTCCGTCCGGAAAACAAGGACCGTGTCCTGCTGGCCCTGCTGGAGAAGCTGTACGCGGGGAACAGCCGTGCCGACACGGAGTTCGCGGATCTCCTGAAGGCCAAAGGCATCCCCTACGAGTTCGACTCCTACGTCTGATGGGATGCGCCGGGGGCGTGCGAAGTCCAGGCGTTCCCTTATTGGACGGCCTGCCTCAGTACCTCCGAAATCTCATAGACCGTGAAGAACCCCGCCGGCTCCTCCGGGCCGGGACTATCGACGAGACACACCGCCAGTTCCAGCAGGCCCCCGTCGAGCCTGCACATCCGCTCCTCCGGGCGGCCAACGTGACGGATGAGCACTCGCTCCAACACGCGTTGCAGCTTCTCCCGCTCTTCGACGTACTCGGTCATCTTGCGAACGGCCTCGCCAAGCGGCTCTAACACCAGCGGGCCCATGCGATGGGCGGCATCAATGCTCTCGCCCAGCGAGCACCACTCCACAGACACGTCCAACTGCTTCCCAAGCGTCTGGGACATGTTCGCCGTTTCCTGCGGCAGGACGGTCTGGCGGACGTGGTCGGCTGCATCCTCAAAGCTCTCCGTCCCGCCTCCCGGGGACGACAAGGCGGCCAGCCCTTCCGCGATGGCCTCCACTCCCTTCGCCATCGCCTTGCCAAGCCCCTCGGCCATCTGCGTCATCGCCTCCTCGACATTCACGCCCAGCATCCGGTTGATGCTGGCGCCCATGTCCACCTTCCACGTTCCGTCCACCTGGCGGAGCACCAGCGGCAGGGACTGCTCCTGCGCCTGGGACTCACCCGGCGGCGTCGCTCGGAGCTTGGCTTCCACAACCACCAGCTCGCCGTCGGCCTGCGCCTGGCCGAGCTCGTATCCCAACGCCGCTCCGTGCATGGATTTGAAGTCCAGCGATTCCCCTTCGTGGGTAATAAGCAGCGCCTTGGCGGTCGCCTCGTCGCCCCGCTGCCCGGCCTGAAGGAATCGGTCCGCCGCCTCCCGGGCACGCGACAGGTCCTCGCTGCGAGCCGGGACCACGGCGCCCTTGGGTTCGCTTCCCGGCGGCCAGAGCGGAACGGTCGCCGCCGTCGGGTGCGTCATGGTGAACGATGCGAACATGCGGTCGAAGGTCGGGGCGACCGAATCCCAGATGGCCGCCGGCGCCATCGCCATCAGCGCGTGGAGCCATCCCTCCTGTTCGAACATCATGATCCGCAGGGCCATGGGGCCCGCTTCGCTTTGCTGGGTCCCCAACGCCCCCACGGTGGGGATGCTTCCGGCCTGGGCCGGACCGATCTGGCCGATCTCGATCTTGTCGGCCTCACAGACCCGCCGGAACCAGTCAGCCACCGCTCCCTCGCCGAGCCCCGGCCGGGCGGAGAACGTCAGCAGCACCGCCCCGTACTTGGCGGCAAAGACGGCGATGGGCTTGAACGCGCCTACGTTACTGAAGTCCGCCGCTTCCTGGGGCACCGCGAGCTGTCCCCAATTGGCGGGGATCTCGACCCGAAACGCAAAGCGGTCCTCAGGAGGAGTCACGGTCACGAGCGTGTAGTCTGGTGTTCCCGGCTTCATGGTGGATTGAGACCTCCGACATGAACTTGCCCAGGCTTACTCCACCGGCAGGACCAGGAAGGCGTCAAAGTCCGGGGAGATCTTGTCCTTCCGCATGGGGAAGGCGATGGGTCTGCCATCGAATGTGCCGGTGAGTACGGGAGCATGGGGAATATCCTTAACTGGGATGTCCCGGTTGACCTCTGGCCGGCGACCATCGCGAGCCAACGTTGTTGATCCTGCCGCATGAACGGCCCGTCTGCGAGGCGTGCCTCCTGTTCCAGGAGGCGCATCCAGCCCTCGGCCTGCTGCCGTGCGGGTGAAGGTACCGGGATTCCATGCTTACCGCGCAGGGTTACGACACGCTGCCGCGACCGGCGGTTGTTCCGCCCGGCGGCAGGCCATGATGCTGGTGGAGCGATGGCGTTGGGAGCAGCATCAGGTTGGCCCGCTCAGCGCTCCGGCTGACTCTCCGCCGGATAACCCACTGTCAGGGCATAAAGGACACGCTGTTCCGCCCGCAGTTTCATCACCGTGGCCAGACCCGCCTTATCGCAATTGTGGAACCAGGCGGCCAAGCCTTGCGAGGCGGCGAACAGGCTAACGTTTCCGGCAATGAGACCCGTGGCGACGTTGTAATAGGACTTCTGTATGTCCGGATCCTTCAGGCCGGGCTCCTGAAGCCTTGACTTGGCGTACTTGGCGATATCGGCCACAAAGATGAGATTCACCGGGGCCTTGGCCGCGCCGCCCCCGCGACCGCGACCACCAGCCTTCGCGCGCAGGTCCCCGGCGACAACAGGAGTCAGACGGTGAGGAGCCGCCTCGTAGAGGTAAATGCCTTCGGGCAGGGCGACATAAAGGTCGATTTCCTGCGAGTTGCTGGCCGTTGCGGCTGTTCTTCCCACCTGCCCAAATGGCCCCTTCTCCCGGTTCACGCCGAATGCCGCCCAGAGAAGATTGGACAGCATCTGCGCGGGAAGCTTCTCCGCGCTGATGTTGCGGATAGTCCTTCTTTCCTGCAAGGCCGCCAGCACGCTCTTGCCGCCGTCCGTCTGGGGTTTGGCGAGCGTGATCGGCTGGAGGTCCAGCGCGGGTCCGGACGCCGTGCCGGCCTCCTGAGTGGCGATGGACGCCTTGCCGGCGTCCTGGGTGGAACTGGACGCCTTGCCGGCGTCCTGCGCGAAGCCGGATGCTGTGGCGGCCAGCGCGGTGAGCCCCGGCACGGTTTTCAGGAATGTTCTGCGATTCATCTGATTCTCCAATCTCCGATTGCTGCCCATCGGAGTTTGTTGATCGGGATTTCCCATTTGACCATTGACCCACGACCCTCGTGGGCCTCTGCTCTGGTGCTCTGCGATTATCTCCGGTCCCCACGGTTCCGCAAGCGTGCTGCGGCGCCGAGAAGACCCACGAGTTGCCTTTCACCGTGCCGCATTCCCGTCGCCTTCTCCATCCAGGACGCGATTCGATCTTCTCCGCACATGTCCGGGTACGAGATGCTGCGGCCGGGCTTCAGCATGTCGTGGTTGGCTGCTACCACCTTGCCTCGTCGAAGGGATTGGCGCCGGAGGCCTTGGGCTTGGGCTTCGGCAGCGTGTTGATGACGGCGGCGGCGAGGACCAGGTCGCTCATCGTCGTGATCTTGATGTTCCGCGGGTCGCCCATGACCACGCTGACCGGATGGCCGGTCTGCTCCACCAGGTGCGCGTCGTCGGTGGCGTCCTTCCCGCCGGCGTAGGCCTTCAGGAGGATGTCCTTTCGGAACACCTGCGGCGTCTGGGCCTCCCAGAGGTCCTGGCGGGGCACGGTCTCGTCGATGACGTTGGCGGCGGAGACCTTCTTGAGCGTCCCGTGCACCGGATAGGCGAGGATGGCGGCCCCCGTCTTCTGGGCTTCCTTGAAGACGGCGTCGATCCAGATGGGCGACACGCACGGCCGGACCGCGTCGTGCACGCAGACAAGGTCCGCGTCGCTTGACAGTCTCGCCAGGGCGTTGCGGACGGACTGCGTCCGCGTGGCGCCGCCCTCGACCAACGTGACCCCCATAAAGCCCAGGTTGCCGCCGTACTTTTCCTTCATGTGCGGCATGTCGTCGGCGGAGACGACCAGGATGGTCTGGCAGACGTCCTGGCGGGTGCTGAAGGCCTCCAGCGTGCGGATGAACACCGGCTGGCCGTTGATCCGCTCGAAGATCTTGTTCTGCTTCCCGCCGTAGCGTTTCGCCGCCCCGGCGGCCGGGATGATCACCGATACCTTGGCCACGGTCCCACCTCGTCAGGAGACGCCGGAGACAATCCTACACGGATCGAGGGCGTCGGGCAATCGTCCGGTCCCCCAGGGGTGCATCAGCGTCTTGGTGGTGACCCTGTCGGCGCCCTTGTTCGGCCCAACCCCAAGGGGCCGACCGATTCCCATGTTCCGATCGTGTAACAGGCCACCGCTTCAGCGGTGGTTTTCGGCGACCCCCTCCCCTGCCCCTCCCCCCGCGGTCTGGACGCCTTCGGGCAAACCTGGACCTCGCCCGCGGGGGGAGGGGACGGGGGTGGGGGGCTCGCGGTACCACGGCTGAAGCCGTGGCCTGGTACACGGCGCCTGCCCGGGGTGTTCCCGTCTAGACGGCGCCTGACGGGGGCGTTTCTGGTCTCGTGGTCATTGCAGGGCTACGCCAGGTTGCCCACACGAGCCGGCGGGGACGGAACGACCAACTTCCTACGCCCCACCAAAACGCTTATGCACCCGGTCCTCCAAGCAGCCAAGAGGGTCCTGCCAGTTGGGCTCTCCTCCGCCGGCGCCCGGCAGCTCGCAGCTCGCCGCTCTCCCCGCGGACCTGGGAACCGGCTTGCCTTTTGGCGGCATTTCCTGCAATAGTATCCACCGCGGGAAGGAGAACGCATGAAGGTCTCGCTGAACTGGCTGACGGACTACGTGGACATCTCGATGTCTGCGGGCGAGCTTGCCGAGCTGATCGTCAGCGTCGGCTTCGGGGTGGAGGAGATCGTCCAGACCGAGACCGATGTCGTCCTGGACCTGGAGATCACGTCCAATCGGCCGGACCTGCTGGGGCACGTAGGGGTGGCGCGTGAGTTGGCCGCGGCGGCCGGGGCGAAGTTCCGCCCGCCGGTCATCGGGCAACTGCCCGTCCACGGCAACGTCGCGGACCTGACCGGCGTGGAGGTTCCGGACCCGCAGCTCTGCCCGCGTTACACCGCCCGGGTCATCCGCGGCGCGAAGGTCGGCCCGAGCCCCAAGTGGATGGTCGAGCGCCTTCAAGCGGTCGGCATGAGGAGCATCAACAACGTCGTCGATGTGACCAACTACGTCCTCATGGAGTACTCTCAGCCGCTGCACAGTTTCGACCTCGACAAGCTCGCCGGACGGCGCATCGTCGTCCGCCGGGCAAGGAACGGCGAGCACATCGTCAGCATAGACGGCACCAAGTGCGAGCTGAACGACACGATGCTCGTCATCGCCGACGCGGAGAAGCCCGTCGCCATCGCCGGCGTCATGGGCGGGCTGAATACCGAGGTCGGCGAGCAGACCGTCAACGTGCTGATCGAGTCGGCCCAATTCGACCCGCTCTCCATCCGCCACACCAGCCGCAGGCTCCAGCTCATGAGCGAGTCCAACTACCGCTTCGAGCGGGGCGTGGACCCGGTGGCCGTGGACGAGGCGTCGCTGCGAGCCTGCCAGCTCATCCTCCAGACCGCCGGGGGGCTCCTCGCAGGCGGCGTCGCCGACGTCTGGGCCAAGCCCTTCGAGCCGCCGGTGGTGCGCCTCCGGCCGGAGCGATGCGACGCGATCCTCGGCGTCACCGTCCCGCCGGGGCGGCAGGTGGAAATCCTTCAGCGCCTGGGTCTCTCGCCCCTCGTCGAAGGCGGGCGGATCGCCTGCACCATCCCCCCGCACCGGCCGGACCTCCGGCGCGAGATCGACCTGATCGAGGAAGTCGCCCGCCTCGACGGCTACGCGAAGATCCCCGTGGGCGGGCAGGTCACGCACGCCGTCAGGGGCGAAGCCCTGCCCCAGCGGACTCGCCGGCAGATCGGGCGAGTCCTTGCGGCGGCGGGATTCGACGAGGCCGTCACCTTCACGTTCATCGACCGGGCGGAGGCGGAGCTTTTCGGCTGGGCGGAGACGGTCCGCGTGAATCCTCGCGTGCGGAAGACCAACAACGTGCTGCGTCCGACGCTGCTGCCGAGCCTGCTGCGCGCCTGCAAGGCAAACCAGGACGCGGGAAACGCGGACGTGAGCCTGTTTGAACTGGCGGCGGTGTTCCCCCCGGGGCGCGGGACGCTGCCCGATGAGTACGTCCAGATCGGCATGGTGACGACGGGGGACCTGCGCGACCTCCGCGGCGCCGTGGAGGCGATTGTCGCGCAAGTCGCCGCCGACGCCGCCCTCGACGTCCGCGAGGCGCCCGCTCGCGGTTTCGCCGATGGCGCCGCCGCGGAGATTCTCCTGGACGGCGAGCCCGCCGGGACGATCGGGCGCCTGGACCGCGGCGTGCTGGACTTCTACGGCCTGGAGAGTCCCATCGCCGCGGCGACGATGCGGCTGGAGGCGCTGCTGAAGCGGGCGGGCAAGACGCCGACGTACTGGCCGATACCGCGGCTGCCCGCCGTGAAGCGCGACCTGTCGTTCATCGTTGAGGAGGCCGTCACGTGGAGGCAGGTCCAGGCGACCATCGACGCGGTCCGCCAGTCGATGCGGGCGGGCGTCGATCACGTGACCACCTACCGCGGCAAACCGATCCCGGACGGAAAGAAGAGCGTGACCGTCACGCTCACCTATCGCTCGTCCGAGGGCACGCTGCGAAGCGAACAGGTGGACGAGCAGGTCGCCGACGTCGTCTCGGCGATGAAGCAGACGTGGTCGGCCGAGCTGCGCGCCTAGAATAACCGCGCGACCTGGGCGAATGTGGTGCTCCCTGCGAGGCGGCGCCAAAGCGCTTCAAGATTTCGGCGCTGCCTGTCGATATATGCAGTATAATTCGCTTGGAGAAGAAGCCAAAAAGCCTCTGCTGTGTCCGACAGACGGCTCATGTGAAAACAACCGATAAACCCATTTAAGGGAAGCCTAGTCCGAGGCGCTCCGGCGTCTGGCAGCTACCCACTTCGAATAATGGGTTGTTTCTCCTGAGCGTCATCGGCACCATGCGGAGGCATTTTTTCGCGCCGTCGCGAGCGCAGAGCCTTTCCGGGGGGCTCTTCCGCCCCGTGGGCTGGTGGGAGTGGTGCATCAGCGTCTTGGTGGAAGCCCTGTGGGCGCCCTTGTTAGGCCGAACCCCAAGGGGCCGACCGATCCCCATGTTCCGGTCGTGTAACAGGCCACCGCTTCAGCGGTGGTTTTCGGCGCCCCCTCCCCTGCCCCTCCCCCCGCGGTATCGACGCCTTCGGCCAAATCTGGACCTTGCCCGCGGGGGGAGGGGACGGGGTGGGGGGCTCGCGGTACCACGGCTGAAGCCGTGGCCTGCTACACGGCGCCTGCCCGGGGTGTTTGCCGTCTCCCGGTCTGTGCAGGCCTGCGCCAGGGCGCCCACACGGCCCGGCGGGGACGGAACGACCAACTTCCTACGCCCCACGAAAACGCTTATGCACCCGAGTGGGAGTGAGGCCTTGACTCTCAGTCGGGACATCAGCTTCCGCAGTTCTTCGCGACTGATACCGAGCTTGACGGCGGCCGACCGTCGCCCACTACTCGCCCTTCCCCGAGTTCCGTGACGCGGTCGGTGACGGACTCCAGGGCGTTGTGCGACGGGCTGGTATGCACGATGGTCATGCCGTCCTGGTCCCGCAGGCGCATCAGGACGTCGCGGATCACGGCGATGCAGTCGGAATCCACGTTGGCCGTCGGCTCGTCCAGCAGGAGGGCCCGCGGGTGAAGGGCGATCGCCCGCGCCAGGTTCACCCGCTGCCGCTCGCCGGAAGAAAGCCTCGACGCGTCCCGGTCCTGAAGGGCGGACACCCCGACCAGTTCCATCGCCTCCGCCGCCCGCCTGTGCGCCTCCGCCCGCTTCGCCCCGGCCGACCGCAGGCCGTACAGGACATTCCGCAGCACTGTCCCGCGGAACATGTATCCCGGATGCATCACCATCACGACGGAGCTTCGCAGAGGCGCGTCCCCGAACCGCGCGGGAGAGTCCCAGAGGCGCATCCGGCCGCCATCGGGCCTCGTCAGCAGCGAGATGATCTCCAGCAGCGTGGTCTTGCCCGAGCCGTTGGGGCCGACGACGGCGGAGATCTGCTTCTCGGGCAGAAGCAGGTGCTCGACGTGGAGCACGGTCCTGCCGTCGTAACGCTTGACGATGTCGCGGCATTCACAGAACATCGCCGCCTCCTTGCCCTGAGCCCTGTCGCCGAAAGACCTGCCGCCGGGGCAGGCGGATCGCCCAGGCGGCGGCGTTGATCCCCAGGGCAATCAGCAGGAGCACCAGCCCCAGCCCCAGGCCGAGGGCGAACTCGCCCTTCTGGGTCTCCAGCGCGATGGCCGTGGTCATCGTCCTGGTGGCGCCCTTGATGTTCCCGCCGACCATCATCGCGATTCCCAGCTCCGAGACGACCCGCCCGAAGGCGGCCATCGTCGCGGCCACCAAAGCGACCTTCGCCTCGGTGATGACGGTGAGAAAGACCCTCACCGAGCCCGCGCCTAGCGTCCGCGCGGTCTTCTCCAGCGCGCCATCCAGCGACGAGGCGGACGAGGCGAACATCGCCACGATGATCGGCAGCGCCAGGGCGAGCTCGCCCAGGATGATCCCCGTCTTGGTGTAAAGCAGTCCGGCCGACCCGAAGGGCCCGGACCGGCTCAGCAGCATGTAGCACACCAGGCCGATCACCACCGTCGGGACGGCCATCCCCGTGTGGGCGGCCACCAGGAGCGTCTTGCGCCCCACGAACCTCCGACGGCCCAGCAGGACCGCCAGAGGCGCCCCGATCACCACCGCCGCCACCGTCGCCGCCAGCGAACAGATCAGCGACGCCTCCACGCACTCCAGCAGTTGCGCATCCAGGTTCCACAGCAGCCTGCCGGCCTGACGAAGCGCCTCCACCGTCACTCCCGCCTTTCCATGCGGCCGGTTGCCTGCGACCAGGGGAAGAAGAGCTGCTCGCCTTCCAGGCGGAACTCGGCGATCATCCGTTGCCCGGTCGAGGAGGTAAGCCAGTCGATGAGCTTCCTGGCGGCCTCGTGGTTGACGTGGGGGCACTTGGCCGGGTTTACGGCGATGATCCCGTATGGATTGGTCAGGGCGGGGTCGCCCTCGACCAGCACCCTCAGGTCAACCTTCCTTCGGAAGGCGATGAACGTGCCCCGGTCCGAGAGCACGTACCCCCGCTTCTGGTCGGCGACGATGAGGGTCTCGCCCATGCCCTTGCCCGTCTCCTGGTACCACTGGCCCCGCGGCTGGATTGCGCAGACCCGCCAGATGTCCTTCTCCTTCTGGTGCGTACCGGAGGCGTCGCCGCGGGAGCAGAAGACGCTCTTTGCGGCGGCGATGCGGCGGAAGGCCTCGGCCGCGTCCTTGAGCCCGGCGATCTTCGCGGGGTCGCTGCCCGGACCCAGGATGATGAAATCGTTATACATCACGTCGCGCCGGTCCACACCGAAACCGGCCGCGACGAACTCGTCCTCCGCCTTCCTTGCGTGCGCCAGCACCACGTCGCAGTCGCCGTTGCGGGCGACCTGCAAGGCCTGGCCCGTCCCCATCGCCAGCACCTGCACGTGGATTGCCGTCTCCCGCTCGAACGCAGGCAGCAGGTAATCCAGCAGGCCGGAGTTCTCCGTCGAGGTCGTGGTCGCAAGGCGGATCGTCACCTTCTGTGGCTCGGCCTTGGTCTTGCAGCCCGCACAGGCCAGCACGACGAGGACCGGCAGACACAGGAAACGTCCCGACACGGCCTTCCTCCTATACCCGAATCGGGAGAATGACGAAGGGGATGCCCTGGCGGTAGAGCCGCCGCTGAACGGCGAACGTGATGTTGTTGTGCAGCCAGCGGGTCAGGAGCGTCTCGCGCGGGAAGACCATCTGCCCGGCGAAGAAGACCGCCTGGGGGAACCGCTTGACGATGCCGGGCGCGACGGCGGCCAGTTCATCCACCACGTCGGTGCCAACGGACCAGACGCCCTCGGCGTAGTATCCCTCCCTCCGGACGAAATCGGCATAGCGTTCCACCTCGCCCTTGACGTGCTCCCGGAGGCGCTCGACCTCCGATGCGCCCTTGTAATTGCCCGCGTCCACGACGCCCACCTGCACGAAGACGAAATTCCGGAACGTCTCCCCGAAGAATCGCAATATGTTCAACAGCGTGTGCAGGCCCAGCCCGTTGAAGCCGTTGACCAGCAGGACGGCCGTCTTGGCGTTGGGGTCGCACTCCCGCAACGGGGGGGTCTGCCCGGGGCGCTCCAGATGCCGGCTGACGGAAGATGCCATCTCCGCGAGCTGGTTGAACTTTTGCAGGACCTTGCCGGCGGAGTTGTAATGCCTGCGGATCAGGCTCACCAGGACCACCAGCGAGGCCGTCACCACCAGCGTCACCCACCCGCCCTCGTGGAACTTGCTGACGACGACCCATACCAGGATGAGGAGCGTCAGGCCGGCGCCGACGCCGTTGATGCACAGCTTCCTGGCCCATTGGCGAACCGTCTTGCGGGAAGCCCACCAATGCCGCACCATGCCCGACTGTGACAGCAGGAACGTGATGAACACGTTGATGCTGTAGAGCACGATCAGGTATGTCACGTCCCCGCCGGTGAACAGCATCGTCAGGACGGCCGCCGCGCTCATCAGTATCACGCCGTTCTGCGTCACCAGGCGGTCGCTGAGCATGGACAGGCGCGTCGGGAACCAGCGGTCCAGCGCCATGTTCGACAGGACGCGAGGACCGTCCAGGAAGCCCGTCTGCGCGGCGACGAACAGCAGGGCGGCCTCCGAGATCAGCGTCACGATGGCGAACGTCGCGCCCAGGCCGCCGTTCCACCCGGCCGTCATGTTCTCCAGGAGCACGGCGTTGAGCGTCTTGCCCTGCGAATAGCGGACGTCCAGCAGAAGGTACGCCAGCATCAGGCCCATGACGGTGACGGATAGAGAGATCGCCATGTAACGCATCGTGCGTTTCCCGGTCCGCACCCGCGGCTCGCGGAGGATGGGCAGGCCGTTGCTGACGGCCTCGATTCCGGTGAACGTACCGGCGCCCATGCTGTAGGCGTGGAGGATGAGGAAGATCATCGCGCCCAGGCCGATCTCGGCGCTGGCCTTCCGGGCGTCGGCGACGGTGTCGCTGACGACGCTGGCCAGGCCCTGCGGGTGGGCGACCATCGCATAGACGATCACGAAGGCGTGCGTCAGGACGAAGACCGCGAAGATCGGCATCAGCGCGATGACCGATTCCTTGACGCCGCGGAGGTTCAGCACGGTCAGCACCAGGACCAGACCGATGGCGAAACACAGCTTGGGCGAGACGGCGTAGCCCAGGAACGTGCCCCACGTGGCCTGCCACTGCCTGGGGAAGAAGCTGAAAAGGGCGTCCGTTCCGCTGGCGATGGAGACGGTGATGGTCAGCACGTAATCCACCAGCAGCGCGCACCCGGCCAGCATCCCCAGCCGGGGCGACAGCAGCTTGCTCGCGACGATGTACCCGCCGCCCCCCGCGGGGAACAGCTCGATTATCTGCGAGTAGCTGGCGCTGATGACGAGGATCGTGATCCCCGTCAGGAGGGCGACGAACAGGCCGAGGTACGTATGCCCCTTCAGCGCAAGAAACGCCTCCTGCGGGCCGTAGCAGGACGACGACAGCCCGTCCGCCCCCAGGCCCACCCAGGCGAAGAACGCGATCAGCGAGAGCTTGTGATAGGTCGCCCTGTCGAAAGGGCTCCGGGCAGCGCCGATCACGAGCTTCCTCAGCCGCCGAGGCCAGGATGTCTTAAGCTGATCCTGCACGTTCGATCCATCGCACCGCGCGCGTCACCGGTCGTCGCCGGGCATGCTCCAGGGCTTGCGGATCCGGAAGGGGTTCTTGAACCGGTTCGACACGCGGCCGCATTCCTCCAAGTGCACCATGCATCCGCGGACGCAGCCCCTGCCGCCGCAGATGGCGCCCGGATGGTGGAAGCTTTCCCACCCGGCCCGGGAGTAGGGGAAATCCTGCCGAAGCCGACCGGCCGCGTACTGGGCGAACGCGCGGCGCTGCTCCTTGGGACGGTCGTCGCGAAGAACCTGATTCATCAGGTCCGCCATCTGCCCGTCGGCGAACGGATTGTACTGGGGCGAGCCCGCCTGCCAGCCTATGGCGCACTTGAGCTCGTCCAACTCCGCCCATTCGACTTCGCGGCCGGAGACGTTGATCTTCACGGTCTTCTGAGAGGACAGGGCGCCGGCCGGACATTCCCGCACGCAGCGCATGCAGCGGTCGCACAGCGGCGGTCCGGAGTAAAGGGGATCGGCCTCCAGGGGCGCGTCGGTGAGGATGAAGGCGAATCGCTGGCGCGGGCCGAAGCGAGGCGTCAGGAAGACCTTGCTGAAGCCGATCTCGCCCATGCCGCAGATGAAAGCCGCGATCCGGAAATGCAGAAACACGTCCGGCCGGGGCTTGCCGGGACCGACGCTCCTGCCGGAGTTGATGCCGTACCGCACGCTGGTGTTGGTGTAGATGACGGCTTCGTAACCCTCGTCCTCCAGCAGCGATCCCAGTTGGCGCAGCACCATCGGCGCGTGCACGTCGTTGATGTTCGCGTACCCGGCGGACGGATACGAAGCGAAGAACGTGCCTTCCTCGATGCCCCGGAGAAGCCCGCGGTGAATGCGGAAACCCAGGCCGACAATGACCTTCGCCTCGGGGAAGATGTGCCGCGGGTCGCTGTCCAGCGGGGCGCCGGCGAACCGGTCCATGCTCCCGATGCCGACCAGGTCCGCGCCAAGGTCCGTCGCCCACTGTTTCACCGTCTGCGATGTCAGCATTGTCTAACCCAATGTTTGCCGGATGAATATCCGCCCACGCCCGTCGTGGGCCGTCTGCCGGGTATTATGGCCTTGGCTTGACGCCTCAACAAGAAGGCAGGTGGGGCAGGGCGCATTAACCTCTTGGGGTATCTCGCAGTCTGACCTGCACACCGGGACGGGCCGCCGACCCTCGGGCGCCCTGGGCCGTCGGCGGATCCGCGGTGTGCGCTCCAAACAGCGGCCCGCGCATCCTACCTGCTGGAGTGCCGGAGGCGCAGAACCTTCGACAAGTAGTCCCTGCGAGGCCTCGTCAGGCGGCTGAAACCGTAGTGCTCCAGAAGCCCGCGGAGCAGTGCCT
>Ga0315277_10005468_pt1 | contig 16723 bp, 13 predicted proteins | sample YL17G05_15_MG_FD_203695 | JGI IMG/M metagenome (GOLD analysis project Ga0315277, IMG submission 203695) | Sediment microbial communities from Yellowstone Lake, YNP, Wyoming, USA - YL17G05_15 | ecosystem: Environmental > Aquatic > Freshwater > Lake > Sediment | place: USA: Wyoming | collected... | reverse complement strand
CATCCTGGTCACGCACAACCCCCGGCTGGCCGCGCTGGCCCACCGGACGATCGAGCTCCGCGACGGAAAAATCCACCCGGCTTGACACCTCCCCCGGAAAAATCTAAAATCAGGCCACTTTCGGAACAGGAGGGAAAAAATGGTCACGACTCTCGCGGAACTTATCGTCAACACGGTCAAGACATATCCGAAGCCCGATTTCATGCTCTTCAAGAAGGATGGGGTCTACACGCCCATCTCCACCGGTGAATTCGGGGACGGTGTCAAACACCTCACGCTCGGGCTCAAGGCCCTCGGCTTCGAAGCGGGCCAGAAGCTCTGCCTTCTCTCCGAGAACAGGCCGGCCTGGACCATGACCGACCTGGCGACGCTCTGCGCCGGCGGCCTGACCGTGCCGATCTATACGACGCTCGTTCCGGAGCAGATCCGCTACATCATCGACGACTCGGATGCCACGGTCATCGTCGTCTCGAACGCCGACCTTTGGAAGAAGGTCGACACCCTTCGTCCCGGGTTGACCAAGGTCAAGCGCTACATCACCCTCTCCGATGAAGCTCCGGCCGGCGTCCTGACGCTGAAGGAGGTCATGGAAAAGGGGCGGGCCGTGGCGGGATCCAAGCCCGGCCTGTTCGACGAGCTCGTCGCCCGGGTCAAGCCCGGGGACGAGGCGACCCTGATCTACACCTCGGGAACGACGGGTGTCCCGAAAGGCGTCATCCTGACCCACGACAACCTCATCAGCAATATCAAGACGGCCGCGGCCCTCATCGAGTTCACGGAGAAGGATACGGCCCTGTCCTTCCTGCCGCTGTCCCACATCCTGGAGCGGATGGTCATGTTCACCTATATCTACAAGGGAACCACGATCGCCTACGCCGAGAGCGTCGAGGCCGTCGCTAAGAACCTCCTGGAGGTCCGCCCTCACCTCATGGTTAGCGTCCCCAGGGTCTTCGAGAAGATCTACACCAAGGTCATGGACCAGGTCCTGGCGAGCCCCGCTCTGCGCCGGAAGATCTTCTTCTGGGCGCTCAAGGTCGGCAAGGCCTACGGCGCGGCCAAGCTCGCCGGGAAGCCGGTTTCCGGAGGCCTCCGCTTCCGCCAGTCGGTCGCCGCCAAGCTCGTCTTCTCTAAGATCGTGGCCAAGACGGGCGGCCGGGTCCGTCTCTTCGTTTCCGGCGGGGCCCCGCTCTCGAAGGACATCGCCGAATTCTTTTACGCCATCGGGCTGGTCATCCTGGAAGGCTACGGCCTGACCGAGACCTCCCCGCTTCTCTCCCTCAACACGTTCGAGCACATCCGGCTGGGGACCGTCGGCAAACCCGGCCCCGGCATCGATATCAAGATCGCTGCCGACGGCGAGATCCTGGCCCGGGGGCCGAACATCATGAAGGGCTATTACAAGAAGGAAGCGGAGACCAGGGAAGTCCTCGAAGGCGGCTGGTTCCACACCGGCGACATCGGGCGCTTCGATCCGGACGGTTTCCTGGTCATCACCGATCGGAAGAAGGACCTCATCGTCACTTCGGGCGGCAAGAACATCGCGCCCCAGCCCATCGAAAACCTGCTCAAGACGAGTCCCTACATCACGAGTGGCGTGGTCATCGGCGACCGGCAGCGCTTCATCGCAGCGCTCGTCGTGCCCGATTTCGACAAGCTCCAGGAATACGCCCGGACGCAGGGGATCCCATTCTCCTCGCTCGACGACCTCTGCCGGGACCGCCGCATCGTCGCTTTCCTCATGGCCGAGGTCGACCGGGCGACGCCGCTCCTGGCCTCCTATGAGAGGATCAAGAAGATCGCCGTCCTGCCGCGTGATTTCGAGATCGAGAGGGGCGAGATGACGCCCTCGCTCAAGGTCCGGCGGGCGAACGTCACGGCGGAATACCAAGCCGTGATCGATGCTTTGTACAGGGAAGACGCGGAAGACGGACGCGACAACGGGGCAAAGGCCGATTGAGGCCTACTCGGCCGCCGGCGGCTCGGGCTTGACCGGCTCGGGTTTCGTCGTCCAATAGAGGATCCGACCGCAGTTCTCGCAGAGGATGACCTTGGCTTTGTCCCGGATCTCGTTGAGCATCTGCGGGCGGACGCGGATGTGGCACATGGCGCAGAAGTCGCCCGTGACGGGGGACAGTGCGGCGCCGCCCTTTTTCTGGTGGAGGGACTCGTAGAGCAGCAATTGCTCGCGGGGGATGCGGGGGAGGAGAGCTTCCCGTTCCTTGCTGACCGCCGCGAACTTGGTCTCGGTACCCTTCATCTTCTCGTCGAGAACGAGCTTCTCCTTGTTCAAGCTTTCCTCGTCCTGTCCCTGCCTGTGGGTGGCGGCCTTGATCTCCTCCTCGACGTCGTCGGCGGCGAGCATCTCGGCGATGATGGCCTCTTCGAGCATATCGACCCTGTGCTGGGCCTCCTCGATCTCCTTGAGGAGCGAAGTATATTCCTTGTTCGTCTTGACTTCGTTCAGCTGGCGCTTGTATTTTCCGATCTGGACCTTGATATCCTTGACTTCCGTCTCGAGCTCGCGGCGCTTCTTCTGGTTCTGGGACATCTTGCCCTTGGCGTCGGCGACGAGCTTCGAGTCGGTCTGGATCTTCTTGTCGATGTCTTGAATGAGACGGGGGATCCCTTCGAGGACGAGCGAGGCGTCGCGTATTTCGGTGTCCAGCCGCTGGAGCTCGATGATCAGGTCGAAGTCGATGTCCACTATTCCTCAGTTCTCGGTCTCGCGGTCAATGGGCCTACCAGGATTCGAACCTGGGACCTGCCGGTTATGAGCCGGTGGCTCTACCGCTGAGCTATAGGCCCTCGGCCCCCCTTTATAACAAAATATTGATGTCGCGTCAATTAACCTGACTTATTCATAAAAATGCCGATGTGTTGTTTACTAAGCCGGGCAGAAAATAGATGTCTTCAGATTTCTATATAGCCCGGCTAGTACTCGTGGAGCAGCAAGGATTATGCAAAGTATTTACTGCTCCCCGTAGTAACTCAAGCGATATCTGCTATATCTCTGATAAACCTATTTCCTATTAGGTTTCCCAAGCTTCGTCTCAAAAGAACCGGCATTTTTACCCTCTGGGCGAGCCGATCCGGCCGCATCTGCTTTGTTGCGAAGGGTTCGCAGCCCTAATACTCGTTTCTTCACGAGTATTAGGACTGCTTCACCCTCCGCGCCTCGCATCTGCAGCCGCCTCGACTCGTGAATAGGCCAGGTTAAACGCCCGAGTGCCACCTCGACAATAGGGCCGAAGGACGCTGTCCGGGCGATGATGCCCGGAGGAGGTCGCTGGATAAGGGGGCCGAGGGTATAAGATCGGGGACATGTACCGCTTCGAGAGAAGCGGTACGTGTCCCCCCTCTTTAAGATATTTGCCAGAAGTGCGGCTCCGAGCCGCTCCGCCGCGCTTCTATCGGTCGCTCCCCAGAGTCCGCTCCCTGCCGCCCCTCAGCGGCCGACGGCGTGGCTTCTTGAGACCACCGCTCAGTGGTTGTTGGTGAAGCTCTTGAGCTTGCGGCTGCGGCTCGGGTGTTTGAGCTTGCGCAGGGCCTTGGCCTCGATCTGCCGGATGCGCTCGCGGGTCACCTTGAACTGCTGGCCGACCTCTTCCAGGGTGTGCTCGTTGCCGTCGCCCAGCCCGAAGCGCATCTTGAGGACTCGGCCCTCGCGCTCCGTCAGCGACTTGAGGGCCTCCTCGATCTGCTCCTTGAGGTTGATGTGGATGACCGTGTCGGGCGGCGAGGGGATGAGCTTGTCCTCGATGAAATCGCCGAGATGGCTGTCCTCCTCCTCGCCGATGGGAGTCTCGAGGGAAATGGGCTCCTGGGCGATCTTGATGATCTTGCGGACCTTGGTGACGGGCATGTCCATCTTTTTTGCGATCTCATCGCTCGTCGGCTCCCGGCCGACCTCCTGGACGAGGGCCCGGGAGACGCGGATGAGCTTGTTGATCGTCTCGATCATATGGACGGGGATGCGGATCGTCCTAGCCTGGTCGGCGATGGCCCGGGTGATGGCCTGGCGGATCCACCACGTGGCGTAGGTCGAGAACTTGTAGCCACGGCGATACTCGAACTTTTCGACGGCCTTCATCAGCCCCATGTTGCCTTCCTGGATGAGGTCGAGGAACTGGAGGCCGCGGTTGCTGTATTTCTTGGCGATGGAGACGACGAGACGGAGGTTGGCCGCGACGAGCTCCTTCTTGGCCTGGTCGCTAACCTTCTTCCCGGCCGTGATCGCCCGGACCACCCGCCGCAGGGACTCCGGGTCGAGCCCGATCTCCGCGGTCTCCTTCTTGAACTCCTTGTTCACGTCCCGGATCTTCTGAGTGAGAACGGGGTCGTCCTTTTTCATCTTGGCCAGGGCCGTCGTCCAATCGTCGCGCGTGTCCTCGAGCTCGTTGATGGTCCTCAGCCGGGAGCGGAGCTCGCTGATGATCCTCTCCCGGTGGGCCGAGCGGAGGTTGAGGTCGCGGATCGTCCGGCTGATCCTGACGATGATCCGGCCGCGGCTGACGAGGGTCTTTTTCCTCTCCGGGATGCGGTCGAGCTTCCGGGTCAGCTCCTTGATCCTCTTGACCTTGGCCAGGATCTGATTTTTCTTCTCCTCGAGCTTGCCCTCCGCGATGTCCTCCTCGGAGACGTCGAACATCTCCTGGATGATGAAGGGGTTCTCCTTGATCCGCTCCTCCAGGGCCAGGACCTCGTTGAGGACGAGGCGGGTCCGGCTGAGGGACTTGATGATGCTCTTCTCGCCGCGCTCGATCTCGCGGGCGATGGCGATCTCACCCTCGCGGGTCAGGAGCGAGATGCTGCCCATCTCGCGGAGGTAGAGCTTGACCGGGTCGGTCGTCCTCTCCAGCCCGTGCGTCGTGACGAGGTCGCTCTTCTTGCGCTGGGGGATCATCTCCTTCTTATGCGAGTCCAGGATCTTGATCCCGTAATCGCCCATCGACGACAGGAAATCGTCGAAATCCTCCTCGGAATCCAGGTCCTCGGTGAAGGTCTTGTCGATCTCTTCGAAGAGGAGATAGCCTTGCTTGCGGCCCTTCGAAATGAGCTGGGAGATCTCGTCTTTGTGAAACTTATTGTCGGGTGACACGGCGCGCACCTCTTTTCATGTGGTTCTTCCGTCCTTACGGCATCGCCAGGATCTGTTTCGTGATGTCCTGTTTCTGGTAGAGGAGGGCCAGGAGCTCCTCCTTTTCCCCCCGTTTCTCCGACCCGGCGATCTTCTGCTGGATGTCCTTCAGCCGGTTCTGGAGGTGAACCTTGCGCAGGGACTTCAGGCATTCCTGGGCTTCCTCGATCGAGGCGACAGACGACTTCTCGAAAAGGGCCTTGGCCAGCTGCGACAGGATGGCCGCAGGCACCTTGCCCTGCAGCTCGTGGAAATTCCATTCCTGGTCGCGCTTGAAGCAGTCCAGGATATATTGGAAGATCGGCTCGCTCTGAAGCCCCTGGAAGATCTCCTCGCCGCAGTCGGCGAAGATGTAGGGGGCGACCGACCGGTCTTCCATCAGGATCTGGAACAGGCGCTTTTCCGCCGGGCAGAAAAGCCTCGCCTCCTCCTGGCCCTTGCCCGGCGCCCTGTTCTCGACGATGCTCCGGATGAGGTTCTCGTCGATGCCGAGCTGCTGGCTCGCCCGCTGGAGGTATTCGCTCCGGGCGACGGCGTCTGGGACCTTCTCGATCTCCCTGACCACGGCCCGGACGATCCGGCCTTTCTCCTCGGGGATGGACATCTGGACGTCCTTGGCTAGGGAATCGATCAGGAACTTGAGCCCGGAGACCGCCTTTTTCTGGAGGGCCAGGTACCTGTCCCGGCCGTTCTTCCTGATGAACGCGTCGGGGTCCTTGTCTTCGGGCAGGACGAGGACCTCGACGTTCAGTCCCTTTTCGAAGCCGAGCGGGACGGCCCGCGCGGCGGCCGCCATCCCGGCGCTGTCCCCGTCGTAGTTGATGACCATCCGCGAGGCGAAGCGCATGGCCTGTCCAACCTGCCAGGCCGTCAGGGCCGTCCCCAGAGAGGCGACGACGTTGCGGATCCCGGCCTGGAAAAGCGCCGAGAAATCCGTGTACCCCTCGACCAGGATGGCCGTCCCGGCGTCCCGGATGGCGTCCTTGGAGAAGTTCAGGCCGTACAGGAGCTTGCCCTTGGAGTAGAGGGGCGTGTCCGGCGAATTCAGGTACTTGGGCTCGGCGTCGATGACCGTCCGGCCGCCGAAGGCGACGGTCCTTCCCGTCAGGCTGAAGATGGGAAAGATGACCCGCCCGCGGAACCGGTCGCGGTATTCCCCCGTCCTGGAGCCGGGGAGAACGAGGCCGCCTTTCTCGAGGAACGAGACGGGGACGTTCTTCGCCTGGAAAAAGTCGAGCAAGGCGGTCCAAGAGTTCAGGGCGTAGCCGATCTTGAGGGTCTGGATGGTCTCTTCCGTCAGGCCCCGCTTATTCAGGTAGTCGAGGGCCTTGGCCCCTTCCGGGGTGCTGTACAGGTTTTTTTTGAAGAAACCCAGGGCCAGGTCGTTGATCTTGAAGAGCTTTTCCTCGAGTTTGAGGACCTCTGGACGGACCCCCCGCTGCAGGGGAAGGGGGACATGGTACTTTTCGGCCAGGTGCTTAAGGGCCTCGGGGAAGGTCAGGTTTTCCCTCTCCATGAGCAGGGAATAGATGTCCCCGCCGGCGCCGCACCCGAAGCAGTGGTAGAGCTGTTTCTCGTCGTCGACGGTAAACGACGGCGTCTTTTCGGTGTGGAACGGGCAGAGACCGACCCACTTCCGGCCCCTCCGCTTCAGGGTCGTGTACTGCGAGGCGATCTCGACTATGGACGAGGCCTGCCTGACCTGGTCAATTATCTCCATGAATGTTTTTCGGCCCGCGCGTTTTCATAGAATATAGGGACGGGAGTCGGCCTTGTCAAGCTGTTCTATTCATTATTCTTTCGGACGTCTCCCGCCCGATTTTTCGCGCTAGAGATGGTTGATCGAGCTGGCTAGGAAGGCGGCGCCGAAACCGTTGTCGATGTTGACCACGCCGATGCCGCCCGGGCAGGCGTTGAGCATGGCCAGCAGGGCGGCCAGTCCCTTGAAGCTCGCCCCGTAGCCGATGCTCGTCGGCACGGCGATGACCGGGACCTTGACCAGGCCGGCGACGACGCTCGGGAGCGCCCCCTCCATGCCGGCCACGGTGACGATGACCCGAGCCTGACGGATCCTATCGAACTGGCCGAGGAGCCGGTGGAGGCCGGCGACACCGACGTCGTAGATCCGATCGACCTTGTTTCCCAGGGCTTCCGCGGTCACGGCCGCTTCCTCGGCCACCGGGATGTCGGACGTCCCGGCGGTCAGGACGACGATCGTCCCGCGGCCGGCCGGGGGCTTGGACCGTTCCAGACTCACCGTCCGGGCCGCTGCGTTGTAGACTGCGCCCGGGAGCTTGGACTTGACCTTGGCCCAGACCGCCGGTTCGACCCTCGTGACCAGGAGGTTCGAGCCCTTCTCGAGGATCTCTTGGGAGATGCGGCCGATCTGGGCCGGGGTCTTGCCCAGGCCGAAGACGATTTCGGGCACACCCTTGAGGAGCTCACGGTGGTGGTCGATCTTGGCGAACTCGAGGTCGCAGTAAGGGTAGCCCTCGAGGAGCTCGAGGGCCTTGGCCGGCGAGATCTTCCCGGCGTGGACCTTCTCCAGGATCTCTTCCAACCGCTTTTTCACCCCCCCATTTTACCACACGCCCCAAGGGAGGACATGTTCTTCCGTTACTAAGCCGGGCAGAAAATAGATGTCTTCAGATTTCTATATAGCCCGGCTAGTACTCGTGGAGCAGCAAGGATTATGCAAAGTATTTACTGCTCCCCGCCGCTCCGACGACACCCTCAACTCCTCTTGGCATCGCGATGACGAGGGTGTGCATGGAATGAGCCCACGCTAAACGCGCAGGGGTGTTGCCCGTCTCGGCCGCCGATATTGTCAAACGCGGCGGTCTCGTGTAAAATAGGGCAAACTCCAACTGCATTCTGAGAGGAAGAACCGTGCGCGAACAACGATCGAAAAAGGACGAGTACCAGAAAGCCCTGGCGGCCTACGGCCTGGCCGTCAAAGAATTCCACAAGGGCGAGTTCGAGAAAGCCGCCGAGCTCCTCAAGGGCTTCATCGAGAAATTCCCGGTGGACAAGGAGATCGTGGACCGGGCCAAATCGTACCTTGCCATCGCCCAGAAACGGCCTAAGAAGGAGAGCGTGTCCCTGAAGGGCTTTGAGGACCACTACCGCCACGGGATCGTCAAGATCAACCAGGGCGACCACGCCGGGGCTGTCAAGATATTGGAGAAGGCCCTCGAGTTCAAGGAAAAGGAAGGGCTGGTCTACTTTCTCCTGGCCGACGTCCACTGCCTGATGGGCCAGGCCGACACCGCCCTCGATTATTTGAAAAAGGCCCTCCAGAAAGACAAGACGTTCTCCGTCGTCGCCCAGAACGAACCCGATTTCGAGGCGCTCTGGGAAGACAAGAAGTTCAAGCTCATCGTCAAGCTTGCATGAAAAGGAAAGCCGTCGTTCTTCTTATGGGGGGTGAGGAGGGCGCCGGTTCCGGCGCGGCGGCCGGTGCGTTCTTCCAACCGCTTCTCGGCCGCCCCCTGGGCGCCTACGCGCTCGAAGCCGTCTGTGGGATCGACCCGGAGGCCGTCCTTGTCCTGGCCGGCGCGGGCGCCGCGGTCCGGGACGGCTGGGAAAGCCTGATCAAGGGCGTCGAAACGAAAACGCCCGTCTTCCTGTTCGCCGGGGAAGGGCGGAAGGAGGGACGGCGCGCGGGCGTCTTTCCGGCCCTCGTCACGGCCCGGGCCGTCCTCGAAAAGTATCCGGACCGCGACATCCTGGCCGTCCCGGCCGGACTCCCGCTTCTTCGCTCGCAGACCCTGAAGGCGCTCCTCCGCGTTCATGCCTCCAAGGATTGCGCGTTGACTTTCCTGAGCGGAGGAGGAGAGGCCGGCCTCACGGGGATCCTGGCGTTGCGCTCCGCCGACGCTTTTCCCTTGCTCCGGGGCATCTCCCCGTCGCGCGGCGCGGCCGGGTTCGGAGCCCTGGCCCTGCGCCTGACCAAGGCCGGGAAAAAAGTCGGCTTATACGAAGACCCGGATCCGCAGGACGTCGTGCCGGTCGAAAACGGAGAAGATCTCGGCCTGGCGGCCGGCCTCCTGCGCCGGCGGAAAAACAGCTCTCTCGCCCGCAAAGGCGTGATTTTCCTCGATCCCGCTTCGGCTTGGGTCGATTGGGAGGCCGAGATCGGGCCGCGGACCGTCGTCTATCCCTCCGTCGTCATCGAAGGGCCGTCGCGCGTCGGCGCCGACAGCCGCATCTATCCCCACGTCCATATCATGAACTCGCAGTTGGGTGCGAGAGTAAAAGTCCTGAGTTCTACGGTCATGGAAGACACCGTCCTCGAGGACGACACGCAAGTCGGGCCGTTCTCCCGGTTCCGGCCCAAGACCCGGGTCTGTTCCGGGGCGAAGGTCGGTAATTTCGTCGAGATGAAAAACACCGTCTTCGGCCCCCGCTCCAAGGCTCAGCATTTGAGCTACCTCGGCGACAGCCAGGTCGAGGAGGACGTCAACGTCGGCGCTGGGACGATCACCTGCAACTCCGACGGCGCGGCCAAGTATCCGACGCACATCGGCGCCGGGGCTTTCATCGGCTCGGGGACGGAGCTTGTCGCCCCGGTCAAGGTCGGGCGGGGCGCTTATGTCGCCGCGGGCTCGACCATCACCAAGGACGTGGCTGCCGGCGCTTTAGCCATCGCCCGGGCCCGCCAGGTCGAAAAACCCGGCTGGATCCTAGAGAGGGTCCGGGAGCGAAAGAGAAAGAACCAGGGATGACGGCCATGAAACGGAGCGAGCTCAGGACCTATTTCAAGAACGGCCGGGCCCTGGTTTCGGCCCGGACCTACGCCATCGTCAAGACGAAGAGGGCCTGCGTCAATGCCTTCGCCGTCATCAAGGACGACCGGGAGACGACCTGCATCATCGAAGAATCGCGGCTTGGCGCCCAGAAGTATCTGGGGATCGAGGGCGATTGGCGGATGATCACTTTCGACATGCTCCTGCCGTTAAGCCTCGTCGGGTTCTTCGCCGGGGTTTCCGGGGCCCTGGCCGACGCCGGGGTCAACATCTTCACCATCTCGGCCTACACCACGGACCACGTCTTCGTGAAGAACCAGAAACTCGATGTCGCCGTCAAGACGCTCGAGAAGCTGGGCATGTCCGTCCGGCGGCTCTGAGCCGGGCCAGATCCTATCCCGTTCCCGGGTGAAGGAGACTCACGATGCCGGTCATCGTTCCCCTCGCTGAGATCAAGAAAGTCCTGGCTGCGATCGACCCCTTGCCGCTGATCGAGGCAGGCTTTGCCGCGTATTCGCGCGGCGAGGTGGTCGTTCCCCCGGTGGGCGAGCTCGTTTTTGCAGATCCGCCGGGCGACGTCCACATCAAGTACGGCTACATCAAACGCGACGATTTCTACGTCATCAAGGTCGCCTCGGGCTTCACCGACAACCCGAAGCTCGGCCTCCCTTCCGGCGACGGCCTGATGCTTGTTTTCAGCCAGAAGACCGGCGTTCTCGAAGCCGTCCTTCTGGATGAAGGCTACCTGACCAACCTGCGGACGGCCGTGGCCGGGGCGGTCGCCGCCAAGTACCTGGCCCCGCGGCAGGTGTCGGCCGTGGGTATCGTCGGCGCAGGCGTCCAGGGCCGGATGCAGCTCGACTGGCTCCGCCGGGTCCGGGAGTTCGACCGGGCCGTCGTCTGGGGGATCGACGAGGACGAGCTCGGCGCCTATCGCCGGGACATGGAATCACCCGGGTTGAGGATACGGACGACGCTCCGGGCCGAGGAGGTCGCAGCTGCGGCCAACCTTATCGTCACCTGCACGCCCGCGACGGCGCCCATCCTCAAGGCCGAGTGGATCCGGCCGGGGACGCATATCACGGCCGTCGGCTCCGACACCGCCGCGAAGCAGGAACTCGAGGCGGCCATCTTGGCCCGTGCGGACCGGGTCGTCGTCGACAGCCTCAGCCAGTCGGAGCTGCGGGGGGAAGTCTACAAAGCCGTGAGCGCCGGCGCCATGACGCGTGATCGTCTCGTCGAGCTCGGCCGCGTGATCTCGGACGAGAGATTGCGGCGCGCCTCGGATGACGAAATCACCGTGGCCGACCTGACGGGTGTCGCCGTCCAGGACATCCAGATCAGCAAGGCCGTCTGGCTGGCCATCCGCTCGGCCCCATAAAGATCAAAGGCACTTCTTGACGACGCCGTCCATGGCCGTCATCTGCCGCTCCATCTCGGCGACCATCTTGAACTGCGTCCGGGCGCGGTCGAGGTTGTGGCCTTCGCGGTGGATCTTGAAATAGACGTCGCCCTTGAGGTGGTCGGTGAGAAAACGGATGCCGCACTCGAGCGTCAGCAGCTTCGCCGAGAAGGCGAGGAGCTCCGTCTCCGCGGGGACGAGGAAATCCCGGACCGCGTCGAGATAGCCGGCAGCCAACCGGTCAAAGAGCCCGAGCTCGAAGCCGACCTTGGCCAGGTCGCGCTCATCCTCGGTGGCCGTCGCCGCGCCGAGCCGGACCGAGTCGCCGAAGTCGTAGAGGATCGACCCCGGCATGACGGTGTCGAGGTCGATGACGCAGACGCCCTCGCCGGTCCGGTCGTCGATCATGACGTTGTTGAGCTTGGTGTCGTTGTGGGTGACCCGATCGGGGATCCGGCCGGCGGCCAGCCCGTCCACAACCTCACCGGCGTCTTTCGCCCGGGCTTGGACGAAGGCGATCTCGGGTTTGACGGCGGCGGCCCGGTTGACGGGGTCGTGTTCGAGCGCCGCGAGGAAGGCCTCGTAGCGTTTCCGGGTGTGGTGGAAGTCGGGGATGGTCTCGTGGAGGCGCTCGCCGGGCATCCGGGCCAGCATCTTTTGAAAGTTGCCGAAGGCCTTCGAGGCCGAATAGACGTGGCGGAGATCCTCGACCCGATCATAGGTCCGGGCCCCGTCGATGTAGCGGAACATCCTCCAGTAGGTGCCCTCGGGGGTTCGATGGAAGGACTTCCCGTCGCGGGCGGGGACGATGTTGAGGGTTTCCCTGTCCGGGTCGCCGCCGGCGGCGAGGATCTGTTCCCGGGCGAAGCGCGTCACCCGCTCGATATTCTCCATGAGCTTTTCCGGCTCGCGGAAAACGAGGTGGTTGATCCTCTGATTGACATATTTCACCCGCCGCCCCGCGTCCTCGAACTCGGAGCAGTAGGTGTCGTTGATGTGGCCGGAAGGGATGGGGCAGGACGAAACCCAGCGGCTCTCGACGGCGAAGGCGGCGCAAATCCTGTCAAGCTCGGGCAACGGCTTCTTTTCCATGGACAACCTCGGCACTCGGGATCCCGGCCCCCCGGGTCAGGCGCTCATTCTAACGAAGCCCCTCCTGGCCTGTCAACCCCTGGAATCCCCGGCATAAATGCCGGGGATTCCAGGGGTTGACCCTGAGTCTCGCTTCTCATCCCCGCCTTGAAAGGCGGGGCTTAGCGTCAAGGGACGAGCCTTCGGCTCGCCACTCGGCCGTGGTTTATATCCACGGGCGAGTACTGCGGAAGTGGATCGCGGCGGCCCGCCCCGGCCGCTGTCGGCAAACGGGTCAATGCGTCCGGCCTCGGCTCCCGCCCGGCCGGCGGTCGGCCCCGCCGCCGCCACGCCTTCCCGAGGAGCTTCCGCCCCGGTCCGAGGGCCGCCGTCTCTCCAGGCGCTGGCCGGCCAGTTTCTCCAGGCTCAGGTCCCTGGCGAAGAGGTCGTCGGTCACGGGAAACTCCGGGACCTTCATGCCGATGAACTTCTCGATGGCCTCGAGGTGGTCAGCCGTGGCTTCGCTGGCCAGCGTGATGGCCAGGCCCGTGGCCCCGGCCCGGGCCGTCCGGCCGATCCTGTGGACGTAGTTTTCACAGTCCTGGGGGATGTCGTAGTTGATGACCATCTCCAGGTCGTCGATGTGGAGCCCCCGGGAGGCGACGTCCGTGGCCACGAGGAGAGGGAAGCGTCCGGCCATGAAATCCTCGATGGTCTGCAGCCGCTCGCTCTGGCGAAGGTCGCCGCTGAGGAACTTGGCCTGGAGGCCGTTGGCCTGGAGCTGTTTCGCCAGGAGGAACGCGGTGTGCTTCATGTTGGTGAAGATCAGGGCGTTCTTGGGGTTGCGCCGCTTGAGCAGGCCGAGGAGGAAGTTGAGCTTGATGTGGCTCTTGACCCGGTAGAGCTCCTGGGAGATCGTGTCTACGGTCAGCTGTTCGGGCGTGACCTCGATGAAGGCCGCCTCGTTGAGGTAGGCCTGGGCCACCCTTCGCGAGAGCTTGTTCAGCGTCGCGCTGAAGAGCATGCTCTGGCGGTCGGTGCGGTCGGGCATCTGGCGGACGATGTCGCGGAGGTCGGGCAGGAAGCCCATGTCGAAGAGGCGGTCGGCCTCGTCGATGACCAGGAAGCCGCACTCGCGGAAGTTGAGGCGCTTTTTCTCGGCGAGGTCGAGGAGGCGGCCCGGTGTCCCGATGATGATGTCCGGGCCGGCCTTGATCTGGGCCAACTGGGCGACGTAGCCGACGCCGCCGTAAAAGCAGCCGATCTGAAGCCCCAAGGGCGCGTTGAGGAGTCGGGCCTCGCCTTCGATCTGGACGGCCAGCTCTCGCGTCGGGACGATGATCAGGGCCTTCTTTTTCGACCCGCGAGTCTGCTTGAGCAGATGCGCGAAGAGGGTAATCAGGAAGGCCGCCGTTTTTCCCGTCCCGGTCTGGGACTGGACGGCCACGTCCTGGCCCCGCAGAGATTTATCCAGGGTCAGCTCCTGGACGGGAGTCAGTTCCGTATAGCCTCTATCCGCGATGGCCTGTTGCAGCCTGGGATCGAGGTTGAGTTCCGTAAAACGCATGTTCATTCCTTTTCGGACGGGGGGTCAACCCTGGGGGGGACAATCGCCTCAGGGAGTGATCTCACGGGCGGGGGGTTCTTTCCGCTTCGTTTCGGTCCTGTGATCTATTCAGACCGTAATATTACCATAAAACCGGGGGCCGGCTCAAGCCGTAATATTCCGCCCGGCCGCCCTCCCCCCGGAGGGGCCCTTCCCGGGGTGGAGGAATAATGCCTTGACAAGACCGCCGCCATGCCTTATTTTCTCTGTCTCCGTGGGCCATGGATTTCCGGCAGGCGCCGGTTCCCCGTCATATGGGAAGGCGCGCCACCTGGCGGCTCGACCCCCAGGGGCGGCCGAGGGGGGGCATTCCGAGGGCGTGATGAGCGGCAAAACCATTCAATCTCTCGTTAAGAGCTGGGAGACGGTCAGGTTCGAGCTCCTGAACACCCGCATCTCGAGCCTCAACCTGAGCGTCGAGGGCTCTCCCGTGGACAGGTTTGTCCGCTGCCTGCGTCGGGAGATGGAAGCCAGGAGATTCCGCCTCAAGCCCGAGATTTACCTGACGGACGGCTGGGGCTGCCCCGACCGCACTCCCGTCATCGGGATCCCGTTCTACCTGGCCGACCCGCGCCTGGCCCGACTCGAAGAGGAGCAGAACGACGAGATCGAGGACCCGCGAACGATCATGATGCTCCTCCGCCACGAGGCCGGCCACGCCGTGAACTACGCCTACCGGCTCTGGAGGCGGTCGAGCTGGGGCGAGATTTTCGGGCCGTTCACCAAGCCCTACCGCGATTCCTTCCGGCCGAACAGGATGAGCCGGCACTATGTCCGCCACATCGCCGCCTATCCTTACGGCCGGACCTACGCCCAGAAGCACCCGGACGAGGATTTCGCGGAAACTTTCGCTGTCTGGCTCACGCCCCGTTCCGGGTGGCGGCGGCGTTACCGGAACTGGCCGGTCATCCGCAAGCTCCTCTACGTCGACCGGCTCATGAAGGAGATCCGGCGTGCCGCGCCCGAGAACCATCGCGGCCGCCTTCTCCATCCCGCCGACCGGATGAACCTGACCCTGGCCGAATACTACGGGAAGAAGGCCGAGCGGTTCCGTCGGGATGCCCGCGGCTACGTCGACGACAGTCTCCAGGCGGCCTTCCCGGCCTCCCGGGGACAGGTCCTCCGGCCGGCCTCGGCCCTGTTCAAACGGTATCGCGACCGCCTCGTCGAACGGGTGATCCATTGGTCCGTGCTGACTCCCCCGGAGGCGGCCACCCTCGTCCGCAAGCTCGAAGCCAGGTCCGCCGCCCTCGGGCTGAGCTACAGGCCGGGCGCGGAAGGGGAGAGGCTGATGGACGTCGTTTCCCTGGTGATAGCGCTGGCCGTCGATTATGCCTACACCGGTCGATTGACGGGCTGAAGCCTAACGCCCGGCCCTTCTCCCCCCGCTCTTCATGTTGAAGATCGGCAGCTGCATGTCGAAGGGGGGGCCTTCGAAAGCCGCCTTGAGGATGGTCTGAAGAAGGTGGGGATAGTCGATCCCGGCCTGCTCCGCCGAACGCGCCAGGCCCAGGCCGCTGTCGAGGCAGGGGTTGCAGTTGACCTCGAGAACGCGGGGCTGGCCGTCTTCGTCGAGCCGGACATCCACCCGCCCATAGCCCCACCCGCCCACGGCCCGGAAGGCCTTGACGGCCGTCTTGCCGATGAGAGCGGTCAGCCCGGCGTCGACCTTGGCCGGGCAGATAATGCGCGTCCGCTTGTATTCGATGGATGTCTCGACCCACTTCGCCGCGTAGGACATGATAGGCGGGATGGCTGGGGGAAGCCGCGAATAGTCCACCTCGGCCAGCGGCATGACCTGGATCTTCCGGCCTCCGAGGAGGCCGACGTTGAACTCGCGGCCGGGCAGGAAATGCTGGACGAGCGCGGGCTGCTTGAAGGTGGCCAGAACGTCCCTCGCTTTCTCCTTGAGGGCCTTTTTCGTGTGGACGACGGAGCCCCGGTCGAGGCCGATGCCGGCGTGCTCCTGGGCGGCGCGGACGATGAGGGGGAAGACCCACTTGTGCCCGTTGATATCCGAGACTCGCTCGACGATCACCGTTGAGGGTGGGATCGGGATGCCCGCGCCCTTGAGCAGGCTCAGGGCCATGTACTTGTAGCGGTTCAAGCCGAGGCCGAGCGCGGGAGAGCCGGTCATCCGGCAACCGAGCATGCGGATGAACGCGGCGATGCGCATTTCATAGAGAGCCCCGTGGACGACGTCGTCGTACTGGTTGAAGACGATGTCGGGCCGGAGGCGGATGAGCTTGCGCTGGAGGCGGGAGAGGTCGCCGGCGATAGGAATGACGACGACCTCGTGGCCGGAGCGGCGGAGGCCGCGGGCGATCCCCCGGATCATTTGGCGGAGGTGCCAGAGGCTGCCCTCGTCGGCTTTTTCGGCGGGCTGCGAGTCCTCGTAGGAGTTGTAGATGAGCGCGATACGGAGTTTCTTCATGCGCCTTCCGAATAACCCTTCGGCCCTATATTAAAATAAGCCGGAGGTCTTCTACAAGCGCAAAGACGCGTTGTCTTAAAAAAACGGCTTCCTAGATCCAGTGCAGGATTGGGATGAACAGGATGATCGAGGCGATGACAACCGCCCAGATCGTCCCGACCGCGATGAGCTTGGCCTTGAGCGTCTTCATGTCGTAAACCCAGAAGGCGGCGACGAAGAAGGTCAGGTATCCGAAGAGAAAGATGAGCCACGGCGCGCTGCGGCTCCACCAGGGATAGTCCCAGGTCAGGGCGCCGACGCCGTTGAGCAGGTATTCGACGAAAAC
>Ga0315277_10005466_pt1 | contig 16724 bp, 11 predicted proteins | sample YL17G05_15_MG_FD_203695 | JGI IMG/M metagenome (GOLD analysis project Ga0315277, IMG submission 203695) | Sediment microbial communities from Yellowstone Lake, YNP, Wyoming, USA - YL17G05_15 | ecosystem: Environmental > Aquatic > Freshwater > Lake > Sediment | place: USA: Wyoming | collected... | reverse complement strand
GGAAGGCAGGGAAAGTCCCGGGGGCAATCCCTTCATCATCTGGAATCAACCGAATCCGATCTATCTGGCGGAATTGTGCTACCGGGCCAATCCTTCCCCGGAAACGCTTCGGAAATACAAAGACGTCGTATTCGCATCGGCCGAATACATGGCGGCCTTTGCATTTTGGGATGCGGGTCGTCGACGGTACGTGCTCGGTCCCCCCGTGTGGCTTGCCCAGGAAATCTACGAACCGAAAACGGCTCAAAATCCCTTGTTTGAACTGGCGTATTGGGCCTTCGGATTGGACCTGGCCCAAAAATGGAGGCAGAGACTGGGATTGCCCATCCAGGCGGTATGGGACCGCATCGCGTCCAATCTGGCGCCGCTTCCCGTGGCGGCCGGTTTGTACGTCGGACTTGAATCGACGCCGGACACATTCACCAATCCTGAAAGCAGGCGGGACCACCCGTCCATGCTCATGGCGTACGGATTCCTGCCCGGAAAGGGCGTTGACAAGGATGCCATGCGTCGAACCCTGTCCAAGGTTCTTGCCGACTGGAATTGGGATGTCAAAATCTGGGGTTGGGATTACCCCATGATTGCCATGACCGCAGCCCGTCTGGGTGAACCGGAAAAGGCCATGGATATTCTGTTGAAGGATCTGCCCCACAACCGGTACCTGCGGAACGGGCATTGCCCCGGAACGAGCGATCTGCCGGTGTACCTTCCGGCCAACGGAGCGCTTTTGGCCGCGGCTGCCATGATGGCGGCAGGATGGGACAACGGCCCGGCGATCGATGCGCCGGGTTTTCCCAAGAACGGACGATGGAATGTCCGGCGGGAAGGATTGATGAAACTGCCTTGAAGCACAAAAACGTTGAAAAAAATAAAAAAGGAGGAAAATCCCTTGAATCCGCAATCCATTGAAAAAAGCTACCAGGAAGCCAAATCCCGTTACGCCGGGCTCGGCGTGGATACGGACCAGGTCCTGGAAAAATTGAAACAAATTCCCGTTTCCATGCATTGCTGGCAGGGTGACGATGTGGGCGGCTTCGAAAACATGGGTTCGGAACTGGGCGGCGGCCTCGCGGTCACCGGGAATTATCCGGGGAAGGCCCGCACTCCTGCAGAATTGCGGGCCGACGTCGAAAAGGCGCTGTCGCTGATTCCCGGCAAGCACCGTCTCAACCTCCATGCCTTTTACGTGGAATTTCCTTCCGGCGAAAAAGTGGACCGCAATGCCATCGAACCCGCCCATTTCAAGAGTTGGATCGATTGGGCGAAATCGCTCGGTATCGGCATGGACTTCAATCCGACGTGTTTTGCCCATCCCAAGGCTTCCGACGGTTTCACGCTGTCCCACAGGGACAAATCCATCCGGACCTTCTGGATCGAACACTGCATTGCATGCCGCAAAGTCGGAGCGGCCATCGGCCAGGCACTGGGTACACCCACCGTAACCAACGTGTGGATTCCGGACGGTATGAAGGACACTCCCGCCGACCGGCGCGCCCCCCGGGAACGCCTGAAAGAAGCGCTCGATGAGGTCTTTGCCGAGAAACTGAATCCGAAACACAACCTCGACGCGATCGAGGGAAAGCTGTTCGGCATCGGAGCCGAGAGTTACACCGTCGGTTCGCACGAATTCTACCTCGCCTACGCAATCCGGAACAACAAACTTCTCACGCTCGACGCGGGGCATTACCACCCGACGGAGAACCTGGCCGACAAGATTTCGTCGGTGCTGCTGTTCCTCGACGAAATCCTGCTCCACGTGAGTCGCGGTGTCCGCTGGGACAGCGACCACGTGATCATCCTGAACGACGAACTTCTGTCCATTGCTCAGGAACTGGTGCGAGGCGGTTGCTTAAACCGTACGCACATCGGTCTGGATTATTTTGACGCCAGCATCAACCGCATCGCCGCATGGGTCATCGGCATGCGAAACATGATCCGTGCACTCTGCATTGCGCTTCTCGAACCGGTGGACTCCTTGAAAAAACTCGAGACCGGCGGCGACCACACGTCGCGTTTGGCCTTGATGGAAGAGCTGAAAACCATGCCGTTTGCGGCCGTGTGGGATCAGTACTGTGCAAAACAGGGTGTTCCCGTCGGCATGGATTGGATGGCCGACGTTAAAAAATACGAGACCGACGTTTTGTCCAAACGCAAATAAAACGTTCGACGTTCAAAACAGCGGATTGACAGGCTGTACCATCAAACAGGAAAGGAAATTTCATGAACGAATTGACTCAAGCGACAGCGAATCCCGCCCTGGGCGTGCTCATTTTCGCCCTGGGCGGTCTCGCGGGTGCTGTCTTTTACCTTCCGTTTAAAAAGGTCAAGAACTGGGCATGGGAAAGCTACTGGCTGGTGTATGCCCTCCTCGGTCTTCTCGTCGTTCCGTGGGTGCTCACGTTTGCCGTGTCTTCGAACGTCCTTTCCGTGCTGAAGGCTGCACCGGGCAAGGAAAAACTGTACTGCTACCTGTGCGGAGCCGCCTGGGGAATCGGAGGGCTGACCTGGGGACTGATGATCCGTTTTCTCGGCGTCGGGCTCGGATTGGCGCTCGGATGCGGCATCTGTTCCGCCTCGGGCACCTTGATTCCGAAGATCCTGAAAGGTGAATTTTTTCAGCTTTTCCAGCCGGGAGCAGGCATTGTGTCGTTTGGCGGCGTCGTCATCTCCCTCGTCGGCATCGTTCTCATCGGCATGGCGGGCATGTCCAAGGAAAAGGAACTTCCCGAAGCGCAAAAGAAAAAAGCCGTCGCGGAATTCAATTTCAGGAAAGGCATTCTCGCGGCGGTTTTCTCGGGTCTCATGAGCTCCGCCATGGGATTTGGCCTTGTAGGAGGCCCCAACATCCAGAAGCTGGCCGAGACCACGGCACCGGTCACATCGGTGACCTGGAGCGGAATGCCGGTGCTGGTCGTGGTTTTGCTGGGCGGATTCACGATCAATTTTCTATGGTGCCTGTACCTCAACATCAAGAACAAGACCGTGCGCGACTATGTCAAGGCGAAGACGCCTCTGGCCGGCAACCTCTTGTTCGCGGGCCTGGCGGGAGCCATCTGGTGCTCGCAATTCATTTGTTTCAAAACAGGGGAGCCCGCCATGGGAAAGACCGCCTATGTGGGATGGGCTCTGCTGATGGCGTGTCAGATCCTCTTCGGGACGCTCGTCGGAATCGTACTGGGCGAATGGAAGGGGACAAGCCGAAGAACCCGGTCGGTTCTGATCGCAGGCCTCGTCCTGCTTGTGCTCACGTCCGTGATCACCGGCTACAGCAGCAGGCTTTCCCAGGGCGCTTCGAAGGCGACAGTTCGGACGGTTCCCCCCCAGACGAGCGGTTGAGCTCGAATTCCATGTGAAAGGACCCATGCCATGGCAGAACGTGTATACCTTGCGATCGACCTCGGTGCGGAAAGCGGCCGCGTCATGGCCGGAATCTGGAACGGCAGCACGATCCGTCTGGAAGAGGTGCACCGTTTTCCCAACGGCCCGGTGCCGCTGGCGGGCACGCTTCGCTGGGACGTGCTGCAGTTGTGGAGCGAGATTCTAAACGGCCTCAAGCTCTCCGCCAAACGGTACGCGGGAAGCGTCGTTTCGGTGGGAACGGACACGTGGGGAGTGGATTTTGTCCTGCTCTCCCGGAAGCAAGAGATCCTCGGGCAACCGTATCATTACCGCGATGCGCGGACGCGCGGAATGCTGGACAAGGCGTTCCGGAAAGTGCCCCGGCCGGAGATTTTTTCCCAAACCGGCCTCCAATTCATGGAGCTCAACACGCTCTACCAACTGTTGGCGGTACAGCGGAACACGCCGGAACTGCTGGAGACCGCCGATTGCCTGCTCCTCATGCCCGACTTCTTTCATTGGTGCCTGTGCGGTTCACGCGTGGTCGAATTCACGAACGGCACGACCACGCAATGCATGCACCCGCTCAAACGCAACTGGGCGACCGGATTGTTGAGGAAATTCGGTCTGCCAACCCGCATGTTCCCAAAGGTGGTGCTGCCCGGCACGCAGCTGGGCCCGTTGCGTGCCCCGGTCGCCGAAGCGACTGGTCTCACAGGCGTCGAAGTCGTCGCGCCGCCCACCCACGACACGGCCTCTGCCGTTGCCGGTGTGCCAACGGCCAACACCGGCAATGCGAATTGGGCCTACATCAGTTCCGGCACCTGGTCGCTCATGGGTGCGGAAGTCCAGACGGCATCGCTTTCAGAACGCACCCTCGAGCTGAACATGACCAATGAAGGCGGACTCGACGGCACCTACCGTCTGCTCAAAAACATCATGGGATTGTGGCTGGTCCAGCAGTGCAAACGCTCGTTCGACCTCAAGGGGAGGACCTACCAGTACGGAGAACTGAGCGACCTTGCACGTCGGTCAACCGCCCTGCGGTCCATCGTGAACCCGGACGATGCACGTTTCCTCAATCCGCCGGACATGCCCGAAGCGATTCGGGCTTATTGCCGCGAAACGCATCAGGCCGTACCGGAGACGGAAGGAGAGCTGGTTCGATGCGCGATGGAAAGCCTGGCGCTTAAATACCGCATGGTGCTCGGATGGCTGGAAGAACTGACCGGCATTCCCACCGAGGTTATCCACATTGTCGGCGGAGGATCGCAAAACACGTTGCTCAACCAGATGACTGCCGATGCATGCCAGCTTCCGGTGGTGGCTGGACCGGTGGAAGCCACGGCCATGGGCAATCTGCTGGTCCAGGTGCGCGCCAGCGGTGAACTCCGTTCCCTGAACGAGATGCGGGATGTCATCCGCCGGTCACGCGACGTGGTCCGCTGCGAACCGGCCGATGCATCGGCGTGGGACGATGCTGCCGGACGTTTCAGCCGATTGCTCCTGCGGCGATAGCCGCAGGGTCAGAAAGAATCCGATCTGAAAAGGAGGTTTTCGATGTCACACGCAACGGAACGAAACGGTTTGGGACACCTGGTTGCCTCAATGCTTGCGCTGACGATACTGATCCATTTGTCTTGTTCCGGTAAAAAACCGGCACAATCCGTCTGGCCCGACGTGAGGAGAGACGCCATCCGAAAAGCATTCGTCATGAGCGTGAATCTCGGGCAGGAAGCCGAGTACGAAAAACGGCATCGGCCGATCTGGCCTGAACTCGAAGACACGCTTAAGAAGCACGGCATGGTGACCTATTCTATCTTCCTGGATCCCGACACGCGACAGCTGTTCGCCTACGTGGAATTTCAAAATCAGGAGCAATGGGATGCCGTGGCGAAGACGGAAGTCTGCAGGCGCTGGTGGGCCTACATGAAGGATATCATGCCCAGCCATCCTGACAACAGTCCCGTGTCAAAGGAAATCAAAGAAGTGTTCCACATCGGGAAATAGGATGACCGGATCCCGAGCAACCTCCGTCCGCATGACCGGTTGTCTTTCTAACCCGGTTCAATTTTGAAAAGCATATTCATGAATAATCCGGGTTAAATCAAGTTCCACGGTGCGCGGTATTCACGCCTCAGGTATGCGTTCGCTTCCGGAGCGTTCACGATTTTTTCGGATTGAAAATCCCATTCCAACCGAGCCCCGGTCCTCAATGCGATGTTGCCCAGATGCGGAACCGTGGTCGATCGGTGCCCGATTTCCACGTCGCAGACCGGTTTTTCCCGAGTCTTGATGCAACGGATGAAATTTTCAGCATGTTCCTGATTCCCCGATGACCTGGAAACGCTGCGGAGGGATAAGGTTTTTTCGCGTATTTCCCCGTTTTGGGATTCGGTTTCCGGAAACAGTTCGTACCCGCTCCGGTCCACGAACAATGTTGCATCGCTGCCGTAGAATTGAATCCCGTAATTGCGGCCGTCAAAGCCGCGAGCGTTGCAGCACTGGTTCGTGTACGTGAGCATCCAACTGTCGAATGCATACGTCACTTCCAGCGTGTCCGGAGTCTCGCGGTTGTCTTCCAAGAAATATTTTCCACCCGCAGCCGATATGTATTTTGGCGACTCGTTCTGCATGGCCCACAGCACGATATCGATCAGATGCACTCCCCAATCCGTCATCATGCCTCCGGCGTAATCCCAAAACCATCGGAAACTTGACCAACGGTCTTCCGCCACTCCGAAGCGGTTTGCGTTAAAAGGCCGATAGGGCGCCGGTCCGAGCCACTGGTCCCAGTCCAGACCGGGAGGGGGATTGCCGTCGGGAGGGTTGCCGATACCGGCCGGATACTCGTTGCTGAAATTCCAGGTGCGCACGAAACCGATCTTGCCCAAGATGCCGCTTTGCACGATTTCCACTGCCCGTTGAAAATTCCTCGCGGAACGCTGCATGGTTCCCATCTGCACGACCCGTTTGGTGCGCCGGGCGGCTTCCACCATTTTCCGGCCTTCATCAATCGTGACGGCGAGCGGTTTCTCCACAAAGACGTCTTTTCCGGCTTCGCAGGAGAGGATGGTTTGCAGGGCGTGCCAGTGATCGGGGGTGGAAATGACCACCGCGTCGATGTCCTTGCGTTCCAGTATCCTGCGGAAATCCTTGTAGGGTTTCGCTTTGCCATCCGTAAGGCCCAAGGCTTTTTTCAGGTTGGACTCAAACACATCACAGACAGCGGCGATGTCTACTTGGTTGGTATCCTTCTGATACTGCAGGTTCGCCTGCCCCATCCTGCCGCAGCCGATGATGGCCATGGTCACCCGTTCATTGGCGGCGGCGTTCTTTGCAATAACCGGCGCGCCGACGAGCGCTCCCAATGCCAGAGCGGAACGGTTTAAAAAATCACGACGGTTCACGTTTTTCATGTTTTCCTCCTTCGTGGGCATCTGAATTCCCGGTGGTGACAGCCAAATTTGCTTGAACAGGACCATTTTCTGGAGTTTGATCGCCAACAAAAGATAGGAGATGTCATCCATAAAATCAAGCAATTATTCTTTCGGTTTTGCCGTTTAAAAGACTATTTTGCCGTTCGCCCAAAAACCTTTGCAATTGGCAAAATTCTTCTTTTAATTATTGCGCTGACAAAGAAATAAATCCCATTGGCGGAATCGAATCTCATGGATTCGCTTAAAATTCTCATTGTGGACGACGAATGGCTGATTCGATCCGAATTGAGGGAGATGCTGAGTCAGCATCCGGGCATCCAGGTGGTCGGAGAAGCTGGCGGTGTGGATGAAGCGGTTCAGATCATCCAGAAAACCGATCCCGATGTCATTTTTCTGGACATTCAAATGCCCGGCCAATCCGGATTCGATCTTCTGGAACAGATCCATTCGGGCTTCAAAATTGTTTTCGTATCGGCTTTTAATCATTACAGGGAAGCGGCGAATACGTACCATCCCGTGGATTATCTGTTGAAGCCGGTCAATAAAAACCAGCTTACAAAAGTAGTTCGAAAATTGCATTGATTTTGTGTTGATCTTTAATCCGGAACAAATTCTTGGGACATTCAGATTTGCAACCTCCCTCTATTTGAGAAAGATCAGGATGAGAGTATGGAAAGGAGGTGATATTCGATCTCTTTCGTATCGTGCATGAAGTGCGAAGGATCAGCGGGGTACATTATGACCAAGGAGGAATACTATGAATCAAGGTTTGAGGCGAATCCAATTGTCGTTCCCCATTTTCTTGGTTGCGGGGTTTTTGGCTTTCGCTCCCGTGTTTTCTGCCACCACCGGTAAAATTACCGGTGTGGTGAAAGATGCCGCCTCGGGCGAACCCCTGACCGGCGTCAACGTCATGGTCGTAGGAACGTATTTGGGAGCCATCAGCGGATTGGGCGGCGGATTCGACATCATCAACGTTCCGGTCGGCATCGTAAGCGTTCAGGCGTCCATGATGGGTTTTAAAAAGATGATTAAAACCGACCTGAAAATTTCCGTAGACCAGATTGCTCGCGTCAATTTCAGCCTTCAGCCTACGGTCATCGAGGGTGAGGCTGTCATTACCGTCGCGGAACGGGACATCCTGCACAAAGAAATTTCCAGCAACCAGCTCGTGGTTTCCGGAGACCAGATGGTTGAGGCCGCGGGCGTGCGTACGGTCAACCAGTTCCTGTCCAAACAACCGGGCGTGACCGACGCCAACAACCTGACCATACGCGGTGGCTCCGCCGAGCAAACCGGTTCGATGGTCAACGGCCTGTCGTTCGTCAACGTGCGCATCGGCAGGGCGGACGCCACCGTGCCGCTCAGTTCAATCGAGCAGGTTTCGCTGCTCACCGGCGGTTTCTCCGCGGAATACGGCAACTACCGCTCGGGCCTCATCAACGTCGTTTCAAAGAGCGGCGACAGGAGTAGATACAAAGGCCAATTGACGTATACCCAAAACATCGCGCGCATGAAGCGTTTCGGGCAATCCCTGTACGACCCCTCCAACGCTTTCCTGCGGTCCATCATGGACCCGACCGTATCGTTTGTGGGGACGGCCACGGGTTGGGGCAAAATATATTCCGACGCAAACCAGGCCGCCTACATGCTACAGCAATACCAGACCTTCGGCGGGTGGGACGCCATGCGCGACACCTACAACAAGGGAAAGGCCGCCGACAAACAGGTGAAGTCAATCGACCTGTACCTGTACAGCGCATGGATGCATACGGTCGTGCCCGATTTCGCGGCATTGGAGGCGAAAGGCTACACCATCACCGACGCGCAGAAGCAGGCGCTTATCGACCACGCCTTCAAAAAAGAGGGTTCCGACAACGATTACAATCTCGATTTCGGTTTCGGCGGACCCCTACCTTTCGTGGGCAAATTTTTGGGCAACACCACATTCTACCTGTCGAACCAGTCGACGCGCGTCAATTACATCCAGCCCGTCATTCAACCCAGCGAAAAAACATCCACTACCTTGCTGACCGTCAAATCGGAAATCACCAAGCAGATGACGCTGACGTTGAACAGCATTTACAAAAGGATAGACGGTGTCGAGTCGACCGTGCCTTCAAACGGGGCCATCCCCGACATCGACAACGGCGGCGGCACAATGGCCGAGAACAACATCGGCATTTTCTATACCGGCTCCAACACCAACAGCACCGCCAACGACAACTATTATTACCATCCCACCTATTATAATCCCAAACAGCAGACCAACATGGTGTTCGGGGGCAAGCTGAACCACGTCCTCTCAAACAAGACTTTTTATGAATTGCAGTTGTCCTACGCTTCGGTTAAAGATTACGTCAACCCCGAGGTCAACCGGAACCATACCCCCCTTGTCAATTTCGGTCCGATCTGGCTCGATGAAATGCCCTACGGCCGGGCTTTCATTCCAGACACGGTGTTTATTCCGGGGCAGCCCGGAAAGTATGTGCCTTACGACGAATTTGACGCACTCTCCGGCGTGTCCATTATCAGCCGGCGTTTCGCGGGGAAAACGGGTGAATACCACGAAAACTCTTTCACCAAACAGCTTCGGGCCCGGTTCGACCTGTCGAGCCAGTTGACGAACCACCACTACCTGAAAACCGGCCTCGAAATCAACTACTTCCACCTCAAGAACGATCTGTGGACGTGGTGGCGCAACCACGACACCATATACGAACTGCGTTTCGACCGCAAGCCGGCCCAAATCGGCGCCTACCTGCAGGACCAGCTTTCGTTCGAAGGCCTCGAGGCCAAGATCGGGCTCCGGGCCGATTACTACTATTCCGGCGGGGATGTGTGGCCCACGGGCAATCCATACAGCACCCCCGCCTTCACGGCAGGAACGGAATGGAACAATCCGGACCAGCTGTATGCCAACCTGCTCTCGGGCAACTCCGTCATCTGGCAGCGATGGGAGAACGTCAACGACACCACCGGCGGAAACTTCCTCCAGAAAACGAAAAATTACTTCGCCATCAGCCCACGCCTGGGTCTGTCCTTCCCGGTGACGGAAAGGTCCAAGTTCTACTTCAACTACGGCCATTTCCGCTCACCCGTACCGTATTCGAACATGTTCATGTACAGCATGCGCTTCGCCAAGAAGGGACTCGGACGCATCGGCAACCCGAACATGGAACCCCCGAGAACCATCCAGTACGAACTCGGCGTTTCGTACAACCTGGCCGACCAGTATCTGATCGACCTGAGCACGTACTACAAGGACGTCACGGGCGAAGCCGCCGACATCAGGTATTACGGCAAAACGAACGGTCTCGACTACTTTTCAAGCCTGAACAACCGGTACCAGGACGTGCACGGTTTCGAGGCGAAAATCGTGAAGGAATATGGCCGGTTCTTCACCGGCTGGGTCAATTTCTGGTTCATCATCAACAAGAACGGTCGGACGGGCAGGCGGTACGCCTACGAGGAAGCGGTCAACAACCTGCAGGACGCCAGCCTTTACTTGGCCGACGAAAACCAGCCCACTACCGATCCGCGCATCGCGGCCAATCTCACGTTCAACGTTCCAGCCGAATTCGGCCCGAGGGTGTTCGGCCTGCATCCCGCCGGAGGCTGGCTCTTGAGCGCCCTGCCTACTTGGCGCATGGGCGGAAAGTTCACATGGAACCCGGCGAACATCCGGAACCTGACCAACAACCAGGATTACCCCGATTACTACATGCTCGACCTCAAGGTGTCCAAGACCTTCGCGTTCAAGGGATTGAAGGCCAACTTCTACGTGGACGTGAACAATGTGCTGAACCTCAAGGTTAACTGGATCGACCAGGGATGGTGCTTCAGAAACGCGACCGACAGGCAGAACTACCTGGCTTCGCTGCACTTGCCCATGTACGATTCGCCCGTATACGACGCCCTGCGAGCCGTCGACGCCAACAAAAAGGCGGGGTTTTATCAACCCGGCAGCGATGAAATCGGCGACCTGCGTTCGGACGACAAGCCGTACATCAACGATCCGGACGCCGCCGACATGTGGCTTTACGGATACCCGCGCGACGTCTGGTTCGGCATCACCATCAGTTTCTAAGGGGTTCAACCCAAACGAATGGAGAAAAACCGTATGAAAGGATTGAATATTAAAAAGACCGCATGGCTTGCCGTAGCGTTGTGCCTGCTCGGATCCGTTCTGGTTTTCCAGGCGGCCTGGGCCGACGGCAAAACGGCTATCATCAGAGTCAATCGCGTCTTCGGCGGCGTGAAGGACGACGGCGGCGTCAGCCAGTTCAACTTCGGTTCGAGCTGGTGGACCGCCGATTACGACAACCAGGGCAATTCCATGGAAAACGGCGACGGCGTCACGGGTTCGTACATCACCATGGCGGCCACGAACTGGACGGATCCCAACGGCAAGCTTATCCCCAAGGCCGTGGTCCGGTCCATCGACGTGTACACCATGACTCCCCAGATCGTGACCAAGGATATGACCAACCATGTCCGCTGGGCCCTTCCTGTTTACAAGGTCAACACGAACAACGTCCAGATATCGGCCCTGGGCACGGTGGATCCGACCAAAATGGTCGGCACCAGCGATCAGACCGTGACCGTCACGGGGAAGAACGCCATGGGAGTCGAAATCCAGCGCAAGCTTTTCGCCTTTAGCCATAACTTCCACGACAATTACATCGTGTGCGACCTGGTTCTGACCAACAAAAGCGGAAAGACGCTCACCGATTTCTACGCGGGTTTCTACAGCGGAGACATCAGCTACATACGCAGGGCCAACGGCAGTTCACCAGGCATTCCCAGCGCGGATGCGGTCAGTTCGGCGATGGGCTGGCATCATTATTACGGCGCCAAGCCCGGCGACTCACTCCGGGTGTACTATGAATACCACGCGGACGATCCGTCCCGTGCCGGCGACCAGATGCACGGTGCCATGCTGGCGCAGGATGGACGCCTGTACGAGTACAACGTTCAATTCTACACCATTTTGCACGCATCAAAGGAACCGTATACGGACGCGGCCAAGGATGTGGACGATCCCATCCAGCCCCGCGTTACGTACTGCTATTCCGAATTCCCCATGGGCGTGAACTCGCTCTGGGGCGGCAGGGACGTTTCGGGCCGCGATTTGCTCTATGACCTGATGAGCGGAAAGAAATTCACCGGCCAGCAAATCCCCGGAGAAACGGCCGGAACCTTCCACCGTGCGAACAGCGACGAGCAGGGCAGCCCCGATTGGTCGGTTCTCGGCGAAGGATTCAGCGATGGGGCCATTTGGAACAGGCGATTTTCGAACTTCGGCCCCTATCCGAGCTTCCAGAACGGTCAGTCCATTCACATCGTGTACGCCACGGGTTTCGCCGGCATCGGCATACAGAAGGCCAAGGAAATCGGTGCCAAACTGAAAAAAGGCACGCTGACCGATCCTCCGAACCTTCCCAATGCCACAACCGGGTACTTTCCGGCCAACTTCGCCTTCGCATCCGGCGCTTCGGAGCTGGATAAAAAGGCGGACCGCTGGATCAGCACGGGCATCGATTCGATGATGAAATCGTGCTCGCGCTCCAAGTGGAACTTCGCGCACAACTGGCAGGTGCCCATGGCCCCGCAGCCGCCGAACCGCGAAATTTCCGGCTTCGGCGACGGCGTGGAAATCAAATGGTCGGCGCCCCAGGCCGAAGCCCTGAGCAATTTCGCCGGCTACAGGATCATGCGGCGCATCAGCCGTTACGACACCGTGTTCTTCGACATCATACACCAGACCGGGGCATCCGACAAAGCCGCCGACCATGTGTTCAAGGACAAAAATATCCTTTTCGGCGCTTCCTACTTCTATTACGTCCAGTCCGCGATCCAGATAGCGGCAAATGACGCGAACGCCGATCCGGCATCGCGGGGCAAAACCGTGTGGAGCGGCCGCATGTGGCAGCCCACAACCACGGAAGTCCAGCCTCCCAGGCCCCCGCAGTCCGATCTGAGCAAGATCCGCATCGTCCCCAATCCGTACAACCTCCGCGATCCACTGCTCACGACCTACGGCTGGACCGGAGACCGGGGCATCATGTTCTTCAACCTGCCTGAAATTATCACCATTTCAATCTATACCGAAAACGGCGACCTGGTGCGGATTCTTGAGCACAACAATCCCCAGAAAACGGGATACGAATACTGGAACATGGTGACCAAGAATCAGCAGGCAATTCAGAGCGGCGTATACATCGCCGTTTTCAAAACGCCTGACGGCGAGCTCACCTACCAGAAATTCTGTATCGTTCGATAGGAGAATGCACATGAAAAAAACAATCCATTTACTTATAGGAGCCATCCTGTTGTGCGTGGTCCCCTTGCTCGCACAGGATTTGGTCTTCGAACAGGGCGTCGGCCTGAAAAAGGTGGGACAAAGCACCATGAACTTCCTTCAGGTCGGCGTGGTTCCGCGGGCCTCGGCCCTTGGCGAGGCCTACACCGCCGTCGGTAAGGGTCCCGAGGCGCTTTTTTACAACCCTGCGGGCATGGCCGAGATGAACGGACGATTCGGCGTTTTCGTGTCCGGAACTAAGTGGATAGCCGACATCCAGTATCTGGGCGGAGCCGTGGCCTGGAAACTGGGCAACGCGGGAACCGTCGGTTTGAGCTTCCTGACAGTCGATTACGGTGAAATGTTCGGCACGTCGCTGATCTCGAAATCGTCCGCGGCCTCAAACCCCATAGGCTACATTGACAACGGCGCCTTCAGCAACACCGGCGCCTACGCGTTCGGCCTGGGGTTCGCCCGCACCGTAAGTTCCATGTTCATCATCGGCGGTGACGTGCGATACGTCGGCCAGCAGCTCGGCCAAAGCATCACGACCGATACGAACGGCCAACTCAAGGACAACACGGCCAACAGGCTCGTTTTCGACCTCGGCGTCAAGTACAACACCGGGTTCAAGAGCTTCAACTTCGGCATGTCCATCCGCAACTTCGCCACCTCGGTGAAATACGAGGAACTCACGGCTCAGCTTCCCATGACCTTCGCCGTGGGCGCCTCCATGGACATACTCGACTTGTTCATGAACGATCACAAGGACCATGCGGCATTGGTTTCAATTGAATTCTCACACCCGAACAATTACACGGAGCGCCTAAACATGGGTCTTGAATATACGTTCATGAACCGCGTTTCGCTACGGGGCGGGTACATCACCAATTCGGATTTGGCCGGGCTGTGCTTCGGAGCTGGAATCAGCCAAGAGTTGATGGGCAAGAAGCTGGAAATCGGATATTCATACTCCCTGTTTGATGTTTTTGATAATATCAACCGGTTGTCGATTGGTATCTCTTTTTAATCCGAATTTTCGCCGGATGGGTTGATTAAACACATCCGGCGAATGTCGATTATTCAGGGAGTTCAACCGATCAAATACGGGTAATCAATTTTGGAGGAAGAAATGAGTCTTAAATGGATTGTCTTAGCAATGCTGGCCTTCACGGCAGCAAACGTGTTTGCTGCCGTGACTCCTCAAGGGGTGGCCAAAATTGCAGCGGATGAGCTGGTGGCGCAATGGAAGTTTGACGAAAGCTCCGGCACCATGGCAGCGGATGTCAAGGGCAAATCCAACGGCACGCTCGTGAAAATGACCGATGCCGCCTGGGCGCCGGGATTCAAGGGAAACGCCTTGGATTTCAGCACTCAGAAGGATTCGGCCATGGTCACGGTGGCTGACAACCCAACCATTAAAATGGACACTACCGGTATGACGGTTTCGTGCCTGATCAAGGTGGATCCCGCTTTGGACCAGCAGCTCTTCACCAAAGGGCATTCCGCTTTTGACACCTCCAAGACGCCGAAATGGTACGGCATCTGGTGGGGCTCAGAAATCAAGGGCAGGCAAATCCGGTTCACGATCGACGACAACGGCGGGCAGAAAAAGGCAGCCTTTACCGACAAGACGGGTATTGCCGGCAAGGTCCAGGTGGGTTACAATCTGCCTGCGTCGATCACGGCCGATCAATGGATTCACTTTGTCGGTGTCCGCGATTTGAAGGAGGATTCGGTCAAGATCTACATCAACGGTATGCGCGTGGCGGCGTTGAAAGACTGCGCCACGAGGATCGGCAGTGATTTGCCGCTGATCATCGGAAACAGTACCGTGCAGACCAATAAGCTGAAGGGCAAAATCGACGAACTGTGCCTGTACAATTACACCATGACGGCAGCGCAGGTCAAGACGTTGTACGATTCATACGGTCTCACGGGTGTTGAAAAAGGAAAGGCACTACAGCTCGATGTATACGTCTTGGGTCAGAATTATCCCAATCCGTTCAATCCCGAAACCCAGATCGAATTCACGCTTTACAAGCCGCAACATGCCTTGATCAAAGTGTATAATACAAATGGTCAGGAGGTCGTCACGCTGGCAGATCAGAAGTTTGAGAAAGGAACGCATCGGATCGCGTTCCGTCCGAACCTGCTTCCGTCCGGCGTGTATTTCTACAAAATCGAGTCCGGTGAATTTGTCCAGATTAAAAAAATGACACTTCTTAAATAAGTCAAAATGTCAAAAACGGGTTTCCCCTTCGTTGCCCATTCTCAACGCAGGGGGAACCCAATCCATTCATCCACCTTCCTCAGAAAGGAGAACCGTATGTTCAAGAGCAAACGATTGACAATTCTGGTGCTGCTTTCGGTCTGCATGGTGTTCGTTCAGAGCGGCGTGTTCGCCCAGGCCAAGAAGAAATGCCTGTTTTTGTCCGAAGATCCCGATCCGGGGTATCCTACCGATTCGGAATTAATCGCTTGGATGAAAACAAAATACAACGTGACTATCGAGGACGTTGATAACACCAAGGGTGCTACGCCAGTCGTGGACACGACATCCGTCAAAGCCGCCAAGTACGATTTCATTTTTATCAGTGAATCGGTGGGTTCAAGCGACGCGGCAAATTTCAAGGGTTTCAGTGTTCCCGTTTTTCTAACGGAACTGTGGGGAAGCCGGCTTGAAGTAATGGCGTGGGTCGCCAACAACACCGCCACTTATGGCAATACAGCGGTCGGTGAGAATAAAGTGAAAATCGTAGATGGCACGCATCCGCTGGCGGCCGGGTTTGCCACGGACACCGAATTGATCCTTGTCACGGACAGCGGGAACGCCATCGATTTTTTGACCTATACCAAGCCATCGGTGGACTTCATTAAAATTGCAGTATTGTCCGCCGATCCAACTAAGGTGGTGGTACTGGGGGTCGAAAAAGGAACCACCCTTTACAATAAGGCCGATACGAAAGACGGTTCGTTGAAATCCAAAGCAAGATGCGCTGCTGTAGGCGTCAACGCCAATGCGAACAAATATATGACGGATGACTGCAAAAAGCTGATTGAAGCCGGAATCAATTGGATCACCGCAGCTTCGACAGGTGTCCAGGATCAGGGTATTGCGGGCCCGAATGATTTTTCTCTGGCCCAGAATTATCCCAATCCCTTCAATCCGGTAACGAACATCTCCTTTACACTGACGGAAAACGGCCACACCACGCTCAAGGTATACGATATACTGGGCAAGGAAGTGGCTACGGTGCTGGATGAAACGCTGTTCGCCGGAAGCCATAAAGTTCTTTTCGACGCCTCCAGACTGAATTCGGGCGTCTATTTCTACAAGCTTCAGAGCGGCTCATTCACAAGCATGAAGAAAATGGTTTTAATGAAGTGAGTGCCAAGTAAGCTGATCCTTATCTATCCGGGTGCGACAGGGGGGCGAACCTTGTTAACGTCCCGGACGTGGTAAAACTCTGTAGCCACGTAGCGAGGAGCCGGTGCAGTACGGCGCACCAAGCGGCTCGACAATGTAACCTGAGAGGGTGCTACGCGAAAGGCCAGGTCGCAACGAAAGTGAACGCACAGGTAGCCTCGTAAAGACCAACAGGGGTGGACGAGTCCCTATTTTATGGACGAAGTCAGCA
>Ga0315277_10005465_pt1 | contig 16727 bp, 11 predicted proteins | sample YL17G05_15_MG_FD_203695 | JGI IMG/M metagenome (GOLD analysis project Ga0315277, IMG submission 203695) | Sediment microbial communities from Yellowstone Lake, YNP, Wyoming, USA - YL17G05_15 | ecosystem: Environmental > Aquatic > Freshwater > Lake > Sediment | place: USA: Wyoming | collected... | reverse complement strand
CTGCTTCAATGCTGTTTTCTTGGTGTTTTGGATGAAAAGTTATATGCGAGTGCTATGGATTAAGTTTCAATCTCGTATCGCGAAGCAGAATTTTGGGCGAGGAAAAAGCAGGCTATTTTCTTCGTTTCTTCTTCTCTCTCTTAACGATCGTCACAGGCCCCGGCTGAGCCAAATTCCTTATTCGCCCATCCGGAAAAATCCGCTCTATCTCCTTCCGCATCTTGTCAAAATCCACCTTGCCGTAAGTCTTCACGTCAATCACTGGCTTCTCATGCTCATCATAACCTATCGAAAGAGCATAGCCGGAACCGATCTCAACTTTTGCCGACTCCATAACAAAGTTTGCTTCTCCAGGATCAAACTCGATTCCAGTTTCATCACGTTTGGTTTTGCGTTCCGTCATGTTAATCACTGGTTTAGAAAACCTAACCTTCGGCTAAAAGCGTTGTTAAGCCAAAATAAATATCAGAAATAATTGACACGTTGCCCGCAGCAATCCATCAAATAATAGAGAGTCTCAACACCTAGAATGGATATTCTGTTTATGAAAGACTATTTCAAAGCAACGAACTATTGCTCTCTCTGCAGCTTGTCTAAATAGTAGTTTATGATTGAGACGCAAGTAGCCGCAAGGTAAGGCCGTTTCCCCAAGCTTATTTTCTCGCCATAGCGGAGAGCGAATTTTTCAACAATCTTCGGCAGCCCTACATGATCGCCCAGAATGAAGACAGAATCCGATTTGAGGCAAGTTCCAGCAACATCTATCCCATCTTCTTCAAGGATGTAGACTGCATTGTTTTCTGCCTTAGCCTTGAGTAAAGGCTCAAAACCCTTCACGTCAGCGGTTATGCCAGGATGTCTCTTGCCGGAGAGAACATTCTGGAAGATTCTTGTCCATGTCTGCTGATCAGTGCGAACATCGTGAAGCGTCGATCCATCAATTTCCACATGAACAGGCGGTTTCGGAGGACCATTAAGCACAGCGTGAAACACTACGTCTTTGCGGATGGCATGAGAAAGAAACAGACTGGCAACTATGCACTCATAAACTATGTCCAACCTACCAGCGTCATGAAGATTAGCAAAGTTTGAATCCGTTCTTCCTAAACGAGAAAACAGTATGAACTCGCGCAGACATCCTCACCTTATCTACGATTCTTTGTAAGCAAAGACGGACTTGTAGACTTTTCCCTTTACCGTCAACGGACAAAAAGGCAGACTACCAAAAAAAGTCTCAAACTCAAGATATCCACAATTTTACCCCCTCACGACACTCAATTATTCCTGTGGGATCGTCGTATAGCTTGGACTAACACTTCTGTGGAGACTTCTCCTGCGCAATCCCTCTTTTTCTTAACGCCCTCTAGGAACTACTGACGGCAATCTATTCCCGCATGCGACCGAAATCCTGATCGCCACGGATCATGTTCAAGAGAACTAGAAGCCATAAGTTTCAAGTCTGTACACCAACGGAAACGGGAATAGCGCGCTACAGAGTCAAAGTGGCAATTAATCACTTGGGCAATTAGATACTAATTGTTGATTTGCAGTGGATTAGGTGTCTCTAGAGTTAAGCAATGTTTGAAAGGATATATTTCCTGGAGGACTTGAATCGACAGCTGCTAAGTAGAATTTGAGATGCACAACTTGCGCCGGGTCTAGATGCAATTTATCTGGAGTGGTAGCATTTTCAGGCTTGATTCTTGTTTCGACACAGTTCACTTGGACAAGATACAATATCCACGAAGATGTTTCGAATTGCATCTCTGTAGCATTGTATGAAGTGAAACCTGAAGCAAACCATGTAACATTTACTCCAATGTTGCCTTCGTTTCTCAGATAGAAGTCTAAAGACTTTACATGGTCGCCAGAAGAGGTGTTGAAGCTACCCCAATCCTCGCCACTGACAACTTGTGTACATAGGACATCAAGATAAGTTTGTACTTGTCCACTTGTTACTATGGATGCTTGATGATCAATAGTCTTGGTGAAGTACAGCATGGCTAGAGTTGTTGAGAGAAAGAATACGACACAGAGCCAGAATAATGAAGCCTATGTGTATGTCTGCATTTCGTATGGTAACATATCTTCCCATATTCGCATCTACTCATAGACTCAAATGCTTCTGTTTTTGGTTACGATTCTAGAAGAATTTCCGCTTTTTCTTGTCACTTCGTATCTTTAGATCATTGCCGAATTCTTCTTGCTGCTCAGTAGGACTCTCAAATTCTGCAACTGTGACGATATCTTCCTGCTCTTCTTGAGATTCAGTTGCGTCGGCTAGTTCTGATGTGGTTTCTTCTTCTGTTGGCTCAGTAACTTCTGGCTCGGGCAGTGTTTCTTTCATAGGAGCGGGGACTTCTGATGGTTGAAAGCATCCAACTAGCTTGTTCTCTAATGTTTTTATTGCTGATTCTAACTGGGAAATCTCCTCACGTGTCGCTTTGTTATTCCTAGTCAGTTCTTCTATTGCAATCTTCTCTTCAAGCAGCTTCGCTCGATCTTCCAAGCTCTTCTGTTCATCGTTCAGAGAACGCGATTCTTCTTCCAGTCTTGCTCGTCTATTCTGAAGCTCTTCAAGCTCTCTTGATGTATCCATTCAAATCATCTGTGTTAAGAGTGAAACTGGAGGAATAACAAGTTTATGAAAGCAGAATCTGAATCCGAAGTATGCAGTGATAGATGCGCTGGGCAAGCATTGAAGCAGAGTCAAATCCGGACCGTGTGCCTTCCAATTTCAACATAGTAGTGCAGGGTCTCCCGCGAATCCTCATTTTTCTATTTGAGTCAAGCTGAGACAAAGGGGGAGTAACATACCAAAAGCCTTAAGACAGATCACCCTAAATGAGTAGAAAGGAGCAAGCAAAATGGTCTACTGTGTGAAATGTGGTACCAGCAATCCGGACGATGCTGAAGTGTGCACAAAATGTGGAACGCACTTGCACATGACCCGCGAAAGCCGACACTATAAGCGAATGGAAGATGAATGCTTCGGAATCCCAAGAGGAGGCACAGTTGTGGGCTTAGCCATCGGCATAATCATACTGCTCTGGGGAGTAACATATTTCCTGCAGCAAACCGAAGCTATCCCAAAGAATGTAGAAGTCTGGCCTTTTGCCGTAATAGTCTTTGGAATACTGATGATCGTCGGCGCCTTCTACAGAATGCGCAGAAGATAGTGAACCCGCTTTTCTTTAATTCCGAATCTCATAAGGAATAGAGCATCTTCTGCAGATCCTCCAATGATCCTGCTGAGAAAGGCATGATCCATTCTGATTGCCCAAGCTTACTCATGAACAGTCGCCTAGAATAGCGCCTTAAACTGATCTATAATGCCTCTCGTGGACATGTACCAGAAGATTCTTCTCTTCATTTCGTTGCTTGAGAATATTCCTCCGAACCTTCTGCTCCATGAACCGTAGAAGCTCCTGTAGCATTTGTAAAGCTCTTCTTGCACTTCCTTGGTCGACAATGTTTCCGTCGGCATTATGGCGTGCACCATGTCATAGTGTGACCAGTTGGTATCCTCAATCCAACCATTTCTTTTCGCTTCGTCATAAACCTCGTTTCCAGGAAAAGGCGTAAGAATGCCAAACATTGCGAAGTCCGGGTCCAATTCGTCGGCAAATTCCCGCAAGCGAGATATTGATTCTTTTGTATCCTTCCTATTGCCTATAATGAACATTGCGTGCGCGAAAATGTCGTTTTCCTTCAACAGTTTCACCGCAGTCTTCGCGTCATCTGGCGTTATGCCCTTCTTGAAGCTTTCAAGAGTTGATAGCTCAGAATTCTCAACTCCAAGAAGAACCCAGTTGAGTCCTGACTTTCTAAGCTTCGGCAAGACCTCCTTGTTTCTGACAATATCGTCACATCTTGCCTGAACAAACCATGTCACGTCGTCAGGCATTTTACGTTTGATAATCTCATCCGCAATGTCGCCTATTCTCGAGCCTGCACCAAGATTATCATCGGTTAACCAAATGAACTCGCTTCCGAAGTTACGATGGCAAAACTCCATCTCATCTGCTATGCGTTGAGGAGACTTCGCTCTCCATGTTCTCTGCCAATGTTGCCACTGAGTGCAAAAGGTGCACTCGTGAGGGCATCCTCTTCCGCCTTCAATCAACGCGAAGCGAACATCGCGCCCGCTCATCGCCGCAAAGTGATACTTACTAATGGAGTTCTTAACAAGATGATAGCCAGGGTAAGGCAATTCATCCAAATTCTCAATCAACGGTCTAGCAGGGTTATGAACGATTTTTCCTCCCTGTCTGAAGGAAATACCTTCTATCTTCGGAAGCACACGCTTACTGCTTGCATTCTTGACAAATTCTGTCAGAGTTCGTTCTCCTTCTCCTCTCACGATAACGTCAATTTCTGGATACTCTTCCAGGCTTTCTTGGGAAGTAGCAGTGAAGTGCTGTCCTCCAGCCACAGTAATAATGTCCGAGTTTACCTTCTTGGCCGTTTCCAAAGTCCTTACAACCACGTATGTGTTGCAAGTGGCAAGTGAGCTTGAAGCCACAATATCAGGGTTGGATGACTCGATCCGTTTCTCCATATCTCTCCAATCCACATGTTCAGCATTACAATCCAGGACTTCGACCTCTACGCCTTCAGCATTCTTTTCCAGATACGCACCCAACTGGATTATGCCGTAGGGTGGAGGCAAGTATTCCCCCATGACAAACCATACGTCCTTCGGCGGCTCGATAAAGAGAACCTTCATCATGCCTTCATCTCCACATAACTTGGTCATGCTTCTCCTGACCTTTTAAAGCTTCTAGCCAGCTACTGCAACTGCCCTAAGAAGCAAGCACAAAACGATATTCAAAGTATCTTGAGAATACGCAGACGGTGGCAAACTATTTAGAAAGAAGAAGCGCCTATATCTGAGACCAGTCCCAGAATAGCCAGAGGGTCATCAGCCAAGTCTGTGGGGTCGTCGTATAGCTACCGACTCTAGCTCAGCGTGGGGTATACTGGGCGTACGTCGGCTAGATTGGTCAAGTATACCAGCCTGGGGCGTTGGCGATCCTGGGTTCAAATCCCAGCGACCCCACCAAGCCACTTTCTAGTCTTGTTTTGATAAAACAGGCTTGAACTGAAGTCTCCAAGGCTTGTAGGGAAAAAGGCATATGAAAGCCTATCTACTAGAAAACAAAAAAGCAGAACCCATAGTGACTCTGAACGTTTGTTAGGATTGTTTTTTTCGCCTTCTCTCGAATATTGTAGCTATCAGAGTCATGATCATTAGTGAAGACAGAATAATCCATGCTGGGAACTCTGGGATTATAGTAAGAAGACTGAATTTGAACAAGAGGAAATCGGTTCCGGCGCTGCCAGCCGCTATGTACAAGCCGTCACTAGTCTGTTGGACCGAGTAAGCGACGTATCTTAACCCGTCGTTGTCGCCGAAAGCCAGTTCGTTCCGCTTGTTTCCGGAATCATCTGTTTTCACAATCCATGCTTTTGCCAAATCCGTGCCATATGCTTGGGCCATTCCGGCGAGCACATATCCGCCATCTGCAGTCGGTTGGACGCAATAGGCTTCCTCGTAGCTGCCTCCAGGCATCCCAGCCCAGAGCGTGCTACCGTGTGTTTTGGTCCATTGAGGATTTCCATCTGTATCTGTCTTCTGGAGCCAGAAGTCACTACCTGTATCTGCGCCGTAATAATACATCGCCCCTGCTAGTATGTACCCACCGTCGGTGGTTTGCTGGACTGAGTATGCACAGGCGTTCAGGTAGGTTCTGTTCCATTGTTGGTTTCCAGCCGAATCAGTCTTTACGAGCCAAGCACCACTTTGTGGTTCACCTTCTCCCTCGGAGCCGCCGCCGTAAGTATATCCGCCGATCACATACCCTCCATCCGCAGTCTGCCAAACGGAATAGCCAAATTCCCAGGCGTAGCCGCCATAAGTCTTGTTCCACAATTCATTTCCCTCAGAGTCGGTCTTTATCAGCCACATATCGTAGGTCTCTCCGGGGTAAGCCCTCCTGCTACCCGCGGCAACGTATCCTCCATCGTTGGTCTGTATGGCAACCCATACGGGCTCATACATGTCGTTGAAGTCGTCGCCTCCATGCGTCTTGCTCCACACAATGTTTCCTTCAGAATCGGTTTTTACCAGCATCAAAGAAGCGGGCTTGACGAGCCACGGCGACGTAGTGTACGTCGTGAAGCCTGCAAGTATATATCCTCCTTCATTGATCTGCCTCACAGAACAGGCGCCCTCTCTAGAGAAGTCCCCGTATCCGTAGCTCTTGGTCCACTGCTCGCTTCCGTTCGGATAGGTTTTGATAAGCAAGAATTCCTCGTAATACCCCGCTTTGCCAGCGACCGCGAAGCCGCCGTCAGATGTTTGACAGACTGACCGCGCCTTGCCTTCAGTTCCATAATATGACCTGCTCCAATCAACCCAGCCACTGGCGATTCTCAGAAGGCCGTAGTTGTACGTGTTATCGCCTAAGTCGTTCTCATCTGCAACAGGCGTTACGTAGGCGCTCAGCATATAGAACCCTTCAGAAAAGCCTGAAGTCGCTCCGGTCAGATTCAATGTCGTGGTATTCCAGCTGTTTAGCGTGAAATCTTTCGAGGCAACAGGAGTAGAATTAGCATAGACAGTGACCTCGAGGTCTTCGCTGCTGCTACCCTGATTCATCACGGTGACGCTGAGGTTCAGGGACGAACCTGTGGGTATCATGGAACTGGGAGTGCCGACATTTAGTATTGCCACATCATGTGATGATACGGCGGCTTCACGCATCTGTTGAACAGTCTCCCATGTTAGGTCAACCGCGGGCTGTGCGCCGTGAGCATTATCCGCAAAATTATCAAGTTCTCGGAAATTGTAGAGGAGATTCTCCCAGTCATTGTATCCAGTAAGTATTTCGTCGCCGGAGTTTCCCTCGCCCCATACGCGAAAGTTGTTTATGTTTGCTGAAACATCGACTTCCGTTGAGTTTCCGTTCTGGTTCCAGTCTATGGGGGTAAATGCCGCGCTGAGTATCGAACCGTTGCCCCACCTATTGCTGAACACGGTCATGAGCATTTGTCCTGTGACTTCGGCTCCGACTCCTTTGTTTTCGTTCAGGTGGCCTTCATCCAGATCAGGCAGTTTTACTCTTGAGTAATCGAGGGGCCTGTTGGGGTTGAGATCTGGGAACTGGAAGGCATAACTCATTATGCTCAAGTAGTTTGGTTTGTAGTTGACGTCATCTCCTCCGCCGTGGCCCAAATTGAGGTTGTGGCCAAATTCGTGCATGAAGGTGCCTGCTTGCTCGTCGCGACTTCCTCTGCCTCCCGTCCAACCTCCAAGCGAAACGATGAAGTCGTTTCCAGGGCATTCAGCTAATCCAGAGGATGTTGTGCTTATCCAACTGCCTGTTTCGTTAGTTGAATACTGGTGGACGAAAAGGCAGTAGTGGTAGACTTGTTTTTTTGCTTCCAGGATGTTTTCACTGTTTTCGTCGTTGCGTTGAGTTTCACTTCCAAAATGTGCTGTTTTGATGGTGTCATAGTCGTCAAACATTTTGATTACATTTTGGTGTGGTACCTCTTCGTCGATATCCACATGAAGGTTGATGCCTTCCGTGTTGTCAGGGTTTTTTACCGGAGCGTTTTTGAATGCTGTCTTCACCTGTTCTATGGCTTCGGTGTCTGGTTTGTGGTCATGAGTTCCGTTCGAGCCCATGTAGTCAATTTCAACGAATAGGTCTTTATGTCTCCAATCTGCCCCTAGGTCTGCGAGGTTCAGGTCTATTGTTCCGTCTTTGTTGTAGTCGATTCCTTTTCGTTCCCAAACGTCCGGAAGCCCATCTTTGTCAGTGTCACCAACGATTTTTGCCAGCCAACCATCGGTGGAGACTCCCCCGCCTGAATAATAGCTATAGCCTGCAACCACGTATCCGCCGTCCTTGGTCTCGTGAATCGACTGCCCCTGGTCGGTATCGGGGGTTCCGATTATTTTCCTCCATTCCTCGTTCCCGTTGCTGTCAGTTTTGACAACCAAGTAATCAGGGCTACTGTCGCCTGAAGAGTATGTAGTACCAGCAATTACGTATCCGCCGTCACTGGTTTGCTGGACAGAAGTGCCCCAGTCATCATCAAGGCCGCCAAATGTTCGGCTCCACTTCATACTTCCATCAGAACCTATCTTGATTAGCCAAAAATCGTCTTCGCCCAAGCCAGAGGAGTTTGTGTGACCTGCAGCTATATAGTCCGAATCAGAAGTCTGCTGGATAGCGTATATCATTTCGAGGGAGTCGGACCCGCCGTATGTTTTGTTCCATTCTATTTGTCCGTTAGAATTGGTCTTAATGATGAGACCGTCTACGGAACCATACGAGGTGGTTGAGCCCGCAGCTATGTATCCGCCATCCTTGGTTTGCTGGGCATAACGGGCAATGTCGCTTCCATTTCCACCCCATTGAGTGTTCCACTCCATGATTCCAGCGGCGTTAGTTTTGATTAGCCAGAAAGTGTTGCCGTGCACATAATACGATCCCGCTACTATGTATCCTCCGTCACTGGTCTGCTGAGCAAAATTGGCTTGATCTGGGCCGGGTATGCCTATTGTTCTTGTCCACTGTGCAGCTCCAGCAGCGTCGGTTTTGATGAGCCATGAGTCATAGTATTCGTCAGAGCTAAAAGATACCGTGGCACCAGCCATAATGTATCCGTCATCGCTAGTCCGCTGGACAGACAAAGCATAATCTACATCTCCGCCACCATAATTCTTCTGCCATAACACAGATCCACTGGAATTTGTCTTGACAAGCCAAGCATCAATCCCCACTCCATAGGAGTGAGTGGCGCCCGCGGTCACATACCCTCCATCGCTGGCCTCATCGACAGAATAAGCGTACTCGTCTTTGTTTCCGCCATACGTGCAGTTCCATTCTAGTTCGGGCGTCTCTTCTAAGGCAGATGATGGAATTCGAGTGCTGACCGGTTGAATGTTGAGGGTTAACGTCGCTGTGCTGGAAAAAAGCATGACAAGCATGATTCCGTAGATGGATTTCTTTGCCAAACACAACAAAACCATGTTCTCTCCCCATATTCTCCTCTGAACTTAACCCATATATAACAACTACTCCAAGGGTCGAAAAGGCCCCAATCCATGGCGACAGGAAAAAAGAAAGCACTTACGCGCGCGTAATTTTAACCAAAAAGGAAATTTGTTTCTCGAATATGCAAGAAAACTATTTGCTCGCAACCGTTAGATGCAAAGGCGCACCTATATTGTCTCGTCTGGTCTAAGAGCATTTATCTCCTCCATTGAATAAGAGATTTGGGTTTGAATGCACTGGCGTTGAGGGTTCAAACGTGGGCATTGACCTAAGCGACCCCACCAAGCGTCTATTTCCTAGGAATAGGCTTATTTTAAGCCTTTTCAGACTCTAGCCAACTGCAACATGTGTCTTTTCTGACCCTTCAACTAGTTGCGCTTTCGACGCGTGTTTCGTATTCGTTTCTTAGCATGCCATAGTGGAACAATCCCCATCTCAAGCCATTCCTAGCACTGCATTCCCGAAGATGCCCCTCCCTAGCAAAACCTAATCTCTGAGCCAGCCTATGACTTCTCTCGTTATTATCGCGTGTTATAACTATGATTTTGTGTGCATGCAAGCATTCAAAGATGAATCTCACTGCACGGCTTGCAGCCTCTGTGGCCAAGCCTTTGCCCCAGTAACCACTATCCAGGAACCAGCCCAGCTCAAAAGATGGGACATCCCAGTTTCTTGGTTCTATCCATATTTGGCCAATCTGCTCGTTTGAAGACTTGAGCCAAAGCCCCATCACAAATCTTGTTCTGGCAACCCAATCGGCCCCCCACTGCCGTATTCGAATTTCCGCTTCCACTTCAGTTCTGACTTCTGTTGCCTCGTCGACATGTTCTGCCAGCTTATTCCTGTTGCCGTTTCTCTCAAGTAGAAGGTGAAGACCTTGTCCATCTCCTTCTGCGTATTTTCTGATAAGCAGTCTTTCAGTTTCCAGTTGCATAGGAATATCCAACAGCAGCTTATGCAATTATCTCACAACCCAAACTATTGAATGACATCTGTCCCGTACTTTATTCTTTCTGCAAAGCACACACTGTCTGGACAAACGGAAAAAGAGGAGTTCGCAAGAGATATCCCATTGTAGGCTGGGTTCAAATCCCACCCTGTCCGCTGCAAACTTGAAATGACAATTACACTCAAATAACTGGCTGCGGTTCTTTTATGAGACGGAATAATATGATACACGAGCTCAAGAAAAGGGACTATCAAAAAGCTCTGCCACTATTCAAAGAATTGGATTGGAACCTATTCACAAGTGCCGTCATCAAAGGAACAAGCCCTGGAAGGATCTACGTAGATCGTGTCAAGGATCCGAGAACGGCGTTCATGTGTACCGTTGAAGGCTATTATCTGGCAGGATACGACAGCAATGATGAGTTCAACACCTCTCTGAATAAACTAATACTTGAGAGGATTTTTGCTGGAGACACCGTAAGGAAAGGCGAAACTGATGTTGCTATTGGCTTTCATCCGGATTCATGGAGGGACAAGATGCCAATCATATTCCGCGGAAGGTTGCCATTGACAACGGCGCGCAGACACTACGTATGCACTGAACTGAAGGCGGACCACTGGAAGGATCAAATCCCAAAGGGATTCCAAGTAAAGAGGATAGATGAGCACCTCCTGCAGACGCCTCGCTTGGAGATTCCAGAGCACCTAACGGATTGGATGAGAACTAACTGGGGCTCCATCGACGGGTTCTTACATAATGGATTCGCCTTTTGCGCATTAGGTTGTGAGCAGGTTGTCAGCTGGAGCGTTGCCGACTGCATAAGTGGTGATGCCTGCGAAATCGGTATACATACACATGAAAGCTACCGCAGACAGGGGCTGGCCACTATCACAGCCGCTGCGACCGTCAGCTACGCTCTATCAAACGGATTCCAATACGTTGGGTGGCACTGCGACGAATACAACCTTCCCTCGATAAAGACTGCTGAAAAGGTAGGATTCAAACTGGAGAGAAAGTATATTCAATGCTACGCTTGCCCAAACGAGGCTCATCACCTCTTAGAGACAGCTCAAACTCACTTAAGGGCAGGAAGGTACAGAGAGACTATAGAAACCTACGAGAAATTCTTTGCCACACCGCAGGAACAGCTGCCTGATTGGCTCCGCGAAGCATTGCCTCAGGAATTGGGAGTACACTACTTTCGTGTGGCTTCCGCGAAAGCCTTCGTCGGAGATTACAGTGGCGCTGTGGAATATCTTGAAAAAGCAGTAGACAACGGTTGGCTTTACATTGACTTCCTAAGAGATCGCAAGGAATTCGAAAGCCTGCACGACACACCAAAATGGAATTGTATTCTGAAGAAGATCCAAGAAAAGACGGAAGAATCTTGAGACATGCAGATCGTTCTCTTCGGACAACAAACCGCCAGCCATCCGAGACAGAACAAAGAAAAAGGGGAGTTGCGGGTGACATCTCCACCAAAGTGGTAGTTTGGGCTAAGGGACAATCCCATGCTGCTATCGGAGCGTTCGTGAGGGTTCAAACGTGGGCATTGACCTAAGCGACCCCACCAACCACAATTCTGCCTTGTTTGCGAGATGGAGTGTACCTTGAGCGTTTCTTGCATCTAAACATTCCGAGAACTTAATTTCGCTCGGGGCATCGCTGTAAGAGACGTTTCGTCTTCGGAAACACCGATCCGAGGAGGAAGCGTCTCGAACGTCAACAACACCTTTGGAAAAAAACGGCCGTTGCAGGTGACAATATGTGCCACGAAAACCTTTTCAGAGGGTCGCTGTTAAGTTAATACTGGTTCAGCTGTATGGCGAAGCTATCAGGCGTGGAGCTGCTTCTGACGGATGCCGAGAAGAAAGAGAAGAAACAAGAATGGGTGGCAGCCGCCGAATGCTATGAGAAGATGCTAAGCCTGATGCCGCCAGAGAATTTCAGTCGTTTAGCTGAGATTGAAGGCTATTTGGGGCATGCTTACTACCGCGGGGCAATGCAGGCAAAGAATTCTGACCAGTTCAGTGACAGGATACGTCAAGCTGCTGCCAGCTACCGTAAAGCTAAGGAATTCTGTGTGAAGTCTAGCGTGCCTATAGAGAAACCGAAGATGCTGTGTTACGACGCTATGACTGTATACATGGATCTTTGGCTTACTCTAGAAGTGGGTGAGAGAAAAAGGCTGCTTGATGAGTGTTTGGTAATTGAGAGAAAAGCACTCAAAGCCTGTGAAGAAAACGAAGAGACAATTGGCCTGGGTAAAACCTGTATAGAACTAGCTAGCTTCTTGTCAGACCGATTAGACCTAGAGCTAGACATGCTAACCAGGGAATCACTACTTCACGAAGCACTCAGCGTCGGAGAGAAGGCAATTCGAATATTCTCTGAAGCCAAAGATAAGCACGAACTCGCCAGAGCGCTTTACATAACTAGCGTCAACTGTCTTGATGGCGCCTTGTCCTTACGATTGGAAGGAGAGGAAAAGGAATGTGTGCAGAAAGCATTCGAATATGTAAAAGAGGCAATCAGAATCTCTGAGCAAATTGGTGACAACTACCTTCTAACCATATCAACTGTTTGCTTAGGATCTATGGAGAATGATATTGGAGCAGGAGTAGAGAAAGGATCAAACCTCATCAAGAAAGCTCTTCAATGCTGCACCGAAACAACTGATCATCGTACAATGTCGGAGGCATTCGACGGATTGGCATTCGCAACAGAATGGAGCATGACTTGGGAGGAGGACCTGGAGGAACTTAAAGAAAAGTCAAGGATATGTGAGGAATATGCAGGCAGAGCCATCAGCCATAGTACAATCATCAACTACAGTCGAGGAATCTTTCATTCCTATGGTTACGGATATGTCGCGAATCTTAGGGGGTTAGCAAGTAGAGAGACAAAAATCGAAGCACGGCATGGATTACTGAAGAAGGCTGTAGCTCTTGGAAGGCAAGGCTTGGAACATGCACAACGTGTAGGTTCAGCACACACGATTTTCCACGTTTCATCCGAGCTGGCTCACGCTTTGTATGATCTTGCAACAATGGAAATGGGAGCAGAGAACAGACGGTTACTTCTGGAAGCCATGGCACTAGGAGAGAAAGGTGTTCAATACACGGAGCAACTTCGCCCTCTTTACCCGCTGCCCAAATCTATTCCTTACGAAGCCCTGGCCCTCACAATGCTCGAACTCAGCAAACTAGAAGAAAAAGACGAGGACAGAAAAGAACTTCTCGAAAGAGCAGTTTCTCGAATGGAAACCTGTATAGAACTCTGCCAGAGGCATGTAGCCTCGTTTCCCTCACGTCGAGAGCTCCTGGCATTGCTGGGAGGCTATGAATCAGAACTGGGAACCATCCTAAACCAACTCTATAAGACTACTGCCGAAAAAGAAGTCCTAAGAAAGCTGATAGGCGTGTACCAAAGTGTTGCTCGCCTGAACGAGAGCGCAAATCTTGCAGGTCGAGCAGCGGAAGCATATTGGCGAATTGCGCTGGTACATGATCGTCTTGGTGAATATGAGGAGTCTGCGAGCGATTTTGAATCTGCCTCCAAACAATATGCGCTGAGCGCTGAAGTTACTCCTCAACTCAGTAGCTTCTACATTGACTATGTTACATACATGAAGGCTTGGAGTTACATTGAAAAAGCCAAGCATAATCATGAAAAAGAAGAATATGGCGGTTCAAAAGAGTATTACAAGAAAGCAGCTACCGCTCTCAATTCATCAAAATCATGGATATACCTCGTTCCGAACTACTCAGCGTGGAGCCGCTTAGAACAAGCCGAAGACCTAAGCCGTGATAATCGGAGCGAGCAGGCAATTCCGGCCTTCAAAGAAGCAGCCAAGCTGTTCGGCCAAGCCCAAAAATCCATCGGAGCGAAATCCAGAGAAATCACAAGCTCAGAAGAAAAGGACAATTCCCTCAGACTTGTTAAAGCTTCTAGCATAAGAGAGGAGTATTGCCTATCAAGAATAATCATAGAAGAAGCCAAGAACCTCTACACCTTGGGGGATTGTTCATCGAGTGCAGAAAAATACGGATTTGCGACTGAAAAATTGAATGGAATTGCACAAAAAATGGAAACAGGAGCAGAACTCAAAGAGCTCCTTCCAATGATACACATGTGCCAAGCTTGGCAAAAGATGAGTATGGCTGAAGAGACTGCGGACTCAACTTTATATGCTGAGGCAGCCGCACTTTTTGCTGAGGCCAAAGAGAGCAGCGTCCGAAAAAGAACTGCCATGTTGGCCGCTGGTGACTCCAGTATATGTAAAGCACTTGAGTTGGGTACAAAGTACAAGTCGACAAGAAACGTGATCTTCTACTATGAGGCAAAGCACTACATGGAGAGTGCCTCTGATTATTATATGGATGCTGGATTTGGAAATGCATCAACCTCGGTTAGTGCAACCGAAGCTCTGTTTGACGCCTACTTCTACACGGACAAGGCTGAAACTGAAGCTGACCACCTAAACAAGACAAAGCTCTACGGGCTCGTCGAAGGATACCTGGACCGTTCAGCCAAACTGTTCAACAAAGCGGGGTATCCGAAAAAGGCCGAGGATGTAGCCAAAACTCTTGAAAGAGTAAAGGAAAAACGTGAATTCGCACTTTCCCTGGACAAAGTGCTGGTAGCGCCAGCGGTAACTTCCAGCACTGCAAGCATAGCAATTCCCACACCTTCCCATGAAGAAGCAATAGGATTAGAGAGATTCGAACATGCAGATGTACAGGCAAGTCTCAATGTGAACATGAAAGAATTCAAAGCAGGTGAAGACCTAGTCTTGGGAATAGACCTCGTAAACGCAGGAAAAGGATATGCTTTACTGGTCAAAATTGAGGAAATCGCTCCAGAGGATTTTCATATTACGGAAGCACCTGAGCCCTACACTTTCGAAGACACCTGCCTTAACATGGGTGGAAAACTGCTTGGCCCACTTAAAACCGAAGAAGTGAAACTGACTCTAAGATCGATGACTAAAGGAGTGTTTGTCATCAAACCCAGAATACTCTATCTGGATGAAACTGGAAAATACAAATCCCATGAACCTGAACCTGTCAAGATAACGGTCATGGGACCTGAAATCAGCGGCCGACCTGCGCACTATCACAATGACTATATTGCAACAGGATACGCAGATCTTGATAAGTTGCTGTGCGGCGGAATACCTCCAAATTACGCAGTTGTGTTGACCTCATCTTCATTCGATGAAAGGGACTTGTTGGTCAATAGCTTTCTTGGGACTGGAGTAAAGAAAGGGGAAGTCACGTTTTACGTCACCATCAACCCCGGCATGGAGAAGACCCTGGCCGAGGAGTTCCCGTCAAGCTTCTACCTTTTTGTCTGCAACCCTCAGGCTGATGCAATCGTCAAAAGCGCACCCAACGTTTTCAAGTTGAAAGGAGTTGAGAACCTTACTGACATCAATATTGCTTTGACCTCAGCGATTCGCGAACTGGACTCTACGCAGAAAGCCGGGAGAAGAATCTGTATAGGGCTAGTCTCAGATGTTCTGCTGCAACATCATGCAGTTCAGACAAGAAGATGGCTCGCATGGCTCATCCCAGAATTGAGATCTGTAGGATTCACTATTCTCGCTACTTTTGACCCTGAGATGCATTCCCCTCAAGAAGTTCGTGCAATTCTAGATCTTTTCGAAGGGGAAATCAGCATCCGCGAAAAAGAAACCGATAGAGACTCTGGCAAATACTTAAAGATTAAGAAGCTAAGCAATCAAAAGTATTCGGAGAAGGAACTGCTCTTAAGAAAAGAAAGCTTGCTGTGAAATAGCACGCGCCGAAAGCAAGTCCTGCTGAAAATCTTTGCCACTTTCTTCGCAGAGAAGCACGGGTCAGGTTTGGACAACGTATTTTTAAGAACAAGACCCGCCTGATGCCTCCCGCTGATCCGCATATATGTGTGGGTTCAAACGTGGGCTCTAACCTAAGCGACCCCACCAATGCAGAGCCAGTTGCTCTCCACAAATCATAAGAGTATTACAATTAATAATCTGATCGTGGTCTGATGGTGACTCAAGACAAAGAGGATTATTCAGATTATTCTAGACATATCACGACTGTTATGACTGAAATGACTGTGATTAATGGTTTCATATTCACAGCCATCATCTCGCTTCTTACGAAGCTTGAGCAACCGTCAATGCTCTATTCTCAACTTTTGTTTTTGCTTCTGGCTATTCTTTTTGACTTGAACGGTCTTTTGATACAGCATCTAACGGTGGAGACTCTTTATTTTTGCAGAAAACTCCCTCCGCAAACTCGAAAAGTCACTATCCGTGTCGCATTGATGTTTGTTATTGCAAGCCTGTTTGGATTTGCTATTCCTCTCATGTTTCTCATTTTTGACTTGGTGACTTTGGCAAGTGTATCAGCAATCATTTGGCTGTTGGGTATCGCTGCATATTTGGCTCTTATCTTTAAGCCGCTGAAGGAATTTCGAAGGAGACGTTAGAGGATCAGATCGTTTCTTTGCCAATATCTCACTTAAGCGGAAGAGCCTAGTTATCTGGCTAAGAAGCGATATTTTTCCAGTCTTTCGCAACCCTGTTCTTCTGCTTCGGCACAACCTCCGTTAGGTAGTGCTAAGACTAAATACATTCTTTAGCTCAAGTAACAGAAGAAGCTGAAACAAGGGAGTATCATGATAAACATCAGAGAAGCCACGAAAGACGA
>Ga0315277_10005463_pt1 | contig 16730 bp, 11 predicted proteins | sample YL17G05_15_MG_FD_203695 | JGI IMG/M metagenome (GOLD analysis project Ga0315277, IMG submission 203695) | Sediment microbial communities from Yellowstone Lake, YNP, Wyoming, USA - YL17G05_15 | ecosystem: Environmental > Aquatic > Freshwater > Lake > Sediment | place: USA: Wyoming | collected... | reverse complement strand
TCCCCGACCCTTGGGAAAATCTCGTCGAGAAGTTCCCCGTTGGAGCGCGGGTAAAAGGAAAAGTAACCTCGATCACAGATTACGGGGCTTTCGTGCAGCTTCAAGAGGGGGTAGAGGGCTTGGTTCATGTTTCTGAAATGTCCTGGACGAAACGGGTCCGGCATCCCTCCAAGATTTTATCGGCAGGAGACGAAGTAGAAGTGATGGTCTTGGATGCAGATCAGGGCCAAAAGCGTATTTCCCTCGGCCTAAAGCAGACCACCCTGAATCCCTGGGATACCATTGCCGAGCGCTATCCGGTGGGAACAAAAATTCAGGGCCGGATTAAGAATATCACCGATTTCGGCATCTTCATAGGAATCGACGAGGGGATCGATGGTTTGGTTCACATCTCGGATATTTCCTGGATTCAACGTCTGAAGCATCCCTCGGAGGTTTTCAAAAAAGGCCAGGAAGTTCAAGCCATTGTCCTGAACATCGATAAGGAAAACCAGCGATTCTCTTTGGGCATTAAACAGATTCAGAAGAACCCCTGGGACGACGTCCACCATCGGTTCAGGATAGGACAGATGATCAAGGGTAAGGTAACGAATGTCACGAAATTTGGCGCTTTTGTAGAGATTGAGGCTGGAATCGAGGGCTTGGTTCATATCTCCGAGCTCAGCCACCAGAGAGTGGAAAATGCCACAGAAGTGACCAAGGTGGGGGATGAAATCCAAGCGGTGGTTATCAATGTAGACCCGAAACGGCATAAAATCGGCCTGTCCATCAAGGATATAGACCGGTACCAAGCGCATCCTCCGCGGAAGGAGCCTTCTACCGCTTACTATGACGATACCTCCGACTTTGGTCGGATGCTAAAAGAGGGTCTGGAGAAGAGGGCGCGCGAAGCTGATAACCTCCGGGAACGATAATCCGCAGATGAAGAAACACCCTCTGCTTTTGGGAATCCTGGTCTTCGGCGTCCTGCTCAGTCTTTTTTTTATCAGCGTCTGGGTCCTGTCCTATTTTACAGGTCGGGAAGAGAGCCTGTGGGGGGATGAGAAGGTTGCCATCGTCGAGATCAAGGGGGTCATCATTGATCCCCAACCCGTCGTCGAAAAGTTAATCAAATTCCGTAAGAATGAACAAGTCAAAGCTATCGTGTTGCGAATCGATTCGCCAGGCGGAGGGGTGGGCCCGGCGCAGGAGATCCATGCCGAGGTAAAAAAAGTCCAACGAGAGAAGAAAGTTTTGGTCTCGATGGGTTCTGTTGCCGCTTCCGGGGGGTATTACATTGCTTGTGCCGCGGATAGGATTCTGGCCAACCCCGGCTCCATCACCGGCTCTATCGGCGTGATCGTGGAGAGTTTAAACGTGGAAGAGTTGTTTCGAAAGCTCGGCTTGCGTTCTACAGTGATCAAGAGCGGCAAGCATAAGGATATCGCCTCCCCCCTCCGGAAAATGACCCAGGAAGAAAAAAAGCTGCTCCAGGGTGTGCTGGATAGCGTTCACGAGCAGTTTATTCGGGCAGTGGCTGAAGGAAGAAACCTCCCCTTGGAGAAAGTTCGGAGCCTGGCGGATGGAAGGATTTTCTCGGGCGATCAGGCCAAAACTCTGGGGTTGGTAGATGAGCTGGGGAACCTTCAAGACACCATCGCCCTGGCCGCCAAGATGGCTGGAATCAAAGGTGAGCCTGAGGTCATTTATCCGGAGAAAAAAAGATTTTCTCTTCTCGACCTTCTATTACAGGAAACGATCCTCAAATTTTTGGAAAGTGCGGGTGAGAGCTTTCCCCAACTTTTTTTCCTTCCCTCCTGGCCCCTGAGCCCAGTTCAATAATTACGCAATGTCCATGCCGCGGTATGCCTCTTTAGACGTTGGCTCGAACACCGTGCGCCTCCTTCTCGCTGAGAGGGTAGAAGGGGGAAAGATTCAGCCCCTGAGAGTAGAAAGAAGCGCGACCCGCCTGGGGGGAAATTTTTCAAAGGAAGGGGAGCTGGATGAAGCCGCCATGGAAAGGACCCTGGGAACTCTCGCCGTCTTCGCTGATTTGCTGAAGAAGGAGAGGGTGAAGGGCACCTTTGCTGTTGCCACCGGAGTCTTGCGCGAGGCGAAGAACGGTAAAGTCTTTATTCAGCGCGTCTTTGAACGCACGGGCCTCTCTCTTCGTCTGGTCTCCGGGGAAGAGGAGGGCTGCCTGATGCTGAAAGGGGTACTCGGTTCTCTAACGGACAAAACCCTTACCCGGATGGTCGCGGATGTAGGAGGATGGTCTACGGAAATCCTCTGGGTCGAAGGAGACGAACCCAAAGGGATCCGGAGTGTCCCTTTAGGAGTAGTCGCCCTGGCTGAAAAATTTCTAAGGAACGATCCACCGCAGCCCGAGGAGCTGGAGTACCTGGAGACGTCTGCCAGGAGAGTATTGAGGGAAATTCGTGAATGGTTCGAAAGAGAGGGCCTTCCGTTTGAGGACCTCCATCCCCATCTTCTGGGTACGGCAGGTACCATGACCACGCTGGCGGCTATCGATCAGGGCCTTCAGGTTTATGATCCCCAAAAAATTAGCGGTCATCGAATCAGGCGCCCGGATCTGGAGAAAATCTATCTCTACCTTCGATCCCTTCCTCTCCGGGAGCGGCGAAATGTTCCCGGTCTGGAGAAGGGACGAGAAGACTTGATTGTTGCCGGGTCGGTGGTCGTTTTGAATCTTTTGGAAGCTTTTGACTTGGAAACGTTAGTTGTAGTTGACTCGGGCTTGTTAGAAGGGGTTCTGCTGGATGGGATTTCTCGAATTCCCTAAGAAATAAAATTCTCCACGTTTTCTCCCTTCCGAAATATCCCCTTTACGTTTCATCTTTCGTTGTGGCCCAAGGTGGGGCGATGAGCGAAGCGCCTACCCGCCTGGAGATCAAAGAGATTGCCAGACCCTGATGGAAGGGCGTATGGCTCGGCTGAATGAAGCGCGGGTCTTTCCATGGAATCCGGAGGAATGATCCCTCTAAATTTAATCTCGGAATGCAGACGCTCTCCGCCCTTCCAACCGGGCCACAATAAAGGGTAAATTCAAAAGTGCAGGGGCGAGGCTTTTTTCCATTCTTGACATCCAAGTTTGGCCATAATAGAGTATTTTAACAGCTTTGTTTTTCCCCAATCGACAAGGAGTCGGAGATGGTGCCCGAGAAGATCCCAGAGAGTCTTACTTTTGATGATGTCCTGCTCATCCCGGCCGAATCTGGGGTCCTCCCCCGGGAGGTCGAAGTATCGACCAACCTGACCCGAACCATCCGGCTGAATATTCCTCTGATCAGCGCCGCAATGGATACGGTAACAGAAGCTCAAACGGCGATCGCGATGGCCAGAGAAGGGGGAATTGGGGTCATCCATCGCAACATGTCCATACCCGCTCAGGCAGCAGAAGTGGACAAAGTGAAAAAGTCCGAGAGCGGAATGATCGTCGACCCGATTACCATGGACCCGGATCAGAAAATCTATGAAGCCTTGGAAATCATGAAGAAGTACCGCATCTCCGGAGTGCCGGTAACCCGGCAGGGGAAACTATTAGGAATTTTGACCAACCGGGATCTGCGGTTTGAGACCCGGTTAGACCAGCCCATTGCAGCAGTGATGACCAAAGAGAATCTGGTAACAGCACCCGTGGGCATCACCCTCGAAGAGTCCAAGCGACTTCTGCACAAGAACCGTATTGAGAAACTCCTGGTCGTAGACGAGCATAACAACCTCAAAGGCCTGATCACCATCAAAGACATCGAGAAGACCATTAAATACCCCAATTCCTGCAAAGATAACCTGGGCCGGCTGCGGGTGGGAGCCGCAGTGGGCGTATCCGTAGACCGGGAAGTCCGCGTGGAAGCCCTGCTCCGGGCTGGCGCCGATGTCATCGTAATCGATACAGCCCATGGCCATTCCCGGGGCGTAGGGGAGGCCATCCGGGATACGAAGCGGGTTTTCCCCAACTGTCAGCTCATAGCGGGCAATGTGGCTACAGCAGATGGCGCGGAAGCCCTGATCAAGGCTGGGGCGGACGCAGTGAAGGTGGGAGTGGGGCCGGGGTCTATCTGTACGACCCGGGTCATTGCCGGCGTGGGGGTTCCGCAGATTACGGCCATCCAGGAGAGCGCCCAGATAACTCAGCGTTACGACGTCCCGCTCATCTCCGACGGGGGCATTAAGTTTTCTGGGGATATCACCAAGGCTCTGGCCGCAGGCGCGGACTCGGTGATGATCGGAAGCCTTTTCGCCGGGACGGACGAGAGCCCGGGAGAGATGGTGCTCTACCAGGGGCGGAGCTATAAGATCTACCGGGGGATGGGCTCCATCGAGGCCATGAAAAGCGGCAGCAAAGACCGCTATTATCAGGGTGAGGTAGAAGAGGATATCAAACTCGTACCCGAAGGAATCGAAGGGCGAGTCCCTTACAAGGGGCCCCTATCCTCCAGCATCTATCAGCTTTTGGGTGGCCTGCGTGCAGGAATGGGCTACCTGGGATCCCGGAACTTGAAAGAATTGCAGAAAAAAAGCCAGTTCACCCGCATCACCTACTCGGGTTTGCGAGAAGGCCACGTGCACGACGTGATCATTACCAAAGAAGCACCGAATTACAGCGTAGGGGCGGAGAATCCTTTTACAGAATTTTAAGCTATGATCGGGCAAGATTTTCAAGGCCGAATTTTAATCCTGGACTATGGTTCGCAAACGACTCAGTTGATTGCCCGCCGGGTGCGGGAATGTCATGTGTACTGCGAGATTCATCCTTTCCATGTAGGCTTAGAAGTGGCCCGGGCTTTCCGCCCGAAAGGAATCATCCTATCCGGCGGGCCAGCGAGCGTGTACCAAGCAGGAGCTCCCCTGAATCCACCGGAGCTTTTCCGGATGGGGATCCCAACGTTAGGCATCTGCTATGGCATGCAACTCATGACCCATGTACTCGGCGGAAAGGTGGGGAGGTCGCTGCAGCGCGAGTACGGCCGGAGCGAGCTCTTCATCGACGACAGTGAGGACCTTTTCGCGGGTCTCGATCATGGAGCCCCGGTTCAGGTGTGGATGAGCCACGGAGACAGAATTGAGGTTCCTCCGCCTGGGTTCCGGGCGATCGCCCATTCGGCCAATTCCCCCGTGGCGGCAATCAAGAGCGAAGAAATCAAAGCCTTCGGGGTCCAGTTTCATCCGGAAGTCGTCCACACGCCGCTGGGGAAAGAAATCCTGAAGAATTTTCTTTTCCGCATCTGTCAATGCGCCGCCGACTGGACGATGGAATCCTTCGTTACCCGGACGGTTCGTTCCTTGAAAGAGGAGGTTGGGGAGGGGCGGGTGCTTTGTGCTCTCAGCGGCGGAGTGGATTCGTCGGTCGTAGCCGTTCTTCTGCATCGGGCTGTGGGGAATCGTTCAACGAGTATCTTCGTGGACAATGGGCTGCTGCGCCAGGACGAAGCTCGGAAGGTGCAGGAACTCTTCGGTCGGCATCTGGGATTGAACCTGAAGACCGTGGAGGCGGCGGAAATTTTCTTGGGAAAATTGGCCGGGATGGTTGACCCGGAGGAGAAGAGAAAAATCATCGGGAACGAGTTCATTTTTCTTTTTGAAAAGGAAGCCCGGAAAATCGGCGGGGTCACCTTTTTAGCCCAAGGGACACTCTATCCCGATGTGATCGAGTCCACTTCTTTTCGGGGACCTTCGGCCAAGATCAAGAGCCACCACAACGTGGGCGGCCTTCCCGAACGGATGCATCTCCAGCTGATTGAGCCGCTGAGGGAGCTTTTCAAGGACGAAGTACGCCAGGTGGGGAAAGAAATCGGCCTGCCCCGAGAACTGATCGAGCGTCAGCCTTTCCCCGGTCCCGGATTGGCTGTGCGCATTTTGGGAGCCGTGACCCAAGAGGACTTGGCCATCCTGCGCAAAGCGGATGCGATCGTCGAGGAGGAAATGCGCCGTTCGGGATGGTATGCGAAAGTCTGGCAGTCCTTTGCGGTTCTCCTTCCCGTGTGCACGGTGGGAGTGATGGGAGATGAGCGCACCTATGAACGGGTCGTGGCCCTGAGAGTCGTGGAGAGTTTAGATGGAATGACGGCTGACTGGGTGCCGTTGCCGGCGGAGCTTCTGGGAACCATCTCCAGTCGGGTGATCAATGAAGTGAAGGGCGTGAATCGGGTGGTTTATGATGTTTCTTCCAAACCCCCCAGCACGATCGAATGGGAATAAAAAGCCGCAAGGCGTAAGTCGCAAGGCGTGAGGCGTAAAAAAACCTTCTATTTAACTTAAGGTACTCTAGGCACTTAAGGCATTTTAGCGCATTTCAGGCATTCTAGGCATTTCTTATGAAACACGCGAACTTTGTCCATCTGCATTTGCATACTCAATTCAGCCTTCTCGACGGCGCCATCCGTCTGGAAGAGCTCTTCAAGCAGGCCAAGATTTATCGCATGCCCGCTCTGGCGGTTACCGATCATGGCTCCATGTTCGGGGTCATCGAATTCTACCAGCAGGCGGAACGAAACGGGATCAAGCCCATCATCGGCTGTGAAGTCTATGTCGCTCCCGGGAGCCGCTGGGAAAAGACCTCCCGGGGGATTTCCGAAGCTTCTTTCCACTTGATTCTTCTGGCCAAGAATTTGGTTGGGTACCGGAACTTGATGAAGCTCGTGTCCGCGGGGTATTTCGAGGGATTCTATTACCGCCCGCGGGTGGACAAGGAATTATTGCAGAAATACAACGAAGGTTTAATCGCTCTCAGTGCCTGCCTGAAAGGAGAAATCCCCTTCTTTCTAGCCAACGGGGACAAGGACAAAGCCCTGCAAGCGGCTGCGGAATTGAAATCGATCTTTCCCGACCGGCGTTTCTACCTGGAGATTCAGGAGAATAAAATTTCTGATCAGAAGAAAGTGAATGCCGGCTTGATGGAAATTTCCAAAGAGCTCTCTCTGCCGCTGGTGGCTACAAACGACTGCCACTACTTGAGAAGAGAGGACGCGAAAGCCCATGAAGTTCTTCTTTGCATCCAGACCGGGAAGACGCTGCGGGATGTGGACCGCATGCAGTTCTCCACCGAAGAGTTTTTCTTCCGTTCGGCGGAAGAAATGGAGGAGCTATTCGCGTACTGCCCGGAGTCCTTGCGGAACACCGTGGAGATTGCCGAGCGCTGCAACCTGGAACTGAAGCTGAACGAGCTGAAATTCCCGGAGTTTCGAGTTCCGGACGGAGAAACCCTGGACTCCTTTTTGGAGAAATCCGCCCGCCAAGGACTGGAGGAACGCCTGGCGGAGATGAAGACAGATAAGCAACTTCGGGCCTGGCCGACAGATTCTTACCCCCACCGTCTGCAAGAAGAACTGGGCATGATCCAGAAGATGGGTTTTGCCGGTTACTTCCTGATTGTCTCCGATTTCATCCGTTATGCCAAAGGAAAAAATATCCCCGTGGGGCCGGGGAGGGGGTCGGGGGCGGGTTCCCTCGTGGCCTACTGTTTGGGCATTACGGAGATTGACCCGATCGCCAACGGTCTGCTCTTCGAACGCTTCCTCAACCCGGAACGGATTAGCCCGCCAGACATCGACATTGATTTTTGTATCCAGGGAAGGGACGAGGTCATCCAATATGTTAAGAACAAGTACGGTGCGGACCACGTCGCCCAGATCATCACCTTCGGTAAGATGCAGGCCCGGGCCGTAATCCGGGATGTTGGCCGGGCCCTGGACATGCCCTACAGTGAAGTGGACCGGATCGCCAAGATGATCCCGAACACCATGAACATCACCCTGGAAGAAGCTCTGCAACAAGAGCCCCGATTGAGGGAACTCCCCAAAAGTAATCCGGAGGTCCAAAAACTTCTGACTTTAGCCCAGGCCCTGGAAGGGCTGCCGCGCCACGCTTCCACCCATGCCGCCGGGGTCGTCATCTCCAGCACGCCGTTGGTTGAAGTCGTGCCCCTTTACCGCGGCCAGCAGAATGAAATCGTTACCCAGTACGCCATGAAGGACGTGGAAAAAATCGGACTGATCAAATTCGATTTTCTGGGCCTGAAAACCCTAACCATGATCGATGACGTACGCAAACGGGTGAATCTACCTCCGAACGAAAAATTGGACCTCCGGAAGATTCCCCTGGACGACCCCCAGACCTATAACCTTCTTTGCTCTGGGGATACCTCGGGTGTATTCCAGCTGGAAGGCTCCGGAATGAGGGATCTGGTCGTAAGGTTGCTCCCGGAACGCTTTGCGGATCTAGTAGCCCTCTTGGCTCTCTACCGCCCAGGACCTTTGAAGAGCGGGATGGTGGATGATTTTATCAAGCGGAAACAGGGGAAGGTCCCCATTGTTTACGAGCTCCCAGAGTTGAAAGAGATCCTCGAAGAAACTTACGGGGTCATCGTCTATCAGGAACAGGTGATGCAAATCGCCACCAAGTTGGCTGGCTTCAGTTTGGCCGATGCTGACATCCTGCGGCGGGCGATGGGGAAGAAGAAAGCGGATGAAATGGCCAAGCAAAAGAAGAATTTCCTGGAAGGAGCGCACCGCAACAAAATTCCCGGGAAAAAAGCAGAAAAACTTTTTGACTTGATGGCGAAATTCGCCGAGTATGGGTTTAACAAGTCTCACAGCGCTGCCTATGCCCTCATCGCCTATCAGACCGCCTACCTAAAAGCCCATTTCCCCGTAGAGTTTATGGGGGCGCTGCTCTCCAGCGAAATGGGAAACGCGGAAAAGATTTTGCGCTACCTGAGCGAATGCCGGGAAAAACGAGTCGAGGTCCTTCCCCCGGACGTAAACGAAAGCCAGCAAGATTTCGTCGTTGGAGGCGGGAAGATTCGATTCGGCTTGGCTGCCGTCAAGAACGTGGGCCTGACGGCCATCCAGTCGATCTTAACCGGCCGCGAAGAGAAGGGGGATTTTTCCTCTCTTGCAGATTTTGTCCTGAAAGTGGACTTGCGCAAAGTGAACAAGCGAGTCATCGAAAGCTTGATTAAATGCGGTGCTTTTGATCGTACGGGGCCGCACCGGGCTCAGCTTCTTGCCGGACTGGAGGAAGCCATGGAATGGGCCCAGACCTTAGAACGGGAACGAAGCAACTTCCAGATGATCATGTTCGGGTCTCTTCAACCCACCGGGGCCAACGCCCAACCGGCCCTTCCGGATGTGCCCGATTGGCCCGAAGGCCAGCGACTGGCCTTCGAGAAGGAAACCCTGGGTTTTTACCTCACGGGCCACCCTCTGACCCCCTATATCGAGACCCTACAGCGCTTAGCCACCACAAATACCCAGAGAATCCGAGAAGTCGCCGATGGCCAGGAAATCGTCATCGGAGGAGTGGTTAGTACCTTGAAGGAAATCAACACGAAAAAGGGCGACCGTATGGCCTTCGTGACCCTGGAGGATTTGAACGGAGTGGTCGAAGTGATCATTTTTTCAGAATTATATAAAAGCTCGACCCTGCTCCTGAAGAGTGAAGACCCGGTGTTCATCAGGGGGAGGGTAGATGCCGGAGAGGAGAGCATCAAGGTCATCGCCACTGAAGTTTTCCCTTTCGAACAAGCCGTGAGCCAATTGACCACCAGCGTTCACTTGCGGGTGCGATCCGAGGGTTTGGGGCGAGAAGACCTGGTAGCCATCAAGGAGATTTTTCGAGATTGCCGGGGGAACTGCCCAGCGTACCTACACCTCATCTTGCCCGAGAAGCGGGAAGCCGTCATCGATTTGGGAGAGGAGTGGAAGTTAAGCTCGTCCGACCAATTGGTCCACCGCATGCGGGATCTGTTAGGGTATGAAGCGGTGAGCTTCCAGGCTTGAGCAAAGAAGGAAGAATATCAAATTGTACCGCTCGCTCCCGCCTTCTTCGGAGACCACCGCCGGAGAAAAGCAGAAGCGGTTTTTCGGCTTCGAGGAGGAGAGCCGAAAAGTGGAGGAAAGAGAGAAATTCCTGTGGCGGAACAGTTTGCAAAGGGATTTGAAAAACACGAGCGCCTGGAGCCGGTGTTGGAGGGATGAGGGGCCGGCCATGAATTCAGAATCGATCGAGAGGAACGGCGGCTATCAGGAGCGTAGCTATCGAAACCTCATCTCGGATCCAGGGTTGGTTGCCTTCCAGGTCATCGTGAAAGAAACGGACCTTTTCATCAAAGCCACTCAAGATCTGCGAGAATCAGCCCGCAATTCAGTGATTCACCATCGTTACCAACTCGAGCGGTACATCTCCCATCACCCTGAATTTTTTCGGTCACTCATCCCGCTGGCTGCCGATGAATTTGCTCCTCCCATAGTCCAGGACATGATCCGAGCGTCCCAACGTGCGGAAGTAGGTCCCATGGCCGCTATTGCCGGAGCCATGGCGGAATCTGTGGGGAAGGATCTTTTGGGCCACTCTGCGGAAGTGATCGTGGAGAATGGGGGAGATATCTTCATCCATTCCTCAAGGGAATTGCAGGTGGGTATTTATGCCGGCCATTCCCCACTGAGTTTGCGGGTGGGCCTGAGGATTCCAGCTGCCAAGCATGGGTGGGGAGTATGTACCTCTTCGGGCACCGTCGGCCCTTCCCTAAGTTTTGGGCGGGCGGATGCAGTCTGTGTTCTGGCCCTGTCGGCCTCGTTGGCCGATGCGGCGGCCACGGCTGTAGGGAACGAGGTTGGATCCTCGGCAGACCTGCCCAAAGGTTTGGAGAAAGCGAAAATAATTGAAGGCCTTACCGGGGTGGTGATCATCATTGGGGAAAAGTTAGGGGCCTGGGGGGATGTGGAATTAACAAGAATGTAAGGCCTCTCGGATTTGATAACCACCCGGAATAGATTATATGTCGTTTCAGGGATGACCAGGGGAAGAGATCCGCAGTCATTCGAAAGACGCTTGTGTTTGGGTGATAAAAGAATATAATTGAAGCCGTTGTGGGTGGAGAAATAAGGGCGCATATGAAAGTTGGGGTCATCGCGGACACGCATCTTAAGCAAGCCACCCGGGAGCTTGAGGAGCTTATGGCCGGCCCATTCCAGGACTTAGAAATGATCCTCCACGCCGGGGATATCACCGAACTCGCCGTCCTGGAGGTCTTTCGGGGGAAAGAAATCCGGGCGGTCTGTGGAAATATGGATTCGCCGCCTGTGCGGAAGAAGCTGCCGACCCAATGTACCTTCCAAGCGGGAAAATTCAAAATCGGACTGATCCATGGATGGGGTGGACCGCAGGGAATCGAAGAACGAATCCGGCGGGAGTTCGATGGGGTGGATTGCATCGTCTACGGCCATACCCACGCCCCCTGCCAGGCCAAGCGGGAAGGGATTCTTTTCTTCAACCCCGGGGCGTTTGGGAGCGAGTTCATCTCCGGGAAAAAGTCCATCGGCTTGCTGGCCCTGGGAGAAACGATCTTGGGCCAGATCATCTATTTATGAAAAATCAAAAGGAGTCAGGGAATATGGAATTGCTATTCGCCCCTTGGCGCATGGAATACATTCTTGCCGGCCGGAAAGGCCGGAAATGCATTTTCTGCCCCCTGGAAGGGCAGCCTGATAAGAAAAGGCTTATCGTTCACCGTACCGCTTTTTCCTTAGTGATGCTCAACCGCTATCCTTACTCCTATGCCCACCTTATGGTTGCGCCGGTCAGGCACGTCCACGACGTCAGTAAATTAGAGCCGGAAGAGATGGCCGACATCTTTCAGAACTTAGGACGGTCGATTCAGGTCCTGAAGGAAGCTTGCAACCCAAACGGGTTTAACGTGGGAATGAATTTGGGGCAGGTGGGTGGGGCGGGAATCCTCCGTCACCTTCATTTTCACATCATTCCCCGTTGGAGGGGGGATGTGAATTTCATGCCCGCCCTCGCCGAAGTTCGAATCATCCCCGAGCATCTGAACCAGACCTATAAGCGGCTGCTCCCTTATTTTAAGAAATTGAAAAATTGAACTCCGGGGCCATGGGCATATTGAAAGGGACATTTTTTCTTCTCCTTTTGGCAGCGGGCATAGGATTCGCCGTCCAGAATGATCAGCCGCTCTCGCTAAGATTTTTTTTTGGCTGGGTAAGTCCTTCCCTGCCTCTTTTCTTGTGGGCGTTTTTATCCTCCTTCATCGGGCTCATCGTCTCCGGGTTGATGACCTCTCTCTCGAAAATCAGTCTCCATTCCCAGATTCGCCAGCAAAAGAAAGCGATTGCTGAATTGGAGAGAAAACGCAACACTTTGAAAACTGAACATTCCTCGCCTCAAGGGGTTCCAGGAAACCGCAGGGGAAAAGAATTTTTCTTTCTTTAGATGAGGTTGGGGGCCAAGGAAAGAGAAAAAGTCCCTTCCTCCGCCCCCGAGGGGAAGTAGAAGGAGATAGCTATTTTTCGATCTTGGCGTACTGAACGGGGAAACCTGCCCCTTCCAGAGCCTTTTTGATCGGTTCGAAGTAAAACGTCTTCAATTTGAAAACGATCAACCTCTTGCCCGGTTCATCCGCCACATCCGTGACCACACTGATAATGTTCACGTTGTGCTCCTTGATGAGCCGGGTCACATCAGCCAGGGCTCCTGGTTTGTCCTCTACCAGAATCTCCAGTCGGCTCCCCTTCTCCTTCATTCCCATGACTTCAATGAGGATATCCATGACGTCGTTTTCGGTAAGGATGCCCACCAGATTGCCATCTTCCACTACGGGAAGGCAGCCGATTTTGTTGTCATGAAGCAGCGTGGTCGCTTCCTCCACGGATATATCCGGCGAAATGGTGATCACGTTCCGGGTCATAATTTCGCCCACGGTGAGTTTATCCAAAAGGTAATGGAGTTCGCGGATTTCCAAAGAAGTTGCGGGGGAAGCCTCCGCTTTACGGATGTCCATATTGCTAACCAAACCGATCAATCTTTTTCCGTCCACGACCGGTAGATGTCGGATGTTTTTTTCTTTAAGGATTTTTTTGGCTGTGGTCATTCGCTCATCTTTGGTAATGGTAATCAAATCCTTTTTCATCTTTTTTCTGACCAGCATAGTGATTCCCTCCTGTCCAGTGATTTTGGTGAAAGCTTATGGAAATATTTTGTTCAGTCTATTTGATCTAAACTTGGGAGTCAAGAGATATTTCCCTTCGGTTGAAATTTTCCCGGCTCTGAGGTACATTGGAAGAAATTTACCGGAAAGAATGAATCATGAGCAACATAACCCCCATGATCAAGCAATACCTTGAGGTGAAAGGAAAATATCCCGATGCTATTCTTTTCTATCGTATGGGAGATTTTTATGAAATGTTTTTTGAAGATGCTAAATTAGCTTCTCAAATTTTAGATATTACTTTAACTTCTCGGGATAAGAATAAGGAAGATTCTGTTCCCTTATGTGGGATTCCTTACCACGCCGCTTCCTCCTACATCCAGAAATTGGTAGACCGGGGCTACAAAGTCGCCATCTGCGAGCAGATGGAAGATGCCTCCCAGGCCAAGGGCCTCGTTCGGCGCGAGGTCATCCGCATCGTTTCCCCGGGAATGGTCCTGGAAGATGAACTCCTTCAACCGAAAGCCAACAACTTTTTAATGGCCTTGGTTCCGGGAGAGGCCCCCTTTGGAATGGCCTTCCTGGATGCCTCCACGGGGGATTTTCTGGCGGCGGAAGTCAATACCATCCAATCATTAATCGATGAAGTCATGAGGATGCAGCCGAAGGAAATCCTTCTTCCTGATTCTGCCGCGGGGCAAGCTCCCGTGAAGCAATTGATGAAAGCTTTCTCGAACGCTCTTTACACCCCTTTACCGGGACCGGTATTCGATTTTGATCGATCCCAAGAGCGCCTAAAAGCTTTTGGTCTTTCTATTCCGGAAGGAAAAGCAGGGGCCTTAAAGGCTGTGGGAGCCATCCTATTTTACGTCCAAGAGACCCAGAAAGCCCATCCAGGGCACCTTTCCCGACTTGAGTTCTACCGGGTACACGATTACATGGTTTTAGATGAGACCACCAGAAAGAATCTGGAGCTTTTCGAAAACTTACAGACTCGTACCCGGAAGGGGTCATTACTGGAAGTCCTGGATGATACCGCGACTCCTATGGGGGGTCGGATGCTTAAGCGCTGGATGAGCTTTCCCTTGATGGATTTGAAGAGAATCAATGAACGTCTGGATGCGGTAGAGGAGCTGAAGGAAAAAGACCTTCCGCGGCAAAAGTTGCGGGAAATACTCCGCCAAGGCAAAGATGTTGAACGTTTGACCGCCAGGGTTTCTCTGGGCGTAGCCAATGCCCGAGATTTGGTAGCCTTGAGGTTTTCCCTCGGGCTTTTACCAGAAATTAAAGGCCTTCTCTCCGGGTTGGAAGGCCCGAGTTTTCGGAGACATCTTGATGGATTGGACGAGCTTCCAGAAATCAGAAACCTTTTAGAAGAGGCCGTCGAAGACAACCCGCCAGCCACGCTCAAGGAGGGGGGTCTGATCAAAAGAGGGTTCGATCCAGCCCTGGATCGTTTGCGGGAGATTAGCCACGAGGGGAAAAAGTGGATCGCCGAACTGGAGAGTAAAGAACGCATGCGTACAGGGATCCCATCCCTGAAAATTCGCTACAATAATGTCTTCGGTTATTACATCGAGGTAACCAAACCCAACCTCCCGGCGGTCCCTACTCATTACATGCGGAAGCAAACCTTGACCAATGCCGAGCGTTTCATCACCCAGGAATTGCAGGAGTATGAAACCCAGGTGCTTAGCGCTGAAGAGCAAAAGGACGGCTTAGAGTACCAAATCTTTCTCCAGGTTCTCGGGCGAGTGGCCTCGGTCATTCCGAGAATTCAGCAGGCCGCTCAGTCTGTAGCCGAAGTCGATGTGCTCTCCGCCCTGGCAGAAGTAGCCGAACGCAACCGATATTTTCGGCCCCAACTGGAGGAAAGCGATGGCTTGAGGATTTTGGAAGGGCGGCACCCGGTACTAGAACGAATGACTCTCGAAGAACGCTTCGTCCCCAACGACCTTTTCCTGGACGGCGATGAATCGCAAATCCTGATCATTACCGGCCCAAACATGGCCGGGAAATCGACGATTATGCGCCAAGCGGCCCTGATCGTGATTATGGCCCAGATGGGGAGCTTTGTTTCTGCGAAGGAAGCCTACGTAGGCTTGGTGGATCGGATATTCACGCGAGTGGGCGCCTCAGATGACCTGGCCCGCGGCCGAAGCACTTTCATGGTCGAAATGGAAGAGATGGCTCATATTTTGAAAAATGTCGGCCCACATAACCTGATCCTTTTGGACGAGATCGGGAGAGGGACGAGCACATTCGATGGCCTTTCGATCGCTTGGGCGGTCACCGAGTATCTTCATGACGGATGTCCTTGGCGGGCCAAGACCCTTTTCGCCACCCATTATCATGAGCTAACGGAGTTGGCCTTGACGAAATCGCGGATTAAGAATTTTCATGTGGCGGTAAGGGAATGGAATGACCGGGTGATCTTCCTGAGGAAGTTGGTAGAGGGGGCCACAAGCCGGAGCTACGGCATCCAAGTGGCCCGTTTGGCTGGCCTTCCGGAAGCGGTCATTGATCGGGCCAAAGAGGTCCTGACCAATTTGGAGCAGGGAGAATTTACTGAGGGGGGAGTTCCCAAGCTAGCCGTTTCCCGCAAGAAGAAGACCACGTGGGATTCCCAGCAGATGTATCTCTTTCAAAGGCCCTCTGATCCCTTGCGGGATTCCCTCCGAAAACTTGACCCGGACCGCCTCACCCCTTTAGAGGCGCTAACTTTTTTGAGTGAGATCAAAGCCCGCCTGGATTCGGAGACCGGCTAAAATGGTCAGGAACCTTCACTTTTTCGGGTTCCGAATTCGGTGCCGGAAGAATACCTATTTCTTGGCCCGGCGAGCTGCTTTCGTACAGGAGTTCCCGGCGGCTTGAGGTTGTTACGGGGGAGCCGCTCGAATGGATATATGAAGCCTGGTGATGGAGGTGGAGATGGGAAGAGGGGAACGCTGCGTTCCGGTGATCGGGCCGTTCATGGACCAGGCATCTCGAGAGATTATGGAATGGCTGAAAAAGGAGTCTAGGTATAGCGGACCCATCTCACCGCTTGGGATACCACAAAAATCTTCAGATTATTCCAATTGAGATCGCCCGGGAAGACGAAGAAACCGGACCGCCGGGGATCATAACCTAAAGTGGACCCGATGATCCGCTCACCGTCCTTGAAAGTAACCTCCACCACCCGGCCGGAGGGCTTCACGCCTTCGGAAAATTTTTTCTGTTCTTTGTAATTTGGATCTCCCGAGAAATCCCGCACAAAAAACACGGCCTTCAATTCTTGAACCAGAACTTCTATGGTTTCCTCCGAAGCTTTTGGATCAGCCGGTCGGAGATGGAAAGTAGGCTTATTCGGGGAAAAATTTTGGGTGTATCCCTTCATGATTCGACCGTCGGCAAATCGAACAATGATTTTGGTGGGTTCCATTTTTTTAAGGTTGATCCTCCTGCGGCTTCTGGCCTTCAATATCCTCTGGGCCTTTAATAATGGAATTTTGAAGGATTATATCAGAAGAAATTTTTTTGTCAAACCCGGGGCCTTTAAGCGGATTTTCTAATACAAATGTAATAAGAAAAGTGTCATGCGAGGAGCGGAGCGACGAAACAATCCCAATAAAAACGAGATTGCCGCGCCCTTCGGGCTCGCGATGATTTGTAACGATATTTATTGCGTTTGTATTAGTACTACTCCGACAAATATAAAGCATATTTCATGTCAACATCCGCATTAAACATTTCGATATTTCATGGCGTAGGTCAGGGAGCGAGGGCATCTTTGTGGTTCGTTGTT